>Ga0105248_10001647_pt1 | contig 24838 bp, 20 predicted proteins | sample KBSS34metaG_FD_81524 | JGI IMG/M metagenome (GOLD analysis project Ga0105248, IMG submission 81524) | Switchgrass rhizosphere microbial communities from Kellogg Biological Station, Michigan, USA - KBS S3-4 metaG | ecosystem: Host-associated > Plants > Roots > Rhizosphere > Soil | place... | reverse complement strand
CTGTGGCGGGCAGCGATGAGCCATGAACAGCTCCATGGCTCCTGAGTTTTCGATCGCCTGCCTGCTCTGGCGCGTTTTCTGCAATCTGACCGATGAAGCGATACCCGCGACGATGTGCGGTTTCAATAAAGCGTGGAGACGCTGGGTCATCGTGGAGAGCCTCGCGGAGCTGACGAATAGCGACTTTTAGGACGGCTTCACCAATAAAGGTTCCCGGCCAGACGGCGTTGAGAAGTTCTTCTTTTGTGACGAGCTGGCCCGGACGCCCGACGAGATGGTCGAGCACGGCGAAGGCCTTAGGGCGGAGTTTTATTTCCTGCGAGCCTTTCCACAGACACTCGTTGGCCAAATCCAGGCAAAAGGGATCAAAGACGATACGTTTTCCGTTCGCCACTCTAGTCTCACCAAAGGTTACCGAAACTTTACGGCGGGTTTATGACTTACAGCGCCCGGGCCATTATTGTCTGCTCTTGATGAGTGGATGGCAACACAGGGCGGCGTTCGTTGTCCAGTTTCGACCGGAAACGAATATTGATGCTGGGCGGTTCGAGGGCAGAGTGGAGCACGTTGCAACGAACAGGGCAATACGCTTCCACTCGCTCGACGAGTTGCTTGGTTTCATCGCAAGCGTGCTAACGGAAGTCCGCGACAGCGAGCAACCCTGGAATCAAGGCAACCAAACTGGCTGACAACGAGGGCTGACAGAACGAATTTGATGTAGCCGCGAGACGAAAGCCGTACAAGACGGGAGGCGCAGGTCATCATTCTTTTTCTGCCTTCGATTGTTTTACCGAAACGTTACCCCACTTTTACTTCACCTTTATGACTTCCGTGAGCTGTCAGACCTATCCTCCTCCTGTTGATCAAACGGCGTCTCTGTCAGGGTCAGGGAATTCGCTTGAAAGACAGGATGGAAATGAGCCGGTTTGAGAACTTTCTGTTAGAGACAAACGGCGTAAGGCAAGAGGCGGCGAATCCCGTGGAAAGGCCCCATACCGCCCAGTGTCACGGCGCTCGCATCTCGCGCCGATGGGTAACTTTATTTTGCCGACTAGCAACGACCATTTAGTAAGGAGTTTTTTTGTGATTAAGTCATCAAGTTTGGTCCTCATCGTCACTTTACTGGCAGTCACTCCTGCGTTCGCGCGGGATGCGAATCGCGCCCAGCAAACAGCCGACACCCAGCCGGCGGCGAATACGTCGGAACCGCAAGTGCGGCAGTCAGACTTGCTTCCCTCGCCAAGCCAGCCGGATACCAGTACGGAGAAACAGTCCCCAACAACGAGCCATAAGAAGAGAAACATCATCATTGCAGTTGTAGTGGCGGTAGCCGTCGGCGTCGCAGTTGCCGCGCATAACGGTCTTTATGGTTCGAGCAAGGGATACTAGTGGCACGTAACACCCGTACCGATACGGGTGTTACATGCCACTAGGCGCATTCCGCGAAGATTCCTCAACCGAGAAGTTGTTCTCCGTTGAGTCACCATGTGCGAAGGCAGAGTGTCCAGGCAGCGCCTGTGAACATTTAACGCGCCAAAGTTCATCTCATTAATCTTAAGGAGAATCAAATGCAGAAATCGTTATGCGTAGTTGTCTGCCGTTTAATATTGATTAGTCTTTTTATCATCGGACTGGTTCCCATTTGTCTGTCCGCTCAAGATTATCCAGCCGGGTCTGAACAGGGAGACCAGCCCAGATATCCTGGGATTCCCCCATCCAAAGGCAAGCTGGAGGGCACGATCGGTTCCTACAATCTTCGGTTGTATGGCACGGTGCTTCTGAACATCCAGGCATCCGATACTCCTCCGATTGGAGGAGACGTTCCGCTGTGGGCTCCGCCCGGTTCTTTCAGCACGGCGTTTCTGGACGGAACCATAGACCGCATCGACGATGTTCACGATCTGACCTTTACCGCGCGGCAAAGCGTCTTCGGTTTGATGGTCAAGCCGACGGAGACTACAGGTAATACATGGCAGCCCTCGGGGAAGCTGGAATTTGATTTCTTCGGAGTACGGCCGGTTGATAACGTTCTCCCTACAGGCCGGGTTCTCAACCAGCCTCGGCTTCGATTCGCGTATTTCCAATTGTCCAGGGGCAACCTGAAAATCACGGCCGGCCAGGACAACGCAATAATCGCGCCGCTCGATCCGGTATCTCTTTCGCACGTCGCGGTTCCACTTGGTGCGACTGCGGGAAATCTATGGGCGTGGTTGCCTCAGGTCCGTGTCGATGTGACTCACAAAGTCGGAAATGGATCCCTGTTGTTCCAGGGCGGCGTACTCCGGCCTCAATTCGCTGACCCCCGGCTAGGGGACCTCCCCTCAAGTGGCGCTTCGATCGATTTGACTCCCGGTCTGGGAGAGCGTGCTGCGCAGCCTTTTTACCAATCCCGTGTTGCGTATTCTCACCCGATGAATGGTTCCAATCTCACCGTTGGCGCGGGAGGCCATTACGGGCGTGAGCGTATCGGGGCGGACCACACCCTGGACTCCTGGGCATTTGCCATTGATTATTCGGTGCCGATTCTTCGCCGCGTCACGTGGCGTGGCGAGAACTTCGTCGGGAGTAACCTGGTGCCCTTCGGAGGAGGCGTGTTGCAGGGTGTTGCTTTCCTGCAGCCGGTCGGCACAGCACCACCGACGAAAATCAACCGTATCGGTGCGGGAGGCGGTTGGACTGAACTCATCATCAAAGCAACCACGGACAATAAAAACGTTTTCTATACGGGCGTCGGCGATGACGATCCTCGCGACGAGCATCTCTTGACCGGAACTAATCGTTCCCGCAACGCCTTCGCATGGGCCAGCTATTTCCATCGGTTCGGAGACAACACGACCGTGGGATTGGAGTGGAGTAACTGGCAATTCAAGACGCGCGCAACGTTTGGTGGAGTGCCAGGCCCGCAAGGTCCGTCCGGTACCGCGAACGTGTTTAATCTGGCGCTTGCGTATCAATTCTGAGCCGCAGCGTAAGAAGTTCAAACAGGGGGTAGGCTGGGCTAGAGACAACCGCCGCCCCCGGTCCCGCCCCAAGTCGAGAAAGGACACTTCCTGCGGGTCGGCCAGCGTGTTGCGTTAACAGCGGCGCGTTGAGACAGACGAAGGTCAACGCGACAGCAAATGCAGTGATTTTATTCCCAGGGAATTTCGATGCCACATCACCGGTCTTAACCAGCAGGACGCGAAACTGCCAGCGAACAAACGCGTGGGGAAACCCCGGGACAGTAAGAAGGTTTCCGAAGGCTGCCTACCGAAGCAATCCCGGGGGTGGGCCCGGTGCCACGAAACAAAGGAGAGAACGATGAAAACAGGACGCGACGCCAATCAATCAGGTTTGTATGTTTCAGAATGCTGTATGAAGGAGTTCTATTGCTCGGAAGGACAGATGCTTCCGCGTTGTCCCCGCTGCAGCAGCCTCACCGTTTGGGAACTCGAAGAGCAAGAAACAGGAGATCGAAATGAAAAACAGCTTACTCGCATTGCTTAGCGCATCTTTGGAATCGGGGCCTCCTCTTTAACTATCCAAGCCGGCGAGCGCAGAAAATCCTGGTCATCACCCGACATCGGTCGAGCGAGAAGAGGCGCGAAGTCTGGTGGAAGGAATCTACAACGATCGGGCCACGCGCTTTTGAGGATTCTCGATCCACGTCTTCAGCGTCGAATGTAATAAATCAAGATATCGAAGTTGCCGGGAACGTATCCCAGGGACCTGAGCAGAAGCGCGACCTGCCCCCGATGATGAACGCCGTGGAGGGCTGCGTGGTGAAGTAGGAGTCCAAGAGGGACCGCCCGACTGGGACCGTCGCCAAGAGTGAATTCCACGACGCGATCCAGATCTTCATCCTTAAGAGTTCCAAAGAATTCACGAGTGTGGCTTTCGATCTGATGCCACTGGTGCAGCAGGGATATCAGCGTTGGGTAGTCGGTCGGAATCAGGGCGTTGCCACGTCGTGCGCCGCCACAGCGATCAAGCCAGCCCCATTCGGCGCTCAGGACATGAACCAAAGTGTTGCGAACAGAACCATAGCTGCCGGCAACAGGTTTCGTGAACTCCTCCGGAGTCAGCTGAGCTGCAACTTCAAACAACCTATCGTTTGCCCAATAGCTATAGTCGAAAAGCTCTTCGAGATCTTTCACTCTCATTCGTAGCATCCCCACTTGCATTGACAACCAACCGGACGATTTTATTCCCGAAGGAATTTACTTCCAGTCCGCATTGTCTTGCTTAGTGGACTCGTCGAAAACGCGACTCTTGGCAGTCGCATCAAAGGAGCTTAAAGATGATTCACCAAATGCACCGGCGTGACTTTCTCAAGCTTGCCGGGATTGGCGGTGCCGTTTTCGTTTCCGGAGCCACCCTGCGTGCAGGCCAGATGCAGCAGGACATGGGCGCTTTCTACTTCGTTCAGATTTCCGATACGCACTGGGGGTTCACCGGGCCGGCTATCAATCCCGATTCTCAGGGCACATTGAAGAAGGCTATTGCGGCAGTGAATTCCCTCGAGCAGCGACCGGACTTCGTCGTGTTCACGGGAGATCTCACCCAGACTACCGACGATCCCGCCGTCCGACGCACGCGAATGGCGGAATTCCGCGACATTGTCAGTCACCTCAATGTGAAGACCGTGCGGTTCATGCCCGGCGAACACGATGCCTCACTGGACCGGGGCGACGCCTACCAGGAATTTTTTGGCGACATGCATTACACCTTCGATCACAAAGGCGTCCATTTTATTGTTCTCGACAACGTCTCTGACCCTACGGCGTCCGTTGGCGAAGCGCAGCTGGACTGGTTGCATGCCGATCTTAAACAGATCTCGTCGGATGCGCGCATCGTTGTGCTGACGCACAGGCCCTTATTTGACCTGGCTCCTGCCTGGGATTGGGCAACGCGCGATGGAGATGCGGTAATCGACACGCTGCTGCAGCATGAGAACGTGACGGTTCTATACGGGCATATCCATCAGGAACATCACCATATGACTGGTCACATCGCTCACCACGCGGCGAAGTCGCTGATGTGGGCACTTCCGGAACCGGGATCGGTTCCCAGAAAGGTTCAAATACCGTGGGATGCAACTTCCCCTTACAAGGGGCTTGGGTTTCGAAACGTCAAGGCGGATACCGCACAAGCGCGCTACAAACTCGAAGAACTTTCTCTCGGGAGCATCCGATGACGAGGAACTTGATCGCACTTCATGCCACATTGCTCGTCGTGTTTGCAGGAGCCGGCTTGCATCAGTTCGCCATCCAATCGTGGGCCCGCGAAACTCCAAACAACGAGAAGACCATCCGGATTTCGGCGTCAACCTTCGAATTCAAGCCGAGCGAAATTACCCTCAAAAAAGACGTGCCCGTGGTATTCGAACTCACGAGTCAGGATCGACGTCACGGCTTCAGTCTTCCTGACTTTCATATACGGGCGGATGTTCAGCCCGGAAACGCCGAAAAGTTGCGGTTTGTCCCGCGCAAAGTCGGAACCTTCACTTTTTTGTGTGACGTCTTCTGCGGGGATCAACACGAAGAGATGACGGGAACGATCCGGGTTGTTGACTGATGAAAACCAGAACCTTGCCCTTCATCATCGGCGCAGCAACGGCCTACGGCTTTGCAGTAATGCTCCTGATTTTCGCCGTCAGGCTCGGCATTTTACCTGTTCAGGCTGACGCCGCCCCGGGCCGGCTGGAAGCAAGTCTGCTTCGCTCGGCTCTCCATGCCTCGGTTGCGCGACATGCTCCCACAGGTGGCAACCCGCAGCCTTCTCCCGAAACAGACCCGATCATGGGGGCTACGAGTTATCGGCAATTGTGTTCGCGGTGCCACGGTCTGACGGACCGTTCGGACAACACTTACGGCAAGTCGTTCTACCCACCAGCACCGAACTTCGCGCTTGGAGGGACAACATTCAGCGAAGGTGAAATCTTTTGGATCGTCAAACATGGAATCCGAAACACGGCGATGCCTGCGTGGGGCAGCCTTCTCACGGATGAGGAGATTTGGAGAGTTGCAGGCGTCGTTCGGAAGTTCAATTCAACACGCGAGTCGGAGTCGGCGCTGCCGGCTGAACCCTAATAGAAGGAGACGCATGATCAGGATAAGAGGCATTTATGAAATCGCGATTCCCGTGAAGGAGCTATCCAAAGCGGAGGCCTTCTACAGAGATGTTCTCGGCCTTGAATTCGGATTAAGAGATGAGACTCGTAACTGGCTGTTCCTGCGAGCAGGAGGACCAGCCGGGATGATCGTGCTTCAGCAGAATGCTGGCGACTGGAAGGCCCAGCACTTCGCTTTCGGTATCTCAGACGAGGAATTGGATGAGGCTGCAGCGGAGTTGGAAGGACGGGGAGTGGCCGTTGATGGGCCTTACTTCCACGAGTGGATGCCGGCGCGCTCGGTCTATTTCAGTGACGTGGATGGACATCAACTGGAGCTGTGCGCTCCTCTATGACACCGGGAACTTCCCTGGAGGTCGGCAGATGCGCGTTACTGAAACGTTACTCTTGTTTTACGGCAGGCTTATGACTCCCATGGTTTGAAAATCTTACTCTCATCACCGGATTAAAGAATGACTGCAGCGCGGCGGTCATGGCCGCAGGTTTGCAACACGCAGGGACAACGCTTTGACACAACGCGGTGTTCTGCGATTTTCAAAGGTGATGATGCGGTGGCTAAGAGAGAAGGACTGTCAGACCCCAATGAATTGATCGGGTTTAACGATGCGGTCCTGCCGCATATGGACGCAGCCTACAATCTGGCGCGGTGGTTAACACGCAACGATCATGACGCCGAAGATGTGGTTCAGGAGGCATCAATGAGGGCTTTTAAGTATTGGGCGGGCGTTTCGCACCGAGACAGCCGCTCCTGGTTCCTCGCGATTGTGCGAAACACCTTTTACACATTGCTCAGGCAAAGGTTACCGGAAACGCCTCGCCAGTCCGATGGAGAACTGGATGACGCCGATACCGATACTCCAAACCCGGAGAGCGCCGCGCTTCGAGAGGCCGACCGAGAAATGCTGAAGTCCGCCCTTGAGGATTTGCCAAACGAGTTTCGCGAAGCAATCGTCCTTCGTGAGATGGAAGGTTTGTCTTACAAGGAGATTGCAGATATCGCGAATGTCCCACTTGGCACCGTGATGTCACGTCTGGCACGCGGCAGGAAAAGACTCCAGGCGATTCTGATTCACCAGGGTGTAAGGAGATGAAATGACCTGCGATGAAGCGCAGAAACTTCTCGATGCTTACGTAGATGGCGAGCTGGACTGGTCGTCAAAGCTCGCTATCGAGAGTCATTTGCAGGGATGCCGCACTTGCTCCAGTGTCCTTGCAAGCCTCAAGCTACTGGTGTCGGCGTTGCAGAGAGGAGCGCTCAGGTTCAAGGCGCCACAACACTTGAGGTCCGTGGTGCTGTCGGGCATTGAACGGGCAAATCCCGCGATCCTCCACTCTTTCGCTGGCTGGCGCTGGGCTGGCTTTGCGGCAAGCATTGTCGTGATCGTTGCGATGTCCTGGTTGGTGGCGGCATGGACAATGAAACCTTCCGTCCAGACGGAGCTGATCGGAAATATCGTCTCCAGCCACGTGCGTTCGCTGATGGCGGATCATCTCACGGACGTCACCTCTTCGGACACACACAATGTGAAGCCGTGGTTTTCGGCCAAGCTTGACTATTCGCCGCCGGCCAGGGATCTAAGCGCACAGGGATTCCCGCTACTGGGCGGCCGCATGGACTATCTGCAGAACCGGCCGGTCGCTGCGCTCGTTTACCGACGCAACCAGCATTTCATCAATCTTTTTGTGTGGCCGGCGAACGAGAGCACGCTGGAGAGTCGATTGCTCGTCCGGGGATATAACCTCATACACTGGGAAAAGTCCGGCATGACGTACTGGCTGGTCTCTGATCTCAATCCGGAAGAGTTGGGGGAATGCGCCGGTTTGCTGAAAGAGTGAAATGGAGTCTTCATGATCAGGAACCGTCGCACGATCAACGAGTCTTTCGTGAGTCCTGGTTCCAGCCGTCGTGGGGCAGAGCAGAAGAGGTACGAGATGATGTCTAAATTCGTCATTGAGAGAGATCCAACGCTGGAACAGATTCAGTATTTGGAAGATCGAATTTACGAATTCAATTCAACCGTGACAGGCCTGACGGATGGCGAGATGATAGCGATCTTCGTGAGGGACGCGGATGCTCGAATCGTCGCGGGCATTTGCGGCAATACCTGGGGCGGCTGCTTTGAGATCCGTCAGTTTTGGGTGGAGGAACGCCGACGAAAACACGGCGTGGGAACGGCTCTGCTCTATGCGGCGGAAGAGGAAGCCCATCGACGCGGCTGTAGTCAAATCATTTTGATGACGTTCAGTTTCCAGGCGCGGGGGTTCTACACGAAGCGCGGCTTTCGGGTTCTTGCAACCGTGGACCATCATCCGCATGGTCATAAGAATCTGCTGATGCGGAAGCAGCTTTAACGCTCTTTGGCTTTCGAAACACCCGAGCTTGCCCCAATTCTTCCAATAGAACTTCACTCGGGAATGGGAAACGGCATCTTCAGGCTTCTCGGTAGTATTTGCGGCCCAGGGAGGTGTTTTGTGGAACCAGAATCGTACCTTCTTCTGACAGAACGTCACTTTTTTGCGGCACTCGTGGACTCGTCCAGTGACGCGTTAGATAGATTGCTGACTGATGACTTCACCCTGATCGATGTAATGAAAGGTGACGAGATCTCAAAGGCCGCGTTCCTGGACGCATTGCAATCCGGTCTTCTCCATTTCGACAGAATAGAGCCTTTGGAATCTCGCGTACGTTTCTACAACGGGACGGGAATTATCACCGGCCGTACCGAGATGAGGGGGCATATTGACGGAAACGCGTTCGACAGAAGCAGCCGTTACACTCATGTGTTCATCGAACAGGACGGCGCCTGGCGGTTGGTATCGGCTCACGGCACGCTAATTCAGACTGACCCTGGGCCTGAAAAGGGCCAATTAAAGGATGTGTACGTGCCCGCGACGGAACAACTCGTGACCGAGGTCGTCGTGAGAGACATAAAACGATCTACCGAGTTCTATTGTCGCATGGGTTTCAAACTTCTACGTGACGGTGGCGATTTCGTCGAACTCACATGGGAGAATCACCGTTTGTTTCTTGCTGAACTGTCGGCTTTTGACGGTATCCAGGGGGTGGAATCGAAGGCACCTCCGGATGTGCCTGTAGCGAATGTTCGTGTGATGGTTCCAGAAGTGGGTGACCACTGGAAGATAGCCAACCAAATCGGTGCGCGGATTATCCTGCCGGTTTCCGATCGGTATTATGGTTTGCGCGATTTCACCATCGCCGATCCGGACGGATTTGGCATTCGTTTCGCGACTGTCTTGTGATGCAGAAGATCCTGCTGTTGGTGCGCTTGGACCATATGCCTGGAGAGAACGAGAACTGGAGCTCGCGCGCCGTAGTCGGTTAAAGCCGGTACAACACCGCAGATGGAATTTCTGCTTTCCTGAGCTCAATCAACCTGAAGATCGAGGAGATCGCTGAATTCCCAGTTTCTGCATCCGGCTGCGGAGCGTGCTGGGACTCATGCCGAGAATGCGCGCAGCACCACGCTCGCCTTCAATCAACCATTGAGCCAGCCTGATTCAGGATCGATTCGATATGTCGCCGCTCGACGACGTCGAGAGCACCCGTGCTGTCGGCCTTGCTCGCAGCTTCGATGGGGATGGTCTTTGTTGCCTTGACGGGAGCAGTTGCGGCCGCTGCCGCATGTAGCTTTTCCGCCAATACGGATGCCAGCGGCAACACTCAGTGCGTTGTCTGTACTTAGGCCAGATGAGATCTGTGGAGGCTGACCCAGGAATTAAGCTGTTCGCCCTACAACACGATTTCTAAGACCGAGAATGCGTGACACGGAGGCCAGGTCCCGTGAAGATTTCGATTCTGGATGACTATTTCGATACCCTTCGCACTCTCGCGTGCTTTCGCAAGCTGGACGCACACGAGGTAACGGTGTGGAACGATCACACGCAGGACCTCGACACGCTTGCCATACGCCTGAAAGACACGGAGGTGCTCGTGCTGATTCGCGAGCGTACGCAAATCCGCGAGCCATTGCTCGAACGCCTCGACGCGCTGCGGCTGATCAGTCAGCGAAGCGTCTACCCTCATATCGACATCGACGCGTGTACGCGACGCGGAGTCATCGTATCGTCCAATCAGCATGCCGGCACTCCGTCCTATGCGGCAGCCGAACTGACCTGGGGCTTGATCATCGCTGCGATGCGGCAGATTCCCCAGCAGATGTACGCGCTACGGAGCGGAAAGTGGCAGATTGGGGTGGGCAACAGCTTGCGCGGGAAGACGCTGGGAATCTACGGATACGGACGGATTGGTGCGACGGTGGCAGGCTATGGGAGAGCCTTCGGGATGAATGTCCTGGTGTGGGCACGCGAGACGTCGCTGCAACGCGCGCGTAGTGACGGCTACGCGGTGGCGCAGAGCAAGCGTGCCCTCTTCGAATCATGCGACGCGATCTCTCTGCACATGCGGCTGGTAAAAGAGACGCGGGGCATCGTCACCAGGAGTGATTTATCGTGCATGAAGTCCACCGCCGTGCTGGTCAACACGAGCCGGGCGCCGCTGATCGAGCCGGGCGCTCTCGTTGATGCTTTGCGCGCGGGACGGCCCGGCATGGCCGCAATCGATGTCTACGAAGAGGAGCCACTGCGCGACCCTGACTACCCCTTGCTCAGAATGGACAACTTCGTTTGCACGCCCCACATTGGATACGTGACCCGGGATGAGTACGAGATCCAGTTTTCCGACATCTTCGATCAGGTCACGGCCTATGCTGCAGGTAATCCAATCAACGTGGTCAACCCGAAAGTCTTCGACATATTAAACGGTCATCGGGCCTTTTAACGATCTTCGGAACATCAGATCGCGTTCACACGTTCAGAAACTAAGGAGGGCCCCGGATTCCAGGGCCTTCCGCTCTTGCTCCGCCCGGGCTTACTGAGGGTTGGGTGTAAGATCTTGCCCGCTTCGTGACCGGCTAATGGTGACGATGTTTCGGGCGACCCCGGTGCGTGCGAACGTGTCGGTTACCTTGGCTGTGATGGTTACCGTGTCCTCATTGGCCGGCAGCAGGAGAGCTGTTCCCACCACCCAAACCGCTGAGACGCGAACGCGCCCGCTTGCGTCAATTTCCGAACCGGCAATGTTGAATAGCGGGGCCAGGTTCACGCCCGCGGGGACGATGTTGCCGTTGGCCTGCCGGACTGGAGCTGAGAACGTGAGTTCGAGGCCGGGGAAGTTGCGATTCCGCCCGCCCGTTGCCCCCGTATTCGGGTTGGGAATTTGCGAACCATCGGCGATGAGCCCGACGGTTGGATTCACGACGTCCGGACGGAGACCGTTCTCGCTGACCGCGATCTCGGCGTTACCTTCAGCCACAGCACTGACCTGAATGAAGAACAAGGCGCCGTTGGTGGCGTTGAGCGTATTGTCCTGCGCGCCCAGAGCGATCGAGGTGGGCACGCGCGGCGCGATAATTGTTACTTCGGGTGCACCGGGAAGGCCTTCGGCGCCAATTCCGCCAAAGGGCGCGGGCGTGAGGGCCTGGCCAGAAGACTTAGAACGATCCACCTTTACCGTGATTCGGTCCATGCCAATGCGGCCGTCGTCATCCACAAAGGCAGCCGTCATCGTGAACTCGCCCACGTCCTCGGGCACCGACTCGAGCACGTGCCAGCCGAGCCAGGCTGTGATCCCGTCGCCGGGTGTATCGTCCGTGCCAGCAATGTTGAACGCCGAAGCAAAATTGTTGAACTTCGGCAGGACTCGTCCATCAGGAGTAATAAGGTCAACATCAAAGAAGAAATACAGACCCGGGGCATTCGGGTTGAGCGCTCCCACATCGAGGAGGTCCGCGCGCCGGATGTTGGTCGCCTCCCGTAGGCTCACTGGGGTCTTGTCGCGCGTGACAATCTCCAGGTTAACCAGGAAGCCGGTGCCGTTGGGGCTTCCTGCTCCAATCCTGCCTTCGCCGGGCGCGACGCGTGACTCGGCGAGCGGCGATACGATACGCACAATGGGAGTCAAGTCGCCTCTCACGCCGTCGTGTGGCCCAATTTGAATCACGTTCGTGTAATTAACTGGTTGCGTCTGCGGAGTCAGGTTGCCCTGCCCCTGTGCAACCGCGTATGTGGATACAAACAGCAATGTGATGGCACCTGAAGCAACGATCTTCTTCAGACCGATGCCCGCCAGTGATTTAGCACAACGACCCATGAGGCTCCTATTCTTTGAGTAGCAGAGATCAGTGGCCGCCTTGCCCTCGATGCTGTCTGGGCCCAACAGAAATTCATCAAACCTGTTCATTGTTCCATCCTTTCATTTCAAGTATTCGTCGAGCAAAAGGAGGTTAGCCTTGTCAGTTGAGGGAAGTCGTAAACTTGCAGTTAATGTGGAGTGAGGTTTCGGTGATGCCGAAAAAGGAAATGCTGTTGAAGGATCCTGCCATTGATAATCACGTTCGAGCTGAGTCGCGGACTTGAGCTAGTACGTCGGCGATGAATGTGAACAACTCGTCGAGGGAATGAAATCGCGTTGCCTTACTCGACGCAACGTGCTCAACCCTGCCCTCGAGTTGCTTCGACTCGACGTTGCTTTCCGGCCGGAAGTGAATAACGAAAGCCGCTTTGTATTGCCATCCTTCCATGAAGGATGGAGAATACTCCCGCATCGCGTTGAGCGTCATAATCCTGCCGTAAAATTTCCGTAACGTCGGAGCATCGTGGCGAACGAAAAACGCATCATCTTCCACCCTTTTTGTCTCGACTTGAGAAACGAATGCCTGTGGGAGGGCCAAAAGTCGATAAAGCTCAGACCCAAGGCCTTTGCAGTACTGGATTACCTGCTTCGGCATCCTGGCCAACTCGTCACAAAAGAGGAACTTCTTAACGCAGTTTGGCCGGGAACCTTCGTTGCTGAAGGTGTCCTCAAAGTTGCCGTTCGCCAGCTGCGAGAAGTTCTCAGCGACGATCCAAAGTCTCCACGGTTTATTGAAACCGCCCATCGCCGAGGCTATCGCTTCATCGGTGAGGTCGCGGAGAGCAAACCGATGCAGGCAAAAGAGCTGGAAAGCAAACACACCCATTCGGCTTTGGGTTCGACGAAGCTCGACGCAGATTTCCATCAGCGAGTCGTTGGGCGTGATGAAGCCTTGTCGCGGATGGGACGCTGGTTGCAAAAGATGCTCGGAGGAGAACGGCAGATCGTATTTGTTACGGGTGAAGCTGGCATCGGCAAGACCGCTCTGGTTGACACGTTCGCCCAGCACATAGCTGATGATCGGAGCATTCGGATTGCTCGAGGTCAATGTTTGGAACAGTACGGGGCTGGCGAAGCGTATCTGCCTGTTTTCGACGCGGTCGGTCGGCTGTGTCGAGAGCAAACGCAGGTCGTCGATGCTTTGCGCGCTCATGCACCGATGTGGCTGCTGCAGATGCCTTCTCTGGTGAGCGCTTCAGATCGCGAGTTATTGGGCCGAGAAGTATCGGGAGCAACTCGCGAACGAATGCTGCGAGAGATGGGCGACGCAGTGGAAGTTCTAACGGCAGAGGTGCCACTGGTGCTGATATTGGAAGACCTTCACTGGAGCGATTACTCGACGCTCGACCTGATCTCATACCTGGCAAATCAGCGTCAGGCTGCGCGGTTGATGTTAATTGGGACCTACCGGCCCGTGGACGTGATTGTGAGCGCGCACCCACTCAAGGCTGTCAAACGGGCGTTGCTGGCAAAACAACAGTGTGAGGAGCTACCGCTTGAATACCTCAGTAAAGAAGCAATCGCCAGGTATCTGGCCGTCAGATTTCGCGGCAATCGGTTCCCGGCAGACCTTGCTCGGTTGATCCACGAGCGGACGGAGGGGAATCCGCTCTTCATGGTCAACGCCGTCGACTACCTTGTTGCAGAAGGATTGATTAGCGAGTCCGAAGAAAGCTGGCAGTTAGTTGTGAAGATCGAGAACGTTGAGGTGAAAGTGCCCGACAGCATCAAGCAGATGATCGAGAAACAGGTCGATCATCTCGATGCAAATCAGCAGCGAATGCTTGAAGCGGCAAGCGCGGCGGGAGCGGAGTTCTCAGCGCTCGCGGTCGCGGCGGCGCTGGGTGATAATCGAACAGCTGTCGAAGAACGGTGCGACGAACTTGCTCGTCAACGTCACTTTATTAAGGATTGCGGGGTCCAGGTATTACCGAACGGGGAAGCCATAAGCCGGTTCGGCTTCATACACGCTCTGTATCAGAACGTGCTTTATGAAAGGGTGCCCGCATCGAGGCGCGCTCAACTCCACCGGCGAATAGGCGAGCACGTAGAATCGTTTTATGGCGAGCGCGCCGGAGAAATTGCGGGCGAGTTGGCGATGCATTTTGCGCAAGGGGCCAAGTATGAGCAAGCTGCCAAGTATCTGCAGCAGGCTGCAGACAACGACATCCGTCGGTTTGCATATCGGGAGGCAGTCGCGCTATCACGGCAGGGGTTGGTGTTACTCGCGAGGTTGCCGGATAGCCGCCAGCGCGTCGAGCAGCAACTCCGTCTGCAACTCACTCTGGGTGTGCCATTGATTGCGATCAATGGCTATGCGACGGCTGATGTAGGCAGTGTATACATGAGGGCGCGCGAACTGTGTGAGCAGTTGGGCGAAACCCCGGAAATCTCACGAGTTCTCTGGGGGCTTTGGACGTTTCGCCTATTGAGGGGCGAGTTGGTAGTAGCCCGCAAGATCGCCGAGCAGTTTCTGCGCCTGCCTGAACGCCTCTCGTACCCTGCGCACATGATGCGGGCTCACCTGGTGATGGAGGTTACCTGCATGCATCGGGGAGAGTTTACTTCGGCAATGGAACACTTTGAGAAGACCCTCTCGCTTTATGATCCCGAGCGGCATCGCGAAGATGCTTTCTTCTATACGCAGAACCCTGGCGTTGGGATGCGGTGTTTTGCAGCGTGGGCGCTGTGGTTTCTTGGCAAACCCGATCAGGCTTTGAAGCGGGTGCAGGAGGCCCTCACGCTGGCGCGGGAGTTATCCGAACCTCACGGTGTAGCATACGCCCTGTCCTTTGCGGCGATTCTGCATCAGCTACGCCGCGAACCTCGGATGGTGCAGGAATACTCTGAGGAAGAGCTCGCCATTTCCACCGAACACGGGCTGGTGTTGTACAAAACACAGTCAACGATGACGCGTGCCTGGGCGTTGATCGAGCTGGGGAGGCAAGGAGAGGGGATTGAACAAATGCGCCAGGGTTTTGCCGACTACGAAGCGACAGGCACTGAATTGATGACCCCCTACTTTGGGTCCTTGCTGGCTGAGGCATTAGGGAAGGAACGCAAGCCCGAGGAAGGACTCCTGGGATTGAAAGAGTGGGTGGAGGTGGCCCATCTGAACGGAAATGGATCCCACCTCGCTGAAGCCAATCGCATTATGGGGGAACTGCTGCTTATTCAAGGCACAGGTCGAGCCGTTTCCCAGGCGGCTTCAGCTGGAAAGGCTGCATTTGAGGCCGAGCCGGCCTCCATTGCACAGGCCCAAGCCTGTTTCAATCAGTCGATCAAGATCGCACGAGAGCAGAAAGCGAAGTCCTGGGAGCTGCGCACGGTGATGAGCGTAGCTCGTCTCTATCAAAGCCAGGGCCACCAGAAACAGGCACGGGTGCTCCTCGCAGAAATCTACGACAGGTTTACCGAGGGATTCGATACGGGGGACCTGCGTGAAGCGAAAGTACTGCTTGATGACTTAGCGTGACCAAACGTCGTCAGCTAGGTGTGGATGGCGAATTCGTGAAATCATGCAGCGATAGGTGTGTGATAGGGCCCCCGACAGTGTTGCTGCCATCGATACGACGCAAAGTTCAACGGAGCCCGTAGTGTTCGGAAACTGCAGTCACGTCCGTGTTATCCTGATGTCGCGTTATGCCGCACGGCAAGGCTCTCGGCTTGCATCGTAGCTCGGCTACGATGCGGCGGTAAGAAGGGAATCGAGCATCATTGATATAAGGTGGAGCCGATTAGTCCACGAAGGCTACCAACCTGGGTCTGCAAGTCCAATATTTGGAATGCACATTGGGAACCCCGATGAGGTTTTCAGCCGGCACAATCGCCGAACGTTCGCAGAAGGCAAACTTCAGGCGCGTTCGCGAGTGAACAATTTAGTGAACAATTTTCCCCGAATGAGATGAACTGAGGCCAATTGAGCTGGTCCAGATCCACGAAGAGCCAACAAGATAAGCTGCTAGGACCTGACTTTTAAGCAGGGGGTCGCTGGTTCGAATCCAGCACGGCTCATTAATAACTTACAGGAAATTTTAGCTGCTAGAAAATACGTCGGGGTAACGCAAGGGGTAACAAATTGCGTTTGCTTGGAAATGCCAACCAATCAGCAGTCGCGACGACACCACTATGTGCCGCAGTGGTACCAAAGACGGTTTATGGTCCCTGGCCAAACACAATACCACTACCTCGATTTGAAACCGGATACTGTCGTCAGAGACGGTGTCTCGCATCAGAGAAGGGATTTGCTCCATTGGGGGCCCGCCAAGTGCTTCTACGAAGATGACCTGTATGCTCTGCAGGTTCGCGGATTGACGTCGGACGGATTCGAAAAGCGCTTTTTTGGTGAAGTGGACCGCCGAGGGCGAGAAGCAGTGGAAACCTTCGGCAGTTACAGTGGCTTCAGTCATCGAGTTCATGAGAACTTCCTGACTCTTCCAACCTATATGGATGCCCAAAGATTCCGGACTCCTCGCGGACTGGATCAGCTCCGTACGATGGCCTCTATTCGTGGTCAAAATCAAACGATGGCAGTGATGATGCATCTTTACCGGCTCCACACGACCATGTGGACTGAAGGAGTTTGGGAGGTGGTTTATGCGCGAAACAGTCGTGCGAAGTTCATCGTTTCCGATGAGCCCGTGACGTTTTTCAACCGCCGGATCTTCCCAAATGAAGTTGGCTATCCCGGCAGCATCGAACTCGATCGAGTTGGCACGCGCACTTTGTTCCCTCTCGCCTTGGAGTCATGTCTGATCATCACTCATGTTCAGCTTATCAGGAATCCATGGGGTAACCCGTTGACTCTGCGCGCCAACCCGAGAGCCTACGACAACACACTGGTCATGACGAGTGGGACTCACTTTGGACGTGAACTAGAGGACACGGAGGTCCTACGAATTAATTGGATCATGAAGAGACGGGCGACGCGCTATATAGCAGCAGCGGAAAAGGATTGGTTGTATCCCGAGCGGGAGCTTTCTGCCGCGGACTGGGCAAGCCTGGACAATGATTGGTTTCTCTTTCCGCACCTCTGGAAGATACCCTTCACAGGTGGCGTGGTGGCTGGCTATAGGGATGGTTCGTCATATGCCCGGGACGAATACGGTCGAAGGCGAAACCATCCAAGCTATCAGGATAAGAAATTGCACGATCAGGAATGGCACTCCCATCTCAGGGCTCGAAAAGAGTGGGCTTTGAAACGCCTCGGCAAGTCCGTGGCGCACGTTGACGACCATGATCGCACGGATGACGTGGGAGATAAGTTGATGAACAAATACCTCGAGAGCCTTTCGCCTGGCGATACAGATGTGTCCGTACTTTGATCACCGCGCGATCATCGTTCTCGCCACCTTGCTGTCGTTCCACTCATACTCCCGCCCGAGGGTACAAAGCCGCCAGATTCGCGCCAGGTTTGCCGACGTCGCATCTTCACCTTGCCCCCGTAAATGCCCGAGGTATAACGTGCGCCACCGTCGCCTGACAAGGACGGCTCGTTCCAGGAAGTTGACTGAATGCCAGTGTGCTATTTGACCATCAAGAAGTTCTCAGCCGAGTCGGGTTACAGTCCCGACGCTATACGCGCGAAGATCGTGCGCGGGGACTGGCTCCGAGACCAGAACAATACACACTTCTGCGTCCCGCGAATGTCCGGGGTATTTACGCGCATCTACGCATTTTCTGGATTGCCGAGAAATCACCCGACTCGAAGCGCGATAAGTCATCGTCAACCAGTTCCCACTCCGCACGGATCATCCGCTCAATTTCGGGTAGCATCTGCTGAAACTCGGTAGCCTGAAGATCGATTGAGAGTCGGCGCACTCAACAGTGGCGAAGTGCGCTGCACCGTCAAGAACTACTTCCTCCTTGCAGGCAATTAGCCATTGACGAAGTTCTTCGAGCGTTTAAGGTTCATTGTCATCCATGCTGCCCGCCCATCTCCTTGACCTTCTTTTCGAGATTTTGAAGATGACGTTTGTGACCGTCGAGCTGCCGCTGTTGTTCCAGAAATTTTTCCGTGAACGCCGAGAAATGCCGTGACACTAGTTCTCCTGCTTGGTGAAAGATCCAAATCATGAACGGGAGCTGTCAGAACACGTATTTCAGCGCGAACTGCATAATTCGTGGCGGCCGCGCGATTCTCAGTTTTCCGAAAAGCTGGTTGGTCACGTCATTGAAGCCTGAGCCCACCGGGTATGCTGTGGGATCATTCGGATCTGCGGCACGGAAGCTGTTGGTGACGTTGTAGACTTCCCACCGAAGCTCAAGGCGCCTGGCTTCGTGAAGTTGGAAGGACCGGGACAGAGCGATGTCGAAGTCCCACTGTGACGGTCCCGCAACGGTTCGAGTGCCGACATTGCCAAGTGTCCCCACCGCCGGATTTGCAAATGCTGCTTTATTCAACCAAAACGTATTCGGACCGGCCGAGTGGTCGCCGATCGGATCGCCACCCTGATAGACCGCCGGCTGATTGTTGATATTGGTTCCATCACGCGCGAAATCGTTGTTGCCGCCCGAGACCACGTTGATAAAGGTCCCCGTATGGTAGCGGTACAGCGGCGATAACCTCCACCCAGATGCCACAATCCGTAGCGTGTTGTTCGCAAACGGCGGCGTTTCCAGAACGGAGCTAAGATTGAACACGTGGCGGAGATCGGCCAGGCAGTTCCCGACGCGTGCGTCACGATTGCCCGGGAAAGGCTGTGGCAGATCCGGGTTGGCGCCTGTATCGCCTGCCTCGTTAGCCTGGTATGCGCCGATGCAGTGGGACCACGTGTAGTTCGTGTCGATCGTGATGCCTTTTGCGGCACGCTTCCGCAGTCCCAGCAGGAGGCCGTTGTAGCTGGCATTGCCGCCGCTTTGGATTTCGACCAGGTTTTGCACGTACTGGCCGGTCTGTTGCCGGTCGATCAATGTCAGGCGGCGCCTGGTGTTCGTGTTCACGAAAGTCGAACAATCGGAGCCCGCAGCCGCTGTAATCGTATAACCCTGGAAAGAACAGTTGCCGCTGGCATCCGCAACACCGGGGAAAAAGAAGGCGGGATTCAACTGCTCCGAACCCAGCATGTGTATCGTATGGCTCCCCAGATAGCTGGCTGTCGCGAGCCAGTCGTTTCCAAACTGACGCTGGACCGTGAGATTCCAGCTCTGCGCCTGGGCTGGATGAATATTGCTGATCACGGTGAAATTCCCATTGGGTACGAACGGCGTGGTCGGACCAAACTGCTTCGGGAAGGGATTACCGCCAGGCACCGCCGCCCACGGATCGTCGAAGCTTGGATTGTTCAGAGTCGTGCTGGATCCAAACGGCGGAATAATCGACGTCCACAAATGGTACTGGGCGTTGGGATAGTCATAGGCGAGACCCACTGAAGCCCGGACCGACGTACGGCCGTCTCCCTGGACGTCCCAGGCGAAACCAAACCGCGGCGCGAAAGTCCACAGATTCCGCTTGCGGCCACGGTTGCCTTCGAAGCCCGGATCCCCAGGATAAGAGAAACCTGCGGGCGCGTTCGGGAAAACCGTGCTTCGCGTACCCGCCGCGCGCCGCTCTTCACTGTACGTCGCAACTCGTCCCAGCGTGAGAGTTTCCGCAAGATCGGGCTCCCAGCGCAAGCCATAGCCGAGCGTCCAATTGCGGGCAACCTTCCAGGAGTCGCCCACGTAGAGGGCCGTATACCATTTGCGCATGTAATCGGTGTTCGGCGCCGACTGGACGAATGTGGCAGGCAGGCCGAGCAGGAAGTCCGCCAGGGGAAGGCCGGTTTGCGGGGCAACACCCGTGCGAGCTCCTGTGAATGTAAACCGGCCTGAGGAATTTACATTTGCATTGGAGTTGGAATCCGTCCACTGCAACGCTCCGCCGATCGTCCACTGGTGCGCGCCGCGGGACAGGCTTGCGTCAACATTGATCCCGCTCGAGAACGTCCGATAGGTCGATGTATTCTGGATGGCACCACCGAGACTGAAGCCGGGACTGTTGACTGTGAGCTGCATGTAGTTTGGTTGATAACTATAGTAATTCTTCACACCCACGTCGCCGAAGCTGAAGAATTCCGCGCCCAGGCGCTGAACATCGGTGTAGTTGGCGACCAGACGGGTAGACACCACCGTAAGGGGACTGACCACCCAGGTGTCGCCAATCGCATAGGACTGGGCGAAATTCTTCCGGCCGCTGGCATTCGTGGTCAGCAGATTGTCAGGGGCGAGTTCATACGGCACCGGACGCGTCTCACGTGTAAACAGCACCCGTCCCATGACCGAATGCGCGGGGTTGAGTTGCCAATCTGTTCTGCCGGTGATCTGCGTGTTGTTACTTTTATTCGGAAGGCCGTAAACGATCCTGCCACACGGATCGCTCGTTTCGGGAAGCTCATCGACGATGGTCTTCGCCACCGGATGAAAAAGGGCCGGATCCACATGATTGTTCGAGAAAAACTGCGGGTTCAGCGTGACTTGCCGTCCGCAGGCCGCCGATGCCACCGTCGAGAAATCGCCCTCAAGCATCGCTGCAGTCGGTACGAAGCCCTCGACATTTGCGGGGTCGGAGCGCTCCGTCGTGCCCTGATACCCGGCAAAAAAGAACAGCTTATTCCGGACAATCGCGCCGCCGATCGTTCCGCCAAATTGGTTTCGCTTTAATGAACTCTGGACCTTGTCGCCTGTTGCCGGGTCGACCCGCGCAAAATACTCCGTCGCGTTGAGCAGATCGTTACGAACGAATTCGAACAGGCTGCCGTGAAAATCGTTCGAGCCGGACTTAGTTACCGCGTTCACCTGGGCACCCGAGTGCTGACCCTGAGAAGCCGACAGCGCACTGGTTTCCACCTTGAACTCCTGAAGCGCATCCGGAAACGGCAGCGGCAGGCTAAGGTGATCATAGGCGTTCGTGTGCATCGCGCCGTCCAGCGCGTAGTTCACTCCGCTTGCCAGTCCGCCGGCCACAGATATGGCGCGCTGACCCTGCATGCTTCGCGGTTGTGATGAATACTGAGGAACATCGTTGGCTCCGCCTCCCAGCGTGATCAATTCAGTCACGTTTCTTCCGTTGAGCGGCAACTCGAGAATTCGCTGCGTCTCCATGGTTTGTCCAACACCCAGGCCTCGTGTCTCCACGAGCACAGTATTGGCTTGAACCTCGATCACTTCTGCCCTTTGACCTGCCGCAAGGACCGCGTCGATGACCGGATTGCTGTTGACCTGCAGGATGATGCCGCTCTGCACGAACGTCCGGAATCCGGAGAGAGAAACTTCCAGCTTGTATTGACCCAACGGCAGACTCGGCAGGACGTAGAAACCCGTTTCATTACTAACCGCACTTCGAGCAATACCGGTCTCGGTTCGCGTCGCCGTAATGGTTGCACCGGGCAGCAAAGCACCGCTTTGATCTCTAACTGAGCCACTGATTTGAGCGGTCCCCTGCGCCCACACATCGACACAGCTGAGAACGAGAACGAACATTGCAACGAGTGAATATCGCAGAATGCGTTTCATCTCACCCTCCGATTTGGTTTTTCCAAAGTGACGATTGGCAGGAGTCTATACCGGGTCCAGAAGCAGTTCAATGTAAGTAGGCCTGGTGCTTCATGCCTCTTCGGTGTGATTCCGCGAGGTCGCCGCAGGATTTTGCGGGGCGGAGCTAACATGCCGTTGCCGACACTCAGCCAAGCGTAGCGGGTGGTCCATGACCTGGGTATAGATCATGGCGTTGACCTCCGCGCTGTTGCCCAAGTTCGCCCCGAGCTTGCGCGGCTTAGGGCCGGGCAGGGTGCGCCCAAGCGCGCGTCACGGCTCGCGCGCTTCGTCTTCGTGATCAGGAACGGTCGCACGATCAACGAGTCTTTCGTGCGTCCTGATCTCAAATCCGGCCTTTCGGGTTCTTGCGACGGTGGATCATCATCCGCGTGTTCATCAGAATCTGTTGGGGAAGCAGATTGACGGCAGTGATGAGGGAGTCTCAAACAATCCTCGTCGGAGCAGTCGGGAGTCCAGGACCTTCTCCTTTTGCTGAAACGCTTGCGAACTGGCGATATCAGTGTGGAATGGATCAGCGGCTCAAGTGGAAGGTCCAGGCACAGAGTACTTATTGTTGGCCAGCCCCCGCGTTCTCGGCGCCAATGCGTGAGAAGATAATGGCCCTGGCATTCCGGAAAGTGCCGATCCAGACGACCGCATTTTCGTTCATATCGAACTGAGTGAGGCCGGCGGGATCTGTCGGAAGCCGGGTTAGCACCTTGCCATCGATGACCTCACCGGTTCGTACCACCAGTTGAAGGTCCTCGTCCGAGGTGCCGATCCAGATCCCCATATTGTTGGTAAAGTCCACACCGCCAACACCAACAGCCAACGATGCAACAAAAGCGACTCTGCCGTCATTTGCGAGCCTGATGTCATGGAACGACTGGAATGTACCGGTCGTTCCTGGCGCGGTCGCACCATGAAGGGCCACTGTTGTCGTGTGTTCTCCATTGCCACGAAAAATTCCCTGGTTGCTTGTGCCGCCCGCCAATCCGACATGGAAGGCGACCTCACCTCGGTCGTTGAGCCTGAGCGGTTGCGAGAATCCAGCCCTGGAATCGTAGTTGCCGCCCTTCGGCGCCGGTTGCCCGTCGAGCGCGACCGCGAGGGCTTGCGTTCCATCGCCGACAAATAGACCGAGGTGGCTTGCGCTGTGCGTCAACGAAGCGACCGCAGCGACTCGACCGTGCACGTTGATCACCGGATTACCGAAATCCTCGAATGTCGCCCCGCCCGGTGCGATCTGATTGGCCACAAATATGGGCAGGAGGTTGCCGCCCTCACCACGGAAGATCCCAAAGTCAGCCGGCCCTCCGCTCATCTCAGCTTCGAACGCCACTTGCCCTAGATTGTTGATGACAGGATCACGCAGGGATGTGAACCTGCCGCCTGTCGGTGCGTCGATGTCATCCCGCGCGATCGTCACTGTGTGCGCTCCGTCGGTGCGAAAGATTCCTTGTGTTGCAGTCGCGCCACTCATGAGTGCCAGATAAGCAATCGTGCCGCCATCGTTGGCGGCGTGCGCTATCGGTGTTACGGTGCCCCCGATGGGCGACTGGTCCCCGTCCTGAACGATAGGAACGATTTCTCTCCTGTTGCTCGTGAAAATACTGGTTGAGTTGCCGTCGAATACAACATTGCCATTGGACGTGACCAAGGGGTTAATCACGAAGCCGAAGTTGCCCGCGACAGGGTCGGGATTGCCTCCGAGCGCAATCGTTGAGGTGGTCCTGCCGTCTCCTACGAATACGCCGGTCGTACTCGGACCACTAAGAAGAGCATCGAAGACGACCTCAGGCCGTGCGTTCAACCTGGCGTTGAAGAAGATAAAGTAGTTTCCACCGGCGGGAGCCGCAACACCAGAGGTGGCGACAACGGTATGTCGCACAACCTTTACCGAGGAAGACAACATGACGTGAGCGAAAGGTAGAGCGATAAGTGACAGTGCGACCAAGGGCAAGGCAGCCCGTTTTGCAGGGCCTCTCCTCGTGCTGCGATCCGAAGTCTTATGCGATATCCAAGTCATCGATATTCTCCTTGTTAAGCCGGAAGTTCAGTTGCCGATCTGCTGATCATCGATAGAAAAAATCATGCGAAGGGGGAGCCCATCAGAACCGGGCCGCCTGCTGTAGCAACTTAGCCTCGACGCAGAGGGATTGTCATAAACTTGCCGTAACGTTTGGGTAACGCTTGGTAATGCGAGGTCTGCTCAGATTGGTGAACCGTAATGTCTCAGGCTGGAGTCACGCCCTTGCGTGCTTTCGGAGTCTTGCTGATCTCGAGACAGTTATGCCGGCGATTGCTGTTCGCACTGAATGGCGCGAACCAGTTCGTCAATGGACTCACGCAGCAGCCAGGAGATCTGAAGGTGTGACACGATTCCGGGCGCGTCCAGCGTTTTGTCCCAGTGCGGTAAGGTGATGCATGCCTGCGGAATGACTCGGGCAGACATGACGGTTAGCGTTTCCAGGAGTGATGTGTGTGCGTGGGTGGATCGCAAAGATGCATTCAACAATGCAACCGGTTTATTCACCAACTCTCCGCTGCCGACGACCCAGTCCAACGCGTTTTTCATAACGCCGGTAACGCCATGGGCGTATTCCGGGGAACTAATCAGCACACCATCAGCCTCCTGAAGTTGTCGTCGGTACTGTAGAGCCGCGGCCGATTCCAACCCTTCCAGATCAGGGTTGAAATGAGGAAGGTTGCCGAGACCGCGGTAAACAGTGATCTCGACACCCTCCGGCGCGAGCAGCGCGGCTGCCTCTAGCAGGAATGTGTTCGATGAACGACTGCGGAGACTGCCGGAGATTGCAAGGATACGCGTCATCGCCTTGATGGCCTCTGCCTGCTTAAAGTCGGATTAAAGAGAGAATACTATCGGCCCTTCAAAGCCGATAAACATAGTCGAAAAGCTCTTCGAGATCTTTCACCCTCATTCGTAGTCATCCCCACCTGTATTAACAACCAATCGGAAGATTTTATTCCCGAAGGAATTT
>Ga0105248_10001643_pt1 | contig 24867 bp, 22 predicted proteins | sample KBSS34metaG_FD_81524 | JGI IMG/M metagenome (GOLD analysis project Ga0105248, IMG submission 81524) | Switchgrass rhizosphere microbial communities from Kellogg Biological Station, Michigan, USA - KBS S3-4 metaG | ecosystem: Host-associated > Plants > Roots > Rhizosphere > Soil | place... | reverse complement strand
TGCCCGCCCCCACCCCAGCCGCCACCGCCTCCGTGCCCACCTGCCGCCATCGCGCCAGTCGTCGCCACGCCGAGCGCCGCCGCCAGTGCACACGCGATCAACATGCGCTTCATTGAAACCTCCATCTCATCACTGCACGTTGGAACGCTCAAAAGCGTGCGCGTTTCGCGCGGATCTTCACGCGATGAAAACGGGGCGCCGAATGGAACGGTTGACGCTGTTACAAATCGCATGCGTTGCCCAAGCTCGCCCCTGCCTGACTGCGAGCTTACGCCGTTCGGCGACCCGCTTCATGCGTGGTGCGGATCGAGTGCGTCGCGAAGGCCGTCACCAACTACATTGAACGACAGTACCAGGAGAAAGATCGATACACCCGGCCAGACGGCCATCCAAGGCGCGTTGTCGATGTAATTCTTCGCCGTGTTGAGCATGCTGCCCCAACTCGGCTGCGGTGGCTGCTGTCCGAGCCCGAGAAACGACAGGCTCGCCTCCGCAATGACGGCCGCCGCGATTGCCAGCGTGGCCTGTACGAGCAGCGGCGGAACGATGTTGGGCAGCACGTGGCGAATCGCGATTCGCCACGGCGGATTGCCGATGGCACGCGCGGCGAGGACGAAGTCCTCCGCCTTGATGGCGAGCGTCGTACCGCGCGTCAGCCGGATGAATATGGGCGTCGCCGAGATGCCGATGGCAATCATCGCGTTGGTGAGGCTCGGCCCGAGAAAGGCCGCGAGCGCAATCGCCAGGATCAGGAATGGACAGGCGAGCAATGCATCTGTGACGCGGGAGATCAGCATGTCCGTCGCGCCACCCGCATAACCGGCGACGAGTCCGACCGGCACGCCGATCGAAAGCGAGATCAGGACGGAAACGACGCCGGCCAGCAGCGACGCCCGTGCGCCGAACACGACACGCGCGAACACATCACGGCCGATCTCGTCGGTACCGAACCAGTGCGCAGCGCTCGGCGCCTTGCGCACGGTTGCAAAACTCGTCGCTATCGGATCGTAGGGCGCAATCCATGGCGCGAACAGCGCCAGGACGACGAACGCAACGATGATGACCAGTCCCACCGCGGCCGACGGGCGACGCAGCAAGCGCGGCAGAACACCCGCCCGCAGCGAGGACGTGCGCGCATCGGCGGGCGAGCGCGGCGTGCCGTCGGCGAGTGCAACGGTCGTCATCGCGAGAAGGCTCTTGGTGCGCATCGCCAACTGCCCGGCGCTGCGGCCTCGATGGATGGGCGCCCCGTGCGCATCGTCATTGAACCCGAATGCGTGGATTCACGACGGCGTAAGCGATGTCGGCGACGAGGTTCAGCATGATGTAGGCGGTGGCCGTGAACAGCACGACGCCCTGCACGACGGCGTAATCGCGGTTGAAGACCGCGTCGACGATCAGCTTCCCGAAGCCGGGAATCGTGAACACCTGCTCCGTGAGAACGGCGCCGGACAGCAGCGTGCCGAATTCGAGCGCTCCGAGCGTGATGATGGGGATGAGCGCGTTGCGCAGCGCGTGCTTCAATACGACGTCACGCTCGCGCGCGCCTTTCGCGCGTGCGGTGCGCACGTAATCGGACGACAGCACCTGCAGCATCGCGCTGCGCGTATGCCGCATCAGCACGGCGGCGATTGCATTGCCGAGCACGAACGCCGGCATGATCATCGATGCGAGATTCGCCCGCCAATTCTCGAAGGGACTCACGTAGCCGGAGGCGGGCAGCCAGCCGAGCGTGACGGAGAAGAGCAGGATCAGCATGATGCCGAGCCAGAAGTTCGGCGTGGACAATCCCCAGAGCGCGACGACGTTCGCGCCGTAATCCCACGCGGTGCCCCGGCGGACCGCGGAAACGACGCCGGCGGGAATCCCGATCGCGAGCGCGATGACGATCGCGATGCAGGCGAGCTCGAGCGTGACGGGCAGCTTCGCCGCGATCAGCGCGCCGACCGGTTGCTGCATGCGCAGCGATTCACCGAGATCGCCGTGGACGACACCGCGCAGCCAGTAAAGGTAGCGCACCGGAAACGGCTGATCGAGATGCATCGTCTCGCGGAGGTGCGCGATCACGGCAGGATCGCGCTCCTCGCCCGCGAGCACCATCGCGGGATCGCCCGGCAGCAACTGCTGCAGCCCGAAGATCAGGATCGAGACGAACAGCAGCGTCGGCACGATCGCCGCCACGCGTCGAATGAGGAATGTCGACACGTGAGACTCCGCAGGAGAAGGCCGTTACTTGAAGCGCAGGCCGTTCACGCGGACGAGGCCATCGGGAACGGCGCGCAGGCCTTCGAGCTTGCTCGTGTAGGCCCACAGCCAGTGCCGGTGAAACAGGTACACGATCGGCCGATCCTTGAGCGCGATCGCCGCCAGCTCGCTGAAGAGCTGGCGGCGTTCGTCGACATCGCGCGTCGAGCGCGAACGATTCAGCAGGTCGTCGACTCCCGGCTTGCAGTAGCCCGCGTAGTTGAGCGGCTGCTTGCACGCGTCGAAGCTGTAGATGTTGCCATCGGGATCCGCCCGGCCGCTCCATGCGAGCACATACGCATCGAACTGCCCCTTGTCGGCCAGGTCGAGCGACGTCGCGAATTCCGTCGACTGGATCTTGACGTCGAAGCCCGCTTCGCGAGCCATCGCCTGAACGACCTGCGCGATGCGCTGGGCGTCGGCCGTCGTCGGCGTCATCAGCGTGAACGATGCGTTCGGAACGCCCGCTTCCTGGAGCAACTGCTTGGCGCGAGCGAGGTTGCGCGCGGGAATAGGGACGTTCTTGGCATAAAACGTGTTGTTCGGCGCGACCCACTGATTGCCGACGTCGGCCTCGCCATCCATCGCAACCTGCACGATGCCCTCGCGATCGAGCGCGAGCTCGAAGGCCTCGCGAACGCGCGGGTCACGGCCGAGCGGGTTCTTCTGGGCGAGATCGCTCTTGCCGACGTTGATCGTTATTCCCTGGTAGCCGATCTCGGTGATTTTCGTGATTCCGAACCGCGCATCGCTCTTGAGTTGCGGTACGTCGGAGGCGGCAAGGCGCTCGATGAAGTCGAGCTGGCCCGAGCGCAGGTTGGCGAGGCGAACCGTTGAATCGGGAATCGGGAGAAACACGACGCGATCGAAATGGATCGTCCCCTTGTTCCAGTAATTGGCGTAGCGCTCGAGCACGATGCGGTCCTGCGCCACGCGCTCCGTGAACTGGAACGGGCCGGCACACACCGGCCTGGCGCCGAACTTGTCGCCCGCCGCCTGTGCCGCCTTCGGCGAAACGATCATGCCCGCGCGATCCGCCAATTGCGCGAGCAGCGGCGAAAACGGCGCGCTCAAGTTCAGACGCACGGTCATCGGATCGACCACATCCACGCTCGCGAGCGGCGCAAGCTCGCCGCGGCGGTTGGAGCCCGCCATCGTCTTGTGCCGCTCGAGACTGTATTTCACGGCCGCTGCATCGAGCTTCTCGCCGTCATGGAACGTGACGCCCGCACGCACCTTGATCGTCAGCGCCTTGCTGTCGCTCGACCATTGATAGCTCTCGGCGAGTTGCGGAACGATCGCCAGCTTTTCGTCGATGTCGAAGAGCTTGTCGCAAAGCGAGGCGAACACGATGCGGCCGACGAAGCTCCGCGCGAGCGTCGGATCGAGCACGTCGGGATCCTCGGCGAGTCCGATGCGCAGCGTCTGCGCGTTGGCGCTCGCGATGAGCGCGAGCAGGCATGCGACAATGAGCATCGCTTGATGCATGCGTTTGGGCATGGAAGTCTCCGACGTTGCTGATTCCGAGCGGATGTGCGCAGGGACGTGCAAGGCGTGCCGTGTTCGTGCCGCGCGCTCGCCTCGCGGATCAGCATAGCATGCAGGGAAACGCCGCCGGCCGGCGCGACGGGAACTCGGCGCGCAATTCCCGGTCGGTGGGCTTGGAACTCGCGCGACGGCGGATACGCCGACGGCTCTCGACGGAGATTGACGGGGCGCGGACCACTCGATCAATCGCACCCGGAGCCGTCTTGATGAAGTTCGTGCCGCGTCTTTTCCGTTTCGCCTCGCTGATGCTCGCGCTCGTCGCGCTCACACCCGCGCAAGCGGGAACGCGCCGTCGAGTATTACAACGCCGCCCTCGATCACTACTTCGTCACGGCAATGCCGAACGAAATCGCCAAGCTCGACGCGGGCGGATTCGTGGGCTGGCAACGCACGAATCACGTTCAAGGTTTTCGACCCCGCCACACCGGCCGCAAACGCGTTGCCGGTGTGCCGCTTCTATAGGTCATTTCCGTGAACAACCAGTTCGCCGCGCAGCCGACGCCCGCCGGATATCCGGTGCTCCAACCGGGCGCGACGTACTACTGCACGTTCGCAATTGGCAGCCGGCCACGTCGACGATCTCCTGCCCGTCGTCGCCCGGCCGCTGCGATGCATTCGTCGAAGCCCTGGCTTCCGAACTGATGGGCGTAGACGAGGGGGCGATGTCAGGATGGCGTCGGAGGACTGCCATCCGTATCCAGTCGCAGTTGCAAGCGAGCCGTCTCAATGTCTATTCGATAAGCGGGGCGATCATCCGATAGGGCGGGGCGATCATGCGCTAGATCCGCGACGCTGCGGGTACCGGTCCCAAGAACGAATGCGGATCGTCCGGGCGCCTGGTTCTCCGCACCCATTTAACGCTCGACTGGTGCCGGCCGGCGCTTTGAGGTAAAAACAAGGCACGGACGACCGTTCCGTCTCCGCCACAGAGGAGGACCCGCACTTGGCCAGACCCAACTTCGAGTTTCAGAAGCGCCAGAAGGAACTGGAAAAAAAACGCAAGAAGGAAGAGAAGAAGCAGAAGAAACTCGACCGGGCCGCGGCCGAAGCGCCGTCAGCGGACCCGCCAGCCGAACCTGCGGCACCTGCTGAATCGGAATAGCGCATCGGGGCCGATTGCGGCCGGGTTGAAAGCTATCAGGGACTAATCGACCCTGCGCCACACCGTCGCGTGCCACGGTTGCTGTGCACGCGGCAACCCCGGCGGTCGGTAGTACTCGTCGAGCAGCACAAAGCCCGCGTCGCTCACGAACCTGTTCCAGGTCGCCGGTTCGTGGTATGCGCCGTAGCGTCCGCGATTCCAGCCCTCCTCGTCGTGACCGTGAGGATTCGACGCGAACAGCACGCCGCGGGGGCGCAGTGACGCGCGAAGCCCGCCGAGCACCCGCGGCAACGCGCTCGTGGGCACGTGAAACAGCGCGGCGTTGGCGAAGACGCCATCGAAGCGCGCAGCGGGAAGATCGAGCTCTCGAAAGTTCTGCAGCCATACTTCGCAGCCACTGTACGCGCGGGCCATGGCGACGAACGTTTCCGCGCCGTCGAGTCCGATGGCAACGTGACCCATCTCCGAGAGCGTACGCAGGTCCCGCCCCGGACCGCAGCCCAGGTCGAGAATCGTGAGCGGCGGCGGACCCTCGATGTGCGACAGCAGCGACTCGATGTTCTGCCGCACGTCGTGGTCTCGCGTGCCCGCCCAGAACGCGTCGGAGTTCGCGTTGTAGTACGCGAGCGTTCCGTCATCGGCTTGGCGCGGCAAAGTGTTGGACATCGCGTCTCGCTTCCGCGCGCCGTTCAGGCTGCGTCGCGGGTCACCGTCGTCGATGCAGCTTCCCTGAACTGCCGGGGCGATGCATCCCGAGGGGCGAGCGCGCGTTCGAGCACGCGTACCGCATGAATCGCCGCGCGATGTCCCGTCCCGCGCGTTCCATCCGCGATCTGATGCCGGCAGCTGGTGCCGTCGGCGACGATCAGTGTGTCGGCGTCCGCATTTCGGACCGCGGGAAGGAGCGAGGACTCCGCCATGCGCATGGAGATGTCGTAATGGTCCGCGGCGTAGCCGAACGCGCCTCCCATGCCGCAGCAGCTCGATTCGATCGGTTCCACGGAGAGTTCGGGAATCATTCGCAAGACAGCGACCACCGGCGCAGCCGCATCGAACGCCTTCTGATGGCAATGCGCATGAACGAGCGCACGGCGTTGCGGGAGCGGAGCGAGCGGCAGGCGCAGCGCTCCGTTCGCTTGTTGCCGTGCGAGGAATTCCTCGATCAGGAACGCATGCTCGGCCAGGCGTTCTGCGCCGGTGCCAAGCCGCAGTGCGAGAAATTCATCTCGGAGCGACAACAGGCACGACGGCTCCAATCCAACGATTGCCGCCCCGCGCGCGACGTGCGGCGCGAGCGCCTCGAGAACGCGTTGCGCTTCCTGTCGCGCCTCGTCGATCAATCCGTACGCGAGGAACGTGCGACCGCAGCAAAGCGGTCGCCGAGGCTGCGCGTTCCGAACGGGCCTGGCCACGGCGACGCGATATCCCGCCGCGCGCAACACGGCGAGGGCAGCATGCGCATTCTCCGGCTCGAAGTAGTGCGTGAACGTGTCGACGAGAAGGACGACGTTCGGCGCGGGGTCGTCGACGAAGCTCGCATCGTTCCGGAAGAACGGCCGCGCGCTCCACGCGGGCAGCGATCGTCGTGCCGAGATGCCGGCCACGCGCTCGGTCAGTCCGGCCAGTGCGGGCACACGGTCGCGCATGTTCATGAGCGATGCCGCGCGCGAAGCGAAACGGCCCCATCGCGGCAGCCAGGCAACCGCGCGGTCGGGCAGGGAGACGCCGTGACGGCGCTGCCACTGGTACTGGAACTCGATCTTCATGCGCGCCATGTCGACGCCGGTCGGGCATTCGCGGCGGCAACCCTTGCAGCTCACGCAAAGGGCGAGCGCTTCCCGCACGGCAGGTGACGCGGGGTCATTGCCCAACGCACCCGACAACGCGAGGCGCAGCGTGTTGGCGCGTCCGCGCGTCAGATGGACCTCGTCGCGGGTAACGCGGTAGCTCGGACACATCGTGCCTGCGTCGAACTTGCGGCAATGACCGTTGTTGTTGCACATCTCCGCCGCCTTCGCGAAGCCTTGTGCCGGATCGCCACCGCTGCCCGGAGGACTGAGCGCACCGGTCACCGGATCGTTCTGAACGTTCCATGCGCTCCAGTCGAGACCGGTCTCAAGGGGCAGCGTGCGGTGCGTCGGTGGAAACCGGAACAGCGTCGCATCGTCCATCCGCGATGCGCGGACGATCTTTCCCGGGTTCATCACTCCGGCCGGGTCGAACAGGTCCTTGATCTCCTCGAACGCGCGCGTCAACCGTGGGCCGAACTGCCAGGCGACCCATTCGCTGCGGACGAGTCCGTCGCCGTGCTCGCCGGAGAATGCGCCCTTGTATTCGCGGACGATTTCCGCCGCTTCCTCGGCGATCGCACGCATCTTCTCGGCGCCATCGCGGCGCATGTCGAGAATCGGCCGCACATGGAGCGTTCCGACCGAGGCATGCGCATACCACGTGCCGCGCGTGCCGTGTCGTTCGAAGATGCCCGTCAGCCGGTCGACATACTCCCCAAGATGCTCGAGCGGCACGGCGCAGTCCTCGATGAAGGACACGGGCTTGCCGTCGCCGCGCATGCTCATCATGATATTGAGACCGGCCTTGCGCACGTCCCACAGCGCCCTTTGCGCTGCCGCGTCGATCATCTTCACGAGACGACCGTGGAGCGCCAGGTCGGCGAGCAGCGTCTCGAGCTCGTCGACCTTTCGCAACGGCCCGTTCGCGTCGTCGCCAATGAACTCGACGAGCAGGATGGCGCCCGGCTCCCCGATCAGCGCCCGCTCGATGACGGGCCGGAACGCCGGATTTTCGCGCGCGAGATCGATCATCGTCCGGTCGACGAGCTCGACGGCGGACGGGCCGAGCGCGACGAGGTGCCTGGTGCAGTCCATCGCGTCGCGGAGCGAGTCGAAGTTCACGACGCCGAGAGTGCGGTGGCGCGGCAGCGGCGCGAGCTTGAGCATCAGCGAGCGTGTCCACGCGAGCGTTCCTTCGCTGCCGACCAGCAGGTGCGCGTAGTTCACGCTGTGGTCGCTGGTGTACGGCCGCTCGCTTTGCGGGTTGAACACGTCGGCGTTGTAGCCGCCGACTCGGCGCATCACCCGGGGTACGACGCGCTCGATCTCGTCGTGCTCGCGCGCGCCGAGCGCGCGCAGCCGGGTCACGAGGTCGCGAACACGGTCGTTCGAGCCGTCCATCTCGCGCTCGGGCCCGAAACGGGCCTCCGTTCCGTCGGCCAGGCGGGCATCGATCGCCAGGACGTTGTGGACCATGTTCCCGTAGAAGAGCGAGCGCGAGCCGCACGAGTTGTTGCCTGCCATTCCGCCCACCGTGCACTGCGCGGACGTGCTGACGTCGACCGGGAACCACAGTCCGTGCGGGCGCAGCCAGTTGTTGAGCTGGTCGAGCACGACACCGGGCTCGACCGCTACCGTGCGCTCGCTTGCATCGAACGACAGCACCCGGTTCAGATGCTTGCTGTGATCGATGACGAGCGCCGCGCCCACCGTCTGTCCGCATTGCGAACTGCCGGCGCCGCGGGGAAGCATGGGGATGTCGTGCTCCGCGCAGAAGGCCATGGCCGCCCGCACGTCGTCATCGCTTTCCGGCACGAGCGCGGCAAGCGGCTGCACCTGGTATATCGACGCATCGGTCGCGTAGCGTCCCCGCGAAGCCGGATCGGTCAGCACGGCGCCGCGCACCGCGGCACGCAACGCGCGCCAGCGCGCCTCGCCGCCCGTTGGCGGATGAAACATCAGCGGTTGCACTACTTCTTGCACTGGCGCTTCCATGGTTGAACAACGTCGTCAACGAGTTTGACGCCAAACGGGACGATTATAGGAGCACGGGGGTCCGAACCGCTGTGAAGCGTCGGCACAATCCCTCTCGAGCCGATTGGTATCGTGTGCATTGCACCGATAACGAGGAGATTGCAAATGGAGGATGGATTCTCGACACCGGGTCGCCGTCGCCGAGGACTGATCGCAGTGATGACGAGCACCGTGTTCGCCGCCGCCGCGATGTTCGTTCTGCCTGCGTACGCACAAACGGAAATCAAGCTCGGTCACGTCGGTGAGCCGGGATCGCTGTTCCAGAAGAGCTCCGACGAATTTGCGAAGCGCGCGAATGCGAAGCTTGGCGGCAAGGGCAAGGTCATCGTGTACGGGTCGAGCCAGCTCGGCGGCGACAAGGAGATGATCCAGAAGCTGAAGCTCGGCACGCTGGACATGGCGGTGCCTTCCACCGTCATGAGCTCCGAGGTCGACGTTCTCGGCGTGTTCGAGATGCCGTACATCGTCAAGGATCGCGCGCACATGGGGCGGATCGAAAAGGAGATCTTCTGGCCGAAGATCGAGCCGGAGATCGAGAAGAAGGGGCTCAAGGTTCTCGCCGTGTGGGAGAACGGCGTGCGGCACATCACCAACAGCAAGCGTCCCATCCGCGTTCCTGCGGACCTGCAGGGAATCAAGCTGCGGGTTCCGGAGGGCAAGTGGCGCGTCAAGATGTTCCAGGCGTATGGCGCGAATCCGAGTCCGATGAAGTTTTCGGAGCTCTTCACGGCGCTCCAGACGGGCGTGATGGATGGAGAGGAAAATCCGTTCACGCAGATCTACTCGGCGAAGCTGCAGGAAGTGCAGAAGTACCTGTCGCTTTCGGGGCACGTGTACACGCCGGCATATCTGACCGTCGGAACGAAGCGCTGGGAGTCGCTGCCTGCCGATGTCCGCAAGGTTCTCGAAGACACCGCCAAGGAGACGCAGGCTTACGTGTACGAAGTGGCGGCTCGCGACGACGACGAGCTGCTCGGCAAGCTGAAGCAGGCGGGCATGCAGGTCAACGACGTCGACAAGGATGCCTTCGTGGCTGCGAGCAAGTCGATCTACGACGAGTTCGGCAAGGAAGTTCCAGGCGCCAAGGCGTTGATCGATCGCGCGACCGCACTGCGGCAATGACCGCCATGCGTTTGTCCGGCGCGCCAGGCGCGGCTCGGACGGCATTCGCGCGCCGATCGCGCACAGGTTTCCTCCAATGACGTCGAGGCTGCGCGCGTTCCGCGATCGCTACGGGCGCGTCCTCGAGTGGGTCGTCTCGGCGTTGATGGTGGTGCTGGCCGCCGAGGTCACGCTCGGGGTCGTGTTCCGCGCGATCGGGCAGTCGCTCATCTGGTACGACGAGGTCGCGTCGGTCCTGCTCGCATGGCTCACGTTCTACGGCGCGGCGCTTGCGTCGGTCAAGCGCGCGCACATCGGCTGCCCCGAGCTTCTCGACGCAATGCCTTGGCGCGCGCGGCGTGCGTTCAACATCTTTGCCGAGCTCGTCGTCATCGCGTTCTTCCTGCTGCTCGGCTGGGTGGGCGCGTCGGTGTTGCCGATCCTCGCAACCGATGCGCTCGTCAGCATCCCTTCCGTTCCGATGAGCGTCGTTCAATCGGCCATACCGGTCTCCGCCGCGCTGATCGTCGTCGCCGAGTGCCTGCACCTGATCGACCTGGTGCAAAACCGTGAGCCGCCCGCGCCGGCAGGAGCAGGTCTTGCGGAAGCGCTCCAATAGGGTAGGGGCGAGCCGCTCATGATCATGTTGCTGCTGTTCGCGGCCGTGCTCGCGCTCGTGGTGATGAACGTGCCGATTGCGGTTGCGCTCGGCGTCGTCGCGATCGTCGCAATGGTGGTTACCCACGGCGCTTCGATCCTGCCGAATCTCGCCGTCGTCACCTACAACGGTGCGACGAGCTTTCCGCTGCTCGCGATTCCGCTGTTCATCCTGGCCGGCGCGATCATGAATGCGTCGGGAATTTCGCGACGGCTGATCGCGTTCGCCACCGCGCTCTTCGGGTGGATCCGCGGCGGGCTCGCGCACGTGTCCATCGGTTCCTCGCTGTTCTTCGCGGAAATTTCCGGCTCCGCCGTCGCGGATGTTGCGGCGCTGGGCTCGATCCTGATACCCGGCATGAAAGCCAAGGGCTACCCGGCGCCGCTTGCTGCAGCCGTCATGTCGTCCGCCGCAACGCTCGCGGTCATCATTCCGCCGTCGATACCGATGATCCTGTACGCCGTCATGGCGGAGACGTCGGTCGTGCAACTGTTCGTCGCGGGCATCGTGCCCGGGATCATCGGCGGGCTCGGCCTGATGGGCATGGCGTACTTGATGGCGCGGCGCTACGACCTTCCGGCAGAGGCCGCTTTTTCATGGCGACGCGTGGCGACGTCCGCGCGCGAAGCATTGTGGGCGTTCCTGCTGCCGATCATCATCCTCGGCGGCATCTTCGGGGGCGTCGTCACGGCGACGGAAGGTGCGGCGCTTGCCGTCATTGCGGCGATGTTCGTCGGCTTCGTCATCTACCGCGAGCTGGATTTGGCCGAGTTGCGACGCGCCATCATCGAGGGCGGCGTGCAGACGGCGGTGGTCATGCTGCTGGTCGCGACGAGCTCGCTGCTGGGGACCTACCTGAGCGAGGTTCAGGCGCCGCAGCAGCTCGCGCAGGCGGTGTCGGACATGACGCAGAACAAGTGGCTCGTCCTCGCACTCCTGAACGTGCTGTTCCTGTTGCTCGGCATGTTCCTGCATTCGGCAGCCGCCATCATCCTGGTGGTACCGGTCGTGATGCCGCTCGTCCGCGCGGTGGGAATCGATCCCGTGCATTTCGGTCTCATCGTTACGGTGAATCTCGGCATCGGGCAGCAGACGCCGCCGGTGGCGAGCGTGCTGATGGTCGCGAGCGCGATTGCGAAGGAATCGATCTGGGCAGTGACGCGGGTCAATGTGTGGTTCATTGCGGTGCTCATCGCGGTGCTGTTGCTGGTGACATACGTGCCGGTCACCGGACTCGGTCTCGTGCAACTTTTCTACCGGTGAGCGTCATGGACGAAACGATTCTCGTTGCGCGCGACGGTCCGATTGCGACCGTGACACTCAACCGCCCGGCGAAGCTCAACGCGCTGACGAAATCGATGTGGCGCGCGCTGGGCGAGACGGTCACGGAGCTCTCGGATGATGCTTCCCTGCGCTGCATCATCGTTCGCGGCGCCGGCGAGCGGGCGTTCTCGCCCGGCAACGACATCGCCGAGTTCGCGCACGAGCGATCGAACGCCGCGCAGGCACGCGAGTACGGCGCGGTCATGCATCGCACGGCGCACGCGCTCGCGCAGTGCCCGGTCCCGCTGGTTGCGCAGATCCACGGCATTTGCGTGGGCGGAGGTCTCGAGATCGCCGCGCTGTGCGATCTGCGGATCTGCGGCGTGTCGAGCCGCTTCGGTGCGCCGATCAAGAACCTGGGGCTCGTGATGGCTTATGCAGAGATGGCGCCGCTCGTTCGCCTGGTCGGACGTGCGATCGCGCTCGAGATCCTCCTCGAAGGGCGCATCTTCGACGCGGTCGAGGCGAAGGAGAAGCGATTGGTCACGCGCGTCGTGCCCGACGACCAGGTCGCGGGCGAAGTTGCCGCGAGTGCCGTCCGCATCGCGGAAGGCGCGCCGCTCGTGGCTCGCTGGCACAAGAAGTTCGCGCAACGCCTCGCCAACCCCGCACCGATTTCCGATGCGGAGGCCGACGAGTGCTTTCAATGCTTCGATACGGAGGACTTCCGCATCGGCTATGCCGCGTTCCTCGCGAAGCAGAAGCCGGAGTTCAGAGGGAGATGAGCGCCGGCGCGTCCACTGCCGGTAAAGCGGCAAGCAGAGCCGCGGCTGATGGCGTTCGTTCGACGTCTGCGTCCGCACAACCGAGCGCCCATTCCGGTCCGCTGCGAGGAATGCGCGTCCTCGAACTCGCGCAGATCATGGCCGGTCCGACATGCGGGATGTTGCTCGCCGACATGGGGGCGGACGTCATCAAGGTCGAGAAACTCCCCGGCGGAGACGATTCGCGCGGCTACCGCGAACCGCGGGTCAACGGCGTCTCCGCACCGTTCATGATGCTGAACCGCAACAAGCGCGGCATCGCAATCAATCTCAAGCATCCGGCCGGACGCGACGTGGTGCTGCGAATGGTCCGCGACGCGGACGTGCTGACCGAGAACTACCGCCGCGGCACGCTCGATAAGCTGGGACTCGGATATGACGTGCTGTCCGCAGTCAACCCCGGATTGATCTACTGCGCCGTATCGGGCTATGGGCGCACCGGTCCCGATGCCGACAAGGGCGGCTTCGACCTCATTGCGCAAGGCTTCGCGGGACTGATGTCCATTACGGGCGAGCCCGGACGTCCGCCCGTCAAGACCGGCAATTCAGTCGCCGACATCAACGCCGGCATTCTGGCAGCCGTTGGCATCCTCGCGGCGTATGCGCACAAGCAGAAGACGGGGCAGGGACAGGTCGTCGATACGTCGCTCATGGAAGCGGCGCTGCAGCAGACGTACTGGCAGGCGGCGATGTACTTCGCGACCGGCGATTCTCCCGGACCAACAGGATCGGCGCACGTGCTGACTGCGCCGTATCAGGCGTTCGCCACGCGCGACGGATGGATCAACATCGGCGGTGCGAACCAGGCGAACTGGGAACGGATCGCCGAGGTGCTCGGCCACCCGGAGTGGCGCGACGATGCGCGATTCGCGACGAACTCGGCGCGGATGGCGAACCTCGACACGCTGACAGACGCAATGAACGAGGTGCTCGCGGAGCGGACGAAAGCCGAGTGGATTGAAGCGTTCGATGCGGCGGGCGTTCCCGTCGGCCCCGTGCATTCGATCGGCGAGGCTCTCGAGCATCCGCAGACACGGGCGCGCGACATGGTCGTCAACCTCGCGCATCCTCGGGCCGGCGCGACGCGCGCGCTCGGCTGTCCGATTCATTTTTCCGCGACGCCAACCCGAATCACGCGCCCGGCGCCGATGTTGGGCGAGCACACGCATGAAGTGCTGCGGGAATACGGCTATGACGACAAGACGATTGATGCGCTCGCCGCGGACGGGGCCATCGGATGAACTCGCCCGCTCATTGGCCGCGGGTCGCCGCGTACAACGCGCAAGAGTTCGAAGGTATGCATCCGTTGGTGCGTTCCGGTCCTCTGCGCAACAACAAGGTGTCATACACAAAGCTTGACGTGTCAAGCATTCTTACACGTCAGGTTGTTAAGTACGACGAATTGCGCCAGGAAACAAGTGGTTATGGCGCTGGCACAGCGCTTGCGAGACGGGCCCTGTCTTGGGAAAAGAGAGGGTCAGATGAATACTGAGAAAACCATTCGTCGTTTGGGTATGTTTGCTACAGCGCTCCTGACGACGTCCGCACTTGCGACCACCGTAATGGCTGCGCCGGTAGTGACATGTCCGGATACGGGAGCCACGCAAGTGCAAACCGATCTAACCGTCGCGGGCACCACAACCGCGATCAACGGTGCCATATACACGAGCGTCGATACGAACGGGAGCGTCGGCACGGGCGTGTTCCCATCGTTCGTCAGGATACAAGGCAACGACTGTATCCAAGGATATAACACGGACGGCACCCAGGAGTTCGACACGCAGAACAGCCCGCTGTTTGCGATCCCGCTCGCTCAAATGGAACTGGTCACGGTAAACGGAATTGGGTACGTCGAATTTCACCTCGACATCAACCAGAACAAGAACAACGACGGTCCGTCAGGCCCTTCTCTCGACAACGTGCAGCTTTTCATCAGCACTGACAACACGCTAACCGGTTGGACCGATTGCAATCTCGGCGGAATCAGTTGCGTCTACAACATGGATGCAGGAGGTAACCGCGCCATATTGCTCGACTACGTGCTGAACAAGGGGAGCGGGAACGGGTACGACATGCAGCTCCTGGTGCCGGTGTCCGTCTTCGGAAGCGTTGATTCGAAGGTTGCGAATTACGTGTATCTCTATTCTTCGTTCGGAGCTGTCGGCGGGAACTTCGCTGAAAACGATGGCTTTGAGGAGTGGCAGTATCGTACGTGCGGTAATGGCATACCTTGCGTGGTTCCACCTTCTGAAACGGTGCCCGAACCGGGGTCGATCGTCTTGCTTGGTCTTGGCCTCGCGGCGCTGAGCGCGGCGAGACGAAAGCGCACAATGTAAGACAGCAAACAACACAGGGGGAAAACAACACAAGGGCGACAAGGTCGCCCTTGTGTTTTGCTGCCGCTGCATTGTTGAAGCGTCTTATGCGAAAAACCGCGGACGGTTGGAGCGGAGTGTCACAATCCTCTCTATCGAGCATTCACTCCGCAGGCTGCCATGCAACTCTCCCCCGCCCAGCGCCGCATCCGCGATTTCTACTTCAAGGACGGCTTAGCCGCGCCCCCCGAAGTCACCCATGTCCATCGTCCGAATCTGGTTCCAGACCAGCACCTCTTTTCGCTGGAGCACTTGCGGCGTCACCTCAACAATCCGCTCCTCGACCTTAACTATCTGAATCTTTTTCAGGGCGGCAAGCCTGTAGACCTTGCGCAGGCGAACCTCTACAAGCTCGTGCAGAAGCGCAAGATCGGGTTCGTGGATCGCCGTATCCTGCAGCAGCATCTCGAGCAGGGCGCGGCGTGCGTGCTGGAAGGCCTCGACATCCTCGAACCCGAGATCAACACGCTCGCAACGGCACTCGATCGCGGTCGCGTTGCCACATTCTCCAACGCGACGGCATTCTTTTCGCAGCGCGGCAACGAGGCGTACCGCGGCCACGTCGACACGGACGACGTCCTAGTGATCCACATGGCCGGTGAGAAGCGCTGGAGCCTGCATCGCCGTCAGGCGCCGCGCAGGGTGAACCTCGCCGATCTGGAGCCCGCGCAAATGGGTGCGGTGGAAGCGGAAGTGGTGATGCGTCCGGGCGACGTCATGTACCTGCGCAATTACACACCGCATCGCGTCGAGACGCTGTCACCGTATTCGCTGCACGTATCGTTCGACCTGTGCGACCGGCAGCCGAGCATCGAAATCGCACTTCAGATGCTGCTTCGGCACTACGACCGTGATGCCAGCCCTCGCGGCACACCGCCGATCGAGGACCTGGACAAGCTGTTCCGCCTGAGCCGCACGCCTGCCTACGCAGCGGAAATCGCGCAGGCCCAGGCCGGCGAGGACGCAGGACACGCCGAATTCCGCGCATTGCTCGCGGAGAACCGGATCACCTACCTCGATCGCTTCCTGCAGGAAGGCCGGGCGGCGGAACTTGCGGGGACCGCACGCGATACACGCACTTGATTCCGTCCCACTCGGGATGCACGGTGCTGAGATCGATCTCCAGTACGGGCTCGAGATCTTCGCCAAATGACCGCTGCTTTCCGAAGTGCAGGTATTCGCCCTCGCCTGCAGGGGTGAGAGCAACGCCGTGGCGGCCCGCATAGTCCCGAAACGGCAGGATCGACCCTTCCTGCCAGATCTCGACGAGACGCGCGTATTCGAGCGGCAGACCGCCGCGCAGCTCGTCCGCGTCGATCCTGGCAACCCCACCCTCGTCGAGCACGCGCATCACCTCCTGCACGACGCCCACCTTGTTGCCGAAATAGAGCCAGGCCACCTGGCTGTACACGACGTCGAACGATCGATCAGCGAACGGCACGCCATGCGCGATATCCGCGTAAGCAATCGACGGCAGATCGGCTTCGCCGGCCCCGTTGCCGCCCGAGGACTGGCGGTCACGGAGCGTGCGCCGCATGACGTCCGCGTCGCCGTCATTGCGCTCGCGATTGAGACCATGCAGCTCGACGCGATCGCCGAAGCGCTCCCGCAGGTCGAGGAGCGCCGTGCCGAATCCGCAACCGAGCTCCAGCACCCGCACGCGTTGCCTCTGCGCAAGACGTACCTCGATATCCTCCGCGACGCCGCCGACCAGGCGCTCGAGGTCCGCCAACCCCCGGCCGCGGTGCCCGAACTTCGCCCGGTATCGTTCTTCACGCATCGGTCACGATTGTCGGCTATCCTAGCGCCCGCGTGCCATTTTTGAGGGCGGGACGAGGAGCATCCGTGGAACGACTTGATAACGCGCGGATACTGATCTACAGCCACGACAGCTTCGGGCTTGGCCACCTGAGGCGCTGCCGGGCGATTGCACATGCCATCGTCGACCGCTACAAGGGCGTCTCGGTCCTGATCCTGTCGGGATCGCCGATCATCGGCAGCTTCGATTTCCTGCCGCGGGTCGATTTCGTTCGCATCCCCGGCGTCGTGAAGCTTCACAACGGCGAATACCAATCGCTCGGCCTGCATATCGACCTCGACCAGACGATGGCGATCCGCGCGGCCATCATCCGGCAGACGGCAGAAAGCTTTCGCCCGGACCTCTTCCTCGTCGACAAGGAGCCTCTCGGGCTGAAAGGCGAGGTATTGCCGACGCTCAAGATGCTGAAGGCGCAGGGGACGACGCTCGTCCTCGGCCTGCGCGACATCATGGACGAGCCGGCTCAGCTCCTGCGCGAATGGAAGCGAAAGAAGGTGCTTCCCGCGTTGCAGAACCTGTACGACGAGATCTGGGTCTACGGCCTCGCCGATTTCGCGGACCCGCTGCGGGGCGTAGCGTGTCCCTCCAGCGTGCGGTCCAAGATGATCTATACCGGCTACCTGCGTCGGGCGGTGCCGCACCTCAATACGACGGAACCGCCCGCGCATCGCGACCCCTACGTGCTGGTGACGGTCGGCGGCGGCGACGATGGCATGGCCGTGCTCGATTGGGTGTTGTCCGCGTACGAACACGATCCGGGCATTCCGCTGGGTGCGGTCGTGGTGACCGGACCGTTCATGGCCGCGGAGCAGCAGCGTCATTTCCGTGAACGCGCCGAACGCCTTTCGCGTATCCAGGTGCTGACCTTCGACGCGCACCTGGAGCTGCTGATGGAGCAGGCCGCCGGGGTCGTCGCCATGGCGGGCTACAACACGTTCTGCGAGATCCTCTCGTTCGACAAGCGCGCGATCCTCGTCCCCCGCGTGCGCCCGCGCCGCGAGCAGGTAATGCGCGCGATGCGTGCAGCCGAGCTCGATCTTGCCCGTTGGCTCGATCCGGAGAGTCCGCAGGACCCGGCCATCATGACGCAGGCGCTGCATGCGTTGCACGCGCAGCCTGTGCCGTCCGAACGCGGCTCCGAGGACATGCTGAACGGTCTCGACGTCATCACGGATCTCGTTGCCGAGCGGGTTCGCCGGCCCGCGACGCGGCGACTGCGCGCGTTCGCCGCGCACGTTTGACGGCGGCTTCCCCGCTGCGTCGCACTCGATCGATCCGCGCGCCGGCCGGTTTCGTTCCTGACACAACTTTGCCCGCAAGGCCCGGCGGTGTTCGCTGGGCGCGCGCTCCATTCGTACCCGCGTGAAGCACAGCATCATGATTTATGTCCAGCACCTGCTGGGCATCGGCCACTTGATGCGCGCGCGCCTGCTTGCCGAGGCCATCGCCGAGCTCGGCTGCGAGGTGCATCTCGTGAGCGGCGGCATGCCAATCGGCGGCCGGATGCCGCGCGGCGTTCGCACCGTCCAGCTGCCGCCTATCCGCGTTTCGGACGCGAGCTTCACGCCGCTCCGCGACGCCGAGTTCACGCCGATTGACGACGCTTACCGAGAGCGGCGGCGCGCGCTGCTGCTCGCGGCCTTCGCCGAAGCCGCGCCGGCCGCGGTGCTGTTCGAGACGTTCCCTTTCGGAAGGAGGGCGCTGCGCTTCGAGCTTTTTCCGCTGCTAGAACACATCGACGCGACCCGGCCGCGACCGCTTGTCATCGGCTCGGTGCGCGAGATCCTGCAGCTGCAACAGAAGCCCGAGCGTGAGCGCGAGATGCTGGATTGGGCCGCGCGCTGGTTCGACGCGATCTTCGTGCACGGCGATCGCCGCTTCGCCCGCTTCGAGGACACGTTCTCGTTCGTCGCCGAACTCGTGCCTCCGGTCCACTACACGGGCTTCGTCATGGAGCGTCCGGTGCAGCCTCGAGCACAGGATGATGCGACGCGCACGGAAGTGGTCGTATCCGCCGGCGGCGGCGGCGTGGGCATCGAGCTCCTCGCCACGGCCCTTGCCGCCCAGCCGCACTCACGCTTCCGTCACTTGACGTGGCGCGTGCTTGTCGGCCCAAATATTCCGGAAACCGGCATGCAGCGACTGCGAGCGAGCGCGGCATCGAATGCGATCGTCGAGCGTTCGCGGGCCGACTTCGCGGACGTCCTGCGCAACGCTTATGTGTCCGTCTCGCAGGCCGGGTACAACACGACGCTCGACGTGATTGGAAGCGGAGCGCGTCCGGTGATCGTGCCTTTCACCGGGCGTGGTGAAACCGAGCAGCGTGCGCGCGGTGAACGCTTGCGGCACTTCGGACTCGCCGTCGTTGTCGACGACCGCACGTTGTCGCCGGCTTCCCTTGCAGATGCCGTCGACGAGGCGGCAGCGCGCACTGCATGGGGCAACTGGGACTTCGCGAGCGACGGTGCCGCATCCACGGCAAGCCTCCTTGTCGACATGCTCGCCGCACCGGGCCGCGTCGCATGAGTGGGGCCTGGAACCTGCTCGTCGATGAGCTCGACGAGTGGACTCGCGCCGGCCTGGCCGCGACGCTTTGGTGGCGCGATGACGACGCATGCACGGCAACGCCTGCGCTCGCCCGCCTGCTCGCCATTGCGCGTACGCATCGCGTTCCGGTGGCGATCGCCGCCGTTCCTCAGGGCGCCGACGCCGCACTCGTCGATGCCGTGCACGCCTGCGCAGAGACGACCGTTGTCCAGCACGGTTACGCGCACCGAAACCACGCACCGAGCGGCGAGCGAAGCGCTGAAATGGGTCCGCATCGACCGCTGCCGATTCGGCTGGACGAGATTGTGTCCGGGCGCCTGGGTCTCGCCGAACGGTTCGGGGAGCGTTTCCGTCCGGTGCTCGTCCCGCCGTGGAATCGCATCGGCGGGGATGTGCTGCCGGAACTCGCTTCGACAGGCGTGCGCGGCTTGTCGCGTTTCGGCCCGCGCGAAGCGGTAGAGGTCGCTCCCTGGGTGATCCAGGCGAACGCCCACGTCGATCCCATCGCCTGGCGGCGCGCGCGCACATTCATCGGCGCGAACGAGGCGGTGACCCGAGTCGTCGCGCACCTCCGCTCGCGCCGCAAACAGGAGGTCGATCGGGACGAGCCCACCGGCCTCCTCACGCATCATCTGGCATTCGGCGCCGACGCATTCGATTTCGTCGACGACCTCATCGGTTGGAGCTCGCGACATCCAGCCGTGCGGTGGCTGAAGGTCGACGACATTTTCAAACGCGCCGCTTGACGGGCGAGCCTCGCTCCCGCCCGCCCCGACGTTCGGGCGCCGCCATCGTCGGTTGCGTCAGTGGCAAGCGATCGTCATTTCCTGCCGATCAGCATGAAGCGCACGTACCGGCGCATCCTGCGCTCCCCTTCGAACAGCAGCTCGCGTAGCGGCGCTTGCACCTTGAAGGTCGCAAGATCGGGGACGCAGTTCACGTGCTCGTCGCAAGCGAAGTAGTCGTTCGACTGCATCACGAGCAGTTGTCCGGCCGGGATGCGCGCATACCAGCGATCGAATTCCGACAGGTGCTCGCAACTCGTGTTGATGACGAGGTCGGCCTTCGCGTCTTCGAGGTAATCGAGGGCGAGCATGTCTGCCGTTCGCGCGACGAACTTGCCGGCGCGCACGTGCGTCGCATTGAGGGACGCGGCGATCTTCTCGCACGAAGGATCGATGTCGACGCTCGTCACGCGATCGACGTCGAAGCGGTCGTCGTGCAGCAGGACCGCTGCCAGTGCGCCGATCCACCCGCCGAGGATGAGCACTTCGCCGAGCCGGGATCCGACCGTCGACTGCAGGCATTGCGCGAGCCACAGCTTGCTCGCCATCTGGTTCTTGTTGAGCGCGACGGCTATGCGAGGTGCCTGATGCCTGGTCAGCGTGTCGAGAACATCGCGCAGGAAGGGGCTGTCGCCATACGTTGCGAAACCTTCGAGGATGTCACGATAGAACTCGTCATCGAACGACGTCATCGTCTGCCCTTCGCCGGGTCGAAGTGTTTAGCCAACGTGTTTGCGCTCGCGCCTTTTCTGGGGCGCGGTTCGTAACCGCCGTCGTCACGGTCTCTTTCCTCGCCCTTGCCCATGCCGTATTCTGTCGCAAGGCCGGTCGTTCCAGCCGGCGAATTGGCTGCGGTTTCCGCGTTCCTGCGGGAGCATGACCAAAAGGCAAGGAGGAGGCCTCGGGTGGATGTTTCGCAAGAAGCCGAGATGCTGCAGAACGTTCCGCTCTTCAGCAGCCTGTCGGCATCGGAGCGCAAGTTGCTGGCCTTCACGAGCCAGCTCCAGTGCTTTGCGCCGGGCGACATCCTGATGCGCCAGGGCGAGCCGGCGGACTGCGCGTACGTGATCCTCGAAGGCGAGGTCGACGTGCTGGGTGCAACCAGTACCGGCGATTTCGTCGTCGCGACGCTCGGGCGCAACGCGATGCCCGGAGAGATCGGCGTCTTTACCGACGCGCCCCGTACGGCCACCGTCCGAGCCAAGGGAGCGGTACGGGCCCTTCGCATTTCCCCCGAAGTCTTCCTTCAGCTCGCGTCCGGCAAGCCCGATCGCGCGTTGCACGTGATGCGCCAACTGTCCACGCACATCGCCAACGATTTGCGGAGGCTCGCTGCATTGAAAGAGGAACTGCAGAAGGCGCTCGCCGCCGCACGTCAAACGGGATAGCCGGGCAGCTGCGGCGCCGCCGCGCCGAGCGCTGCATCCGCGCCGTCGAGCGGAACGTTGCATGCATCGAGCGCCAGGTGCGGGCCGGGCTCGAGCACGAACCGGTGTAACGTCCCGGGCCGCAGCTTGATGGGCGCCTTGCCGAGCATGTCCCAACCGGTGGCGAGCGACAACAACGCGCGCAGGACGCCATTGTGCGTCACGGCGACGGTAGGCGCGCCCTGTTCCGCGACACGTTGAAGCCAGGGCACCAGGCGTGCAGCGACCTCTCGCGGACTCTCTCCTCCCGGCGGACGGAAGTCGAGTCCGCGTCCCTGGTTGCGCGCGAAGTCTTCGCCGACGCGTGCCTGCAACTCCGCGAGCGTCGAACCTTCCCATTCTCCCCAGTCCATCTCGATCAACGCCGGCTCGATCGCCGGTGGGCGATGATGCAGCAGTGAAGCCGTTTGCACGGCACGCAAGAGCGGGCTCGACACCCAGTGGGCCGTGGCGAGTTCGCCGGGGAGCGTCCACGCCAGCACCTCGCGTCGGCCCGCTGCATTCAACCCGATGTTCCGCCGGCCTTGCATGCGGCCTTCTTCGTTCCACTGCGTGGTCGCATGCCGCAGGAGCGTGATGATCATGCCGCGCAATGTGCTCGCGTCAATCGGGTAATCGTGCTCAGGGCGTGACCACGGCGCGCCGTGCGACGACGCGGTGCAGGATCTGGTCGAGATGCGCCGCTGCGAGCGGAAGGTCATGGTGCGTGCGCACGTACGCCTGCGCCGCCTCGCCCATCCGCAGACGGCGTGCGTCGTCGACGATCAGCTCGCGGGTCGCCGATGCGAACGCTTCGATGTCGCCCACCGGCGCCAGCAGTCCTGTGCGTCCTGCGGCGACGACAGCGGCGACGCCCGGCGTTGCAGCGCCCACGACCGGCACTCCGCACGCCTGCGCTTCCAGGAACGTGACACCGAATGCTTCATCGATCGCCGGCCACAGCAGAAGATCGCTGTCCGCCAAGTCATTTGGGATGTCCTCCGAAGATCGCGCGCCGACGAAGGTGACGCGATCGCGCAGTTCACCGAAAGCCTGTTCCACTTCACGGCGCGCGGGACCATCACCGACGACACGCAGCGACCACCGCAGGTTGCGAAGCCGCGCGAGCGCTAATGCCAGCACGCGATACGACGCAAGCTTCGCGCCCTCGCGCATCATCCCGACCGTGACGAGCCGTACGGGTCGGCCCGCGCTGCTCGCTCTCGTCGCATGACCGTCGATGCGTCCGCGAAATGCCGTGACGTCGATGAATGGCGCGAGGAAGTCCGAGCCGGCTCCTGGTGCGCGCGTCCGGACGACGCCCGCGACGTCCGCGGGATTCAGCGACACGATCGTGTCGGCGCCGCGGATTGCGGCGAGGGCGTCGGCGTAGCCCGCCGCCCAGGGGCCCTCACGCTGTCTTTGCGCAACCGACGCTTCCGCGATCACGTACGGAATTCCGAGTGCATCAGTGACGGCTCGCCCAAGCAAATCCGGCGCCTTGTGATGGACGTGATACGTCAACCACAGGTCGGGTCGCGACATTTGCCCGAGCCTCTCGACGAGCCTTGTCGCGAGCCGTGTGCCGATGCTGCGCATCCGGAGTTGTCGCTCCCGATCGCCGACGCGATCGAACGTGCGAAAGCGCGACACCAGCGTCGTCTCGTGACCGGCCGTCGCGAGCGCCTTCAACAACAGGCGCGCAATTTGCCGATCTCCTGAGGGAATCGGATGATCGGGCGGCTTGAGCGGCGCGTAGAACGCTATTCTCATGCGGCAGCGAGACTCGCCGCGAACCGCCTGGCGAGCGCGTCGGCGCCCGCATGCACCGAGAACGCGGTCGTGGTTCGTGCGAAGCCGGCGTTGCCGAGCGCGCGCCGCAATGCCGGATCGACGATCAGCCGTCGCAGCGCATCCGCAAGCGCGGCGGGTGCCCGCGGCTCGACGAGCAAGCCGGTGACCCCGTCGATGATCAGTTCAGGAATCCCCGACACTGCCGTCGACACGCACGCGACGCGCTGGCTCTGCGCTTCGAGCAGGACGTTGGGCAGTCCATCGCGATCGCCGTCGGCACTGATGCGCGACGGGAGCACGAAGATATCCGCAGTGCGATAGGCGGTCAGAACGCCGTCGTGCGCCTGAGGTCCTTGCCAACGCAGGCGATGCGCGATCTTGAGTTCGCGGGCCATTTCGGCGAGCCTCGGCAGCAGCGGGCCGTCGCCGATGTGCAGGAAGCGCCAATGGAGATCGGATGGCAGCCGAGCCAGCGCGTGCAGCAGATCGTCGAGGCCCTTCTTGTCGACCGCTCGCCCGACGGTCAGCAGCGTCACGGGTTCGGCTGCGTCGTGGCCATTCGCTTCGCGACGCGTTTCTGCAGGCGCCGCGAAGCGCCCCGTGTCGATGCCGTGATAGACGAGGTCGACGCGCGCGGGACTCGAGGCCAGCTTTCGCAGATGCTCGGCATTGAACGCCGTGCACGTGGCCGCCCAGGCACACGCGTCCAGTTTCTCCCGTTTTTCCCACTCGGGAGTCGTCCAGATGTCCTTGGCGTGCGCCGAGCAGCTCCAGTCGATTCCGCGCAGCACGGCGGCGTAGCGCGCGACCGACGCGGGCGTATGCAGGAAATGCGCGTGCAGGTGGACGACGTGCGCGGGCAGCTCCGAAGCGAGCACGAGCGCCTGGCCAAAGCGGCGCGCGCGGTTCCGCGTGAAATCACGTCGCAGGTCGCGCCACCACAGCGCGCGCGCGGCGGTGTATCCGGGCAGTCGCCTCGCGCCCCGCCACGCACGCCAGACGCGCCGCACGCCATGGTGCAGATACTCGGGGAGGTACGTCACCGGCGCGCGGATTTGTCCGTGGAGCGGGTGGGTCGCCGGGTCGGTCGGCTGCCGCAGCGAATAGAGCGCAAGCGACAACCCCCGGTGCTCGAGCGCGAGCAGCTCCTGTGCGATGAAGGTTTCGGACAGACGTGGATACCCCTTGAGGACGACGCCGATGGCGCCGCCGCCATGCACGGGACGTGGGGTCGCCGCGACGGGTGCGGATTCCGACTTCATCAAAAGGCGGCGCTTGGAAGAAATCCCGATCGGCGGATGCTACCATCGACGACGCGCCTTCTTGCACAGCGTGCGGCGGCGCACGCACTCCGTCGAATCACTCAAGGCAATCCACTGCGCCACGCATGGATCGGTCACTCTTCCGCTACATCCTGCGGCACACCTGGCGGGACCAGACGTTCCTGCTGCTGTTGACGTGCGTCAGCTTTCCGCTGATCTACATCAACCTCGAGCTGCCGAAGCGGATCGTGAACAACGCGATCCAGGGCAAGCACATTCCCGAGACGTTCCTCGGCATTCCGGTGACGCAGGTCT
>Ga0105248_10001640_pt1 | contig 24874 bp, 21 predicted proteins | sample KBSS34metaG_FD_81524 | JGI IMG/M metagenome (GOLD analysis project Ga0105248, IMG submission 81524) | Switchgrass rhizosphere microbial communities from Kellogg Biological Station, Michigan, USA - KBS S3-4 metaG | ecosystem: Host-associated > Plants > Roots > Rhizosphere > Soil | place... | reverse complement strand
GCCTACTACGACCGCATCTCCAAGCTCGACATGGCGCCGCTCTGGGTTGTGCTGAAGGACATCATCCCGGAGCAGCCGAAGACGGTCTGCGCGCCGGCGATCTGGCGCTACAAGGACGTGCGGCCCTACGTTTCTGAAGCTGGCTCCATCATCACCGCCGAGGAGGCGACGCGGCGCGTGCTGGTGCTGGAAAATCCGTTGCTGCGCGGCAAGTCGCGCATTACCCAATCGCTCTATGCCGGCTTGCAGCTCATCCTGCCGGGCGAGATTGCGCCGCCGCACCGTCACGCCGCTTCGGCGATCCGCTTCATCCTCGACGGCGAGGGCGCCTACACCCAGGTCGACGGCGAGAAGACCATCATGTCGCCGGGCGATTTTGTACTGACCCCGTTCTGGACTATCCACGACCATGGCAACACCTCGAAGACGTCGATGATGTGGCTCGACGTGCTGGACGTGCCGACGGTCAACTTCTTCGAGACCAGCTTCTATGAGCACTTCGACGAGGAGAAGCAGAACACCAAGCGCGATCACGAGGACTCGCTGATGCGCTACGGCTCGGGCGTGCTGCCGGACGGCACCGACCGGACCCCGAAGAACAGCCCGATCATCAATTATCCTTATGCGCGGATGCGTCCGATCCTCGACCGCCTCGCCAAGGCCGGCGACATCGACCCGCGCCATGGCGCGCGCTTCCGCTACGCCAACCCGGTCACCGGCGGCTGGGCGCTGCCGACCATGGGCGCGCATCTGTCGCTGCTGCCGAAGGGCTTCAAGGGCAAGGACTACCAGTCGACCGACGGCACCATCTTCGTCTGCGTCGAAGGCGAGGGTTCGACCAAGATCGGCGGCAAGGTGTTCGAGTGGGGACCGAAGGACGTGTTCGTCATCCCATCGTGGATGAAATATTCCCACAACGCCAAGAAGGAGTCGGTGCTGTTCCAGATCTCCGACCGGCCGGCGCAGGAAGCGCTCGGCATCTGGCGCGAGAAGATTTAGGGCCTCTATTTATAAATGAGCCAGCAATGTCCGCGTTCGCAGTGGAGCGAACATCATTGGTGGCTGGGAATATGCCCGATTTTGGCCCATCCCGGACATGGGCTCATTTCGAAGCTTATTTCTGCGGGACGCGGGATCGGTTAGGCTTCTCCATCTGCTCTTGAGCGACGTGCTGACATCTTCGCGAGGAGATGGAATGCAGCACGTCAAAGAATCGCAGCAGGGGGGATGGCTATGACTGACGTTCGTCGCACGACCAGGCTCAATCGCCGGCGTTTCCTGCTTGGGAGCGCGGGTGGTATCGCGTCGTACGCTTTAGGTCTCTCGCCAACTTTATCGCAGCCGTTGCACGCGACCGCGCGCATCCTGGTTGGCTTTCCTGCGGGCGGTTCCAGTGATGTTATGGCGAGACTTCTTGCCGAACAGATGAAGCAATATGCGTCTTCGACAGTCGTCGAGAACCGTCCTGGTGCTGGCGGTCGCGTGGTGATGGACGTACTGAAGAACAGCGCGGCGGATGGGTCGGTGATGGTCCTGACACCGGCCGTGGCGATGTGCCTTTATCCACACGTCTACAAGTCACTCAGTTACAATCCGCAGCAGGACTTCGCTCCGGTTACGACCGTCTCCACCACGGCCATGGTGATTGCGATCGGCCCGATGGTGCCCAGCACCGTGAACACGCTTGCCGATTTCATTGCCTGGTGCCGCAGCAACCCCAGTAAGTCCTCCTATGGATCGCCGGGCGCGGGTTCACCCCTTCACTTCCTCGGCGTCATGTTGTCCCGGGCTGCGAACTTTGAGTATCTCCACGTTCCTTTTCAGGGAACGGCGCCCTCCATACAAAGCATGCTTGGCAGTCAGATTGCCTCTTGCATCTCCCCGATAGGCCCCTTCGTTCCGCACGTCCAATCCGGCGCCCTGCGTGCGCTGGCAACGACGGGCAAACAGCGCAGCCCGTTGCTGCCCAATGTGCCAACCATTGCTGAGGCGGGATATCCGGCGCTCGAATTCGCCGAATGGTTCGGTGTTTTTGTCCCGGCGCGGACTCCCAGTGGCACCGTCGAGATGCTCAGCAGCGTGCTCCGCGCGGCGCTGCAAACCAAGGAAATGCAGGCCGGGCTTGCCAATCAATCGGTGGATGTGGGCGGCCTCACGCCAGCCGAGTTCGTTCGCCAGGTCAAAGCCGACTTCGATCGCTGGGGGCCGATCGTGAAGGAATCCGGATTCACGCCTTTGGATTAGGCGGACGCCCGGAGCCCGCCATGAAACTCGACGGTCTGATCGCGATTGACGTCCATACCCATGGGGAGGTGTCCTGCCGTCAGCCGCACGGCGGCGACTAAGCCGACGGCCCTGACGCCCAAGTCGGCGGCGTGTCGCCGCGCCGCATGATGCCGATGTAGTAGAAATTGTTTTCGACGGTCAGCTCCGGCTTGCCCCCGTGCACGAAGACGATCGCGAGGCCGGCCCTGTCGATCATGTCGCGGAAGGTCGCGACCGTCGAGCCGCGTCCGTTTTCCTGCAGCACGATGACGCCGCCCGGCGCCAGGAATTTTCCGACAGTGGCGAAGAATTTCCGGTGAATGTGCCAGTCCTGGTCGCAGGCGCGCAGCGTCCAGGCAGCGTCGAAATCGTCGATGAAGTGCGGCGGATTGCTGACCACCAGATTCCACTGTTCCGACGCCGGAATGTCGGCCAGGTTGTCGGATTGATAGATGCTGACGCGGTCTGTGAGCCGGTTTTCCTCGACGGTCCGGCGGCAGGCCGCGACCGCCTGGGGGTTGATGTCGGCGAGACACAATGTCTGGCAAAGGCCGTGGCCGAGCAGAGAGAACCCGATGAAGCCAGGACCGGCGCACCATTCGAAGGCGCGCGGCTGCACCGGCATGCCGCGGCTTTGCAGAAACGGAATGAACTCCTGGCCGAAGGTTGACCCGCCGCCATCGAGGTGCCGCGCAAAGGTGATTTGAACGCCGCCAAATGTCGTCCGCCGCCATGGTTTCAGCGTCCTCAGCCACGGCTTCAGATAACGGTGCTCCCATCGTTTCAAGAGGTTTTGCAAGAAAGTACCGGATGGGATGAAGGCCGCGGTATGGTTCAGGCGGCCGCTGTAGCGGTTTTGCGCCGCCGCCGCAGATGGTCGATCACCAAGAGCGCGATGCCGGCGGCGATGCCGATGAAGTTGATCGTATAGCCGCCGGTTAAGCTCTCAGGCGGCAAGGCGATCGGCAACGAGACGAGTCCGTAGATGAGCCGCGCCGGCGTCGACAGCGGCGTCAGCGCATAGCCGACGATTCCGGCCGTGCCGATGAACAGCGCAAACAGGATGCGCACGAAGTTCCAGACGATCAGATAGGTCGGCCCGTCCATCAGCAGGCTCGGCGTCAGCACGAACAGGAACGGCAGCACGAACGTGCTCCAGCCGACCAGGCAGGCAATCCAGCCGGTGGTCCAGCCGTCGGTCTTGGCGATGTTGGCGGCGGCATAGGCCGCGAATGCCACCGGCGGCGTGATCATCGACAGCATGCCGTTGTACATGACGAACATGTGGGCGGCCATCGGCGTGACGCCGAGCTTGATCAGCGCCGGCGCCAGCAGCGTCGCCGTCAGGATGTAGACGCTCACCGTCGGCAGGCCGATGCCGAGCACGAAGGCGAGGATGGCAATGAGCAGCAGCAGCCAGAACACGTTGTCGCCCGACAGTGCCAGGAGCTGCATCGTCATGCCGAAGGCGAGGCCGGAGATGCTCATGATCCCGACCATGATGCCGGCGGCGGCGCCGATCAGGATGATGTCGAGCGAGACGCGGCCGGACTCCATGACCGCGACCGCGATCTGCTTCAGCGAAACCCGCTTGCCGCGATAGCCGAAGATCAGCGCGAACACGATCAGGATCGCAGTCGCGGCGACTGCCGCCTTCTCCGGCGTCAGCAGCAGCACCTCCGGATAGATCAGCGCGATGACCAGAAAGAAAATCGGCACAACGAAGTGCCAGCCCGACTTGAGCACCTCGGTGAGCGACAGCATGTTCTCGTCTTCGACGCCGCCGATGCCCTGTTTGGCGGCTTCGAGGTCGACGTGGATGAACAGGCAGGCATAGTAGAGCACCGCGGGAATAGCGGCGGCGATGCAGACCGCGCCGTAGGAGACCTGTAGGAACTCCGCCATGATGAAGGCGGCGGCGCCCATCACCGGCGGCATCAACTGGCCGCCGGTCGAGCCGACCGATTCGATCGCCGCCGCGCGATACGGCGTGAACCCCGATTTGATCATGGCCGGGATGGTGACGATGCCGACAGCGAGCACGTTCGACACCGCGCTGCCCGAGATCATGCCGAACAGCGCCGAGCCGACCACCGCGATCTTGGCGGCGCCGCCGCGGAACCGCCACATCGCCGACATGGCGAGATCGGAGAAGAAATCCGCGCCGCCGGTGCGCGCCAGCACCTGGCCCAAAATGGTGTAGGGAATGACGACCAGCACGGCGACCTGAAGGATGTTGCCGATCATGCCGTTCACGTCGAGGCCGACGTAGGCGACCATGCGCTCGGGCGAGACCCAGCGGGTCTGGAAGTCGCCGCCCATGAACGGGCTGATGTAGACGTAGACGGCGATCGCCAGGATGATCGCGACGAAGCCCCAGCCGGAGATGCGGCGGCTGGCGTCCAACACCAGGAAGGTCAGGATCGCGCTGCCGACCACGCCTTCGAGCGGCAGCATGGCGAGTTCATAGGTCAACGCCTCGTAGCGGACGGTAATGTAGCCGGCAAGCAGCAGCGAGACGATGGCGCAAAGCCAATCGAACCAGCGCGCATAGGCGGCGCGGCTCGCGGTGAAGGTCCACGCCACCGTGACGGCAAGCGCACCGACCACCGGCCACGAAACCTCGTGCTGTGCAAAGTAGTGGTAGATCAGGTAAATGACGATCGCAACCGCGGCGCACAGGCCGCCAAGATCGATCGCGCTCGGCTGCCGCGAAGTCTCGGTGATGAAGGCGAGCGCGAGCGTCAGGCCGAGCGTCACCGCCAGCAGCTGCTCGGTGTAGAGCGAGACGTTGAACAGTTGGCGCGGAACGTCGAGAACCCAGAGCACGACGCAGGCCACCAGCAGGGCCTGTAGGACATTGGTCGCCAGCACGGTCGCTCTTGACGATTCCGAGGCGAACTCTTCGGTGCTGGCAATAAAGCGCTCCTCCGACGCAGCGGAAATGTGCTGGGCTGCGTCGGGAGCCTTACGGTCGTCGGTCACGCGTGTACCTTTATGTTGAGCATGATCCGTTCCGAAAGTCGGTTGGGATCAGGCTCCGACTAGTAAGCCTTGGCTTCGATCTTGTGATCCTGGAAGTATTTCAACGCGCCAGGATGATAGGTCATGGCATGCTTGCGATACATCGTGTCGACCGAGAAGTCGTTCATCGCCGGCGCGGTCGCCACCATGTCCGGCTTGTTGTTTGCCATGGTGTCGATGATCTTGGCGACAGTCTCATCCTTCATCTTGGAGTTGGTGAAAAGGATGTAGTCCATGGCATAGACCTGCATCGGCTCGCTGACGCCGACATAGGCCGGAATGGGCTTCACCTCGCTGAAATAGCCATAGGGGAAGATCTTGCGGCTCGCCTCGAGATTGCTGCCGATCTTGACGGCGCGTACGCCGCCGACCGTGGCGTCGGCTTCGCGCACCTTCGGTCCGCCGAACGAGAACATGAACATGTCGTTGGCGCCGGCCATGAAATCGTCGCCGCCGCGCAGCACGTTCGGCACCATGACGGGCTTGACGTCATTCAGCGTCAGGTCCGCGGTCGCCAGCATCGCCAGCGTGTTCCTGTCGAGCGTCCGCATCGCCGAATAGCCGGCGGGCACGCGCTTGCCCTTGACGTCGGCCATGTTGACGATGCCGCTGTCCTTGCGGGCGAAGAACCCCATGCGCAGCACATAGATCGAACCGATAACGCGCAGATCGTTCTGCAGCTTGCCGGTCTCGATGCCTTCGACGACCTCCAGCATGTTGGCCATGCCGAGATCGATCTCGCCCTTGGCGACCATGGGGATCAGGACCGATTCGCCGGCAGTGTTCTGAACGAGCGTGTTCAACCCGCCCTTCTCCTTCAGCGTCTTGGCGATGGCAGACGCGACCGTATGCGCCAGCGTGCCCGGCTGCATGGTGGCGAGTCCGTAAGTCTGCGCCGAGGCGGCTGGGCCGCCGAGACTGAGCATCGCGAGTCCGGCCAGCGCGCCGAAGCACCCCCGCAACACCGATTTCGTGTCCGTCATGATGTCCCCCTGTTTCGTCCAATCGTGGTTCGGCGCGCGGTGATTATCCGAGCGGCTGCGGCGTGAGATTCCTCTCCTTGAAGAACTTCAGCGCGCCGGGGTGATACGGCACGCCGTATTGCTTGTAGCCGAAGGCTGGAGACCATTCGCGCAGCACCGGCTGTACCGCAATCAGCTCATCCTTGTTCTTCTCCATCAGGTCGAGAATCTTGTAGACGAGATCGTCGGACACCTTGGCGGACGTGATGATCACGTTGTCGAAGCTGTAGACCTTCATCGGCTTCTCGACGCCGGTGAAGATTGGGCCTGGACCGATCTGGGTGAGATAAGCCCACTGCATGATCTTTTTCGCGGCCGGCATGCCGGCCTCGTCGATTTCCAGCGCGCGGATGCCGCCGACGGTGACGTCGGCCTCTTTCACCTTTGGGCCGCCGAAAGCGAAGGAAAACATGTCGGCATTGCCCGCCATGAACTCGTCGGCGCTGCGTACCACATTGGGCACCAGCACCGGCTTGACGTCGGCGTCTGTCAGACCGGCGCTCGCCAGCATCGCGCGCACGGTCTTGTCGATGTTGCGCATGGCGGAATAGCCCATGGTCACGCGCTTGCCCTTGAGGTCGGCATTCTTGAACATGCCGGAGTCCTTGCGCACGAACAGCGGTGTGCGCAGCGCGTGGGCGGCGGTGATGATGCGCATGTCCTTCAATCCGCCTTCAAGCGCGTCCGTCACCTCCATGATGTTGGTGATGCCGACTTCGACCTCGCCGCGCCCGACCAGCGGATTGATGACATTGTCGCCGGCGGTCGGCTGCACCAGCATGTTCATGCCGCCCTTCTCCTTCACGACCTTGGAGATGGCGGACGCCGTGGTGTGATTGAGTGTGCCCGGCGGCAGGGTGGCAAAGCCGTAGGTTTGGGCCGTTGCGCGACCGCTGCCGATCCCTGCGATCGCGAGTGCGAGGAACGCGCCGAGCAATGCCGGCATTGCCATCCTCGTTCCGGTGTTGCTCATGATAACGCCCCTTCTGTGCTGATTAACCCGACCGATCCACATGCCATGCCGCCAGCCTATCACTCCAGCGGCCGCGGCGAGAGATTACGCTCCTTGAAAAATTTCAGGGCGCCCGGGTGATAGGGCACGCCATATTGCTTGTAGGCGAAGGCCGGGGAGTATTCCGCCATCGCCGGCGCGACGGTGACGATGTCGTCCTTGCCCTTCTCCATCGCATCGAGCAGTTTGTACACAAAATCGTCCGACACCTTTGCACTGGTGATCATCACGTTGTCGAAGCTGTAGACCTTCATCGGTTTGTCGACGCCGGTGTAAAACGGACCCGGGCTGATGTCGGTCAGATAGCCCCATGGGTTGATCTTGCGCGCCGCCGGCATGCCGTTCGGGTCCATTTCCAACGGCCGGATGCCGCCGACGGTGGCATCGGCCTCGCGCACCTTCGGGCCGCCGAATGTGAAGAAGAACATATCGGCATTGCCGGCCATGAAGTCGTCGGCGCTGCGCACGACATTGGGCACCAGGACGGGCCGCACATCGGCTTCCGTCAATCCGGCGCTGGCAAGCACGGCACGAGTGACCTGATCGATCTGGCGCATCGCGGAGTAACCCATGGTCACGCGCTTGCCCTTGAGATCCGCGACCTTGAACATTCCGGAGTCCTTGCGGACGAAGAATGGCGTACGCAGCCCCTGGGCAGCTCCAACCAAACGCAGGTCCTTCAATCCGCCGTCGAGCCCGTCCTGGGCCTCCATGATGTTGACGAGGCCGACCTCGGCCTCGCCGCGCCCGACCAGTGGAACGATGACGTTGCCGCCGGCGGCCGGCTGCACCAGGACGTTGAGGCCGGCCCTCTCCTTCATCGCCTTGGAAATTGCGGATGAGATGACGTGGCTCAGCGAGCCTGCCGGCAGCGTGGCGAAGCCGTAGGTTTGCGCGGAGGCCGCTGTGGTTGCGAGCACCAATGCGGCAAGCGCTGAGCCGAGCCCGGTCAGCCTTCCGGCCGATACGACGGCCATGGTTTTTGTTCCTCCCGGCCGCGATCATTGCATAGCGCGGAAGGCAATTCCATGCGCGGTCGTACCGCTCCGGCCCGCCTATAACGGCATTCCGAAACCGCGGCGCCGCCTTCCCGTCTCACTCGCGCCGGCGCGAGATCACGTAGGACTCGTCGAAGAACCACAGCGCGCCATGCTTCTGCAGGACCTCGCTGGTCGCCGCGAGATAGCGGCCGTCGGCGGCGGCCTCCGCGACCCGGTGATCCTCGACTTGCGCCACGTAGATCGCCGCGTTCCAAGCCGCGAACAGAGTCGATGTGCCGATCGAAGACTCCTGGGTGATCTCGCTCGGCAGCGTGTGCATGTCGTAGCGGAACAGCGAGCGGTTGTCGGCGTAGGCGTTGAAGTTGAGATCGCGGCCGGCGGGCCCGAGCTCCTGCTTCACCGCCTTCATGATCTGGTGGCGATCGTGGATGAACGGATTCTCGCCCGGCCAGACCTTTTGCACGATCTCGTGCCCGGGATCGTTACCGTGCGAATGGATGGCAATCAGCCGCCCGCCCGGCCCGAGTGCGCGCGAAAGCGGTGCGATCACGCGCTTGGCCTTGAAGTCGAGCGAGGCGCGCGCGCGGTACGGCTGCGAGGCGATCACCAGATCGTAGTTGGCGACGGTGCCGCCCGGCTTGGGGATGATCGGATCGAGCAGGAACTTGTGATCCTCGCGGTAAACCACCAGCACCACGGGCCGTTCGTACACCGGGTTGCCGGTCTTCGGGCTGACGCCGGCCTTCCAGTTCTCGTCGAGGAACGGCACCAGATCGGTGATCTGCTGTTCGAACGAATGCGACGACGAACCGGTCAACGCGACTTCATGCCAGACCATGCTGGAGGCGGCGGAGAGCGACTTCACCGCGAGCCAGGGCGCGTCGGCATAGGCGAGGTTGGTCAACACCAGCACCGTCGCCGGATGTTCCATGAAGCGGTCCGACATCTTCTGCATCGTCAGCCGCACGTCCTCGAGGCTGATCTCCTTGCCGACGACGTAGAACGGCGTATGCGGGAAGCGGTCGTGCATCGAGCGCATCACCCGTCCGAGCACGGTGCCGTCGCCGACGCCGGCGTCGAACAGGCGCAAGGCCGGCGGCCGGGGATGGATATTGTGCAGCTCGAGCGAGACGCGGTTGCCGACCACCCATTTCTCGCTGCAGGTGTTCACGAACAGCAGATATTTCTGCCGGTTGTCGAAGAAGCGGAAGTTTCGCTGCGGATCGGCGCCGTTGCCGACCGTTGCTGGCACGGTTGGAGCAGGGGAAATGGATGGGGACATGGTTGTGAGGGGCGCCATTGGCCGCGGTGTTGAAGGGGACTCCGGCGGGCGTGCCGGCATGTGATCTTGCGTTCGCGGGATAACGGCCGGGCGACCGGCGGCATTCCGGTTCGACGCCATGAAGCCGCGGATGCGGTCGAGCGTTTCGGTGGTGATGCGGCCGCCGTGGCGCAGCCTGCTCGCAAGCTTGCCGTCGTTAACGGCGCGCCGGCCGAAGGTGGATTCGGCCAAGCCCGTTTGCCGGCAGTAGTCGGAAATTTCCTGCAACAGCTCTTGCGCGTTCATGGCGCGTGTCCTCGGTGGTTTCCTCGAGTCCCGCGCTGTCCATTCCGATCTCGGGCAGGGCCTGAAACCGGCGCGACTTGGCGCCGTCTGATGTGGCGCGGGCTTGCCAAATGCGACCAATTTCGTTGGTTGGGGTCAACCACAAAATGGCCCACCATATTGGTGGGCTAATATATGGGCAAAAGCCCATTATGCTAATGCATTGAAAAACAGAAATTTCTTGGCTGACGTCCTTGAGCGGCGCCGTGTGCCCGATCGTAAAAATCAGTTTTGTGGGCAAGGTCCTACAGAACCGGATCGGTCGTGATGTAAAAACGCGATAGAATTCAGTAGCTTGCGGCCATATGTGGCCGGAAATCACGCTTGCCTTCGCGCCGAAGCAGGGTCACCTTCAAACAGCGACGTAACGGGGGGATGGGAGCAATGCCGCGCTTTGCCGCCAACTTGGCTTATCTGTTCACCGAGCGGCCGCTGCTCGAGCGCTTCGGCGCGGCTGCTGCGGCGGGCTTCAAGGCGGTGGAGCTGCAAGCGCCATATGATCACACTTCCGCAGCGCTCAAAGCCGAAATCGATAAGCATGGGCTGACGCAGCTCGGCATCAACACCTTCGTCGGCGGCCGGCCCGGCGATTCCGGATTGGGTGCGGTGCCCGGACGCGAGCGCGACTGGGACGTCGTGTTCAAGCAGGCGCTCGAATACACGGTGGCAATCGGCGGCAGCGCAATCCACTGCATGGCTGGCTCGGTGCCGCCAGAGCAACGGCCGGCGGCGGAACGGACCTTTATCGCCAACCTGACCCGCGCCGCGGATTTGGCGAAGGAGAAGAACGTCACCTTGTTGATCGAGCCGATCAACCCGCGCGACCGGCCGAATTATTTTCTGACGCGGATCGAACAGGCCGCCGACATCATCGCCAAGGTCGGCCGGCCAAACATCAAGATCCAATACGATTTCTACCACGTGCAGATCGTCAGCGGCGATCTCATCACCCGTTTCGAGAAGCACCTGCCGCTGGTCGGACATGTGCAGATCGCGGCGGTGCCGTCGCGGGCCGAACCGGACGAGGGCGAGATCAACTATCCGGCGGTATTTGCGGCGCTCGACCGGCTCGGCTGGAAGGGCTGGACCGCCTGCGAATACCGGCCCCGGGCACGCACCGAGGACGGCCTCGGCTGGGGCCAGACCTACGGTCTGGGCGCCCGCAAGATTTGACGCCAGCGCCGGCAAAAACAAAGGGGAACAATGGCTTATATGGTTTACGGGGACCGGGCCCGACTGCTAGATAGCTCTTATGTGGCGCAGAAAGCGCAAGGCTGCTGAAGCGTCGGCGCCCGAGCCGGCAACGCCCGGGCCGCTGAAAGAGGCTGTCCGCAAAACCCGCATCGAGATCGCCGAAAAGTCGAGCGTTGTCGTCGATCTTCGCGATGCCGAACTCGCCCGGCTCGAACTCCTGAATGATGCACTCGACCCGCTGTTCGAGGAAACTCCCACCGACATCGATCTGTTCGACCGCGCGATCAGCCACGGTGATACGCCGCGGCTTTGGATCGACGCCATCGCCCATGTGGTGATGGGCCGTGACAAACGGCACTACCGCTTCGTGCAGGACACCCGCTACGGCCGCAAGGTGCTGGCGGAATCAAATGACATCGCTGCGATCGTCGAGGCGGTGACCCATTACGTGGCGGCCCGCATCATAGAGCGCGAGCGGGCGCTGGCGGAGGATGAAAACCCGCTGCACGCGCGATTGCACAAAGGTGCGTACGGCCGCCGGCCGCGGCGGGGTTGGCGCATGGCGCGAGTCTTCGTGTTCGGCCTGATTGCGGGCTGGGTCGCGCTGTTCGCGGTGCTGTGGGTCGTCGCGTCTCGGCTGCCGCACTAGTCGGCTTTACACAAACAGCGCTTGCCGATTGATCTCGCCGAAGCCGCCGTCCCGCCAGCCGCGCGAAATCAGGGTGCAACGCCAAGCGCCCGACGCACCATCGATCTCATAGAGATTGTAGCCGGCCGGCTCGTCATGATGGCCCGGCGCGCCGGAGGCGGACGGTACGCCGATCACGGGAATTCGAAGCGGCGCGCCCGGCAACCAGTGCAGCGAGGCCTCATGATGATGGCCATGCAGCACCAGCTCGGCGCCGTATTCGGCCAGCACGTCGCGGACTACACCGGCGTTGGTAAGCCGGCGAAAATAGTGGGCGCCTTCGGTTGGCGGGTGATGGATCATGACGACGCGAAACATCTGCTCGCGGTTGAGCTTGGCGAGGAGCTCGCCGAGGCGCGCCAGTTGGTCGCCATGAAGCTGCCCGGTCGCGGCGAGCGGCAGCGTCGGCAGCGAGGTTGAAAGGCCGATCAGCGCCAGCGGGCCGCGCCGCCGCACGAAGGGAAAGCTCTCGCCATCGTCGCCGCGCATGAAAGCGGCCCAGTGGCGTTCCGCGAATTTTTCGGCAGGTCGCACGTAGGCGTCATGATTGCCGGGCACCACCGTGACATGGCGCGGATCGCCCAAGCCTTCGAGCCAGTCACGCGCCAGGGCAAATTCGTTGGTCAGCGACAGATTGACCAGATCGCCACTGACCGCGACGTGGTCGGGGCCCTGACCTTTGAGATCGGCAACCAACGTCGCCAGCATGTCGGCGCGATGGATCAAACGGCGTTTGCGCAGCCAGTTAAGGTAGCCGAGCCCACGTTTGGACAGGAGCTCCAGCGGACGGGGCCTCGGCAGCGGCGCCAGATGCGGATCGGAGAGATGAGCCAGGACGAACATCGGCGATTCCCGCGTCGACGATGTTGGGATGACACAATGCGCCCGAACTTCAAGAGCTTCCGATCAATATCCCGGCAATGAAGACCAGCGCGCCGCCGACCATGACCTGGAACGCGGCGCCGAGCAGCGAGGTGTCCATATAGCGGTGACGGATCCAGGAAATCGCCGCAAGCTCGATCACCACCACGATGATGGCGAGAACCGTCGCGGTCCAGAAATCCGGGATCAGATAGGGCAGAGTGTGGCCGAGGCCTCCGATCGCGGTCATCAGCCCGGTGATGCTGCCGCGAATCCACGGCGTGCCGCGGCCGGTCAGCGAACCGTCGTCGGACAACGCCTCGGCGAATGCCATTGAAATACCGGCGCCGACCGAGGCAGCAAGCCCGACCAGGAAGGTCTCCCAGGTGTGATGGGTGGCGAATGCGGCCGCAAACAGCGGCGCCAAGGTCGACACCGAGCCGTCCATTAGTCCGGCCAGGCCCGGCTGCACATATTGCAGCACGAACATGCGTCGCTCGGTCTCGTCCTCCTTGGCGCGTGCGTCGCTGGTCAGGATCGTCTCGCCAAGCTTCTGCGCCAGGGTTTCGTGCTCGGACTCGATCTCAGCAAGTTTAAGGAGGAGTTCCCGGATCGAGATGTCGCGGGCGGCTTCGGCGGCTTTGCGGTAGAAGCGCTCGGCTTCGTATTCCATCCGAGCGGCGAACTTGCGCACCTCGTCGAGGCCGAGCGGACGCATCAGCCAGAGCGGCTTGCTATGATGAACGAAGCCGCGGACGTCCTGGCGGCGGATCAGCGGCAGGTATTCGCCGAATTTTTCGCGGTACATATCGAACAGCATGGTCCGATGCCGCACCTCCTCGTCGGCCATCTCGTCGAACACCTTGGCGGAGGCGGGAAACGGCTCGCGCAGGCCCTCGGCGAAACCGCGGTAGATGCGGCTGTCCTCGTCCTCGCTGGAGATGGCGAGCGCGAGGATTTCCTGTTCGGATAATTCGGCAAAACGCTTCACATTTGCCTCATAATGCTTGCGGCTTGTCTCGGGCGGGTCGCGGATTCTCTCATTAGAGTTATTCTAAACAAATGGCCATGGTCAACCGCCTGATGCATTTCTACTGGCGGTTCGCGCGCGGGCTGACGCTCGGCGTCCGCGCCGTGGTGCTCGATGGCGACGGCCGCGTGTTCCTAATCAAGCACTCCTATGCGGAGGGTTGGCAGTTGCCGGGCGGCGGGGTTGAGGCCGGTGAGACGCTGCTAGAAGCGCTCGCCCGCGAGCTCGCGGAAGAAGGCAATATCGAACTAACCGGGCCACCGGCGCTGCATGGCATCTATTTTCATCCGTACTATTCGAACCGCGACCATGTGACGATCTATGTGGTGCGCGAGTTCCGTCAGACTGCGCCGCCGATCGCAAACCGCGAGATCGCGGCGCATGGATTCTTTCCCCTCAACGCATTGCCGCCGGACACCACGACCGGCACGCGCGCGCGTCTGGCCGAGGTGGCGGACGGAAAGCCGCAGTCGGAGCGCTGGTGAGGCCAACTCATCGGGATTAGGCTGCGGCAAAGAAAAACGAGATCGGGAGGAACCATGACACGGCACTTCGCGGCGTTGCTGGCGCTATTGTCTTCGTTGTCCGTGGCTCATGCGCCAATCGCGGCACAAGCCCAGGACTATCCGACCAAGCCCATTCGCCTGATCGTCGTCACCGCCGCCGGCGGCCTGATGGACGTGGCGGCGCGCGTCACCGCCGACAATCTGGACAAGGTGCTGGGCCAGCGCCTCATCATCGAGAACCGCCCCGGCTCCGGCGGCAACATCGGCGCGGAGGCGATCGCCAAAGCCGAGCCGGACGGCTACACGCTCGGCCTCATCCAGCTCGGCAACGTCGCCATCAATCCGCATGTCTACACCGACATGACATTCGACCCGCTGGTGGATCTCGTTCCGGTTGCGCCGGTCACCACCTCCGCCATCTTGGTCGTCGCCAATGCCAAGGTGCCGGCGAACGACCTGAAGGAACTGATCGCGCTGGCCAAGAAAGAGCCGGGCAAGATGTCCTATGGGTCGGGCGGCGCCGGCACCGCGCCGCATCTCGCAGGCGAAATGTTCAAGGCTGCGGCTGGCGTTGATATCCTGCACGTGCCGTATCGCGGCGTCGGGCCTGCCGTGAACGATATGGCGGGCGGACATATCCAACTCACCTTCGCGGGCCTCGGCGCGGTGCGGGCTCCGGCCGACGCCGGTCTCGCCAAGATATTAGCGGTGGCGCAATCGCAGCGGCTGAAGGCCGCGCCGCAATATCCGACCTCGGCCGAGGCCGGACTGCCGGGCTACGAGTTCGCCACCTGGTTTGGCATCGTCGCGCCGAAAGGAACGCCGGCGCCAGTGATCGCCAAGCTCTCAAAGCACATCAACGCCATGCAGGACGACCCGGAGGTTCAGCGCAAACTGGCCGACGGCGGGCTGGAAGGTTTGAAGGAGACGCCGGAGCAGTTCGGCGCGCGCATGCGCCGCGATCACGATCGCTTCCGCGACATCGTCAAGGCGGCGAAGCTGAAGCCGGAATAACGTGGCCAGCATCAGGAAGGTTCTGGTCGTCGGTGGCGGCATCGCAGGCCTCACGCTCGCCGTTGCGCTCCGCCGCCGCGATATCGAAGTCGATGTCGTTGAGCTTACGCCGCAATGGAATGTGCTCGGTGTCGGCATCAGCCTGACCGGGCCGACTTTGCGGGCGCTGAAGTCGATCGGGCTGATCGACCAATGTGCCAGTGTCGCGTTCGGCTTCGACCGCATCGTCTTTGCCGACGCGGCAGGCCGTCCCTTCGGCTCGCTCAACCTGCCGCGGCTCGCCGGTCCGGACTATCCGGCGACGGTCGCCATCGCCCGCTCGGCGTTGCACGACGTGCTGTTCCGGTCCGCGCAGGAGCTCGGCGCTTCGATCACGCTCGGCACCACGGTTGCTTCGCTGAATGAGACCTCCGGCGCGGTCGAGGTCGAGCTCTCTGACGGCCGACGCGAGCTTTACGATTTGGTCGTCGGTTGCGACGGCTTTCATTCGACGGTGCGGAAGCTCGCCTTCCGCGACGTTCCCGAGGCGAGCTTCACCGGTCTGGCCGTTTGGCGCGCGACCATGCCGCGGCACCAGGACGTCGACGGCATGCAGATGTTCTACGGCCCGAACACCAAGGCCGGCGTCAATCCGCACTCCCGCGACGAGATGTTCCTGTTCCTGGTGCAGCCGATCCGCGACGGCAATCGGCTGCCGCCGGAGAAGATGCATCTGTTGCTGGCCGAGCAGCTTGAAGATTTCAGCGGACCGGTAATGTCGCACGCGCGCCAATGGGTGAACGACCCGGCCAAGGTCGACTACCGGCCGATGAATTCGTTTCTACTGCCGTCGCCGTGGCACCGCGGCCGCGTCGCGGTGATCGGCGATGCCGCCCACACCACCACGCCCCATCTCGCCACCGGCGCCGGGATCGCCATCGAGGACGCGGTGGTGCTGGCGGAACTCCTGGCTGGCGATCTTCCCGTAGCGGAGTCGCTGGCACGCTTCATGGCACGGCGCTTTGACCGTTGCCGGCTTGTGGTCGAGACCGCGGTCAAGCTGGGCGAGATGGAGAAGGACAAAAGTATCCCGATCCAAGCCCATTTCGACTTGATCGGAGCCACTTTCAGGAAGCTTGCCGAGCCGATCTGATCACCGTGGACCCGTTCCATGTCCGCGCCGGGTCCGCTAGCCTAGCCGCGTGAAAAAACATTTCGCGCTGGTCTTCGTCCTGCTCGCGGGCGGCATCGTCAGTGCGGCTGCGCAGAACTATCCGTCGCGGCCGGTGCGCGTGATCGTGCCGTTCGCGCCGGGCGGCCCGACCGACGTGTTCGCCCGTCTGATGTCGCAAAAGCTGTCCGAGCAGACCGGTAAGCAGTTCTATGTCGAAAACGTCGGCGGCGCCGGCGGCAATGCCGGCAGCGGACGCGCGGCGCAGGCGGCGCCCGACGGCTACACCATCCTGGTGACCGGCGGCAGCCATCTCAACAATCCGTTCCTGTACAGCCAGATTCCGTACGATCCGCTCAAAGATTTCGATGCCGTCACGCTCGCCGTCGACTCGGCGGTAGTGCTGACGGTGCATTCGTCGGTGCCGGCGCAGAGTGTCAAGGATCTCGTCGCGTTGATCAGGGCCACTCCGGGCAAATACAGCTACGCTTCGCCCGGCACCGGGACGCCGCCGCAACTGGTCGGTGCCTTGTTTCGCCTGTCGCTCGACCTCGACCTAGTGCACGTACCGTTCAATGGTGGCGGCCCGGCGATCGGCTCGACCGTCGCGGGCCATACGCCGATCTCGTTCGGCGCGATGGCGCCGGCGGTGCCGCTGGTCAAAGACGGCAAGCTTCGCGCGCTCGCGGTGACGTCGAAGGCACGAGCTGCGGTATTGCCCGAGGTGCCGACCATGGCGGAGGCCGGCTACCCGGATGTCGAAGGCTCAAGCTGGACTGCTGTGGTGGTGCCGGCGGGAACGCCGAAGGACATCATCGCGTCACTGAATCGGATGATTGCAGCCATCGTCGCGCTGCCAGATATCAAGGAGCGCCTGGGCGCGCTCGGCTACGAGCCAATCGGTAGCACGCCGGAGCAGTGCAACGAGTTCTTCAAGACCGAAACGGCGAAATGGTCGAAGGTCATTCGCGCCTCCGGAATCAAGGCGGAGTAGGGTGGGTATGAGTGGCCGAGGATTGAAAATGCTAAGCGCTTTGGCTGCCGTCGCCGCGATTGTCTTCGCGCAGCATGCCAAAGCGCAGGACTGGCCGAACCGGCCGCTAACCATGGTGGCACCGTTCGCCACCGGCGGATCGACCGATGCCATCGCGCGCATCGTCGCCGAGGGCTTAAGCGCCCAGCTCCATCAGCCGGTGATCGTGGAGAATGTCGGCGGCGCGGGCGGCATGACCGGCGCCAACCGCGTCGCCAGGGCGGCGCCGGACGGCTACCAGTTCGTGCTCGGCAATGTCGGGACCCACGCCCAGAACCAGACGCTTTACAAGGCACCGCTCTACAACGCCGTCACCGATTTCGCGCCGGTGGGATTGATCATGGACCAGTCACTGATCCTGGTGACACGCAAGGATCTGCCGCCCAACAACCTTCAGGAGTTCATCGCCTTCGTCCGGCAGAACCAGGCCAAGCTGCAATTCGGCTCGGGCGGTGTCGGCGGCTCCAATCACCTGGCCTGCGTGTTGCTCAACGCGGCGCTTGGCGTCAACGTCACGCACGTGCCCTATCGCAGCGCAGGTCCCGCGATGCAGGACATGCTGGCAGGCCTGATCGACTATCAGTGTCCGAGCGCGCCGACCGTGATCCCGCAATACACCAGCAACACCATCAAGACGCTGGCGATTCTCAGCAAGAAGCGCTCGGCGAGCCTGCCGGACCTGCCATCGGCGGATGAGCAGGGCCTGACCGGCTTCGACATCCCGAGCTGGTACGCCTTGTTCCTGCCGAAGGGCACACCCGACCCTATCGTGCGGAAGCTCAATGCCGCAGCCGTGGCCGCCATGAATACGCCGGTCATGAGGGAACGGCTCAAGGCGATCGGCTCGGACCTCGCCGGACCGGAGCGGCAGTCGCCGGAGTACCTCGCCCACTTCGTCGCCGACGAGATCAAGAAATGGGCCGGCCCAATCCGCGCCAGCGGCGTCCAGCTTTGAACGGACAATACGAGCCATGAAACTCCAGGAGATCACTCTGCGGACGGTTCGCCTGCCGTTGATCCGGCCTTACGTTCTGTCGTACCGGACCTTCACCGAATTCGAGCCGATCATCGTGCAGGTGCGCGACAGCGACGGCCGTATTGGTTGGGGCGAAGGCCACATCTCGCCGGGATCGAGCACTGAGACGCGCGATGGCGGCTGGGCGTTTTGCCGCGAGCACGCCGCGGCCGTGGTCGGCAAGGATACGCGCGAGGCCAAGGCCATCATTTCCGCCAACGTCAGCGCCAGCAAAGTGGCGGCGACGGCGCTCCTGACCGCGATCGAGATGCTTGAGGATCACCCGCTGTTGACGATCGACCGCGAGGTTCGCCTGCCGCTGCTGACGCCGTTCAACAGCTCAAAGCCGGACGAGATCGGGACCGAGGTCGAGCGGCGGATCGAGGAGGGCTTTCGCACCTTCAAGATCAAGGTCGGCAAGGACCCGGCGGACGACCTCAAACGCGTGCACACGATCCAGCGCGCCATCGGCGGCCGCGCCACTATGCGGATCGACGCCAACCGCGCCTTTGCCGAAACCGATGCCTGCAGCTTTGCGTCGTCGCTCGATCCGTCAGGCATTGAGCTGTTCGAGCAGCCCTGCCGGGCCGAGGATTGGGACGCCAACGCCCATGTCGCCAAGGTCTCAACGGTTCCGGTCATGCTGGACGAGCCGATCTGCGAGCTCGCGGACGTGAAGCGGGCATCGACCATTCCGAATGTCGGCTTCTGCAAGCTCAAGCTGAAACGCTTCGGCGGCCTCGATCTGCTCCGCGAGGCGCTCGATGCGGTGAGCGGGTCAGGCATGGAGTCCGTGCTCGGCGACGGCCTGTCGAGCGAGCTCTGCTGCTGGATGGAGGCGTGTGTCGCGCGCGTCACCATTCGCAACGCTGGCGAGTTTAACGGGTTTTTGAAACCGAAGGTGCGGCTGTTTGCCGAGCCGCTGCACTTCGCGGCGGGCGAGTTGGTGATTCCGCCAGGGTTCCGGCCGGCGATCGATCCGGATGTGCTGGCCGCGCACGAGATCGCGAGCGAACGATTTGCGCCGGTGAAGGCGATGGGCGGCGCCGTATCACATTAACTTCACGCCGTGGCGCGGGACCTTCCAACAGGTCGCCAATGGAGTCAGTATCAAGCGACGCGCCCGTCTAAGCCCAGGAAGACGCCATGAAGCGGCAACTGCATCTCAACTTGTTCATCCACAGCCGCGGCCACCACGAGGCGTCGTGGCGGCACCCGCTGTCGTCGCCCCTGGCGCTGACCGACATCCGCTACTACCAGGATTTGGCGCAGCGGGCCGAGGCCGGGCTGTTCGACTCCATCTTCCTGGCCGATCAGCTTGCGCTCGGTGACGACGCTTCGCAGGCGGCGCGCACCTGGCTGGAGCCGGTCACGGTGCTGGCTGCGGTTGCCGCGGTGACCAGCCGGATCGGGCTCATTGCCACGGCGTCCACCACCTACACCGAGCCCTTCAATCTGGCGCGGCAGTTCGGTTCGCTCGATCACATCAGCAACGGCCGCGTCGGCTGGAACATCGTCACGTCATGGCTCGCCACCGCGGCGCGCAATTTCGGCGGCACCGGACAGGTCAGTCACGACGACCGTTACGCCCAGGGCGAAGAGTTCATGACGGTCATCAAGGGGCTGTGGGACAGCTGGGCCGAGGACGCGGTGCTCGATGACCGCGCCGGCGGGCGCTACGCCCGGGCCGACCGCATCCGACCGATCAACCACAAGGGCGAACATTACCAGGTGGCGGGGCCGCTCAACCTGCCGCGCACGCCGCAGGGCCGGCCGGTGCTCGTGCAGGCCGGATCGTCCGACGTCGGCCGCAGGTTCGCCGCGCGGCACGCCGAGGCGGTGTTCACCGCGCACATGGAGAAGAAGACCGCGCAGGAGTTCTACGCCGATCTCAAGCGGCTGGTGAAGGAAGAGGGGCGCAAGCCCGAGCAGGTGCTGATCCTGCCGGGATTGAGCCCGATGATCGCCTCGACGCAGGCCGAGGCAGAGCGCATGACCCGCGAGACTAACGAGCTGTCCGATCCCGAGGTGGGGCGAAAGCGCCTGTCCGGCCGGTTCGGTGGCCATGACTTCTCGAATCTGCCGCTCGACCGTCCGCTGACGCCGGAGGATTTCCCCGACCCCGGAACGGTGCAGGCGGCGCGGAGCCGCACCGAGGTGATCCTGAGTTTGGTGCGGCGCGAGAAGCCGACCTTGCGGCAATTGCTGGCGAACCTCGCTGGAGCGCGCGGCCATTTCTGCGTCGCCGGCACGGCGGAGCAGGTCGCCGACATCATCGAGGACTGGTTCACCGACGGCGCGGCGGATGGCTTCAACATCATGCCGCCGCTCTTGCCGGCGATGCTGGATGTGTTCAGCGCCGAGGTAATCCCGATCCTGCAAAAGCGCGGCCTGTTCCGCACTTCATATGAGGGCAAAACCTTGCGCGAGCACTATGGCCTCGATTGGCCGGCCAGCGCGTTCAAGCAGGCGGCGCTCCAGGAGGCTTAGCTCACGAACCGGTCGCGGTCGTGCGGCGCGGTGAAGTCGAGCTCGGGGCCGAGCGGGTAGATACCGGTCGGGTTTACCTTGAGCTGGCTGCCGTAATAGTGCCGCTTGATCTGATCGATGCTCACGGTCTCGTCGATGCCCGGCACCTGATAAAGGTCACGCAGATAATTCGACAGGTTCGGGTAGTCCACGATACGGCGCAGGTTGCACTTGAAGTGGCTGTAGTAGACCGCGTCGAAGCGAATGAGCGTGGTGAACAGCCGCCAGTCGGCTTCGGTCATGCGCGGGCCGGCGACGTAGCGCTGCCGCGCCAGTCGCCGCTCGATGTCGTCGAGCGCGGCGAATACGCTGCGGAAGGCCTCCTCGTAGGCGGCCTGCGCGGTGGCGAAGCCGGCGCGATAGACGCCGTTGTTGACGTTCGGATAGACGAGGTCGTTGACGGCGTCGATCTCGCTCCGCAGCTCCGGTGGATAATAGTCGGTGCGCTCGTTGGTCAACGCGTTGAACGCCGAGTTCAGCATCCGAATGATTTCGGACGATTCGTTGCTGACGATGGTCTTCCTTTTCTTGTCCCACAGCACCGGCACCGACACGCGTCCCGTATATTTGGCATCCGCCAGCAGATAGACCTCCGACATCTTCTGCGTTCGGTTCACAGAGTCTCCGCTTGAGCCTTCCTTCCGGTCGAAGGTCCAGCCGTTCTCGCCCATATGCCAGGACGTCACCGACATCGAGATGAGGTTCTCCAGCCGCTTCAGATGGCGGAAGATGATGGTGCGGTGCGCCCACGGGCAGGCCAGCGACACGTAGAGGTGATAGCGCCCGGTCTCAGCGGCAAACCCGCCTTCGCCGGAGGGGCCGGGGGTGCCGTCAGGCGTGATCCAGTTGCGGAATTTGGTGGTCGGCCGGTTGAAGCGGCCGCCTTCCATCCGCGCCTTGTCGAAGCTGTCGTCGCGCCATACGCCGTCGACCAGAAGTCCCATCGACCTCTCCAATGCTGTTGCGTCTAATGTAGGCCGTGGGCGCCTAAAGCGACAGTGATGGACCCGGTCCGGCCCAGGTGGTAATCGGGCAACAACAGATGAGCGACATTTCCCTCACCATCCTGCCGGAAACGCCGGACGACGCGCCGGCGATCGAGCATCTCAACGCGCGGACCTTCGGGCCCGGCCGGTTCGCCAAGACTGCCTATCGCGTCCGCGAGGAGGTCGCCCACATCCTCGAGCTCTCGTTCACCGCCCGGGTCGGCACGCTTCTGGTCGGGTCGGTGCGGTTATCACCGATCCTGATCGGCGAGGCCAAGGCGCTGCTGCTTGGCCCGCTCACGGTCGAGCCGCCGTTCCGCGACCGCGGCATTGGTCAGACGCTGATCGCACGCGCGCTGGAGGAGGCGAAGGCCAAGGGCCACCGGCTGGTGGTTCTGGTCGGCGACGAGCCTTATTACGGCAAGTCCGGTTTCAAAGGCATCGCCAAGGGCCAGGTCACCATGGCCGGACCGGTCGATCCGGCGCGGCTGTTGATCGCGGAACTGGCGCCCGGTGCATTCGAAGGCGTCACCGGCGCCGTGCAGCCCGACTGGGGCAAAAGCTGATTTGTCTTGCCCGCGCCGCGAGCCGGCGCGAAGCTCGGCGACGGGCGAATCCCGCGCAACGCGAGTGCCTTCAAATGAAACGCTTATTGATGCTGACGGTCGCGGTCGCGTTCTGCGCCGCGCTCCCCGCGCAGGCGCAAAAACAGCAATTCGATCTGTCCATCGTCACCTGCAAGCAGTTCTTCGAATACAACAAGGAGAACCTGTCGCTGATGCTGATGTGGCTCGACGGCTATTACAGCGAGGATGACGCGCCGCCGATCGTCGATTTCGACAAGATGACCGAGAACAGCAAGAAGCTCGGCGAGTACTGCGGCAAGAATCCGGGCCACAGCGTAATCACCGCCGCCGACAAGGTGATGGGCAACGGGAAGTGAGCGATAAGTAAGCTAGCGGCCTTCTCTCGCCCAAGTCGCGGCCAGGGCGCCGACCAAGAGCAGCAGCCCGAGCAGGCCGGCGAACATCGGCAATACGCCGATGCCGCGCACCACGCTGGCGTCGCGCATCTTCAAGCCCAGCCAGTCGTCGCCGCGATAGGTCTCGCTCGAGCGCATCGCGACGATGCGCGGCAACGCCAGGTCGCCTGCGGTATCGGTTAGACGCCGGGCGTCGCCGCCGGTTGCCGCCGTAAACGGAGCCAGCACCTCGGTGGTCGACGTCACCTCGGCGAACTCGCGCGGATTGGCCGGGCCGACATTGACCAGCGCACTGAGCTTGCCGTCGGTGGCGCGCCACAGGCCGAGTTCCGTCGCGCGGATCGAGCCACGCCATAACCCGGGCTCGCCCGCCTGCAAGGTGACATTGCGCGTGCTGCCCGACGGCAAGGTCAGCGAGACTTCGCCCACATTGTCCGCCATGGTCTGGCGCTCGATCAGGAGGTCGCTGCCACGCACGATCAGGCGCAGCGCCTCCTCCTCCAGGTCCGGCTGTTTCATCAGCCAGTGCGACAGCCGGCGCATCAGGTCGAGATGCGGGCCACCGCCCTCGTAGCCGCGCGCCCACAGCCAGATGTGATCGGAGAGGAGGAGGCCGACGCGGCCTTCGCCCTCGCGCGACAGCACCAGCAGCGGCTTCTTGTCGGGGCCTTCCATGATCGTGGTGCCGTTGGCGGCGCGGGTGTCGACCAGTCGGAACCAGCGGCTCCAGTGCGGCGGGCTGGTGTCGGCGCCGACCAGGCCGCGCGTCACCGGATGCCGTTTGCCGAGGTCGCTCAACTCCGCGCGAAACGGCATCTCGATGGTTTTGCCGCTCGGCTCCGCTGGCAGGATTTGCTCGAGCGGCGTGCGCCAAATGCTGGTCTGGCTGGCGTAGTCAGGCCCGGCCGCGATCAGCACGGCACCGCCCTCCTGCACATAGCGCGCGATGTTGTCGAAATAGATGATCGGCAGCACGCCCTGGCGAGCGTAGCGGTCGAAGATGATCAGGTGAAAGTCCTTGATCTTTTGCTGGAACAGCTCGCGGGTCGGAAATGCAATCAGCGACAGCTCGTTGATCGGTGTGCCGTCCTGCTTTTCCGGTGGGCGCAAAATCGTGAAGTGCACCAGATCAACGCTGGCGTCGGATTTCAAGAGATTGCGCCAAGTGCGTTCGCCGGCGTGTGGCTCGCCGGAAACCAGCAGCACCCGCAGCTTGTCGCGCACGCCGTCGATCGACACCACGGCGCGGTTGTTGACCGGCGTCAGCTCGTTTTCGAGCGGCGAGGCTTCGATCTCGACGATGTTCGGCCCGGCATGCGGGATCGGGATCTGGGCGTTGACGGTGTTACCGGGCGTGACGCTGCGGCGCTCCAGCACCTCGCCGTCGCGGCGGATGGTGACCTCGGCGGGTGTGGGCCGCGCGCCCTGGTCCTCGACGCGGTAAACGATGGTCTGCGACTGACCGACGATGCCGAAGCGCGGCGTCGTTACCAGCACCACGCGGCGGTCGCGCTCGTTGCGTGCGCCGGTGATCAGCGCATGAACCGGCGCGTTGAAGCCCAGCGCCGCGACCTCCGCCGGCACGTCGTGCACGCGGCCGTCGGTGAGCAGGATCGCGCCGGCGACGCGGTCCGGCGGCACGTCGGCGAGCGACGCGCTGAGCGCTGAGAACAGCTTGGTGCCGTCGGTCTCGCCGTCGGCCTCACCGGCTTCGACGAAGCGCACGTCGAGACCCGGAATGCGGCCGAGCCGCTCGGCCAGTTGGGCGCGGGCGGTTTCGGTCTGCTTGGTGCGGTCGCCGAAGTTCTGGCTCGGGCTTTTGTCGACCACGACGGTAACCACCGACGAGAGTGGCTCACGATCCTCGCGGGTGAATGACGGGTTCGCCAGCGCCAGCACCATCATGGCGAGCGCAAGTGCGCGCACCACCCAGCCGCGACTCCGCACGAAGCCGAG
>Ga0105248_10001638_pt1 | contig 24885 bp, 21 predicted proteins | sample KBSS34metaG_FD_81524 | JGI IMG/M metagenome (GOLD analysis project Ga0105248, IMG submission 81524) | Switchgrass rhizosphere microbial communities from Kellogg Biological Station, Michigan, USA - KBS S3-4 metaG | ecosystem: Host-associated > Plants > Roots > Rhizosphere > Soil | place... | reverse complement strand
GGAACCAGTGGGTGCCGGCGCGCGGGAAGCTGTCCGTGGTGCCGGTGAACGTGTCGAACAGGCGCTTAGCGTCGCTGGCCATGCCCATGCCCACGTACGCGTCGTACTGGAAGAACTCCATCCACTTGCTGTCGCCCCACAGCGGGAAGGCCGGCGAGCCGTGCACGCCGTTGTTGGCGGACTCGACCACGTGGCCGGACCGGTCGCAATACCGCATCACTGCATCAATACCGCAGCCCGAAGCCGTACGGGAACAGCGCATCGTAGTTCGGGTCGTTGCGGTTGAGCGAGGTCTGCGCCACCGTGCGCGGCCAGGAGAACGACAGCTTGCCGACGAAGTTGTGATTCACGCTGCCATCGGCCTTGCGGAACAGCACGTCGGCGATGCCGCCGCCCTCCGTTCCCGGCAGCCAGGCAACGACGAAGGCGTCGCACGCGGCGAGCTCCGGCTCGACCACCAACGGCCGGCCGGTAAGGAACACGCAGGCGCGTGGCACGGATGCTTGGCGCAGTTGCTGCAGCAAAGCTAGCCCGGCGCCGCGATAGTCGATCGACTTCAGGTCGCCGAACCATTCGGCATAGGGGTCTTCGCCGAATACCACAATGGCATAGTCCGGACGCGCCTGAAGACGATCGAGTTCCAACCCGGCTGCGAAGCTCGCGGTGCCGCCGGCCTCGCCGACCGTGCGCGCGATTCCCTGGAAAATGGAAGTCGCACCGGGAAACTCCGCGCTGGTGTTCTCGGTACCCTGCCAGGTGACGGTCCAGCCGCCGCTCTGCTTCGCAACGTTGTCGGCACCGTCGCCGACGACCAGCACCTTGGCGTTGCGCCGCAACGGCAGCAGGCCGCCCTCGTTCTTGAGCAGCACCAGCGATTCGCGCACCGCTTGGCGCGCGACCTCGCGATGCTCCGCCGAACCGAGCAGCTCGCGCTTGTTGGCGAGCGGCCGCGACGAAGGCCGGCCCTTGTCGAAGAGGCCCGCACGGAATTTCACGCGCAGGATGCGCGTCACCGCATCGTCGATGCGGGACAGGGGAATCTTCTCCGCACGAACCTGTTCGAGCGTGTTGCCGATGAAGCTCTTCCAGTCATTCGGCACCATGAAGATGTCGATGCCGGCATTCACCGCCTGCGCGCACTTGTCCTTCGAGCAGCTCTGCACTTCGTCGACGCCGTCCCAGTCGCTGACGACGAGGCCGTCGAAGCCCATGCGCTGCTTCAGCACGTCGGTGATCAGGTACGACGAGCCGTGGATCTTCCATCCATCCCAGGTGTTGTACGACGCCATGATCGTCTGCACGCCGGCGTTGATGGCCGAGATGTAGCCCTGCCCGTGAATCTTCAGCAGGTCTGCCTCCGAGCTGCGGTTGTCGCCGCGATCGACGCCGTTGGCCGTGCCGCCGTCGCCGATGAAATGCTTCGCCGTCGCGAGCACGTGCGCGGTGTCGAGAAATGACTTCGATCCCGGCGTGCCCTGCAGCCCGCGCACGAAGCGCTCTGCATAGGCGCGCACGATCTCGGGATCCTCGGAATAGCTTTCGTACGTGCGACCCCAGCGATCGTCGCGCACGACCGCCACGACGGGAGCGAACGTCCAGTCGAGTCCCGTAACCGCCACTTCGCTCGCGGTGACCGCAGCGATGCGCTCCATCAAGTCGGGATTGTGCGCGGCGCCGAGCCCGATGTTGTGCGGAAACACAGTCGCGCCGACGATATTGTTGTGGCCGTGCACCGCGTCCGTGCCCCACATGATGGGGACGGCCAGCTGGCCGTTCGCGGTATCCATCGACGCGTCGTAGAAGCGATCGGCGAGCGCGACCCAGTCGCCGATGCTCGCGTGCTTGTTCTCGCCGGGAAATCCGCCGCCGCCGTTCAATACCGAACCGAGCCGGAATTTGCGCACGTCATCCGGCGTGACGCTGCGGATGTCCGGTTGCACCATCTGGCCGATCTTCTGTTCGAGCGTCATGCGCGCCAGCAGCGCGGCGACTTTCGCTTCGATCTGCTGATCCTTCGGCACGGTGCTCGTGACTTGCGGCCACGAGCCCGGTTGATGGGGAGCGGGATGTGCGGACGCCGCGCTCCACAGCAGGGCGCCCGCGACCCACAGCAACAGTCTGCCCGGCTGTCTGCTGCGCATCAGAAGTTCACCCGCATCCGCAGGCCATGCGTCCGCGGCGGATTGAAGACGAACTCCTGAGCCGATCTCGAACATGATGTTCTTCTCCGGACCGACCGGCGGCGTAAACAGCTCTTCGGCCGGGTCGAGGTCGATCGTGTCGTTGAAGCTCGGTGCCTTATTGCCGGTCGCGACCAGCAGGTACTGCAGATTGTTGTCGGCGAGATCGTAGCCGACGCGCAAGCGCCAGTCGACATAATTGTCTGAGTTTTCGCCGTGCTGCACGGTCGCGTCGCCGAAGCCGAATCACAGGCCGGGATAGTTGGCGCAGCTGCCCTGGAACTGGCTCGACTGCACGCACTGGTTGTTCGAGGAATTCGTCCAGCGTGTCGTTGACGCCGTCGCCGTCGGCATCCGGATGCGCGCTATTGTCGGCGAAAAAAAAACGGCGCGGCGCCAATTCAGCGCCGCGCCGTCTTCATTGAAACCTCGTTATTGGATCAATCGCCGCCGCAAGCGCCCGCGCCCGAGCAGATCATCTTCTTCTGATCCATCTCGCCGCGCATCGATCCCTTCTGCGCCTCGAGGTCGCGCAGCTGCGCTTCGGTACGGCAGTCTTCCTTCGGGAAGCGCGAACCGAGCACGACGACCTTCGTGCAATAAACCTCCATGCCATTCACGCGCTTCGCGCGGTAGCCGCTCGGCGGCTTGAACGGCTTGTCTTCCTCTACTGCAGCCTTCGCCGTCGCTTCCGTCGTGGTCGCGGTCGCTTCGGTCGAGTTCGCATGAGCTGGCGCTGCCGGTTGATCGGCCGCCGCCTCTGCCGCAGTTTCGCTCTTCGCCTCGGGAGTGCTGGGCTCATCCGCCCAGGCCATCGTCGCAGCCATCATCAACACCGTCGATAAGACCATTCGCATGATGTTCACCAAATATCCCAGATAGGACCTGCGCACCCAGAACGCGCGATTCCACACACTCGGCGCTGGCTTTGCAAGCGCTCAGCGCACGATTGGCCTGTGTCGTCCGGCGGCCCCGAGTCCCGATTTATGTAGAGAAACGTCAGCGCGGCCGCCAAACCGGCCGTCCGGGGTACTTACCCGGGTACTGCACGGCCCTTGGGGAGAAGCAATGCATGCGACTGAACGCAAGGATCTGCCGTGGACGGACATCGAGCCGTACTTCGACCGCGCCTTGCAGATGGATGACTGCTCCTGCACGACGTGGCTCGGCGAGCTGGATCAGCATCAACCGGACGTGGCCAAGGCCGTTCGTGCGCTGCTGGAGCAGCGCGCCGCGCTGAACGCGGCCGGCTTCCTCGAAGGCTCGGCGTTCGCCGGCGTCGAAAATCTCGCGCCCGCGTTCCGCGACATCGTCGCGAGGCACTCCGTGCGCCTGACCGGTTCCGGCGGCGCGGAGGGAAAATCCCGACACGGCTGGAGCGACGGCGCACTCGTCGGCCCCTACCGGCTGATCCGCGAGATCGGCGTCGGCGGCATGAGCAGCGTCTGGCTCGCCGAGCGCAACGACGGCCAGCTCAAACGCGCAGTCGCGCTCAAGCTGCCGTTGACCGGACCGCGCATGCAGGTCGAGCGCTTCCGCCGCGAACGGGACATTCTCGCGGCGCTCACGCATCCCAACATTGCGCGCCTGTACGACGCCGGCTTCTGCGACTCCGGCCAGCCGTATCTCGCGATGGAGTACATCGCGGGCACGCAACTGCTCGACACTTGCGACGAACGCCTGCTCGGCATTCGCGAGCGGCTCCGGCTGTTCGTGCAGGTGATGGCAGCGGTGCAGTTCGCGCATGCCGAGCTGGTGATTCATCGCGATCTGAAACCATCGAACATTCTGGTCACGCCCGAAGGGCGGGTCGTGCTGCTGGACTTCGGCATCGGCAAGCTGCTGACCGAGGAGACCGCGGAGGAGACCGAGCTCACGCAGATGTCCGGCCGGCTGTTCACGCCCGGTTATGCGTCGCCCGAGCAGATTGGCGGACAGCCGCTGACCACTGCGTCGGATATCTATTCGCTTGGCGTGGTGCTGTACGAGTTGCTGACCGGCGCTCGTCCGTATCGACTCAAGTACGAATCGCGCGCCGCGCTCGAGGAAGCGATCCTCAAAGTGGATCCGCGCCGCCCGAGCCAGAACAAATTCTCGCCGCAAGTCGCGCAGGCTCGCGGTACGTCGGAGCGCGCACTCGTGCGTACGCTGACCGGCGATCTCGACACGATTGTGCTCAAGGCGCTCAAGCGCAATCCGCTCGAGCGCTACGCGTCCGTGAGCGCGTTTGCGCAGGACATCCTCAACCACCTGAACAACCTGCCGGTGAGCGCGCGCCCGGACAGTCTCTGGTATCGCATCGGACGCTTCAGCGCGCGCTACAAAGTCCCGGTCGTCGCGGCGAGCTTCGCGACGCTGGCGCTGATCGGCGGCTCCGGCGTCGCGCTCTGGCAAGCACGATCCGCCGCGGCCGAACGCGATCGGGCCGTCGCCTTCGCGTCGCGCAACGAAGCGGTCACCGAATTCCTCGGCAGAATGATCACGGACGCGGCGGCGTCGCAGCAGCCGATCACGGTGAACGAGTTGCTCGCACGCAGCGAAAAGATGGCGCTGAACGACGCAAGCGGCAGTCCCGAGAATCGAGCAGCAGTGCTCGAGATGATTGCCGATCGCTACGTCTCGGCCGACAACGCCGAGCGCGCGAATCCCCTGCTCGAACACGCTCTGCAGCTCGTCGAGAAGTCTCCCGACGCGACGTTGCGTGCGCGGATCACCTGCAAGTATGCAGCGGCCTCGGCTGACGTCGGCAGAAGCGCGCAAGGGCTGCGCACTATCTACAGCGAAGCCGCTCGTCGCGATATCGACCCGCAGACAGTAGCGTCATGCATGTTCAATGCGGCCACGATTCAACTTGCCGAGCTGCGACCGATGGAGGCACTGCGCGATGCTCAACGCGGCCTCGACATGAGCCGCAAAGACAGCAACGGCGGGGCCACCGAAGCAGCGCTGCTGGGTGCCGCGGGACTCGCCTACAACCTGAACGGACGCGGCGCCGAGGCCGAGCGATATTTCGAGCAGGCGCTCGGCAAGTACCACGAGCTCGGGCGCGAACAGAGCGACGGCGCGCTCGTGATATTGAATGACTGGGGCGTGGCGCTGCTGCGTGCAGGCGTGCCGCGACGCGCGCTGGAATTGTTGGACGAGAGCGTGCGCATCGAAGGACAGCGCGGACCCGACATCGAGCTGACTGCAACCATGGTCGGTAATCGCGGGCTCGCGTTACTGGGACTGGGACGATTGCAGCAGGCGCGCGCGTCGTTCGACGAGGAGTGTCGGCTGGCCATCGACCACAGCGACGACTTCACCGAGATGCATTGCCTGGTCGGCGAATCCTCCGTCTCGATCCAGAGCGGCGAGCTCGACGGTGCGCAGCGTTACCTGGATCGACTCGAAGGGCTGCTCAACAAAGCCGGTGCGCCGGCAGACAGCCCGCCCGCCCGGGTTTATGCATTGACCAAGGCGCGCTTGGACCTGGCACGCGGCAAACTGCCGGAGGCCCACGCCAGCTTCGAGCGTGCGATTCTCGAAGGCACTGCGCCCGATCCGACGAACATGCACGCGTACGTGGGCAGCTCGATGGCAGCTCTGGCGGCGAACGATGCGACCAATGCAGTCGAGCTCGCGCGCCGTGCCCTGCGCATCGCGGCCGTGCTGCAGGGAGACGTGCCGCATTCGAGTCAAACCGGGATCGCTTCGCTCTGGCTCGGCCGCGCGCTGCTGCGGGCCGGCGACCGTGCTGAAGGGCGCGAGGCGCTCGAAGCAGCGGTTTCGCATCTCTCCAACACGATCGATTCGAATCATCCCAACCTGGTGCAAGCTCGCGCGGAACTACGCGACGCCCGGCTGATCACGGTGCGAACGACGCGCGGCGAGCAGGATCAGCAGTACGCCGAGCGCTGACGGTCCGAAGCCTCCGCCACCGCCGCTACGAACACCGCCGCTCTCACGCTTGGCGACGCGGATGTTGGCCTTGCCCGCGCGCACGTCTGCTTCGAACTTCGTCAGCGCCATGTCGAAGTTGTCGATCATCTGCGTCGTCGCGTTCGCAAAGCTCGCAGCACTGGACTCGCGCGCTTCGCGTTCCTGATCGACGAGCGTCGTATTGCGATTGCGGCTGTCCGTGCCGCCGGCGCGCAGGATCAACGACTGGGTCACCGGGTCGATGACTGCCAGGTCGACCAGCGTCGCGACATCGTGGTGGCTGCCCTTGAGCACGTACGCACCGACGATCGTCAGGTAGCCGAGCGACCAGTCGTTATCGTCGCGGTGCTGCACCTGGTCGTACGAAACCAGTGCCATCACATCGATGGAATACAGCCGCTGCACGCCCTGCAGCCCTTCGCAGCCTCGACTGTTGCGCAAGTAGTAATCCGGGATCATCACGATCTCGGTGACGAACTTGCGGTCGGCGAAGCGCTGGCGGATGCGCTCGAGCAGCTCGTCGCGCTGCGCCGCTGTCGGACCGGCGCCGTCCTGGGTCGGCAGGAACGCCAGTCCCACCCGCAGCGGCACGCGCAGCTCCGGGATCTGATTCTCCGTCGGCGGAATGCGGCCGTCCGGGTACAGGAATTCGACCAGGCTGGATGAGTTGTGCGACTGGCGAGGCCCTTGCGACCCACCCATCAACGCCTCAAGCGCAGTGCATCCGGACAGCAGGAGCGCAGCGACGCCGCTCAGCACGAAGATAGGGCCGGCGCGTAGGACTCGGGACTTCATGACGACTCTCCCTGGATCGACACGCATCGGATCGATGCGGGGCGCACTGTCGAGCCGGGTTGCTTCAGGCGCAACCAAAGCTGTCCAGGTAGTGCGACGAGAGCCGAAAAGTATCGTGCTGTGATACTTTGTCCGCAGCCTTCCAGGAGCGGACCGTGGCGCAGCGAACCCAGATCGTCGCCGAGCTCAAGCGTGCATTGCGGGCGCGCGGGCTCACCTACGCGCACGTGGCGAAGCATCTGCAGTTGAGCGAAGCGAGCGTCAAACGCCTGTTCGCGGCGGGCGACCTTTCGCTCGAGCGCCTCGATTCGATCTGCGAGCTGGCCGGGCTGGAGATGTCCGAGCTGGTCGAACAGATGCAGCAGCAGGCGACCCCGGTCAACCAGCTGACGCTGGCGCAGGAGCAGGAAGTCGTCGCGGACTCGAAGCTGTTCCTGATGACGTGGCTGGTGCTCAATCGCTGGCAGCTCGATGACATCGTCCGGGTGTACGAACTCACGCGGCGCGAGGCCTTGCGCTACCTGATCAAGCTCGATCGGCTGCGGATCATCGAGCTGCAGCCGGACAACCGCACGCGCGTGCTCGTCAGCCGTCACTTCGCGTGGCGGCCGGGCGGTCCCGTGCACAACTACATCCACCAGAAGCTCATCAAGGAATTTCTGGCGACGCACTTTCAGGGCAGCCGCAGCGAGCTGATCTTCTACGGCGGCGTCGTGTCCGCCGGCGCGTTCACGCAGCTCAGGCGGGTATTGCAGAATGCGGTGCGCGAGTGCACCGAGATCATGGATCGCGATCGCGCGGTGCCGCTGGAGGAACGCGCGGGGACGGCGTTTCTGGTCGCGCTGCGACCTTGGCAGTACAGTGGCTTCAGTCAGTTCTTGAAAAAGCAATGAGAACAAACATGCTGCGAAAAATTCTGATCGCCTCCGCTTGTGTTCTGCTCATCGTTGGTTGCTCCAAGCCGCCGGCGCCAGCTGCCGCGAAGGCTGGCACGGTTGCGGTAGTCAACGCGCGTGTCTGGACCGGCGACGACGCGCAACCTTGGGCCCAAGCATTGGTCATCGACGGCGCGACGCTCGCGATGGTCGGCACGAACGAGGACGCTCGCAAAGCGAACGCAGAACAGGTCATCGATGCCGGCGGCCGATTGATCGTGCCGGGCTTCACGGATGCGCACGTGCATTTCAGGGAAGGCGGCTTCGGCCTCGCCTCCGTGCAATTGCGCGACGCGGCCACGCGCGACGAGTTCGTTGCACGGATCAAGGCATTCGCGGCAACCGTGCCGGCGGGCACGTGGATCACAGGTGGCAACTGGGATCACAGCTTGTGGGGCGGCGAGCTGCCGACGCGCGAGTGGATCGATGCAGTGACGCCGGATCATCCGGTGTGGATCAATCGGCTGGACGGACACATGTCGCTCGCCAACAGCCTCGCGTTGAAGCTCGCGGGTGTCACGCGCGCGACCAAGGACATCGCGGGCGGCGCGATCGTGCGAGACCGGAAGGGTGAGCCGACCGGAGTCCTCAAGGACAACGCGATGTCGCTGGTGGATGCCGCCGTGCCGGCACCTTCGGTGGAAATGAAGGACCGCGCCCTGGTCGCAGCGATGAAGTACGTCAACGAGCAAGGCGTGACGTCGGTGCACAACATGGGGACGTGGGACGACGTCGACACATTCGCGCGTGCGGCAAAGGCGCAGACGCTGACGACGCGCCTCTACGCGGTCACGCCGCTCGATCAGTGGGAAAAGCTGCGCGACGCAGTCGCGGCCAAGACGTACGGTGGTGCAGACGGGCGCGGCGACGAGTGGCTGCGCGTTGGCGGCCTGAAAGGCTTCATGGACGGCTCGCTCGGCTCGCACACTGCAGCGTTCGAGGAACCGTTCGCAGATGCGCCGAAGGATCGTGGCTTGCTGGTGAATCCGCCGGAGAAGATGTACGAGTGGATCTCCGGTGCCGACAAGGCTGGACTGCACGTGATGGTGCACGCGATCGGCGATCGTGCGATCGCGATGCTGCTCGACATTTACGAACGTGTGGAAAAGGAGGATGGAGCGCGCGACCGCCGCTTCCGTGTCGAACATACGCAGCATTTGCGCGAGCAGGACCTACCGCGCTTCGCGCAACTCGGCGTCATCGCGAGCATGCAGCCCTATCACGCGATCGACGACGGCCGTTGGGCCGAGCAATTCATCGGCAAGCGGATCGCGACGACGTATGCGTTCCGCTCGCTGCTCGACAACAAGGCGCGACTCGCGTTCGGCAGCGACTGGTTCGTCGCGCCCGCGACGCCGCTCGAAGGAATTTACGCGGCGGTCACGCGTCGGACGCTGGATGATAAGAATCCGGACGGTTGGGTGCCGGCGCAGAAGATCACGGTGGAAGAGGCGCTCCGCGCATACACCGTCGGCGGCGCGTACGCGTCGTTCGATGAATCGCGCAAGGGCACGCTGAGTGCGGGCAAGCTCGCCGATCTCGTGATCATCGATCACGACCTCTTCAACATTCCGCCGGAGGAGATTCGCAATGCGAAGGTGCTGACGACAGTCGTTGGCGGCAAAGTCGTCAGCGGCGGCTGGCCGGCAGCGTTGGCGCAGTAAGCGTATAAAGCCGCATGGCTCCGCTGCCTGCACTCCCCTTCCACCGCCAGCACTTCCGCACGCCGCTCGGCGAATGGGAATTTCTCATCGCGCCGCCGCCGCCGGATCTCGCGGGGATCGTCGAGTGCTTCTGGATCTCGCGCGGACAGGTCACGTTTCTGTACGAGAAGATCCTGCCCCAGAACAACGTCGAGTTGATGTTCAACCTGCGCAAGCCTTTCGGCGTGCCGAACCGGCCGCCGGCGGATCGGTTGTTCAAGCGCGCGTGGATTTCGGGCATGCAGCGCGAGTGGCTGACGGTCACGCCGCAGTACGACCCGCGTGAGCCTTCTTATCTATTGAGCGTGCGCATGCCGCCGCTCGGCGCGCATCGCTTGCTCGGCATGCCGCTCGGCACGGTCGCGCAGAACGTCTTCGAGCTCGATGAAGTGCTCGGCGCAGCGATTGCATCGGTGCATCAGCAACTCGGCGATTGCGCAGACGCTGGGAGGCAGTTCGCGGTGCTCTGCGAGTTTGCGCGCAGCCGTCTCGCCCGAAGTCGCGTGCAGCTGCGCGCCGACGCGCAGATCGCCGTCGACATGTTGACGCGAACCCAGGGCACCGAGCGCATCGCAGCGATCTGTCGCTCGATGTCGATCAGTCGCAAACATCTCAACAACCTGTTCGACGCGCACATCGGGCTGACGCCGAAGACCTACGCACGCATGTTCCGCTTCCGTCGCGTCGTCGATCTCGTGCAGCGCGGACACGGACTCGACTGGACGCGCATCGCGATGAGCTGCGGCTACTACGACCAGGCGCACTTCAATCATGAGTTCCGCGAGTTCTCCGGCATGAGCCCGGGCGAATACGCCGCGGCCGGCTCTGTCGACGGCCTGACGGTCGTGGTCAACGAGTGACTCAGCCGAGGTAACTTTTTTACAAGGAGCCTCGGACCGGCCTCGTTACCATCCGCACATGCCAGAAATAAACCTGTGGGCGGTGCTCGCCGCCGGTGTTGCGAGCCTGATTCTCGGCGGTCTGTGGTACTCGCCCGTGCTGTTCGGCAAAGCATGGAGCGCGGCGAGCGGCGTGACCGAAGAGCAGGCGAAGTCTGCGAACATGGCGAAGACCCTGGGCACGGCGTTCGTGCTGGCGCTGATCGGCGCGGCGGTGTTCGCGATGTTTCTCGGACCGCGGCCGGCGCCGATGTTCGCGACGGCAGCGGGCCTGTCCGCGGGATTGTGCTGGGTCGCGGGATCGTTCGGGATCAACTATCTGTTCGAGCAGCGCCCGTTGCGGTTGTTCTTGATCAACGGCGGGTATCACACGGTGCAGTACACGGTGATCGGGGCCGTGTTGGGGTTGTGGCAATGAGAGCGATTGCAGTGGTCTTCCTCGGTTGGACATTGCTGGCCTCCACAGTTCGGGCGGCGGATGCACCGCTCGCGCCGCTGTCGCGGCTCGCGGGTCATTGCTGGAAAGGCGAGTTCGCCGAAGGCGGCAGCTGGGACCGTCACTGCTTCCAATGGGCGTACGACGGCAAATTCCTGCACGACGAGCACGCGCTCACCGGCAAGCGCGCACCGTACGGTGGCGAAACTTTCTATCGCTACGACGCGCGGGCGCAGCGCATCGTCTTTCACTATTTCAACAGCGAGGGCGGTTACAGCGAAGGCGCTGTGCACCCGGTACAGAACGAGCTGCGCTTCCCCGAGGAGCGCTATGAACAGAATGGTAAGAACCTGGTGCTGCGCACGATCTGGCGCTTCGACGGCGACACCATGCTTGCGGTGACTGAGCAGCAGAAAGACGGCCAGTGGGTGGAGGCCTGGCGAGTCGCATACGAACGTGAGTGACGCGACTCAGTTGCCCGCCTCGAGCGTGAAGTAGAACGTCGCGCCCTGCCCAGGCGCGCTCTCCGCCCACACGCTTCCGCCAACGCGTCGGATCAGGCGCTCCACTGTTGCGAGTCCGATGCCCATACCGGGGTAGTCGCCTTGCGCATGCAGACGCTGAAACGGCTTGAACAGGCGGCGCGCGTGTTGCATCTCGAACCCAACGCCGTTGTCGCGCACGAAGTAGACCGTACGGGTACCCTGACGCTGTGCCCCGAATTCGATGCGAGCATGGGCGACGCGCGAGGAATACTTCCACGCGTTCTCGATCAGGTTCGTCAACACGATGCCGATTGCGGTCGGATCCGCGCTGGCGCGCAGGGTGGGTGCGCATGCGAACTCGACCCGACGTTCGCGATCGCGCTCCTGTAGCAGCTCCATCGAGTGAGTCGCAAGCTGGCTCAGGTCCACGATCTGCAGGTTGCGCGGCTGATGCGACAGACGTGCGAGCTGCAGCAAACCGTTGATGAGATCGCCCATGCGACGCGCTGCCTGCACGATGCCTTCGACATGCCTGCGCGCACCCGCGTCGAGCACAGCGTCGGCTTCCGTCAGCAGCATCGAGGCATGTGCGTCGACAGCGCGCACGGGACCGCGTAGGTCGTGCGACACCGAATAAGAGAATGCTTCCAGCTCCTCGTTGACCTGCTCGAGCTCGGACGTGCGCGCAGCGACGCGCACTTCGAGCGTTGCAGTGAGTTCTCGCAGCTCGCGGTCCGCGGCGGCACGCTCCAGCTCGGCGCCGATGCGATGCGCGAAGGTTTCGAGAATCTGTTGCGAGCCCGGCCCGACCGCGAACGGCGCCTCGTCCCAGATCTCGACGACGCCCGTGACGGCGCCGGCAGAGTTCAGGATCGCCGCACCGAGATAGGCGCCCGAAGGGTATGCGGCGAAAGGTGCGTGCGCCGGGAAAGCCGTCGCGAGTCCAGTGACGTACATCGAACGTCGCTGCGCGGTCAGCTGCGCACACGGCGATCCGGCCAGTGGATAGCCGGATGACCCGCGCTGCGGCGGCCATTCACCCAGGATCGCTTGCGTGGTGCCGCTCTGGTCGACCACGCTCACCGCACCGTGACGCGCACAAAACGCCTGCGCCAGCGTTTCGGCACACCGCTCGGCGAATGCAGCGGTGTCCTGCGCGGGACCGGACTCCGCGAGCAGTTGCAACGCCGTTTCGATGCGCAGAGTCTCCGTCACATTGAGAGCGACGCATAACATCCGGCCGTCAGAGAGCTGCTGCGATGAGATATCTGCGAGGACCGTAGTGCCGTCGCCGCGCCGCAAAGGGTGAGTGGCGCGCGATCCCGGCGGGGCAATGTTGCCGTCGACGACGATGTCCTTCAAAGACAGTTCTCGCAGCTCCGCTTGCGTCCGCGCCAGCATGCTGCGACCGACACGATTCGCGTCGAGGAAGCGACCGGCGGCGGACAACACGAAGATGCCCACCGATGCCTGACCGATCATCGCGCGATAACTCTCCTCGCCGCTCAGCAGCCGCATCATGGTCAGCACCAGCGCGAGAAACCCGAACTCGCCGAGGAAGATGAAGTCGAGATCGGCTGCGATGATCAGCATGTTGCCCGCGAGCGTGAGCATGAGGACGCAGATGCTCGCTGTCATCGCCACCGCTGGCAGCGAACCGCGCCGCTGCCTTTGGCCGGCGCAGAGTATCGCTATGTAAGCGAGCAGCAGCAGGCTGACGGCCCAGAAGATCCAGGCCGCCAGCGGCACCGTCGGCAACCGATGGATGGTCGCCGTCTCTCCCCATGGCAGGACGATCTTTTCCAGCAGTGGCGCCGGCCGGGAGCTCGAGCCGATCGCGGCCAGCTCGTAGAGGATGCCGCTGAGCGCATAGAACGCACTCATGACGATCGCGACCCAGCGGCTGCCGGCGGCGAAATAGCCCTGCACGAGCCACGGCACGAGCGCCATCGCAAAGGCACCGGAAAGATTCGCGTAGCGCTCGGCCGCGACGTACCGGGCCACGCTGTCGGCACTGTAGACAGCGATATGCGATGTCGCATGCACGGCGGCCATGAGCGCCAGGGCGGCGAAGGTGAGATGCACGGCGCGAAACCAGGGATGCCGTGCGGCAAAGACATGAGCGACGCAAGCGTTGACGCAGATGGCGGCGACCGCTGCGAGCACGCATGCCAGGATGCTCATGGATTGTTCATGCGACCTGGTTCCTTCCCGCTCGCTTCGCGCGATAGAGTTGAATATCCGCCGCCTGCAGCAGCTCCGGCACTTCTGCGCTGCCGTCCCACTGCGACAGTCCAATGCTCAGCGTTACAGTGAGATCCGGCTGCAGCTGCCGCCAGTCGTGGTTTTCCACGCCGGCGCGCAGGCGTTCGCAGAACTGGAGTCCCTGCTCCTGGGACAAGCCGGGCAGGATCAGCGCGAATTCCTCGCCGCCGATCCGCGCCACGAGGTCGCTCGGACGGCACTCGCCGCGCATCAGCGTTGCGACTTCGTTCAACACCTTGTCGCCGATCGCGTGCCCGAGCCGATCGTTGATGACCTTGAAATGATCCAGGTCGCCGACCGCAATGCTGAGGGGATGACCGACTGCGAGCGCGACTTCCATCTCCGCCGCCAGGCGCTGGGCAAAATGACGGCGATTGGCCAGGCCCGTCAGCGGATCTTCGCGCGACTCGCGTTCGAGCTTCAGACTGCGCTCGCGCAGTGCGCCGATCAGTCGCTCCTTCTCCGCGCTCGCCTTTTCCAGCTCGTGCGTCCGCTCGGTTACGCGCGCCTCCAGTCGCAGTCGGTAGTCCTCGAGGTCCTCGAATGCCCGCGCATCCGCCACCGCCGGCGCGACTTGCGCAGCCAGCTGCTGCATCAGGTGCAGATCCGCTTGCGAGTACACGCCGGGCTCGGTGTGTTGAACGCTGAGCAGGCCGGTCACGACGCCGCGTTCGATCAAGGGTACGACGATGACCGAGCCGGTCTCCTTGCCGGTCGACTCCGCGCGCTGCCGCAGCTCCGCCGGCGCACGCAGCCAATCCTCGACGAGCAGCGCCTCGCGACGCTCGACGGTCCAACCGAACAATCCTGAGTTGACGCTCTTGATGCGCGCCGGCTGACGCACGCCACCGCGCTCGTGCACCCGGAAGTCGAGGATCTGTTGACCGGGCTCGACCAGCACGAAATAGAACTCATCGAAGCGAAACAAGGTCCGTGCCTCGGTGAGGATGCGCTCGCCGAGCTCATCGATACGCCGCGCGCCGTGCAAGGCGCGACTCGATTCGAAGAGCTTGGCCATTGGCCCGCGACGCTCGGCAGCAGTGGCCGCGACACCGATGCTGTTGAAGCTCAGCACGAACACCAGCATGACCAATGCGAACAGCGCGAAGATCGAGGGCTGACCTGCGTTGTACAGCAACGCAGCCAGCACGCCCGCCGGCACGAACACGAAGTCCGAGAGCACGTAGGCCGGCTTGAGCACGCTGCGCACGTCACGACGATCGAACAGGAAGAACAGAGTCATGACGCCGGTGTTGACGAGCTGCGCAACGATGGCCATCGCTAGCAGAGGCCAAAGATCGGCGATGCCGACACGCAGCAGCGGGTACTGCCCACCTGCCGCCGAGTAAGCGGCGCCGGCTGCCAGCAGCATGAGCACGGTCATCGCCGCATTGTGTAGCGCCCGCAGCGCCGCGAAGATCGTCGAGCCCTGACTGTATGCGCGATTGAACAACGGCCAGATAAACGACGCAGTCGCGCAGATCGCAGCCGCCACCGCTGCATCGAACACCAACAGCAGGCCGATCTGCGGCACGCGCTCCATCGAGATGAGACCGATGCGCGTGCGCAAGCCGAACTGGAAGACGAACAGGCAGGCGACGACGGCGAGTGCGACGGCCCAGGCGGGCGGGGCGGCGGAAGTCCGGCTCAGCTCCGCGACCAGGCACGCGCCCGCGCCAGCGGCAAGCACCGCCGAGTACGCAGCGAGCGCGCGATAGCGTGAGGCCATCGGCGCAGTCTACTCGCGTCAGTGGCGCTTGAAATATTGGACAGCTTGCTCGTGCTTCTCGGCCGCTGCGCGCGTCTTGAAGGTTCCGAGATTGCGGCGACGGCCGGTCTTCGGATTCTTCTTACGAGAATAGAGCCGATACCCACCCGATGAGAGCTTGCGGATCATGCCCGGACAACGCCCGGGCTACAGCTGCAGATCCCAGGTCTCAGCGACCAGCTTCGCGCCGAAGCTTTCGTGGGGTTCCGCGGCGACTTTACGGAATCCGTGACCTTCATAGAGCTTGCGCGCAGCGGCAAGCATGCTCTGCGTCCACAGCGTGACCTTGCGATAACCGGCCGCGCGCGCGAACGCCAGGCATTCGCTGACGAGTGTGTTGCCGACACCGAGGCCGCGCTGACTCGGATCGACGAGCAACAGGCGCAGCTTCGCCACCGTGCGCGAATGACGCACGAGCATGATGCAGCCGACGCGAACGCCGTTGCGCTCCGCGATCCAGCAACGCTCGACCGCCGGATCGAGCTCGCGCAGAAACTTCGCGCAGATCTCCGCGACCAGCGCCTCGAAGTCCGTGTTCCAGCCGTACTCCTGCGCGTACAGCTCGCCATGCTTCTGCACGATCCAGCCGATGTCACCGGGACGATGCTCGCGCAACTGCAACGCGTCGGTTCGCGCCGGCGCCGCCCCGAGCAGCGCTTGGACGTTCTGCAGGTGACCCTGCAGTTTGACTTGCTCCTCGCGAGGCAGCGGCGCGAGCAACTCACCGATCTCGTCGCGCGCACGCACGTCCAGCGCTTGGCAAGCGGATTTACCCTTCGCCGTGAGATGCAGGTGCGCCTTGCGCGCGTCTTCGCCGGAGCGCTCGCGCTGCAGCCAGCCGCGCCGCGCGAACTTCGCCAGGATGCGGCTCAGATAACCCGCGTCCAGCCCGAGTTCGCGAACGAGGTCGCTCGCCAGAGGCCGCTCGCGATGCGCGATTTCATAGAGCACGCGCACTTCGGTGAGCGTGTAGGAGCTATCGAGCAGACCGCCGCCGAGCACGCCGATCTTCTGCGTATAGAAGCGATTGAACTCACGGATGGCGCTGATCTGCGGCGCGGCGCTCCGAGAACTGACCCGTGCATTCGACATGGCTGGCGGCTCCCCGAAGAACGGCGCCAGCCACTTTCCGTGAATTAGTTGACTCCGTCAAGCTTTGGGCAGGCGCTGGCTCGCGGCCAGCACTTGCGACTGCATGCGCTCGCCGACCTGGCCGCCCCACGCCGCGCGCAGCGTCGCCAGTGTCTGCGGATTCGCCTCCTCCGGCGTGCCGGAACGGAACGGCGGCTGCGGCGAGTACTCGAGCGCGAGCTGCACCACGCGCGCGAGCTCGGGACTGGCCAACTGCGACAGCACTGCGAGACCGAAGTCGATACCGGCCGTCACTCCGCCGCCAGTGGCGCGGTTGCGATCGATCACCCAGCGTTCGCTTACTGGCGTCGCGCCGAACATCGCGAGCGAATCACGGGCGAACCAATGCGTCGTGGCGCGATAGCCGCGCAGCAGGCCGGCAGCACCGAGCAGCACCGCGCCGGTACAAACGCTCGTCACCCACTTCGCCTGCTCGCCGCGCTTGCGCAGGAATTCGATCACGTCGGCGTCGTCGAGCAACTCGAATGTCGGCAGCAGACCGCCGGGTGCAAACAGAATGTCGGGATCGGCCCAGGCTTCGGCGAACGAAGTGGTTGCGATCACCGCCAGGCCGGAGTCGGTCGGCACCGGGCCCGCGCTCTTCCACGCGAACTGAATCTGCGCGCCGGGCCAGGCCGCCCAGACCTGCAACGGTCCGACGAGGTCCTGCAGGGTCATGCCGGGATAGACCAGCATCTGGATGCGCGTGCCGGTGGCCTTGGTCTGCGCCTGCGCAAGACTCGCGGTCAGCGCGGTGGCGCCCGTCAGGGCAGCTAGCTGCATCAATTCTCGGCGTGTCATGGGTTGCACTCCCGCTGTCTGGAGCAGATCATGCGCGCGACGGTGATGGCAGATATGACAAGAGATTGACGATTCATGCCAACACACATCGTGCACATCGCCTGCTTTGCCGGTGCCGAGCTGCTCGACATCGCCGGTCCCACCAGTGTCTTCAGCAGCGCGACCAGCCTGCTCCGGCGGCGCAAGGCCGGCTACGAAGTACGCCTGGTCGCGGAGCGCGCCGGGCCGGTCGTTACGTCCAGCGGCGTCACGCTCACGGCGCAACAAGCTCTGGGCTCACTGCGCGGTGCGATCGACACCCTGATCGTGCCCGGCGGACTGATGGGAGCGGTCGACGGCGCCGCGCCGCTCGTGCCGATCGTCCGTCGTCTCGCGCCCCGTGTGCGGCGTCTTGCCTCCGTGTGCTCGGGGGCGTTCATCCTGTCGCGTGCCGGCGTGCTCGACGGTCGCGCAGCCGTGACGCATTGGGCCGCGTGCGATCAGCTGCGACGCGCGAATCCGCAGTGTCGCGTCGAAGACGATCGCATCTTCGTGCGCGACGGCAACGTCTGGACGTCGGCTGGCGTTTCGACCGGCATCGACCTCGCACTGGCGATGGTGGAAGAAGATCACGGCGCAGAGCTAGCGCTCGAGATCTCGCGCTGGCTCGTTGTCTACCTGCGCCGGCCGGGCGGGCAGAGCCAGTTCAGCGCGCCGCTCGCAGCACAGGTCGCGGAGCGCGAAGGGATTCGCAAGCTACTGCTGTGGATGTCCGAGAACATGCAGAGCGATCTGACGGTCGCAGCCCTCGCGCAGCGCGCGAACATGAGTGTGCGAACTTTTGCTCGCGTGTTCGCCGCGGAGACGCGCTTCACGCCAGCTGCCTATGTCGAGCGTCTGCGCATCGACGCTGCGCGCCGCAGCTTGGAATCATCGAAGAAGTCAGTGAAGCAGATCGCGCGACTGTGCGGCTTCGGCACGGTCGAAACGATGCATCGCGCGTTTCGACGCGGCGTTGGCTCGACGCCGCTGGAGTATCGGGCGCGGTTTGCAACGCCGGGTTGAAGCGGAAGAACTCTCGCCAAGGCGCCAAGACGCTAAGGAAGAGAAGTGGAGCTAAATTCCGAACAGTAAAACTTTGGAAGTTGCATCTTTGGTTCTTCTTGGCGTCTTGGCGATCTTGGCGAGAGTATTCCGAATGATGCAACGCTCACTGGATCTCGCGCGATGAGACGTGATTCAACGCGATGACCCACTTGCCAGCGCGCTTGCGCATCAGGCGCGTGTTGATGCCATCCTGCGGCTGCTTCGGCCGATCGAGCTGGTAGCGGCTGATGAGCTGCGCAGCATCCGGCCCCAAAATCTCGATCTTGATGTCGAAGAAGTGCAGCTTGCCGCGCGTCTGCTCCGAAGTGCCGTAGTCGCGGATGTAGTGATCCAGCGTGCCCTGCCAGTCCTTCTGGAACTGGCCGCGCGAGACGAAGATGACGTCGGGATTCGCGAACCCCTCCATGTAGCCGCGAAAGTCGCCGCGATTCCACGCGACTTCCATGCGACTGATGACAGCGAGGATCGCCTGCTTCTCGGCCTCTGCATCGACTGCAGCGCCAGGCTCACGCGGCGGTTGCAGCTTGCAGGCTGCAACCAGAGCGACGAAGACAATGACAGCGAAAGTGCGCAGGGACGAGTGTTGAATCATTGCGGCTCACGCAGCATCGGTACGATCGTGGGCGACGTGCCCGACTGAATCATACCGACTCGGCGAAAGCCCAGGCTCTCGTAGAACGGAATGTTGCGCGCATTGGTCGACTCGAGATACGCCGGCAGTCGCTCGTGATCGCAGCGCTCGAGGATCGGCCGCAACAGCAGCGCGCCGAGGCCGCGGTTCTGCTGAATCGGCTCGACGCCGACGAACGGCAGGTACCAATGCGAGGTCTGCGGGTGCAGCTGCCCCATCTGCTGGATGATCTCGAACAAGTCGTTCTGCCGCGACGCGTGCACGCTGCGCTGGATGATCTCGATCAGCTGCGCTTCATCGGGCTCGGCGCCGGGCGGCAGCCACAGCGCGGCACCCGCGCCGCCGGCGATCTCGAAGGCGCATTCTGCTGCGAACGCCTTGCCGCCGAGCGCGCGGACGAATTCGGGAAATGCCGCCAGATACTCTGCAGCTCCGGGCCAACACCAGCGGTTTGCAGGATCGGCGCTGAACGCGAGCGTGAGTGTTGCGATCGCGTTGGCTTCACGATGCGCGTGGACGCGGCTGGGCCGGCGGTTGGGGTCGAACGAATGCAAGACACGTCACCTCGATTGCAAGTCGTGGCGACGGCTGCGCCACGGTGCTCACAGTAGGAGACGGGCGTAAAGCCAGCGGTTGGGAGGGCGTGAGAATCGCGTGAAATCAGTTATCCGCGGCTCGTTCCGGCTGCTGCGTCCACTGCCCGCTGAAGTTGGCGACTTCGTAGCGGTTCGTGGAGGGGAACCCCGGCGGGCGCTGGCGCTCGAAACGCGTGTCGTAGTCGATCTTGGTGGCGTAGCGCGGCTCGGTTGCGGAAATCGTGCCTGCAGCCAGACTGCCGTAGATGCGCAGCGTCGAAGTGCGTCCGCGATCGATGTCGGTCACGACGAAACGCCGTCCCGCGTAGATCGCCGCGTCGATTTCCAGATCGCCGCCGCCGGTGACGCTCGGTCCAGGAATCTCGACGACGCGGTCGCTGACGATGCCGAGGTAGTCGTCCGAATCGGTGTCATCGCGCGGATCGGTGGCGTAAGTCAGATTGCCTTCGATCACGATGAGGCGCGGCGAATAGATCAGCACTTTGCCCGCCACGACGCCCTGTACGTGCAGCGCTGCCTTGCCCTTGCCGATGAAGTACACCGGATGATCGGCAGGCTCGTTCAGATACTGCGACTGCATCGTGTCGAGATCGGTCCAGCGATAGCTGCCGTCGGCAAAGAAGCGGATGCGCGTGTCGGTCGCGAGCTCGTGCACTCGCGCTTCCTCGTCGCGCGGCGCCCACTGGAACGGTTGCGACGACTCCGGCAGCTCGATCTGACTCGTGCCGGTCTCGATGCCGCCGCGGAAAATCTCCGATTCGTTGCGGCGACCGATCGACTCGTTGTTGAAGCTGCGCGCAGTGGTCGTCACCTTGCCGAGGAACTTCGGCGCCTTGCGCGAATCGGCCAGCAGGTTGAAGCGCGAGTTCGTGTGGAAGCGGCCGACGATCTCGTCGTCGTGGAGCTGCACGGTCGGATCCCAGTGGTCGATCATCTGCGTGAACTGCGAGAACGACAGGCGATTGAGATTCACGAGCGTGGTGAGCTGCCTGCCGTGATCGGAGGCACTGACCTGCGCGGTGACTCGTTCCAGAGCAGTTCCTTCATTGGCACGCTCGCGGATCAGGAGCGCGCTGTATTGCCGACCGTCCTGTTCCCACGTGACCTCGGCACTCGACGACTTGAGCGCTTGCGCGGCGAGCTGCTCGAGCCGGCGCGACAGCTCCGCCTTCTCGCTCGACGACATCGGGACGGTCGCGACTTGGATTTCGGTGTCGGTGATCGCAAGAGGCGCGGCGGCAGGTGCCTCCAACGCATCGATCGGGCCCGGCTCCACGGCTTGATCCGCGATGGCATCGTTCGACGGCGGCGACACTCTCGCCAGCGCGTCTTCGAGCTCGACCTCGCTCGGCGCCGTCGAACCGGCAGGCAGTGGCGGCAGATCATCGCCGTCCCGCTGCTCGGCGTCCGGGGCTTCGATCAGCACGAGCTTCGAAGTCGGCGCGTCGCCCGAGTCGATACCGTACTGGCGGCCGCCGAACATGATGATGATCAATAGGGCGAGGTGCAGCGCTGCGGATGCAGCGACGCCGATCACCTTGCGCGAAGTGCGCGGGTCGAAACGGCTGGACAGCGCCATGACGTCCCCCTGAGTGGGCCAAGCATAGTCCTGGCGCGGGGGATTGAGAATGCGCGCAGCGCAATCATTCGGACAGAAATAGGTCGGGCGGAGCCTACTTCGCCGAAGGATGCCGGCCGGCGGATGTAATAAAGGAGTGCTCGTCCGGCGTCGCTTGACAGAACGCGAGCCGGACGCCCGACCGTCTACAGATAGCCGGTGTGCTCCGGCGTCGACATCCAGTTGTTGTGGAGGCCGTCGAAGTAGCGGATCGGGATCGTGTCGAGCGTGGCCGGCTCCAGGTCCAGCGCTGCAATGTTGACGCTGCAGTAATCGCCGCCGACCTCCTCCAAATAACCGCGGCTCAACACGTGCACACCGCAATGTTTGCAGAACATCCGCGTCGAGATCTTGGCGCCCCACTCGTAACTGCTGAGGTCGGCCTGCCCGGAGATCAGGCGGACGGCTTGCGGCTTCACGATGGCGGTCCAGCCGCGCAGCTTCCCGCAGATCGAGCAATTGCAGCGGCCGGTGCCGGCGGCCAGGTCCAGATCGGCTGCGATGCGCACCTTGCCGCAATGACAACCGCCGGTGATCGTTTGCTGGGCCATGTCTTTCTCCTCCTGATGGTGTGGCCATCGTACCGGCCATTGCGGCCAGTTTCTGGCCGCAAGTGTGGCTAGACTGCCCGCCATGATTACCACCTCTGCTCGCCTCCTGCGGCTGCTCTCTTTATTACAGTCGCGTCGCCACTGGACCGCGCGCGATCTGTACGACCGGCTGCAGGTCAGCGGCCGAACCGTGCGTCGAGATGTCGAGCGGTTGCGCGAGCTTGGATATCCGATCCACGCATCGCCGGGGCTCGGCGGCGGCTACAGCATGCGACCCGGCTCCGCGATGCCGCCGGTGCTGCTCGAAGATGATGAAGCAGTAGCTGTTGCCGTCGCGTTGCGTGCTGCCTCCGGCAGCATCGCGCACATGGATGAAGCAGCGATGGGCGTGTTGGCGAAGATCGACCAGGTCATGCCCGCACGCTTGCGCAAACGCGCGAGCTCGCTGCATTCCGTGACCGTGTCGCTGCCCGGCGTGCAGGAAGTCCCGGCAGCCGATTCGTTGATGCAGATCGCTGGCGCATGTCGCGACCAGAAGAAACTCACCATCGATTACGCGGATCGCGCCGGCAAGCAATCGGCTCGACAGATCGAGCCCGTCCGCCTCGCGCACACGGGCCGACGCTGGTACCTGGTCGCGTGGGACCTGGAGCGCAAGGACTGGCGTACGTTCCGCGCCGATCGCATCGGCCGCGTCGTCGAGAGCGGCGCGCACTTCACGCCGCGCAAGCTCCCGCATGACGTCGTGAAGTTCGTGTCGCAATCGATTTCATACGAGCCCTATGCGTGTCGCGCAAGACTGAAACTCGCCGGTGTCATCGGCGAGCTTGCGAAGCGAATCCCGAGCTGGATTGGCGTGCTGGAGCCGCTCGACGCGCAACACTGCGTGCTCAGCGTCGGCGCGCCGACGCCCGAAGCGCTCGTCGCCTTCATGCTGATGGCCGGCGTGGATTTCGAATTGCTGGATGCGCAAGAGCTGCGTCCGCAGTTGCGCACCGTTGCCCGGCGTCTGAGCCGTGCCTTGGCTTGACGCCGGGCGCTGCGGCCTCAGGTCGTCCCTGACCTGCCATCCGTGCCCCTCCCGGTGACGTCCTTTGCGCTACTGCCCGCGCAGAGTAGAGTCGGACGCATCTCAGCTACGTTGTCAGCCATGCCGCACGTCCGGCGCTTCACACTGCTCCTGCTCGCGGTCAGCTCACTGACGATGAATTGCGCGGCGCTCGCAGACGAGCCCAAAGAAGCGCCCAAGCAGATCGAAGCGGTCTTCAAGCTGCGCGAAGTGCAGTTCGTCTATCGCACGCTGGTGAACTTTCTCGCGTGCGACGAGCTGCGCCGTGACGTCGCAGTCATCCTGCGTGCTATGGGCGCGCGCGACGACGTGCAGGTCCGCGTCAACAATTGCGAGCTCGTGCTCACGCCGGGCCAGCAAGCGTCGGCCCGCGGCTGGGATCGCTTTCATCCCGATCGTCTGCCCGATCCCACTGGCGGCTTCGACGACGACGACCAGCAGCAGTTCTCGACGGTCTTCGTCAAAGGGATGTTCCCGATCGAGGCGACGCCGGAAGTGATGAAGGAGATCGAGCAGGACAAGTCGCGCCGCGAGCTCATCTCGCGCGTCACGGGCGATCCAACGGCGGCCCACAACGATCCCATCGTGTTCCCGGCCGAGCGCAAGCAGATAACGCTGTCGCAAGGCACGCTCCGCTTGCGGCCCGAACATTGCCAGTTGCTCGAACAGATGATGCCGAGCCTGACGCGCAAGCTCGACTTCAAGGTGATCAGCAAACAGTTCTCGTGCGACCGCTACGGGCGCTCCGAATTCGCACCGAAGGTCACCGTCGAAGTGTTGTGGCCGAGTGGCGCTCCGGCGCCCGGCGAAAAGAAATGACGTCTAGCCCACTTCGACATGAACCGGGTCGCCTTCTTCGACCCGGTCTTTTTCACAGCGCACTGCAGTGAAAGGCCGGAACGTGATGCGGCCCTTGATCACCGGGGTCACGAGCCGCGTGTGATCCATGCGGAACGTGGTGTCGAACTGCACGGCGTTTTCCGGGTCCACCTGCCATTCGAGATTGTCGACGACTTCTTCTTCGAGCTCCGGCGGCGGCGTATACAACCAGCATTGCCCTTGAGTGAGCTGATCGCGCGGAATCTGCTTCCACGTGCCGACGGAGCGGCGCTGCGCATGCAGCACAATGGTTTCGCCAGCCTTCACCTGGGTCGCCGACGCCGAAACCTTCAACGTGACCTTCTGCGAGCCGTCCAGCACGTACACCATCGGCGTCTGCTGCTTGCAGCCGAGGGCGAATGCGCAAACCAGAATGATCGTGAGTGTGCTGCGTACGAGTTGCATGGCGGCAAGCATGCCTGTTCGCAGCCTAATGCGCGACCTTCGACAGAAGGTCCCAACAACCCGACGGGTCGCTACTTCGGCGTGGCGGCAGCCGGCGCGTTGGCGTTGATCAACGGCGTCACGTTCATGCCGGAGGGCAGAATCACGGTGCTGGCGTTGTCACCCTCGGCGAACTTCAGCAACGCCTGGTTCGCTTCGTGCTGCAGATACTCGCGCGTCAGGCTGCCCGCGATGATGCGGTTGGACTCCGCGATGCCGCGCGCTTCGGTCACTTTGATCTCGGCTTCCTTCTGCGCGATCTGCGTCTGCACTTCCATGGCTTCCAGCCGCTTCTGATTCGCGACGGCGTTGCGGATCGACTCCTCGATGGAGGGGTCAGTGATTACCGCACGCACCACGACGCGCGTGATCTTGAAGACACCCGGGTCGGTCTTGTCGAGCTCCGCCTGCATGTTGGTGTGCATGGCGTCGCTCAACTCGTCGCGGCGCGTGTGCATGACGAGCGAGTCGACCTTCGCGACTTCCTTATATGCGGTGTTGCGGGCTACGCGCAGCACGAGGTTGTATGCCGGAACCATGTAACCTTCGTCCGCACGCGCCGATTGTCCCGCGTACTTCGTGAACAGCTCGGCGATGGTGGCCGCCTCTGCGCGGTAATAGAGAGTGATATCCATGTCGCGCAGCGAAAGATTGTCGCGCGCCTTCGGCGTGAGATCGGTCAGGTCGATCGC
>Ga0105248_10001634_pt1 | contig 24926 bp, 24 predicted proteins | sample KBSS34metaG_FD_81524 | JGI IMG/M metagenome (GOLD analysis project Ga0105248, IMG submission 81524) | Switchgrass rhizosphere microbial communities from Kellogg Biological Station, Michigan, USA - KBS S3-4 metaG | ecosystem: Host-associated > Plants > Roots > Rhizosphere > Soil | place... | reverse complement strand
TGTCCGGCGGGGTCGGCCTGACCTACACGTTCACGGTCAAGCACTAGACGAGCGGCGTTACCCGTCAGCGCCCTCGGCAATCAGCAGCATCGAGCGCGCATTGTCGGTACGGTGCGGGATCAGCGCCTGATAGTCCGGTGAATTGTAGAAACCTTGCGCGGCATCCAGGTCCGGAAATTCGATGATTACCAGCCGCGAGAAGTCGGGCTCTCCCTCGAGTGGGTGAAGCTTTCCGCCGCGGACCAGGAACCTGCCGCTGAACCGCTCGATCACCGCGCCGGTGCGCGAGCGGTAAGCATCATACCCCGACGGGTCGTGAATCTCGATCTGAGCGACGAGATAGGCCTTGGCCAAGCTCAGTCGCCTGCGCCCGGGTCGGGCGTGAAATATTTGTCGTACTTGCCCTCTTCGCCCTTGTGCTCGTCGGCGTCGGCCGGGCTGTCCTTCTTGCGGGTGATGTTCGGCCAGTCGGTCGAGAGATTGGCGTTGAGCTCGAGCCATTTCTCGAGACCGCTTTCGGTGTCGGGCAGGATCGCCTCGGCCGGGCATTCGGGCTCGCACACGCCGCAGTCGATGCACTCGTTGGGGTTGATGACCAGCATCACCTCGCCCTCGTAGAAACAGTCGACCGGGCAGACCTCGACGCAATCCATATATTTGCATTTGATGCAGGCGTCGGTGACGACGTAGGTCATACGCGAGAGCTCCCTTTGGCCACTTCGCTAGGTCGCGGGTTTGTCTCCGTCAATTCCCAGTTCCTCGTAGCAGGAGCGCGCTTCGTTGGCCGGGCCGCGGCGCGAAGGGAGGGAGAGCACGCGAAGGATGCGGACGCGATCGTGGAGCGGGAGCGCGACGACGCTGCCGATGCGCACCTCGTCGGAGGCCTTTTCGGCCCGCTTGCCGTCGATCCGCACGCGGCCTTCGAGGATGATGTGCTGGGCGAGGGTGCGGCTCTTGGCCAGTCGGATGAAGAACAGGAAGCGGTCGATCCTCACGTTTTCTTGAGCTTGGCCAATTCGGCAAAGGCGTGGCCGCGGCCCTGCGCGCGGTCGGGCCGAGCGCCGCGCCGCCCGCGCCATTTCCACGCCTCGCCGGCGCGCGCGAAGCCGATGTCGCCCATCAACCGCGACAAGGCTTCGTCGCCGAGGCCGATGGACGTCGCAAGCTCGCGGTCGACCGGGTCCTCTCCGCCGGCGGAGCGCACCTTCCGCGCATGGCTGGCGAGGCGGTCGGCAAGGTCGATGCGGATCCAGGTCGCGCCGAGGCGGCGGTAGGCGAGCGCCGCGCCGCGCGGATCGGTTTCGGCGGTGAGCGTCGCCGCGCCTGCAGCCGGGAGCGCGGGCATCGGTTGTCCCTGCTTCACAGCCAGCAACGCGGCGCGCCATTGCTGCGCGGCCGGCTTGAGCAGTTGCGGAATGAAGAGGTCGAGCGGGCCAAGGCGCACGCGCAGCCGGTGGACCGCCTGGCGGTCGGCCTGCTCGAGATGAGCGATCGCGCCGAGCGCGGCCTTGCGCGGAAGCAGCCCGGCAGCGTCGGCCAGCATGGCGGCGAGTGCGCGCACGCCGGGTGAGTTCGACGGATCGGCAGCGGCCGCCGCAAGGATCTTCAGCGGGCGGAGGTTGCGCTCGATCTCCGCGTCGAGCCAGCGCTCGAGGCGTTCGCGAAGGGCCGCGCGGGTCGGCGCGGACAGGCGATCAAGGGAGCGCGCGGTCCGCAGCGCCGGCTCGAGCAGCGAGCGGCCGGGCGACAGGCGGGCGAGGGCGTGCTCGCCCGCCGCAACGGCGAGGCTGCCATCGGTCTCCACCATGAGCTGGAACGCCCGGTCGTCGGCCTCGACCAGCGCCCGTGCGCGGCGATCTAGCTCGTCGCCCAGGCGCCGCTCGGCGGCCGCGAGCAACAGGCGCTTGTCGGCGAGGCGGGCGGACGGATCGACGCGGAACTCGAAGCCGCTCAAATGCCCGATCGGCTCAGGTCCGACGCTGACCTCGCCGTCAGCGGCCACCGTCACCGGCAAGGCATCCGCGCCGCGCGCGCCGATGTCGCGGACGAGGACGGCGGTCCGGCGGTCGACGAAGCGCTGGGTCAGCCGCTCGTGGAGCGCGTCGCTGAGGCGCGCCTCGACGCCCCTCGTGCGCTCGGCCCACTTGGCCGGCTCCTTCAGCCAGTCGGCGCGATGGGCGATATAGGCCCAGCTGCGGATGCCGGCGATCCGGTCGGCCAAGGCCTCGATGTCGCCGGTCACATTGTCGAGCCGCGCGACTTCGGCCGCGAACCATTCGTGCGGCACGTGCCCCCCTTCGCCGACATAGGAGTAAAGCCGGCGGACCATGCGCGCGTGGTGCATCGGCCCGACCTTGCGGAAGTCGGGAAGGCCGCAGACCGCCCACAGCCGCCGCGCCTGCGCCCCGCGCCTTGCAACGATGGCCGGGTCCTCGGCGATGAGCTTTAAGACCGCGAGGTCGATGGCCTCCGGCGCCGAGCGAAGGAGCGGGTCGTCGCTCTTGGTCTCGAGGCTTCGGATCAGCGCGCGCACGTCGGTGAAGTCGAGATCGGCGTTGCGCCAGTAGAGGCTGTCGAGCGGCCGGAAGCGGTGGTCCTCGATTGCCTCGACTTCCTCTTCGCTGAAGCCGCCGCTGTCCTCGCTGAGGCCGAGCGTCCCGAACGTACCGTCCTTCTGGTGGCGTCCGGCGCGGCCGGCGATCTGCGCCATCTCCGGAATGGTCAGCCGGCGGTCGCGGCGCCCGTCGAACTTCTCCAGGCCAGCAAAGGCGACATGGGCGACGTCCATGTTGAGGCCCATGCCGATCGCGTCGGTCGCAACTAGATAATCGACCTCGCCGCGCTGGAACATCGCGACCTGGGCGTTGCGGGTCGCGGGCGACAAAGCGCCCATGACCACCGCTGCGCCGCCCTTGAACCGGCGGAGCATCTCGGCGAGCGCGTAGACCTGCTCGGCCGAGAAGGCGACGACCGCCGAGCGCGGCGGCAGGCGCGACAGCTTGACGCTGCCCGAATAGCGCAGGGTCGAGAAGCGCGGGCGGCTGACGATCTCCGCTTCGGGCAGAAGCTCGCGGACCACCGGGCGGAGCGTGTCAGAGCCGAGGATCAACGTCTCCTCGCGGCCGCGCGCGCGGAGCATCCGGTCGGTGAAGACGTGGCCGCGCTCCGGGTCGATACCGAGCTGCGCCTCGTCGATCGCAGCGAAGGCGAAGTCGCGGTTGAGCTCCTCGTCGTGATGGCCGTCGCCGCCCGACACCGGCATGCTTTCCGCGGTGCAGAGGAAGTAGCGCGCGGTGGGTGGGACGATCCGCTCCTCGCCGGTCAGCAGCGCAACCTGCTTCTCGCCCTTCAGTCCGACGACCCGGTCGTAGACCTCGCGCGCCAGCAGCCGCAGTGGGAAGCCGATGACGCCCGAGCTGTGGCCGCACATGCGCTCGATCGCCAAGTGGGTCTTGCCGGTGTTGGTCGGGCCAAGAATGGCCCGGACGGGTGCGTCGGAACGGCGCGTCACAATCATGGAATGTGGCAGCGTTTCGGCGAGGCGCAAGGTTCCTTTAGGCCGGTCTTAACCTTGTTTAGCCATCACGGACGCGTGTTGACCGCACGAACCCACGCGCATCCGCTGCGGCGCTCGCTCGACCGTGGCTGGCCGGCGCCAGGATGGAAGAGCGCGGGCGCGCTCGCCTTGCTGTGCAGCGGAGTCGCCTGGGCGTCGCTGCCGCGCGTCGCCACCATGCCGGTCGGTCAGCAGCAGCAATGGCAGGCGCTCGGAGTCGCGCCGCTGTCGAACGGCGGGGTCAGCGGCATGCCGATGGCGCCGACCGAGGCGGTTGAGGCCGCCGATTTCGTGCCCAAGCGCGTTGCGCCGGTCGCCGCGCCGGTCGTCGCGCCCCCTCCGGCCGTTGTGCCGACTGGTCCAATGCGGATCCGTGGCCGGGTCGGAGACGGTCTCTATTGGTCGCTGCGCGCCGCCGGCGCGAGCCCACAGGTCGCGGCGCAATATCTCGCCGCGCTGGCGACCGAGATCGACGTCGGCGAGGTGGGCCCGACCGACGGCTTCGACCTGGTGCTCGGCGCCGACCGCCAGCTGCTGTACGCCGGCCTGTCGAGGGCGATGTCGTCGAGCTTGCAGCTCGTGCGCTGGAACGCGAACGGCCGCAGCGAATGGATCAACGCCGCCAATGCCGACAAGCCCGCGCCGTCGGTCGGCGGGCTGATGATGCCGGCGAACGGCCCGGTCACTTCCTATTTCGGCTATCGCTACCACCCAATCCTGCACTTCACCCGCTTCCATGCCGGGCTCGACATCGGCGCGGGCTGGGGCAGCCCGATCGTCGCCGCCGCCGACGGGCAGGTGATCGGCGCGGGCTGGTCAGGCGGATATGGCCGTGAGGTCCAGATCGCCCATGGCAGCGGAATCGTCAGCCTCTACGGCCACATGAGCGAGATCGTCGCGCAGCCGGGGAGCTTCGTGCACGCGGGCCAGCTGATCGGCTATGTCGGCTCTTCCGGCCTCTCTACCGGCCCGCATCTCCATTTCGAGGTCCGCCAGGGGGGCAATCCGGTGAACCCGCTCGGCGTCCGGCTGGTGAGCGCTCCGGTGGTCGATACCCACCTCGCTTCGGCGGTGAAGGCGCGGCTCGCGGCGCTGCTGAAGGTCGGCACGCACGGCTGAGCTTGTCATCGCGCATGGCGGACCTACGGTCGTGCCATGGGGGGAATTTCGAGGCGCGGCGCCTTCGCATTTTCAGGCCTGACGATCTGGCTGCTGGCGCTCGCATTCGTCCGCCCGCTGTCGGTCGATGAGAGCCAATATGTCGCGGCGAGCGCGCTGACGGCCCACGGCCTGCTTCCGTACCGCGACTATGCCTATCTGCAGACGCCGCTGCAGCCGTTCGTTTTCGCGCCGCTGCACCTGCTGTTTCCCGGCCACCTCCTGCTGGCCATCCGCCTCGCCAACGCGCTGATCGGCGCCGCGACGGCCGTCCTGGTGTACCTTACCGCCCGACGGATCGGCGCCAGTGAGCGGGCCGCCCTCATCGCCGCGGCGCTCCTTGTCACATGCCAGTCCTTCGCCTGGTCGGTCGGAGTTGCCCGCAACGACATGCTTCCGGCGCTGCTGATGATGCTTGGCCTGTTCGCGATTGCCGGCGGGCGGAGCGCTTTCGCGGGCATCGCCCTCGGCTTGGCGGCCGGAGCGAAAATCAGTTACGCGGTTCCGGCGGCAGCGGTGTTCGTGGCGATCGTCTGGACCGACCGAAAGAGCGCGCGCTGGTTCGCTGTCGGCGTGGCCATCGGCCTGCTGCCGAGCCTCATCCTGATCGGGCTCGCGCCACAGGCTTTCCTGGCCGAGGCGATCGTCTTTCCGGCCACTGCGCCGGCTCAATATTATGCGTCGATCGGCAAGGCGTGGCGGCTTGGCCCGGCGCGGTTCGGACAGCTGCTGATGACCGCCGCAATCGGCCCGGCGCTGATCGCGCCGATGGAAGTCGCGCGCCGCAATATGTGGCGCGATCCACTGCGCCGGACTATGCTGGCCGCGGCCATCGGAGGGCTCGTCAGCGCCGCGGTCAACAAGCCGTTCCAGATCTTCTACCTGCTGCCGGCGCTGCCGCCCCTGTTCGTGCTCGCTGCCTTGTTGTTCGACCAGCCGAGGCCGCGCTGGTTGACCGGCGCGTGGGGGCTGTTCGTGCTCAGCGGGCTGGTCCCGGTGGCCGGCTGGTTCGTCAAAGCATCCCAAGGCGTCCCGGCGCTCGACGCGGAGCGGCGCACGCACGTGCTGGCCGCCGCCCTGCACGAGCAGCATGTCGAGGGGCCGGTCGCGACGCTCGCGGGCCAATATGTCGCGAAGGTCGACCCGCGCTTCGCGGGCGGGCCGTTCCTTTACCGTACGCGAGGGTTCCTATCGCGCGAGCAGGCGCGTGAGTGGCATGTCGTGACGAAGGAAGAGCCTGGGACGCTCGCGGAAACTAGCCCGTCAGCGTTCGTCAGCGGAAGCTATCCCGACGTTCAGCCGGCGGAAGAACTTGAGCTTGCGGCGCAGGCGCGCGCCCTTGGCTACCGGCCGACGGGCACTGCCGAGGGATTTACGATCTGGACGCGCCGGCCTTAGCGGCCGTGGCCACGCCAGCGCTTGATCGTGCGGCTGATGATCCCTTCCTCGTCGCCGGTCTCGCGCCATAGGCGGGCGAAGCTCGGGTCGGACGAGGCCGGGCGCTTCTCCGGCTCGAGGTCATCGAAGCGGACACGGATCGGGATCGCGACGCCCTCGCCGCAGACGATGCACTCACGGTTGCGCAGCGCCGGGATGGCGTCGAGGAAGCCGCGCGCGCCTTCCGGCATCGCCGCGCGCACGCAGGCCTGGTCGCGGTCGTTGTTGAGGCGCATCGAGATGATCGTGCCGCACTGTGAAAGCACGCCTTCGGCAAGGTCGGACGGACGCTGCGTGATCAGGCCGAGGCTGACGCCATATTTACGGCCTTCCTTGGCGATGCGCTCGAGGATCTTCCGGACCGCCTGGCCCGTCTCTGAATGCTCGTCCTTGGGTACGTAGCGGTGAGCTTCTTCGCAAACGAGCAGCAGCGGGCGCTGCGCCTCGGTCCGCGACCAGATCGAATAGTCGAACACCATTCGGGCGAGCACCGACACCACGACCGACGTGATCTCGGAGGGAACGCCCGACACGTCGACGATCGAGATGGGGCGGCCCTGGCTCGGAAGCCGGAACAATTTGGCGAGGAAGCCGCCCATGGAATCCGACACCATCATGCCCGAGAACATGAAGGTGTAGCGCGGGTCGGCGCGAAGCTCCTCGAGCTTGGTCTTGAGGCGCTGGAACGGGATGGTGTCGCCGGCCCGGTCAAGCTTGCCCATCTCGTTGACGATAATCGCATTCAGGTCGGTCAACAGGTACGGGATCGGGCTGTCCACGGTGACCTTGCCGTACTGGCTCATGTCCTTGCCCTTGGTGCGGGCGGCGAGCAGGCACTTGGCGAGGATGTCGGCATCGCGCTGCCGTTCCGAACCGTGCGTGGTCAGGAGCACTTCGCAATGCTCCTCGAAGTTCATCAGCCAGTAGGGCAGCTGGAGGTTGTCGACGTTGAACAGCTCGCCGCAGCCCTTGAACGCGGCGGAATATTCGCCGTGCGGGTCGATCATCACGATGTGACCCTCGGGGCTGAGCTCTGAAATGCGGTGAAGGATAAGGCTGACGCTGGTCGACTTGCCGGTACCGGTCGATCCCAGCACCGCGAAATGCTTGCCCAGCATCGGGTCGACGTAGAGCGCGCCGCGGATGTCGTCGGTCGGGTAAACCGTGCCGATCTCGATATGGGGCTCGTCGCTGGCGGCGAAGATCGCGCGCATGTCCTCGGTGCTGACCGGGAACACCTCGGCACCCGGGATCGGGTAACGGGTCACGCCGCGGCGGAAGTTGGTCATCTTGCCGGCTGAATCGCGGTTGCCCTCGCCGAGGAAGTCGACGTGCGCGACGAGCTCGCCCGCTTCGCCGGCTTTCAGCGTGCGGACGTTGGCGATCAGCCAGCTCTTGCCAACGGCCGTCTTGATCTGGCTTCCGACCTGGCCGGACATGGCGATCGAAGGATCGGCGTGCGATTGGAGGCCGGCGACGGTCTTCGCATCCATGCGGATTTGCGATCCGGAACCGGCGATTTCGACCACGATTCCGATCGCGCTCGGCGCCGGGCCTGCCGGCTTGGCCGGTGCGGCGGGCGCTTCATCCTCCTGGAAGCTGCTGACTTCATTGAGGAATTCACGCAGGTTCGGCCTGTCGTCCATCTGTTTTGCTCACTCCGGATGCGCGGTCTGAACCGGGGATAAGCAAGAGCGGTTAAAATTGGCTTGAGAATTGCGCGTTTCAGAAGCGGCGGCGGAAGGCAGTGGCGGCGGCCCAGCCGAGCCCCAGCGACAGGGCGACGCACGTCAAGCCGTAGAGCAGGCGATGGCGCCGCGCGGCGAGCGCGACGTAACGCTCGAACCCCGACTTGTTGATCTGGACGTCGCGGGTCGCTGCGGCAATCACCTTGTGGCGGTCTATGAGGAAGGTCTCGGCGGTGTAGGTCCCGACGGGAACCTGGCTGGGGATGGTGATCACCGCGCGGTAGAGCACGCCGCCGTTGATCTCGACGCCATGGGGGCTCTCAGAATAAAGGCCGTGTCGGCTGCGCAGGTCTAGCAGTCCGGCCTCGAACCGCCGCTCCTTCTCGGGAAGCGCGCCGCCACCCGGCGAGAGCTGGAGGTTGTGAAGGCCGAGCTCGTAAATCGCCGCGGTCCGTTCATCCATCAGCTCGGCGAGCGGCCGCGATGATGCAACCGCATAGAAGGATGGCGCCGAGCGGAAGCGGTTCGAATCCGCGTTCATCCAGATTCCGGCGATCTTCTCCTTCTCGCGGACTAGGATCGGCTGGACCGGGCCGCGCAGAACGACCGCGATGTCGACCTGGCGATCGGGCGGGCGGCCGCCGGGATAGACGACCGCGCCGAACAGCAGCAGCTGCGCCCCGTTGAAGCTGTAACGGATCTGCACCTGCCGCGCCGAAATGTCGGGGACCAGCACCGGCTTGTCGGCGGCCATCAGCAAGGGCGCGAGCAGCGCGACGATGACGGATGCGAAGCGCGCGCTCACAGATACTCGATCGAATAGATTTCGTCGGGGTGCCAGGCGAGGCCGAGCAGCATCCGCAGCGCCACGAGCAGGATGATCGCACCGAGCGCAAGACGAAGGAGGTCCGGCTTGATCCTCAGGGTCAGGAGCGCGCCATACTGCGCGCCGATGACACCACCGGCGAGGAGCAGGGCGGCAAGCACGATGTCCACTGCGCGCGTCGTCAGTGCGTGAACCATGGTGGTCGCGGCGCTGACGCTGAGGATCATCACCAGGCTGGTGCCGATCACCACGCGGGCGGGCATGCCCAGCAGGTAGATCATCGCCGGGACGAGGATGAACCCGCCGCCGATCCCGAGGAACACGGTCAGCATTCCGGCAATGAAGCCGAGCGCGAGCGGCGCCAGCGGCGATATGAAGAGGCCGGAGGCGTGGAACCGCCAGCGATAGGGCAGCGACGCAACCCAGCGGTTGTGCCGCGGCCGGGGCGTCTCCGGCGCCGGCGTCTTGATGTAGCCGAGCGTCTTCAGGCTGTCGGCGACCATCAGGGAGCCGATCCAGCCGAGAATGAGAACGTAAAGGAAGCCGATGACGACATCGATCTGGCCGGTCGTCTGGAGCAGGCGAAACAAGGCGGCGCCGACGAACGAGCCGGCGAGGCCGCCGGCGATCATGACCCCGCCCATCTTCAGATCCACGCCGCCGCGGCGCATGTGGACCATCACGCCAGAGACACTGGCACCTGTGATCTGCGTCGTCGCGGAAGCCACCGCGACCGTCGGGGGGATGCCGTAGAAGATCAGCAGCGGCGTGGTGAGAAACCCGCCGCCGACACCGAACATGCCCGACAGCAGACCGACGAGGAATCCGAGCAGGACGATCAGCAGCGCGTTGACCGACTGACCGGCGATCGGGAGGTAGATGTCCATGGGCCCGCCCTGACTAACCGCAAAGTGCGGCGGGGGCCAACACCCAGCCCTACCTCTCACACGCGAGCGAGGGGGCGCAGGGGAGGGCTAGAAATCTCCGGCGAGGGTCAGCGCCGGGCCCGAGCCGGGGCGTGCGTTGCCGGCCAGCTTCTGGCGCCAGTCGGCGTGGACCTTGAGGTTGCGTCTGACCTGCATCGTCAGGCGCGGGCCCGCGTCGAGCCGCGACAGGCCGGGCTGGACGCCGCCCCACAAGCCGAAGCCGAGCGAGAAGTTACGGTAGACCGGGCGCGTCACCGCCAATCCACCATCGATGAACAGGTCGCGGCTCTTGACCCCGACGACCCCGCCCTGGACGTAGGAATCGAGACTGAAGCGCCAGGGCAGCGACTGCTGGTACAGCCCCGCCTCGGCGAACAAAGCGAAATCGTTGCGCCCGCCGCCGAAGCGGCCGATGCGCTGCCTGCGCTCGGCGGTCAGCCAGACGGGAATCGCAACTAGCGGGCGCACGCGGACTCCGGCCGCGACCTCGCCGCCGCGCCTTCCGACCTCGGAGCTCACCCGCGCCGAGAGGGCGAGCTGGCGGTTGAAGTTGTACAGGATTCGCGCGCCGGCCTGGCTCGCGCCGAGCTGGCCACCGCTGGCGAGCGAGCGCGATCCCGCGATGCCCATTTGCTGGCTGCGGAGCAGCGCCCAGCTGCTGAGCTGGAGCCGGTCGAGCCTGGGCCGAAGCGGCTGCGCGTCGGGCGTGACCTGCACCGGCACCGATGTGCGCGCGGGCATCGAGACGGCGGCGAGCCGCGACATGGGCATGTCATCGGCGGCCGGAGCCGAGCGGTAGAGGCCGCGGCGCGGCGCCGGGAGAAGGGCGTCGATGTGCGGCGTCCGTGCGCTCGCCGGGCTCGAGGCCTGCGCCGGATAATAGACGGGGATGATCATCGGCCGCGTCGCCGCCTGCGCATAAGCGGGCGGGGCGTAAGGCAGCGCCAGGTCGGGCTGGGCGAGGGCAACCGGCGCAATGGCCGGAAACTGGGTCGGCACGATCGCCGGGGTCTTCGCCTCGCTCCGCTCGATGCTGAACAGTTCTGCGCCGGGAAGCGAGCCAAGCGCCGCGGCGCGTACGCCAATCCAGCCGACGACGGCGATTGCGAGGAAGCGCAGCGAGGGTCTCATTGGGGCAGCTCCGCGGGGAAGATGTGCTGAGTCTTGTCCCATCGCTTGGCGCCTCCACCGAGGTGGAGTGAGACGGCGCGGGCGGCAGCGAGCATCGCGATGACATTGCCGACGACGAGGCGCGGCACCGACAACAGGCCCTGGCCGAGACCATAGGCCGCGGTCGTGAAAGCCGCGCGCATCAGCACCCGCCAGGCGAGCAGCCAGCCGTTGATGGTCAGCAGGGTGGTCAGCCCTGGCGACAAGCGGGCCTTGATCGGGGCGCCAAGCAGCTCGGCCAGCCATAGCTGCGACCACAGCAGGGCGGCCCCGTAGGCCGCGAGGAGCAGGAGCGCCGCCAGCGGTCCGCGGCGGTCGCGCATCCGCATCCAGCGCTCGCCGAGCCCCCCAGCCCAGCCGAGGCGGTCCCAGCCGGCAAGCGCGATCCCGCCGAGCCAGCGGGCCTTCTGGCGGACGGCGCAGCCGAGCGTGGCAGGGAAATGGCCGCGGCTGGCGACGATCGCCCGCTCGCCGGGCTGGGTCGGGATGCGGACGAACATGGTCTTCAGGCCCAGCGCGCCGAGGCGCAGGCCGACCTCATAATCCTCGGTCATGCTGGCGCCGGCGAACGGCCGCCCATCCTGGAGCGCAGCGAGGCGCGACAAGGCTCGCCGCTCGATCGCGCAGCCGACCCCGGCCAAGGGGATTGCCGCCCCGATCGCCTCGCGCACCACGAGCTCCTTGATGTGCGCCTCAGCGAACTCGTCGCAATAATGGCCGCTGATCCAGCGCGAGTGTGGATCGGGTAGCGGGAGAACGGGAAGCTGGATGACCGCGGCCCGCTCGATCAGCGCGTCGAAGATCCGAAGCTCGAACCGGTGCACGACGTCCTCGGCATCGTGGAGCACGATCGCCTTGGCTTCACAGTCGTGGGCCGTCTCATAAGCGATCAGCGCATCGTAGAGATGGTTGAGGCAGTCGGCCTTGGTGGTCGGGCCGTCGGCAGCCACTTCGACCGCCTCGACGCGTGGATCGGCGACGCTGGCAATGGCGGCGGCGGTCGCCGGATCATTGCGATAGTAGCCGACGAAGATTCGGTAGCGGTCATAGTCCAGCCGCGAGAGCGTGGCCTTCAGCATCGACGCGATGACCGGCGCCTCGTCCCACGCCGGAACGAGGATGGCGATCAGGCCGGGGTTCTTCCTGAACACGAAGTAGCTGGCGAAGGCGCGCGGGTAGCGCGTGTAGACGGTGAGCGAACGCCAGATGCTCCGGGCGAAGTAGATGAGGTCGACGGCAAGGTCGTTGATCGCAAACAAGAGGAACCCGACGCCGGCGAACAGCGCCAGCTCGGCCGCAATGCGGCTGAGAATTTCGGCAATGGCCATGGAATGTCGGCCCGGAGGCTAGACGTGCGCAGGAATGTTGGTGGTGCTCGGGCCGTCCATATGCCTCCTTCAAGGCGAATCATTCGGAACCGAGCGCGCAAAGGAATACATAAACCAACCTAAACAACAAGTTTGGCTGGTTAAGACGCCATTTCGGATGATCGGCGACGGTGGTGCGGCGTCCCAGGGTCGACTAGTTTCGGATTCATGAGGCTCGTTTTGCTCATCACGTTGACGACCTGCGCAACCGCGGCAGCGGCTGCTGGCACTGTCGTCTTCGCGGGCGGCGCCTGGGCCGCAATCGACCGCGGAACGGTATGCGAAGCGCTGTCGCGCTCGCAGAAGGTTGTCGCGACGGACAAGGTCCAGCCGCTTGCTGGGGTGAGCTTCACGGCCGACCGGCGGCGCTGGGGCGAGTTTCACGCACGACTGAGCCGGGTCCCGCGCGCCGATGCCAGCGTGATGCTCAACGTCGGCGGGCAGCCGTTCCTGCTGGTCACCCGCGGCGGCTGGGCCTGGAGCCGCGGCCCGGCGCAGACGCAGGCGATCATCGACGCGCTGCGCGGCGCGACCAATATGAGCATTGCCAGCCGCGATGCTGCCGGGGTGCGCTTTTCGGATCCCTATTTGCTCGACGGTGCGCCGACCGCGATCGACGCCGCCGCGGCACGCTGCGCGCTTCGCAGCGCTGGCAAAATCCAGTGAGTGCACCTAGATAGCGACCCTCCGATGAGTGCCGACACCAACCTCATGCCCATCCCGGGCGCGGTCGACCCTGTGCCCGTGGCGCGGGTGGCGAAGCCGCGCGCCGACGGACGGATCGAGCTCGTGGGCCTGACCAAGGGTCAGTTGCAGTCCGCATTCGAGGAAGCCGGGCTCGAGCCAAAGCAGGCCAAGCTCCGCGCCAAGCAGGTTTGGCACTGGATCTACAACCGCGGAGTCAGCGACTTCGAAAAGATGAGCGACGTCGCCAAGGCGCAGCGCGGCTGGTTCGCCGACCGGTTCGTCATTTCGCGGCCGGAGGTGGTCGAGGCGCAGGTCTCGTCCGACGGCACGCGCAAGTGGCTGTTGAAGACGCACGATGGCCACGATTTCGAGATGGTGTTCATCCCGGACGCCGACCGGGGGACCCTGTGCGTGTCGAGCCAGGTCGGCTGCACGCTAAACTGCCGCTTCTGCCACACCGGGACGATGCAGCTGGTCCGCAACCTCGAGCCGGGCGAGATTGTCGGCCAGGTAATGCTTGCCCGCGATGCGCTGGGAGAGTGGCCGAGCCAGCCCGAAGGACGGATGCTGACCAACATCGTGATGATGGGCATGGGCGAGCCGCTCTACAATTTCGACAATGTCCGTGACGCGCTGAAGATCGTCATGGACGGCGACGGGCTCGGCCTGTCGCGGCGCCGGATCACGCTGTCGACGTCCGGCGTCGTGCCGATGATGGCGCGCGCCGGCGAGGAGATTGGAGTCAATCTCGCGGTCTCGCTTCACGCGGTGACCAAGCAGATTCGCGACGAGATCGTGCCCTTGAACCGCAAGTACGGGATCGAGCAGTTGCTCGAGGCCTGTGCCGCTTATCCCGGCGCGAACAATGCTCGGCGCATCACGTTCGAATATGTGATGCTGAAGGACAAGAACGACAGCGACGAGGATGCGCGCGAGCTCGTCCGGCTGATCCGCAAGTACCGGCTTCCGGCCAAGGTCAATCTGATCCCGTTCAACCCCTGGTCCGGTGCGCCCTACGAATGCTCGACCGACGAGCGAATCAGGGCGTTCAGCAACATCATCTTCGAAAGCGGCATCTCGGCGCCGGTGCGCACGCCGCGCGGCCGCGACATTGACGCGGCGTGCGGGCAGTTGAAGACTGCGGCGGAACGGAAACGGAAGTCGGCCGCGGCCGCTTAACAGGGGGCAAAATGTCGCTGATCGGCCGGCTGATCGACAAGCTGCTGACCAAGGGCAGCATCACCCTGCTGACGAGCGGCAAGGAGCCGCGGACCTATGGACCGGGCGGCGGCAGGCACCTTACGGTTCGGTTGATGGACCGGAAAGTCGCGTTCGACATATTGAAGAGCCCGAGCCTCGGCGTCGGCGAGGCTTACATGGATGGCCGCCTCGTCATCGAGGGCGGCACGATCCTCGACCTCCTGGAAATGGTGCAGGAGTCCAACCGGTGGGAAGACGGTGCGGAAGCGAAGGCGCTGGGCCGCGATCTCAAGCGCGTGCTGCACAAGCTGCGGCGAAACAGTCCTGCGCGGTCACGCCGCAATGTCGCTCACCATTACGACCTCGGCGACGAGCTGTACGAGCTCTTCCTCGACGACGACAAGCAGTACAGCTGCGCTTACTTCACCGATCCGGGCAACAGCCTCGAGCAGGCACAGGCCGACAAGAAGGCCCACATCGCAGCGAAGCTCGCCCTCGAGCCGGGCCAGCGGGTGCTCGACATCGGGTGCGGCTGGGGGGGCATGGCGCTTTACCTGCACAAGGTCGCGGGCGTCGACGTGCTCGGCATCACCCTCTCCGAGCACCAGCTAAGGATCGCGCGCGAGCGCGCCGCCGCGGCCGGCGTTTCGGACCATGTGCAGTTCGAGCTGGTCGATTACCGCCATCTCGACGAGCGGTTCGACCGCATCGTCTCGGTCGGCATGTTCGAGCATGTCGGCCGCAAGCATTACGGCGAGTTCTTCGCCAAGTGCCGGGAACTGCTGAAGCCCGATGGGGTCATGCTGCTGCACACCATCGGGCTGCTTGGCGAGCCGGCCGGCGGCCCCGACCCCTTCACCGACAAATATATCTTCCCGGGCTACCATCTGCCCTCGCTGAGCGAGATGCTGATCGCGAGCGAAAAGGTGCGGCTGATCGCGAGCGACGTTGAGACGCTTCGCCTTCATTACGCCTACACCCTCCGCCACTGGCTCGAGCGCGCAACGAGGGCGCGCGCGAAGATCGAGGCGCTGTACGACGCTCGCTTCTTCCGGATGTGGGAATTCTATCTCGCCGGCGGGATCGTGATGTTCGAGAGCGGCGCCGCCTGCAACTACCAGATCCAATATGTCCGCGACCGCCGCGCCGTGCCGGTCACCCGCGACTATATGATCGAGACCGAGCAGCGATACCGGATGCTGGACAGCAAACCGGCGCCGGCAGCGAAGAAGCCGCGCGGCGCCGGACGCAACAAGCTGTTGGAGCCGGCCGGCTCCTAGCCCTTGCGGCGTTCCCGCATGATGAAGACGTGGCCCTCGGCTCGCTCCTCGGGCGTGATCTTGCCGTCGTGGTTGAGGTCGGCCTTGTCGAAATGCGCGAGCGCCATGGCCTGTGCCTCGGCGAGCGACACCCGTCCGTCGCGGTTGGCGTCGGCCTGTTCGAACATGCGACCGCCGAGCGCGCCCATGCCCATCCGATGCATGCCCATCCCGCGCATGCCGTGCATTCCGCCTTCAACGGGCGCACCGTCGCGCATGATCATCACGCGCTCCTGACGCAGCTCGGGCTTTCCGGCCATGAATTCCTGCCGGCTGATGTTTCCATCATGGTTGGCGTCGAGCCGATCGAACATGGCGCCTCGATCACCGATGAAGACGCCGCGGTCGGCAAGCCGCTTCTCGAAATCGCCAGCGTGCGCCATCGCGCCTTCCATCTTCGAGTGGAGCGCATCGACTTCTTCCCGCGTGATGAAGCCGTCGTGATTGGTGTCGAGCCGGGCAAACATCTTGCCGATATGCTGGGAAACTTCAGCGCGGGTCATGGCATGATCGCCGCCGACCAGCACCCGGACCTGCGGCGCACCCGGAGCGAGCGGCGGCAGGGGCGGATGAGGCGCCGCCATCGGGGCGGGCGCGGTGCCCTGGGCGACGCCGGGGGGCGGAGCCGTCTGTGCAGCCGCGGCGGTAGTCGCAATCGCGAGCGCGGCGACGGCGCTGCTGATCTGGAACCTGGTCATCCTGTCTTTCCTCCTCCACTCCGTTGACCCGCAGCTAAACCCACGAAGCTTGCTGGCATTTGAACGGGACCGAAACGAGCGACAATTGTAGCGCTATCCTTCATGGATGGAAGATGAATAGCGATTCATCAGGAGGCGCCGTGCATGGACAATCGGAACGATCCCGCTAGGACGCGCCCGGGCAAGTCACTGCAGGCGTGCGAAAATGGGGGTTGGAACCGCTCCGGCGGATCGATTGCCGAGCGAGCGGGTCCCGTGGTGGGAGTCGCCGCTGTGCCTGGGGCTTGTCGTGTTCGCAACGGCGCTGCCCTTGTTCTATCCGCCCGTCCCGCCGCTGGTCGACCTGTTGGGCCACATGGGCCGCTACCGCGTGGAGCTCGACCTCGATCATTCGCCCTGGCTGCAGCAATATTACGATTACCACTGGGCGCTGATCGGCAATCTGGGAGTCGACCTGCTGGTGATCCCGCTCGGCAAGCTTATCGGGCTCGAACCGGCGGTGAAGCTGATCGTGCTGATGATCCCGCCGCTAACCGCCGCAGGGTTTTTCTGGGTGGCGCGCGAGGTCCATGGGCGGGTGCCACCGACGGCTTTCTTCGCGCTGCCCTTCATCTACGGCTATCCGTTCCTGTTCGGCTTCGTGAACTTCACCTTGTCGGTGGCGCTGGCATTCCTTGCCTTCGGTCTCTGGCTGAGGCTCGGACGGCTGGAGCGGACGACGCTGCGCGGCTGGCTGTTCGTGCCGATCTCGGTGATCGTCTTCTTCTGCCACACTTACGGCTGGGGGCTGCTCGGTCTAATGTGCTTTTCCGCCGACGCCGTACGGCTGCACGACCGCGGGCGGAGCTGGTGGCGCGCCGGGCTGGAAGCCGCGATGCACACATCGGTCATGGCGCTGCCGCTGCTGGTCATGCTCATCTGGCGCGGCGAAGCGCACGGCGGGCAGACCACCGACTGGTTCAACTGGAAGGTGAAGTGGCGCTGGATCTACTCGGCGCTGCGCGACCGCTGGAAATGGTTCGACATCGGCTCGCTGATCGTTCCGGCGCTCGCATTCATTTTTGCCTTGTTCAGCCGCAAGCTCGAACTGTCGCGCAACCTTGCGTTCTCGGCCATTGTGCTGGCGGTTTCCTTCGTCCTGCTGCCGCGGATCATCTTCGGTTCGGCCTACGCCGACATGCGCCTGGTGCCCTATCTGATGGCGGTCGGATTGCTGGCGATCCGGTTTCGCGGATCCCCGGCGAGAACGACGGCGCAGGTCCTCGCCGTGCTCGGCCTGATGTTCTTCGCTACGCGAACGATCGCCAACACCGTCAGCATGGTCCGGGCGGGCAATGATCAGTCGGCCAAGCTGAAGGCAATCGACTTGATGCCGCGCGGGGCGCGCGTGATCAGCCTCGTTGGCATGACCTGCCAGGAATATTGGCCGCTGCTCCGGAACGGTCACCTCGGCGCGATGGTGGTCGTCCGTCGCGAAGGCTTCTCGAACGACCAGTGGCTGCTCGAGGGCATCAACCTGCTCGACCTCAAATATCGCGCGGCCGGCTATTTCGCCGCCGACCCATCGCAACTGGTTCGCCCCAACCGTTGCCGCGACCCGTTGCACCGGATGGTCGACGATTCCCTGACGAGGCTCCCGCGCAACGATTTCGATTATGTCTGGCTGATCGACGTGCCGCCCTACAGCACGGAAACGGTGGCCGATATGCGACCGGTCTGGCGCGGGCCCGGGTCGATCCTCTACAAAACGAAGCCGTGACTGCGCTTTCGATCGTCGTTCCCTGCTTCAACGAAGAAGCTTGCCTCAGCGAGCTCCACGAGCGGCTGGTCACCGCCGCGCGTGATGCGGTGGGCGAGGATTATGAGCTGGTGCTGGTCAACGACGGCTCGCGCGACGGCAGCTGGTCTGCGATGCAGCGACTGGCTGCCGCCGACAGCAAGCTCGTCGCAATCAACTTGTCGCGCAATCACGGCCACCAGCTCGCGCTGACCGCCGGCCTCGACATGTGCCGCGGCAATACCGTCCTGATCATCGATGCCGACCTCCAGGATCCGCCGGAGCTGCTTGGCCCGATGCTCGAGACGATGCGCGACGAAGGCGCGGACGTGGTCTACGGCGTGCGCCGCAGCCGCGCCGGTGAGACCGCGTTCAAGCGTGCCACGGCGCACGGCTTCTACCGGCTGCTGTCGCGCGCGACCGAGGTCGACATTCCGCTCGACGCGGGAGACTTCCGGCTGATGAGCCGGCGCGCGCTCGACGCCTTTCTTGCAATGCCCGAGCAGGCGCGGTTCATCCGCGGCATGGTCGCGTGGATCGGCTTTCGGCAGGTGCCCTTTGCCTACGATCGCCAGCAGCGCTTTGCCGGCGAGACCAAATATCCGCTGAAGAAAATGGTCCGTTTCGCGCTCGACGCGCTGACCGGTTTCTCCTCGGCCCCGCTGAAGCTCGCCAGCCATTTCGGGCTTGGCCTGTCGATCGGGTCGGTCGCGCTGATCCTCTACATCGCTTATGCGTGGCTGTCGGGCAGCAGCATCCAAGGCTGGACCTCGCTGATGCTCGTGGTCGTGATCCTCGGCGCGATCCAGATGTTCGTGCTCGCGCTCATGGGCGAATATATCGGCCGGCTCTACAATGAATCGAAGGGGCGCCCTTTGTACATCGTGCAGGACATCGCCGGCGGCGACGGCCGGAATGCGCGCCTCGGCTATGTCGCGGACGCTACCGCGAAGAGCGACAAGCCGGGCGGCAGGGGCAAGCGCCCGACCAAGTAGCGCTCTGCCGCGAACACGGCTTCCAGCGTGGCATTCAGCGGCGCCGGGGGAAGCGAGACATTGCCGTCATCCTTGCCCCGCAGCTTCGAAATGGTGCGCTCTGCGACCGCGATGGGGAACAGCAGGCTGTTGAAATATCCGATCCGGTCGAGCCGCATCGGGGATCCATCGATCAGGGCCCGAAGCGCGCGCTTCGAATAACGACGCTTGTGGTGGTTGGCGACGTCGTGCGCGGTCCACATCCACGGATGCGCGGGCACCGTCATGACGAACTTTGCGCCGGGTTTGAGCTTGGTCGCGATTGCCGCCAGCGCCGCCTGATCGTCGTCGATATGCTCGATGACGTCGAACGCGCCGATGAGGTCGTAGCTCTTGTCCGCGACCTCGCTGAGCTCGGGCAGCGGGGAGCGCATGATTTTCCGGCCTAACCGCTTCTCCGAAAGCTCTCGGGCTTCATCGTCGAGCTCGAGGCCATCAACATGGCCGAAACCCGCCAACATTGCGAGGTTGTGACCGGTGCCGCAGCCGATCTCGAGGATGCGAGCGTCCGGCGGCAGCTGCGCGTCGCGGCGGATCAGGTCGGCCAGGATCTTGCGGCGAGCCCGGTACCACCAGTGGCGGTCGTCGAGCTCGGCCATCTGCTGGTAGACGACGCGTTCCATCAGCGGAACACCAGCTGCTTATTGAGCACGAAGGTCGCCAGCGGCGTGACGAAGATCGCCGGGACCAGGGGCCACCAGATCGGCCCGTGCAGGAGCCCGGTCAGTAGCCAGGTGAACGCCTCGTTGAGGAGGCCGCCCGATGCCTGCACGAGGAGGAATTTGACCTTTAGCCGATGGTCCTCCCGGGCGCCGTGGCCACGAAAGCTCCAGCGGCTGTGCAGCACGAAACCGATGCTGACTGCGACGAGAAAGGCGACGAGCACGGCCAACATCGGCGGCATCACGTATCGCGCAAGGAGCCAGTAGATGGCTGAGTAAAGCGCCGCCAGCGAGAAGCCGACGATCGCAAATCTCACCAGCTGAGCGAATGTCTTGTTAGGAAAGTTTAATCTCGTCGCCATGCCGCGGCTGCTTGCCGTTTGAAGTCGGGCAGCTACAGCCGGAAAGATGGCGGAAGGCAAGGCGGGGGATTTCGAAGCTCGAGCGCTCGACTGGCTCGGGCGCAACTGGAAGCTGGTCACGTTCCTCTGCTGGCTGGGCTTCTGCGGGTGGATGATCTTCGACCGGTGGACCCAGATCCGGTGGTTCTCGCTCCCTGACACCGACGACAACATGCGGATCATGCAGGTCCGCGCGCTGCTTCACGGCCAGGACTGGTTCGATCTCCGGCAGTATCGGCTGAATCCGCCAACGGGCGCCAACATCCACTGGTCGCGGCTGGTCGACGTGCCGATCGCGGGCCTGATCCTGACCCTGCGACCATTCCTAGGCGGTGCGGCGGCGGAGCGCTGGGCGGTCGCGATCGCGCCGATGATTCCGTTCCTGCTCTTGCTCTTCTCGCTGGCGATGACCGCGCGGCGACTGCTCGGGCCGACGGCCTACCTGCTCGCCTTCGTCGCCTTGTTCTTCGCTGGGTCGAACAACGGCATGTTCACGCCGGAGCGTATCGACCATCACGGGTGGCAGCTCGCGCTGCTTGCTTTTGGCATCTCGGGGATTGCCGACCGCGATCGGGTGAGGGGCGGGATCGTTCTCGGGCTTGCGACCGCCCTGTCGCTGGCCATCGGGCTCGAGATGATCATCTATCTCGCGCTCGCCGGGGCGGCCGTCGTCCTGTTCTGGGTGGACGCGCCGGAAGAGCGGGAGCGGCTCCGCCCCTACGCCGTGACGCTTGGCGGGGCGACCGCGCTCTGCTTCCTCGTTTTCGCGTCGAACGACAACCGGGGAGCCGTGTGCGACGCCTTGTCGCCGGTCTGGCTGTCGGATGCGCTGATCGGGAGCGCCCTGATGTTTGCGCTGGCCTGGCTGCCGGCCGGCGACTGGAAGCGGCGGCTGGCGCTTGCCGTCGTCGCTGGCCTCATCATCGCCGGCTTCCATGCGCTCACCTGGCCGCATTGCCTGCAGCGGCTTGAGGGCGTCTCGCCCGAGGTCGAAAGGCTATGGCTCAGCCACGTCAAGGAAGCGCGTCCGGTCTACCAGCACGGCTGGCGCATCGCGACGCTGATCGTGGCGCTGCCGATCACCGGAGTCATCGGCTGGGGCCTGCTGACCTGGCGAGGCTGGGGTGACCGAGAGCTGAGGCGGAGGATCCTCGGCGCGGCCCTGCCCGGCATCGCGGCCGCCTTGCTGCTCTTGTGGCAGACACGGACTGGCCCGGCCGCCCAGATGATGGCCGTGGTCGGCGGCTCGGCGATCATCTGGTTCCTCCTGCCGCGCTTCTGGACCAGCAAGAATTTCCTCAAGGTCGTGCTCGGCTCGTTCCTAGTCGTGGCGGTCGGCGGGGGGATGGTCATCCCGATCCTCGTCGGCTTCATCCCCGAGAAGCCGGCGAGCGCGCGCGACAAGCGGATCAGCAAAGCGAACAGCCTGTGCAGCTCGATGTGGGGGCTGCGGCCCGTGGCGATGCAGCCGAAGGGGCTGGTGATGACCTTCGTCGACCTCGGGCCGCGACTGATCACCGTCACGCAACACGACGCGATCACCGGCCCCTATCATCGGAACGGCCAGCAGATCGCGGACGTGATGAACTTCTGGCGGGGCCCCGAACCCCAAGCCCACCAACTCGCTGCCAAGTATCGCGTGAATTACGTGCTCAGCTGCCCCAACAGCTCGACGACGACGATCTTCATGGCGGAGACGCCGAAGGGATTCTACGCGCAGCTGCAGCGCAACCAGGTGCCGGCTTGGCTGACGGCGGTGCAGCTGCCGAAGGATTCTCCCTACCGGATGTGGCGGGTCGTCTCCTAGCCGAGGACGTGCGGAAAGCTCTGCTTCAGGCCGTCGATCACGAACTGGGCGGCGAGCGCGGCAAGGATCACGCCGAGGACGCGGGTGATCATCGCTTCGACCTTCTCGCCCATCAGCCGCATCAGCGGTTCGGAGGCGAGCAGGGTCAGCAGCGTCAGGATCATCACGACCGTGATCGCGGCGAGGACGACCGCGACGTGCACCGGATCCTCGGCGCGCGACACCCACAGCATCGCGCTGGCAATCGATCCCGGCCCGGCGATCATCGGGATCGCCATCGGGAAGACGCTGATGTCTTCGGCGTCCGGCGTGCCCTCGATCGAGTGGGCGCGGTTCTCGCGGCGCTGGGTACGCCGTTCGAACACCATGTCGACCGCGATGTAGAACAAGAGGATTCCGCCGGCGATGCGGAAGCTCGCCAGGCTGATGCCAAGCGCGTGAAGCATCGGCCGGCCAAGCAGTGCGAAGAACATCAGGATGACCCAGGCGATCAGCGACGATTTGATCGCCATTGCGCGCCGATGCGCGGGCGGAGTCCCGCGCGTCAGGCTGGCGAAGATCGGCGCGCAGCCCGGCGGGTCGATGATCACCAGGAAGGTGACCAGCGCCGACCCGAACAGCTCGATCATTTGGCCGGCGGCGCGGGCACGTCGTTGACCAGCACCTCGGCGTAGCGCCGACCGTTCCACTGATAGACGCGGAACTTGCGCGCGCCGTCCTTCTCGACCTTCCAGTCCCAGCCGAGCGACTTGTCGGCGGACTGGCCGCGGCCATTGTCCTCGGGCGTCGTCCGCGCCTCCTTCGAGGTCAGCGGGGGCGGCGGAATGATCGGCGCGCCCGGGGCCTTGGTGCGGCATGAGGCGCGGTGCGACTGCGCCTTGGCCGGAATCGGCGGGGCTTCGCCCGCGAGCGGCCCGCCGCCGTCATAGACCCATTGCCAACCGGATTTGCCGCGCTGCCAGACGGTCGTGAAGAAGCCCTGTACCTTGCCGTCGGGCGTGTACCAGGGACCGGTATTGACCGCCGTCCGCCCGTCACAGGCAATGTAGCTGTGCGCCGGACGCCAACCGATCGACTTCGGCGGGTCCTTGCGATCCTTGAGGAAGGTCTGCGCCCACACCGCCTGCGGCGTGAACATTACGGCGTCCCGGTCGGCATATTTACGGAACGCGGTCCACATCCCGATCTTCTGCGCGTCGCGTGCGAAGGCGAGCTCGGCGTCGACCGCGGTCGGCAAGGGTGCTGCGGCAAGCAAGAGGGCTGCGATCATAGGTTCTTCTCGTAGCTGAAGCCTTCGCGCCGGGCGGCCGAGACGAAGGTGTTGCGGATGAGGCAGGCGATGGTCATGGGGCCGACGCCGCCGGGGACGGGCGTAATCGCGCCGGCGACCTGGAGCGCCTCGTCGAACGCGACGTCGCCAAGAAGCTTGCGCGTGCCGTCCGGTTGCTCGACCCGTTCCTGACCGACGTCGATGACTGTCGCTCCCGGCTTGATCCAATCGCCACGCACCAGTTCTGGCCTGCCTACGGCGGCGACCACAATGTCGGCTCTACGAACGACATCGAAAATGTTCTGAGTGCGCGAGTGGGCGATGGTGACGGTGCAGTTCTCACGCAGCAGCAGCATCGCCATCGGCTTGCCGACGATGTTGGACCGGCCGATCACGACGGCGTCCTTGCCGCTGAGCTCACCCAGCTCCTGCTTGAGCAGGTATAGGCAGCCGAGCGGCGTACAGGGAACGAAGCCGTGCAGCCCGATCGCCAGCCGCCCGGCGTTCATCGGGTGAAAGCCATCAACGTCCTTGTCGGGCGAGATGCGCGTGATGATGACCTGCTCGTCGACCTGCGGCGGCAGCGGCAACTGGACGAGGATGCCGTCGACGGCAGGGTCCGCGTTGAGCTGATCGATCAGCGCGACCAGTTCCTCCTGGCTGACCGACGCGGGCAGCCGGTGCTCGAAGCTTTCCATCCCAGCCTCAAGCGTGGCCTTGACCTTGGAGCGCACGTAGGCCCCGGACGGAGGGTGCTCCCCGACCAGCACGACCGCGAGGCCCGGCGCGCGTCCGGTTGCCGCGCGAAACCGGGCGACCTCGCCGGCGATGCGCACCCTTAGCGCGAGCGCCGCAGCCTTGCCGTCAATTAGCCTGGCGGTCATCCGACGCCGTAATATTGCATCACGACGCCGGCGAGCAGCTTCTTGATCACCTGGATCAGGATCAGGATCACCAGGGGCGAGAAGTCGATGCCGCCGAAATCCGGCAGGATGCGCCGGATCGGCCGGTAGAGCGGGGCCGTGACGCGATCGATCGCAACCGCGAACGTCCGCACCCCCTGCGAGCTCGTGTTGAGCACGTTGAAGGCGAACAGCCAGCTCAGGATCACCTGGATGATGATGATCCAGGTGACGATGCTGAGCAGCAGGTTGGCGATGTCGACGATGGCGATGAGCATGGCTCGCGCTTAGCCGGACGAATCTTAGGGCGCAAACCTCTCCGGCTGCGCTTCGGCCAGGACGATCGAGAAGTCCTGCGCCGGGTCGCTCCACTCGGCGACCGGGGTCCAGCCGCCCGCAAGCAGCATGAGCCTCGCGCCGCGTGGGCCGTACTTGTGGCTGTTCTCGGCGTGGATCGACGAGCCCCGGGCGAACGTGAATTGGCGGCCCGAGACGCTGAAGGAAACGTCACGCGTCGCCACGAGATGAATCTCGATCCGCGACAATATGTCGTTCCAGCGCGCCTCGTGGCGGAAGGCCTCGACCGGGATGTCGCCGTCGAGCTCGCGGTTGATCCGCGTCAGCAGGTTGAGCGTGAACTGGGCGGTGACGCCCTCGGGATCGTCATAAGCGGCGATCAGCCGCTCCACCGGCTTCACCCGGTCGAGGCCGATCAGCAGCTGCGCACCTTCGCCCAGCAGGCTGCGGAACTGGCGCAGCAGGTCGGTCCCGCTGCGCGGTACCAAATTGCCGATCGTCGAGCCGGGGAAGAAGCCGAGGCGCGGCAAATGCTCGATCCCGCCGGGCAGGCTAAACGGTCGAGCGAAATCGGCGACCACGGGAATGACCTCGAGCTTCGGGAAGCGCTGCTGGAGCTCGGCCGCGCTCTGCTCCAGATAATCGCCCGAAATGTCGACGGGAACGTAGGCGGCGGGCGCAATCGCCTCGAGCAGCAGAGGCGTCTTGGTCTGCGAGCCGGCGCCGAACTCGACCACCGCGGCG
>Ga0105248_10001633_pt1 | contig 24928 bp, 15 predicted proteins | sample KBSS34metaG_FD_81524 | JGI IMG/M metagenome (GOLD analysis project Ga0105248, IMG submission 81524) | Switchgrass rhizosphere microbial communities from Kellogg Biological Station, Michigan, USA - KBS S3-4 metaG | ecosystem: Host-associated > Plants > Roots > Rhizosphere > Soil | place... | reverse complement strand
GTCGCGGGCTTCACCGTCAACCTGCTCACGCTGCTCGCGATCGTGCTTTCGGTCGGCCTGGTCGTCGACGACGCGATCGTGATGGTGGAGAACGTCGAGCGCCACCTGCACGAAGGCAAGCCGCCGCTTCGGGCGGCGATCGATGCCGCGCGCGAGCTGGTCGGTCCGATCATCGCGATGACCATCACGCTGGCGGCGGTCTACGCGCCGGTCGGCATCCAGGGCGGATTGACCGGCTCGCTGTTCCGGGAGTTCGCGTTTACGCTGGCGGGAGCGGTCATCGTGTCGGGCGTCGTGGCGCTGACGCTGTCGCCGATGATGGGCGCCAGGCTGCTGCGCGCCGGCGACACCGAGCGCGGGTTTGCCGGCTGGATCAATCGGCGGTTCGAATCGATCCGGCACGGCTACAGCAGCTCGCTGACCGCGACGCTGCGCTACCGGCCGGTCGTGCTCACCCTCTGGGTGATCGTCGCGCTGCTGACCGTGCCGTTCTACCTGTTGTCGCAGCGCGAACTGGCGCCCAACGAGGACCAGGGCTTCTTCTTCGGCTTCGTCCAGGCGTCCGCGAATGCGACGCTCGACCAGACCAAGCTGTTCACGGATCAGATGTACGACGTCTACAAGTCATTCCCCGAGCACGCCAGCATCTTCCAGATCACGCTGCCCAACGGCGGATTCGGCGGGATGGTGACCAGGCCGTGGAGCGAGCGGACCAAGACGACGCAGCAGATCATGATGGAGGCGATGGCGCCGCTGTCGCAGATCGCGGGCGTGCGCGTCATTCCACAGGCACCGCCCGCGCTGCCCGGCGGCGGCAACTTCCCGGTCGACCTGGTGATCGCGTCGTCGGCCGAACCCCGGGAGCTGAGCGAGCTGGCAGACCAGCTGGTGAAGAAGGCGTTCGCCAGCGGCCTGTTCATCTTCGCCGACGCCGACCTGAAGTTCGACCAACCGCAGGCGGAGGTCGTCTTCGATCGCGACAAGCTGCGATCGCAGGGGGTCGATCTCAGCGAGGCCGGGCGCGATCTGTCGACGCTGCTCGGCGCCAACTACGTCAACCGCTTCAGCATCCAGGGACGGAGCTACAAGGTGATCCCGCAGGTGATGCGCGCCGAACGGCTGACACCCGACCAGCTGGAGCAGATCTACGTGACCGGCTCCGCACCGTCGAATGGCCCGGCTAGCCGCCTCGTTCCACTGTCAACGTTCGCCAGTCTGAAGACGACCACCGAACCGCGCGACCTCAAGAAGTTCCAGCAGCTGAACGCGGTGCGCATCCAGGGGGTGATTCCGCCGCCGGTGCCGCTCGATCGAGCGCTGGGATTTCTCGAAGACGAAGCGCGGAAGATCCTGCCGCAGGGCTTCACCATCGACTACGCGGGCGAATCGCGCCAGCTGCGGACCGAGGGCGGCAAGTTCGTCGGCACGTTCCTGCTGTCGGCGATTCTCATCTATCTCGTGCTGGCGGCGCAGTTCGAGAGCTTCCGCGATCCGTTCATCATCCTCGTCGGATCGGTGCCGCTCGCGGTTTCCGGCGCCTTGATGTTCTCGTTCCTTGGCTTCACGACGCTGAACATCTACAGCCAGGTCGGTCTCATCACGCTAGTCGGCCTGGTGTCGAAGAACGGGATCCTGATCGTCCAGTTCGCGAACCACCTTCAGGAGACCGGATCGAAAAAGCTGGAGGCCGTGATCGAAGCCGCCAGCACGCGGTTGCGCCCGATCCTGATGACGACGGCGGCGACCGTGGTCGGTCATTTCCCGCTGGTGCTGGCCACCGGTCCGGGCGCCGGCGCGCGCAACAGCATCGGCATCATGCTGGTCAGCGGCATGGTCATCGGCACGGTGTTCACGCTGTTCGTCGTGCCGTCGATCTACATGCTGGTCGCGCGGACCCGAGTCACGGTGCCAAACGCCGTCCGCACGAGAGAGAAAAGAGTTCCTGAACTGGCAGAGGCTGTTTAGAAACTGAAAGCTTAAAAGTTAAAAGTTAAAAGGCAACAGTCGAAGGGCGAACGATATGAATTGCAGTTATCTCAAGTACGCTTTGGTGACCGCGAGCGTCGTGGCTCTCGCGTCGACGGCATCGGCACAAGACGCGAAGCCCGAGACACTGGAACTCACGCTGGCCGACGCGGTGCAGCGCGCGGTCGAGCACAATCCGGAGCTCGCGATCGTGCGCCTCGGCACCGAAGTCGACGCGGCGCGAGTCTCACAGAGCCGGGGCGTCTATTCACCGGTCTTCTCGACGACGCTCGGAGGATCGAAAAACGCGACGCCGCCCTCGAACTTCCTGCTGGGCGACCGTGGCGTCGACGTCAACGACCTCTTCTCGTCGACTGGAATGACCCAGCGGCTGCCGTGGGGCGCCGGCACCTGGAGCGTGTCGTGGGACACCTCGCGCACCACGACGAACAACCCGATTACGAGCTTCGATCCGGCACTTCAGTCAGGGGTCCAGTTCGCGTTCTCGCAGCCTTTGCTGAGGGATCGCAAGATTGACGCCGCGCGGCAGCAGGTCATGGTCGCGCGCCGAAACTACCAGAGCTCCGAGCTTCGCTTCCGCGAGTCTGTCGTTCAGACGGTGGCCGCGGTCAAGCAGGCGTACTGGACGCTCAAAGCGACCCTGGCGAACGTCACCGTCCAGCAGCGATCGCTCGAGCTCGCGCAGGAGCTGGCGCGGCAGAACAAGATTCGCGTCGAGGCCGGTCAGATTCCGCCGCTCGATCTGGTGCAGGCGGAGGCCGAGGTCGCGCAGCGGCGGGAGAACCTGATTCGCGCCAACACCCTTGCCGGGGATGCCGAGGATCGGCTGCGACGGCTGATCGCGGATCCGTCTGACGCGACGTTGTGGGTGACGCGCATCGATCCGGTGGAGGAGCCTACCGGCCGCGGTGCGCTGCCCGACGTCGACGCGGCGGTCGCGCGCGCTCTCAGCGAACGCTACGACCTGGCGCGCGCCGGCCACGATCTCGAAAACGCCAGGACCAACATCGAGTTCCTCGGCAACCAGAAGCTGCCCGACGTGCGGCTCGAGACGTCGTATCGCGGCAGCGGTCTCGGCGGCACGCAGTTGCTCCGCACGGGCGGCTTCCCGGGGATTATCGATGGCACGCGCGAGCGAAGTCTGGCCGCCGCGCTCGGTCAGGCGTTCACGCCGGACTACCCGACGTGGAGTGTCGGTATCACCGTCAGCTATCCGCTCGGACACAGTTTCGAAGCGGCGAGCCTCGCGCGGGCCGAGGTGGAGCGCCGCCAGGCGGCGCAGCGGATCGCCAGCCTCCGCCTGGATACCGCGGCGACCGTTCGACAGTCAGCGCGGCAGGTGCGCGGCACCGCCGAACGCGTCGACGCCGCGCGCGCCGGCGCGACCCTCGCGCGCGAACGATTGGACGCGGAGCAGCGCCGCTACGATGTCGGACTATCCACGACGTTTCTCGTGACGCAGGCCCAGCGCGACCTGCTGCAGGCGGAAGTGAGCCTGCTGCAAACGACGCTGGACTACGAATCGTCGCTCGTGACCTTCGAGGCCGTGCAGCAGGCGCCGCCGCTCGGTGCCGGCGAGACCGTCGGCATCCAGGGCGCCGACATCGTTCGCCTGCCGGCGTCGACGCCGCGTGGAGTCTTCCGGCCGGGCGCGGCCCAGGGATTCCAATGAGCAGTTTCCACTATCGAACCCGCGACGAAGCTAATCGCAACTGAAAGCGACTCTATCGTCGCTCGACGAATTTCACGCACACCGGCGCACCGACTTCGATGGTGTGGCCGGTCGGCGTGAGCCGTCCCGTCTGCTTGTCGATTCTGAAGACGACGACTGAGTCCGATCGCTGATTGGCCGCAAGGAGATAACTGCCGGTTGGATCGATGCCGAATCCACGCGGGGTGCTGCCCTGCGTCGGCCGGTTCTCGATGTAGGTCAGCCGTCCGGAGTTCGGGTCGATTGCGAAGACCACGATGCTGTCGTGCCCGCGATTGGACCCGTAGAGAAATCGTCCAGACGGATGCACCTGCACGTCCGCGGTGCTGAAGCCCGGCGCCACGCCCTGGCCGGGTGGCAGCGTCGAGATCGTCTGCAACTCCGTCAACGAACCGCGCTCGACGTCGCGGCGGAAGGCGGTGACCGTCATGTTCATTTCGTTGATGACATAGGCGAAGCCGTTGGGGTGAATCGCGAAATGACGGGGACCGGCGCCGGCGGCCACCTGGGCGAACGGTGGGTCGTTCGGGACGAGCGATCCGTTGTCGGCGTCGAAGCGATACACCAGTACCTTGTCGAGCCCGAGGTCGGCGGCGTAAGCGAAGCGATTGGCGGGATCAAGGTTGATCGAATGCGCGTGCGGTCCCTTCTGCCGCTCCGGATTGACGCTGCTGCCCGAGTGCTGGATGAAGGCCGAAGGCGGCTTCAAGGCGCCGTCCGGCCCGATCGGCACGACCGCGACGCTTCCGCCTCCGTAGTTCGCGACCAGCGCGTTCCGTCCGGCCTTGTCCACGACCAGATGGGCCGGGCCGGGTCCGACCGACGGCTGCTGATTCAGCGCGGTCAACCGGCCGGTGTTCCGATCGATGGCGAACCCGCTGACCGAACCGCTGGCCTTGCCCTGGAAGTTGCCAACCTCGTTGATCGCATACAGGAAGTTCTGGCTCGGATGAACCGCCAGGAAACTGGGACTCGCCGTCTCTGCCGCCAGCTCCGGACGGCTCAACGCTCCAGAAGCGAGATCGAGGCGCGAGACGTACACGCCTTTGCTCTTCTCGCCGGTGTAGGTGCCGAAGTACACGAGCATGTCGCCGCTGCTCGAGGACGATCGGCCGGCCTGACCGAACGCCGTCACCGAGAAGACCGCGACGGCGACAACGAGCAATGCGGAGAGCGTGCTGGTGGAATGACGGAAATGCATCCGCGCATCAGATAATGACGCACCGGGAAAATCAAGCGTCTTCTCAGACCGTCGCCACCTCGGGGTGGACCCAGGGTGCGCGATATGGCCGGCGCAGAAGACGGTTGGCCTCGCCATCGCGAACCACGACACCTTTCGCGTGATCCCATTCGAGCGAGCGGCCCAGCCGCATCGACAGGTTGGCCAGGATGCACGCGGTCGTGGACATGTAACCCTGCTCGATGTCGGCGATGGGCGTCTGGCGCGACGAGATACAGCTGAGAAAGTCCTTCATATGCGCGCGGATCGCCGGCGCGACGTGGCGCTCGAGATCCTTCTCGGTTCTGTCCTCGGGAAACTGCTCGTATTCGTACGTCACGTCTTCGTGGATTGGCGTGCCCCCCTTCGCGATCGGGGTGAAGTCGTAGCCCATCACGCCAGCCCTGAGCGTCCCTTTGTCGCCGTAGAACGTCGCGCCCCACGGATACGCCGGATCCGGCGCGTCGCCGTACGAACGGTGCGACCAGACGACCTGCAGATTGCCGAAGTCGAAGGTCGCGCTTTGGGTGTCCGTGATGTTCGCCTTGCTCTTCTTGTCGACGAGGATGCCGCCCGCGGAGCTGATGCGCGCCGGCATGCCGAGGTCCATCATCCAGCGCACCATGTCGAGCATGTGCACGCACATGTCGCCGACGATGCCGTTGCCGTACTCGTTGAACGCGCGCCAGCTGCGGGGATGCACGAGCGCGTTGTAGGGGCGCATCGGCGCCGGCCCCGTCCACATCTCGTAGTCGAGGCTGGCGGGAGGCGCCGTGTCAGGAGGATTCGCGGTCGCCCTCATGTGGTAGTAGCAGTGGATGTCCACGAGCCCGATGGTGCCGAGCCGCCCTTCACGGATCACGCGATCGCGCGCGCGGACGAGATGCGGCGTGCTCCGGCGCTGCAGGCCGACCTGCACGACACGCTTGTACTTGCGCGCGGCGGCCAGCATCGCCTGTCCCTCGACGACGTCGACGCTGATCGGCTTTTGCACCCAGACATCCGCGCCGGACTTGACGGCATCGATCATCGCCAGCGCGTGCCAGTGATCGGGTGTGACGATGATGACGATGTCGAGGTCGCGCTCCTTGAGCATCTCCCGGTAGTCAGTGTAGGTGCGCGGCGTCTTGTTCGACACCTGACGTGACGCGACCAACGCAGCAGCGTCGGCGAGCATCGTCTTGTCGACATCACACAGCGAGACGACGTCGACGGGTGCGACCTGGACGAGCCTCAGGAGATCCGTCTTGCCGTACCATCCGGCGCCGATGAGGCCGACGCGTTTGCGGGTGTCGGCAAACTGCTCCGCAAATCGGAACGACGAGAACGCCAATGCGGCGGCGCCGGCCGAGAGGAAGTCGCGACGATGCATGAGCAATCTCCTGGAGCGGATTTTAGTGTCCCGAGTGCGCAGTAGCTAGCCAATCTGCCGGGCGGGGCATCCCGCCTGGCTGCGTTGCTCCTCTCGCAAATATTCCCGATATTCTCGTCGTCGCGCCTTGCCAGCCGGGCGCCGCGCTCCGGCATTTTGGCTATCTACTTCGCACTCGGAACACTGGCGCCGAGCCGTGTCTGATCTTTGTCTCGATTCGCAAGGGATCGAAGCCGGTGTGTTATGGTCGCGGCATGCATTCGCCGACCTTCATGCCGCGCAGAACGTTCCTGACGCTCGCCGGCGCTCTTCCATTCGCGGTGAGGGCATCGGGCGCTGAGCAGAAGCCACCAGTCGGTCTCGAACTCTACAGCGTGCGCGACGCGCTGATGAAAGATTTGACGGGGACTGTGCGTGCTGTCGCGAGGATGGGATACCAGGTCGTCGAGTTCTATTCCCCCTATTACTCGTGGACGCCGCAAGTCGCCACCGATATCCGGAAGCTGATGGACGACCTCGGCGTTCGGTGCCCCTCGACGCACAACGACTCCCGGGCCTTCACGCCCGACGGCCTGGCGAAGGCGATCGAGCTGAACCAGATTCTGGGAAGCCGCTATGTCGTCCTCGCCGGGCCCGGACAGGTCACTGGCCTCGATGGCTGGAAGAGCGTCAGCGATCGGCTCAACGCAGCCGCTGAAACACTCAAGGCCGCCGGCATGTCCGCCGGGTATCACAATCATCAGCTCGAATGGCAACCGGTGGAAGGGCAGCGTCCCATGGATGTCATCGCCACACGCACCGTCAAGAATGTCGCGCTGCAGCTCGACGTCGGCACATGCGTGGAAGCGGGTGCCGACCCGGTGGCGTGGATTGAATCGCACCCCGGGCGCATCAAGAGCCTCCACTGCAAGGACTGGGCGCCCGGACGCGGCTACGCAGTGCTGTTCGGTGAGGGCGCTTCGCCCTGGCAGCGCATTTTCAAGGCGGCCGAATCGGCAGGCGGTGTCGAGTATTACCTGGTCGAGCAGGAAGAGGGTCCGGCCGCCGAGCAGCTGCAGAGAGCCGAGGGCTGTCTCGCGAACTGGAAAAGGCTGAAGCCATGATGCGAATGATGGCGGTCATCGTCTGGCCCATCCTGATCGCGACGCTATCGTGGCGCACAAATGGTTTGGACGTCGACGCATCCGCCGTCCTCGAGAGCGCCTGGTCCACGCGCGATTTCGAGCTCCGTCTCGATCCAGAAAGCGACGAGTGGCGCGACGCGCCGCGGGTGACCGCCAGTCGTAACTACCTCGGCGAACCGCTCGCGGGACCACCGACCGAGATCCGGTCGCGGTGGACCAACGCGAACCTCTACCTGCTGTACATCAATCCGTACGATGAACTGAACCTGAAGCCCGATCCGACGCCGTCGGTGGAGACCCCGCGCTTGTGGAACTGGGACGTCGCCGAAGCGTTCATCGGATCGGGTGTCGATCGCATCACGCGCTACAAGGAGTTCGAGGTGTCCCCTCAGAGCGAATGGGTCGATCTGGATATCGACCGCGAAAACGCTCAGGGTCAGGCGGGCATGAAATGGGACTCCGGGTTTTCGGTGAAGAGCCGCGTCGATGCCCGAGCCAGGATCTGGTACGGCGCGATGCGGATTCCGTTTGCCGCGATTGATACACGCCCGCCTCAAAAGGACAGGGAGCTGCGCATCGGCCTGTATCGGATCGCCGGCGTCGATCCATCCAGGCGGTTTTATGCCTGGCGGCCGACCGGCCAGACCTCGTTTCACGTACCGCAGGCGTTTGGTACGCTGCGGCTGAAATAGACGCCTAGGTACTCACGTCCGCGCTGAATCAGCGCCTGAGGGTTGCCACGAAAACGCGAAATCTCGAAGCCCTTTAGGTCTTTCGTGTTTTCGTGCTTTCGTGGCGATCCGAGTGGCGGTTGCTAGGTCGCCAGCGGCGGTCCCTTTGGCACGACGATCCGCGTGTGTTCCGTCGGATAGCTGTGCTTCTTCGCCGTGAACTTCGCGTTGAGGTACTCACCCATGTGAATCGGGCCCGAGATGGTGTCGCCCGAGACCGTTCCAGAGAAGATGAACGTGACGGAGCTTCCGGGGCGCCGTTCGACGCTGCGGAGCGTCACTTCATTGCCCTCGATCATGCCCGCCAGGTCGCGTGCCGTGAAGTCCCCCTGGTGCGAGCCCTGAATCCAGTTGCCGTTCTGTTCGATGAGGAGCGTGTGCCGGCTCCGGCTGCTGAAGAACTCGATGTCCACGTCCCAGCGGCCAGTGACGTTCGCCGAAGGAGCGGGCATCGCAGTAGATCGCGGACTGCGCTTCGCGGACAGCACGGCGTAGATTCGTTCCGCGACGACCTTATCGTCGCCAGGCTGCATCATCCAGGCGGTGACCGAAATCGACGTGGTTCCTGGTTGCGCGTCGTTGCCCTGTGCCGCGCCGCCAACCGCGATCCTCGGCTTGGTCCGCGCCAGCTCCTCGGCCACTTCGTCGCCGGTGATGTGGAGTGCTGCCGGGTCCCATGTGATGGTGAGTGACGGGCTCTTGTTCGAGAGGCCGGTCGGCTCCCGCACCGACGTCTTGACGCTCGCGATGGTGGACATGCGCCTGGAGATGTTGTCGAGCCAGGAGAGCCACGTCTTCCAGTCGGCGTCGTGATCGCGCTTCACCCACGCCTCGACCGCCGCCAGCATACCGAGTGTTTCCTCGCGCCCGACCTTGTTGTCCCGACCCGGACCGTGATGCGGCGCGCTGGCCTGCCACGCCGACATCAGAAGGTCCTTGCGGCCGAGGAGCAGGCCTGCGCACTGCGGCCCGCAGATCGCTTTTCCTCCGCTGTAGGCGACGATCGTGGCGCCTTTCTCGAGGTGCACGTTCGGGATCGTCAGCACCTCGGCGGCCGCATCGATCAGGATGGGGATGTTCTTCGGCTTCGCGATCCTCGCCACGTTCTCGAGCGACAGGGGGCCTGACGAAGCAGGACCGCCGGACGTGAGATAGATCATGGCCGTCCGCGGACCCAGCGCGTTCTCGAGCTCTTCCGGCGTGTCGACCGTGACCATCCTCACGCCGATGTTGCGGACGGCGGCGTCGTAGACGTTTCGCGAGTACCGCGGGCTGACGACTTCGGTCTTGTCGAAACCGGCCAGATCGGGAATACGAATCAGTCGCTCGGGGTTGCCGCCCGTGACGCAGGCTGCGGTGACATGCTTCAGTCCCGCGGCGCACCCGGCCGACACCATGCCCCACTCGGCTCCCGTCAGCTCGGCGAACCGTTGTCCAACCGCAGCCGCCAATTCGTCGATCTGCACGAAGTATTTCGAGGCCGCATCCATCGCCGCCCGGACTTCGGGCCGCTCCACGGAGCCGCCGATGATCGTGAACGTGCCGCGGCAGTTGATGATCGGTTCGACACCAATCGACTGGTAGATCTCCGGCCCCGGCTTCAGCGGCCCCGCTTCCGCGTGCGCGGTCGCTCCGCCCAGGAGCACCGGCATGGCGAGGACGTTCCCAATCCCAAACAGCTCGCGTCTGGTGAGGCCCGCCTCCGCTCGGTTGGCTTCGGCATCGAGCTTCGGCGCGGCAGGATCCTCGTGGAGTTTGTCAGTCATGATTTCTCCTACTTCACCGCAATCAACGAGATTTGTTCCAGACCGGGATAGGTGTCCCCGTTCATGGGCGCGCGATCAACCGGCGCGATCTGCGAAAGGGTCGTGCGTGCGGGCGGCATCTCGGTAAAGTACTGCGCATAGATCCGGTTCATGCGCGCGAAGTCGTTGATGTCGTCCAGGTACACGTTGGTCGCCACGACGTTGGAGAATCCCAGCCCGGCTTCCTCCAACCCGTCGAGCAGGTTCCGCATCGTCTGGCGAACCTGGGTTTCGACGGTCCCGACCCAGATGCCCTGCAGGTTCCTCGGACCAGGAGTGAACGGCCCCTTGGCGGAACAATAGTAGGTGTCGTCCGCGAAGACGCAGGGACTCGCGGTCGCGCTCGGGCTCATGTTCTTCGGCCTGACCGCGAGCCGTTTGGAGAGATCGGTAACGGCCACGCCGGTGAACTCGATGGTGTTCCCGCCCGGCAGGCTCGTGACGCGAATCGTCGCGCGCGCCGGCGTGTTCCCGAATTCGAAATGTCTGGCGTAGATGTCGTTCATCTCGCTCGACGCCTTGTCCGTCATGTACGGGTTGACGAACACGACGTGACGGAAGTCCAGGTTGGCGGCGGCCAGCGTCTGTTTCATGTTGTCGAGCGCCAGTTGCACCTGCGCACCCGGGTCCGGCGGCATCTTGCCGGTCGCCATGTCGGTGCCCGTGAATCCCGACAGGTACAACCGGTTGCCCGCGATCATGCCCGGCGACCACGACAGGTTCTTCGGAAGTCCCGCCGGAACGATGGGCCTTTTGCGGGTCAGGTCGCGGAACGCGACGGCGTTGATCTCGACCGCGATGTCCGTCGGCAGCTTGTAGATCCCGAGCACCGCGCGGGCCGGCGGGGCCTTGGCAAAGAACTCCTTCCAGACGCGGTCCATCACGTCGTGGTGCGCCATGTCGTCCATGTACACCTGGCAGTACACGACATGCTCCATCGTCAAGCCGGCGGCTTCGACGATGGACTTCACATTCTGTAATGTCCGCCGTGCCTGGCCTTCGATCGTTGGTGGAAGTTTTCCCTCCGCGTCGCGCCCGCCCTGGCCGGACACGTAGAGAAAATCGCCGGCGAGGACTCCAGGACTGTACGGACCGATTGGTTTGATACCAGGAGGGGCGATGGCTCGTTTATCTGCTGCCGCTCCGAGAGTGCCGGCGAAGACCGCGATCGCGCCGGCGAGAAGGAGACCGACGCGCATGACGAACATTCGCCGATTCATTTGTAAGGCCACGGTCTTCTCCTGACCGGGCAGGATACTCTCTTTTTTCGGGAAGCCGCAGGTCGGTATACTCGGCGGGCGCATCAGACACAAAGAGAGGAAGAGCCATGAAGAACGACCAGACGCGAGGCGGGCCTGAGACGACCAGGAGTCGAAGCATGACGAGGGTCATGCGCGTCGCCCCGGCGCTCGTTCTTGCCGCGACGATTCTTGGTGCCGACTCCGCATCCGCTCAACTCTTCCAGTGGACGCCGGAGCAGTTGATCAAGTACACGAAAAAGAACCCGTACGACCGCTTCCCGGACGGCAGGCCGAAAGTGCCCGACGAGATGCTGACCAGACTGAAGGGTCTGATTGCCGAAGAGGTGCAGGCGGCGCTTCCCAGTCAGGACTTCCCGAACCAGTTCGAGTCACGCGACGGCTGGAAGGTGCTGCAGCCTGACAAGAAGATGGTCGGGCGGGTGTTGACCGTGCAATTCGTGCCGGCGCGAGGCGACATCATCGAAGTGGACGAAGCCGACGCGAAAGCGAGAGGCACGTCGCGCGCCCAGAACCAAACGGCGATCGACATGCTGCAGCCGGGGGACGTGATCGTGGCCGACGTCTTCGGGGCGGACTGGAACTTCGTCGGCAACAAGCTCGCTCACTACATTCAGACCACCACCGGCAACGGGATGATCGTCGACGGCGGCGTCTACTGGCTGGACCGCATTGCGGAAACCGGGATGCAGGCGTATTACAAGAACTCGCTGCCGACGCAGGGCATGCGGGTGATGGTCAGCGGCATCAACATTCCGGTGCGAATCGGCAAGACGCTGGTGATGCCGGGCGACGTGGTGCTTGCCGACCGCGAAGGTCTGTGGTTCATTCCGCCGCACAAAGTGAAGGACGTGGTCGAATCCGGAGAGATGTCGAAGGCCCGTGACGACTGGAGCCTCATGATGCTCGGGACGGGGAAGTACACCTCCCGCCAGATCTATGGGCCGCTCACGCCGGAATTGCAGAAGCAGCGCGACGACTACGTTTTTGAAAAGACCGGTCGCAGGCCGACGTCGAGCCGCTGACGCGCGCGAGCGACGTCGAACAACTGGAGGTGGGGCTGTGGCCCCACGGATCGATCACGCCTTGAAGATTTCTCTGAGCCGCTTGACGGCGGTCTTTTCGTCTCCGGCTTCGTTCATGAACACCGTCAGCTCGATGCCCTGAGGCTGGGCTCGTCCAACCGCAATGCGCGGCTCTCCATCCATCAGCAGACGTTCCACATCTCTCGCCGTGATCCCCAGGGCCTGTTCGTCCCACTGCACCATCACGCGGCGGATTTTGCGTGTCCTGTCCACTGGCGTGCGCTCCAGTTTCAAGCCGGGCACCGCCGAGAGTTCCCGTTCTATGTACTCGGCCTGTCTGACGCATTGGCGATCGATGGCATCGAAGTCCAGCCGCGAGTACTTTTCGACTGTCAACCAGGCTGTCACCATTTCTTCGCGCCCCACCTTCAGCGGCCGTCCCAGCGAATCGGAGTGCGGACTCGAATTCAACCACGCGGACTGAATCAGATCCCGGCGTCCGGCCAGGATTCCCGAGCACTGCGGGCCGCGCATGTGCTTGCCGCCGCTGATGCAGATGAGATCGACGCCGAGGCTTGCCAGCCGCCGGATGTTGTCCCATGGCGGCAGCATGTTGGCAGCGTCGACCATCAGCGGGACGCCAGCGCGCCGGGTGATCTCCCGGCACCGCTCCAGCGAGACAGGGGTTTCCCATCTCCAGTCGCCGCTCGTCCCGCCCAGGAAGTACATCATCGCGGTCCGATCCCCGATCGCATCGATCAGGCCCCGTTCCGATTCGACCTCCACGATGCGAACGCCGGTGTTGCGAACGGCGTGGTCGTACCCATTGCGATGGACCTTCTGGATGATCACGTCCTGCTTCATGCCCGCGAGGTCTGGAAGCTGCCGCACTTTCTGCGTGTCGCTTCCCGTCAGCGACGCGCAAGTTCCCAGGCAGATCGCGGCGGCGGCTCCGGTCGTCACCATGGCGTCCTCGCACCCGATGAGCGCAGACAGCCGCTTGCCGATCTTCTCCTGCAGCTCCTCGAGGACGACGTACTCGCGGGACGCCTGAGCGGCGGCGTCGTGCAGGTCTTCCCACATCTTGGAGGCGCCGAGTGTCGTCATCGTGCCCTGGAAGTTGACGACCGGACGAATGCCGAGTTGCTCGTACGGTCCGGGGCTGCGCTTTGGCGCTGCCTTCGCCAGCGACGGCAGCGCGCTCACGAGCGAGGTCAGGCTGAATCCCTTCAACAACGAACGGCGCGAAACAGCCATTGAATGTCCTTCCGTTTACAACGATGCCTACTGCAGCTTGGCGTATTCTGCCTTCGCTTGCCTGAGAATCGGGATGTCGGGGTCCGCGTCTTTCCAGAGCGTGAGGAAATCCTGGTAAGCAGCCTTCGCCTTGATCGTGTCTCCCGATAAAGCGAACGCTCTGCCCAGTTGCACGTGCGCCAGTGCGCCGATGGGATCCGCGCCCACGATCCCACGATGAGTGAGAATCTTCTGAAATTCCGCAACCGCTTCCGGATACCGGTGCGCGGCAACCAATGCCTCGCCGCGCACGTAGGCCGAGTGCAGGCCGCCGAGATACAGGCCCACGTTCAGCCCATTCGCAGCCAGTTCGTAGTGAAGAGCGGGCTGAAGTTGCTCCTCAGTCTTCGTGCCTTGGCCCCGCTGCAGCGCCGATAACGCACGAAGAACGGGCAGATAGGTGAACCGGACGAAGGTGTCTTCCGGAAAGCGCTTGTCGAGGTCATCGGCCAGTGCCTCGGATCGAGAGGCATCGCCGCCGAGGCCCAGCGCAAGAGCCGAGGCGTATTCGACGTCCCGGCCGTTTGTCACCGCGAGGGCCGCGGCTGCTTTGGCCCTCGACTCGTTGGCGTTTCCGTAAAGGCCTTCCCATACCGCCGCTGCGGACTGGTAGGTCGCCGCCGCTTCACGCCGTCCCTCCTGGAGCGCCAGAGCCACGGCCCGGCTGGATAGTCGCCGGGCCATTTGCACGTGGCCGGAACGAGCTTGAACAAGAGCCTGTGAGTTCATCACCCAGTGTTCGGCGAGGCGCTTACCCTTGGCCAGAGCGACGACTCGATCCATCTGCTCGTTGTCGCCCTTCACGAACGCGATGTTGTATCGGTAAACCAGGAACTGCGGCAGTTCCAGCCACTCTTTCTTGTGCGCGGCGGCTTGCTGGACGGCGTTGTCTGCCTCGCCGAACCGGTCGAGAAAGAAACTCGAGAGAGCCAGATTGCCATATCCGATGACAACGTCCGGATAGGCGGCGATCGTCTTTCGCGCGCGATCGACGGCTATCTCCCACCGTCCAGTGCCCTTGGTAGAGAGCCCCCCCAAGAGCTCCATCGCGTCCGGAGGTGCCGAACGACGAGGGTAGGTCTGCTCCCAGAGTTCGAGCGTCTGGAACGCGTGTTCCAGATTCCCCGTGACCTCGCGATCGTAGTTGAAGGTGATAAAGAACCTTTCCCGCTCGCTGGCGCGCTCCCGCAATTGAAACGCTTTTGTCGCGCTCTCCGCTGCGAGGACGGACTCTCCGACCCCGCTGTAGGAAAGCGCCAAATTGGCATAAGCCATGGCGAAATTGGGATCAAGTTCGACCACCCGACGGAGCAGGGCTTGGTCCCTGTTGCCAGAGGCCAGGTTCACCCTCTGGGCCGTGCTGTACGCTTTCAGGGCGTCGAGCGAGGATGTGGTCACATCCAGCGGCGTCGAATGCTTTTCCACGGTCGCGAGTGATTCACCCAGCCGAGGTCTGAGTCGGCGAACGATTTCACTCAGCGCATTCAGGACGTCCTCTCTCGTCGCCGCTTGGATCTGCTCCTGCGCGAGAATGCTTCCGGTGCTGCAGTTCTTGGCGCGCAGGCCCAAGACATATTGGCTCCCAAGGCTGGCGATCGAGCCGTCCAGCACTGCGGCGCTGGCGGTCCGTTCACAGACTTGCCGCGCGATCTCCGAGGTCAGCCGCGCATCTTTCGCCTGTCCCATCAGCGCCAGCGTTTGCTGGACCTGCTGGTCCGGAATCAGACTGAGGAACGGGGATTGTTGAAGCTGCACGGACAGTCCCTGGCGCAGCGTGTCGTCAAATACAGGGTCACCGGTCTTGTTCTCGAAATCCGCGAGGACAATCGTGTCCTTGTCGGTGAGTTTTGGCGCGCGGTGAAGATAGATGTACCCGGCGACGGAGAGCGCCAGCAAAGCGGCGACGGCCGACACGATCATCTTCCAACGTGTGACGCTGGTGACGGCGGGCTCCACTCTGCTGGTCACCCGGCCCGAATCGGTGTCCCTCTTCAAGCGTTGGAGGTCCGTGCGAATGTCAGACGCGTGCTGATAACGCAGATTCCGATCTTTTTCGAGGCATTTGTCGATGATCCGTTCCAATTCCGATGGCACGTCGGGATTCAGGCGCACCGGAGGCACTGGAGTGCGGTTGAGAATCGCATCGAAAATCGTCCCCGGGCTTTCTCCTCGAAATGGCCGCGTGCCCGTCGTCATTTCATAGAGCACGACGCCGAACGAGAACAAATCCGTGCGCGTATCGAGCGGCATCGCGCGGACTTGCTCCGGCGACATGTACGACACGGTTCCCACCGTGTTGCCCGGCTCGGTCAGCAGTGCCTCGGCCGCACGAGTCGCGTGCTCCGGCGTGCCGATCACGGCCGTCGCTGATGGTGCCTTGGCGAGCCCGAAATCGAGCATCTTCGGGCCGCGCGGCGTGAGGAAGATGTTCGCCGGCTTGATGTCGCGATGCACGATGCCCTTGCCGTGCGCGGCATCCAGGGCATCGGCAACGGCGAGTGCGATGTCAACGAGGGCCGGGACCTCTATCAGTCCACGTCCGAGCCGCTGCTGGAGTGTCTCGCCTTCGAGCAGCTCCATCGCGATGAAGGGTGGATCGGTGCCGACATCGTAGATGGTGCAGATATTGGGGTGGTTGAGCGCTGAGGCCGCCCGCGCTTCCCGCTGGAAACGTTCCAGAGTTTGCGGAGACGCGGTGATCCCGTCCGGCAGAACTTTGATGGCCACCACCCGTTCGAGACGAGTGTCCGTTGCCCGATACACTTCGCCCATCCCGCCGACACCGAGCGGGCCGACGATTTCGTAGGGGCCGAGGCGAGCGCCGGACGCAAGGGTCACGGGGCGGATATACCATTCAGATCCCACACAATGCGCCCGTCGCGGACGGTCAGTTCCGCCTCGAGCTTCTGGGTTCCATCCTTGCGGCCGCCGCGCACGTCGATGAACCCGAACGTGCCGCGGTGCAGCCGCAGGACGGTTACGTCGGCCGGTGCTCCCACGCTCAGGTGACCGAGATCGGTCCGCTTGATCACCTGAGCCGGCTTCCACGTCGACCGTGCGATCACGTCCTGCAGCGACATGCCGAGATTCAGCAGCTTGGACATGACGTTGGCCATATCCTTCATGCCGCGCACCATGCTTTCGGCGTGCAGGTCAGTGCTGATCGTGTCCGGCCAGAACCCCTGCGTCGTGGCCGGCTCGGCCTGGCTGTACCAGAAGCTGCCGCTGCCATGTCCGACGTCGAAGATGATGCCGCGCTTCTGCGCGTCGAACAGATAAGGGCGGATTTTCCCGGCCTGGTCGAGCATCGGCACCGCTCCCAGAAACGTATGCGTATAGATGTCGCCGGGCCGGAGGTGCTTCAGTACCAGATCTTCGAACGGCCGCTCCGCTCGGAAGGTGCCGAAGTCCACCATCACCGGCACCTCCGCCTGCTTGCCCGCCTCGACGGCCCGATCCACCGGATCCCACTCGGGTCCCCGGTAATGGGCGGTCTTGATGCCGACAATCACCTTTGGATGCTCCCGGATCCGCATGACCGTCAGGCTCGCATTCATGTCCGCGAGATCCTGCTCGAACGGTCCGCCTTTCATGCCGGACCCGACGATGTTGATGAAGGAGAGAACGCGGGTGAGGGAACGATCGATGACCTGCCTCTTGAACTGATCGAAATTGCGCCACCCCGCGCCGCCGGCATCCACGACCGTCGTCACGCCCGCACGTGGCGCGTGTGCGTCGGGTTGGACGGCGACGTAGCCGTTGCTCAGGTACGTGTCCTCTGTTCCGTAGAACACATGCGCGTGGAGATCGACCAACCCGGGAACGACATACAAGCCGGTGGCATCGGCCACGCGATTTGCGCGGGACGGATCGATCCGGCCGGCGACTTCGGCAATCTTGCCGGCAGCGATCGCCACGTCCATCACCGAATTGATCCCGTTCCGCGGATCGATGACGTGTCCGCCGCGAATGAGCAGATCGAATTTTTCCTGTTGGCCCAGGATCGGCGACACGCCGGCAACGACCACTGCGACCAGGACAGCGCCACATGCCGTTGCCGTCGTCCTTGTCCTCATCTTTTCCTCGTCGGGATCACCGGCAGCAGGATGTGCGAAGCGCGTTCGGAGTCGTGATAGACGGTCTGCAGCGCCACGCGAACCTCCGTCGTGGCGCCGAATCTCGCACCGGTGTTCGGATTGCGATCGAACTGCGGAAAGTGGCTGCTGGTCACATGGACCCGCAGGCGATGTCCCTTCAGAAACGCAACTGATGTGCCCACCAGATCGATCTCGAAGCGATAAACCTGCCCGGGCTGCAAGAGGCTGGGCCGTTCAAGGCTCTCGCGGTACCGCGCCCGCAGCATGCCCTCCGCCATGTTGTAGGTCGTTCCGTCCGGATGGACGTCCACCAGCTTGGCGACGAAATCGGTATCGACTGCGTCCGAAGAGGCGTAGAGCACCACCTTGAGCGGGCCGGTCACCTCGATTTCATCCTGCAACACCGCTGAGGTGTAGACCAGGACATCCTGCCGGCCCTCGATCGTGCGCTGGTCGCGCGGGCCCGCAGGCGTGGGTGTGCCGCAGCAGTTGTTGCCGCCGACTGAAGGAACGGGGTCGTTCGGATCGTAGCGGAAGCGATCGGACACAGACGGCCCGCTCGGCTTGTCCCACGTGAGGCGACCGTCCCCTTTGTCGGTATTCGCCTTGCCGCCGCTCGTGAAGTACATCGGCCGGTAGTTGGTGCGGGCCAGCGGATATTCATTTTCCAGCACCCACTCGTTTCGACCCATCAGAAAAAGCTTTACCGGAGGCTCGCGGTCCAGACCGTTGTCGATTCCCCTGAGCCGCGAGTCGTACCACCGCAGCGCGAGCGCCTGCTCGTCGACGTGCGCGGTTGGGCCGAAATCGATGTCCCCGGTTTTCCGCGTCGAGCCGTGTCCCCAGGCGCCGATCACGATGTGACTACCGCGCTTCGCCGCTTCGGTGGCGCCGTGGTGGCTCATTCCTACGTATCCACGCAACGTTCCCTGGCTGAAGATGTCGAACCAGCCGCCGAAGGTATGAACCGGGATGGCGATCTTGTTGAACGACTCCTCGACGTTGAGCGGCTGCCAGTACTCGTCGTAGTCGGGATTGGCCAGCCAGTCGTTGTAGAAGCGGGCGTTCCGTCCGACCAGTTGCTGCATGGTGTCGAGCGGCAGGTGTCGCTGAACCTCGTCGTAGTGGACCGCGTGCAGCCCGGCGACCGTGTGGGCGCCGGGATTCTGCATGATTCGCGATTCCTGGCGCACGGGTCCCCAGCCGAAATTGAACGACAGGCGCCAGGCGCCGTTGAGCGTGATCCAGTCGTGGTAAATGCTTGTGGATGCGACGCTCGGGAAGATGGTGACGAGGCTGGGAGGCGCCGCCTGCGCGGCTCGCCATTGATTCTGTCCGAGGTACGAGCCTCCCTCCATACCAACCTTGCCATTCGACCAGCGCTGCCTGGCTGCCCACTCGATCGTGTCGTAGCCATCCTTCTCATCGTCGAAGAAGGGCTCCCACCGCCCATCCGATTCGTGCCGTCCCCGGACGTCCTGAAAGACGTAGACGTAGCCGCGACGCGAGAAGTAGACACCTGCGTCGTAGGCGCTGGGGAATCGCTCCGTACTGTAAGGCGTCCTCGAGACCAGGACCGGATAGCGTCCTTCGTCGATAGGCCGATAGACATCCGCATACAGGATGACGCCGTCGCGCATGGGAATAGCGACGCGGTTGTCCAGGCGGATGTCGTTTCGCGGTGGAACTTCGGCCGGCGGAAAACTCGGGCGTGCCGGTGCCTGTGCAGCCGGCCGATCGGGCATCAGCACGAACAGCGGAAGCAGGAGGGTAAGACATCGAAGCCAAGTCATCCGGGATCTCGTCTGGGTCACCGAAAGTTTTCGATCCGCATCATCGAGGTTGAAGCCGCGTCGACTACCTTGAGGGCCACATCGCGGTCGAGTTTGGTGTCGCGCGCGCGATACACCTCACCCATCCCGCCGGCGCCAATCAGGCCGGCGATTTCGAATGGTCCGAATCGGGTTCCTGGCGCGAGCGGCATGAACGTGGCGTCCGAGTGGCCGAAGTATAGCCGACGCCCCGTCGGCGCCCGCGATGTCGACATCATCGTTCTGCCGCCGAAGTATGAGGTGGTTCATCGGCGGACGCGACCTTGACCTCGCTCGGCCGCGGGCGTAGTGTCTCGATCTGTCGAGAGTCCGGTGTTCACTTGTGTGAGGATATGCACCACCTGAGGCGATGGCTCGTGTTCAGTTGTGCCGCCTTGCCGCTGGCCGGTGCGGTCCTCGCACGCGCACAGGCTGCGGTCTCGCAGTCACCGACACCCGCCAAACAGCACTGGGCGTATGCGAAACCTCTGCGGCCCGACCTGCCCGCGGTCGCCAGGTCTGAATGGGTCCGCAGTCCGATCGACCAGTTCGTGCTGGCGCGCCTCGAAAGCGAAAAGCTTTCGCCGTCGGCGGAGGCGAGCAAGGCGACGCTGCTGCGTCGCGCCACGCTGGATCTGACCGGTCTGCCACCGACGCCGGAAGATCTCGATGCGTTCATGGCCGACCGCTCGGACGACGCGTACGCGCGCGCTGTCGATCGGCTGCTCGCGTCGCCGCACTACGGCGAACGCTGGGCGCGCCCCTGGCTGGACCTCGCGCGCTATGCCGACACCAACGGCCACGAAAAAGACAACCGCCGCGCCATCTGGAAGTACCGCGACTGGGTGATCGATGCGCTGAACCGGGATATACCGTTCGACACGTTCACGATCGAGCAGATCGCCGGCGACATGCTTCCGAATGCGACCGTGCAGCAGAAGATCGCCACCGGCTTCCACCGCAACGCGATGACGAACGAAGAAGGTGGCGTCGATCCGGACGAGTCGAGGTACGAAGTGCTCGTCGATCGCGTCAACACCACGGCGACGGTGTGGCTGGGGACGACGCTGGCGTGTGCGCAATGCCATAACCACAAGTACGATCCGTTCACCCAACGGGATTACTTCCGCTTTCTCGCCTTCTTCGCGAACGGTGACTTCGAGAGCCGAACCTTCGGCGACGGCACGCGCTACTTCGAGCCCACTCTCGATCTCGCGACGCCCGACCAGGAGGCCACCCGCAAAGAGCTGCAGGCCAGGGTCGACCAGCTCGATCGGGAGCTGAAGCGGGTGACGCCGGCCGTCCGTGAGGCGCAGGAGCGGTGGGAGGAATCGATTCGCTCGGCAGATCGTGCCTGGACGCCGCTTGCGCCACGGACGGTCGCCGCCACCAATGGCGTCGTGCTGAACACACTGTCTGACGGATCGGTGATGGCATCCGGCGCCAACCCGCCGTTCACGTCGTACACAGTGACGGCAGATACGACGCTGCGGGGCATCACCGGACTGCGTCTCGAGACCCTACCGGATCCGTCCCTGCCCAGAGGCGGGCCGGGACGCGACGCCTACGGGCATTTCCGCGTCACCGGGATTCACGTCGAGGTGACGCCGGTTGCCGATCCCACCCAGCCGCCCCGCGCGGTTCGATTCGAGACGCTCAAAGTGAACGACTCTGCGTCCGTCTTCGAGCCACGGGACCTGCTCGCCCTTCGATTCGCTGATGCTGGCTCAGGGCAGGCTCCCGAGGCAGGAGGCTCCGATCGCCGGCGCGGATCGTGGGCGATCAATGCCATGCGGGACGCCGAACGCGTGCCGCGCCACGCCGTCCTCGCCGCCGCGGCGCCGTTTGGCATTCCCGGCGGTACGCGGATCACGGTGCGCATCGATCACCTCGACGGCACGATTGGTCAGGGCATCGGGCGTTTCAAGCTATCCGTGACAGATGCCGCAAATCCGCTCGAGGGTGCGGACCTGGCGGCGCGAGTGCGACCGACGCTGGCGCTGCCGGCGGCGGAACGCACGGCCGCGCAGGCCGACGAGCTCGCCGCGATCTTCCGCTCGACCAGCCCGTTGTTGAAGCCTGCCCGCGAAGCTCTTGCGGCGGCGCGGAAGGCACTCGCCGACCTCCAGATTGACTCGACGCTGGTGATGAAGGAGCGCCCCTCGAACGAGCCACCGTCCTTTCAGCTTCGGGTGCGCGGAAGCTTCTCTGCCGCGGCCGAGCGTGTATCCGCCCGGACGCCCGGTGCGCTGCACCCGTTCCGCGAGGATCAACCCGTGAACCGCCTCGGCCTCGCGCGCTGGCTGGTCGACGCGGACAACCCGCTCGTCGCGCGTGTGGCCGTGAATCGGCTCTGGGAGCAGATCTTCGGGCGGGGGCTGGTCGAGACGAGTGAAGACTTCGGCGCGCAGGGTTCGCCGCCGACCCACCGCGAGCTGCTCGACTGGCTGGCCACAGAGTTCGTTGCAAAGGGCTGGAGCCAGAAAGCCATCATCCGCGAGATTCTGCTGTCCGCCGCGTACCGCCAGTCGTCAGCCGTGACGCCGGAGCTCGCCGAACGCGATCCCTACAACCGGCTGCTGGCGCGTGGTCCGCGTGTCCGTATGGAGGCCGAGATGGTTCGCGACGCCGCGCTCGCGGTGAGTGGACTGCTCAGCCCGAAGATGTTCGGCCCGAGCGTGTTTCCATTGCAGCCCGATGGCATCTGGAACATGCCGTACAGCAGCGACAAGTGGACCACGAGTAGCGGGGAGGATCGCTATCGGCGCAGTCTGTACACATTCTGGCGCCGCACCTCGCCCTATCCGAGCTTTATGACGTTCGACGCAACCAGCCGCGAGTACTGCACCGTCCGCCGCGTCCGGACCAACACACCGCTCCAGGCCTTGACGCTCCTGAACGATCCAGCATCGTTCGAGGCCGCGCGGGCACTGGCCGGGCGGATGATGGCCGCCGGCGGCGATCGGCGGTCGCGCGCCGCCTTCGGCCTGACACTGGTCCTTTCGCGCGCCGCGAAGCCGGCCGAACTCGATCGCCTCGTCTCGATGTACGAGCAGGAGCTGAATCACTACTCGGGTCGGATACCGTATCCGACCCCTCCTGCTGGCTCCGCTGAGCACGCGGCATGGACCATGGTCGCCAACGTGCTGCTGAATCTCGACGAGGCAGTGACGAAGGAATGATGAGCAGCAAACCCGATCTACGCGACCGCGCTGGCCTGCGAGTGGTGACGCGCCGGCATTTCTTCGAGCAGGCTTCGTTCGGCATCGGCGGCCTCGCACTCGCCTCGTTGATGGACGGCGTCCTGTTCGCGCAGGCGCAGGGTGGTCAGGCGTCCTTGGCCCGCCCGCCCGCCTCCGCTCCGCCCCCGGGCTTCGGCGTGGCAGGCCGTCATTTCGTGCCCAAGGTCAAACGAGTCATTTATCTGTTCATGGCCGGCGCGCCATCCCAAATCGATCTCTTCGATCCCAAGCCGACCCTCACCAGGCACGACGGCGAAGACATCCCCGAGGAGTTCATCAAAGGCGAGCGCTTCGCGTTCATCAAGGGCACGCCGAAGCTGCTGGCCTCGCCATTCCAATTCAAGAAACACGGGCAGTCGGGAGCGGAGCTCTCGGAGTTGCTGCCCAACCTGGCGAAAGTCGCCGACGACATCGCGATCGTGCGCTCGATGCGGACGTCGCAGTTCAATCACGCGCCGGCGCAGATCTTCATGAATACCGGCCACCAGGTGATCGGCCGGCCCAGTCTCGGCTCGTGGCTCAGCTACGGGCTCGGGAGCGAGAACAGCGACCTTCCCGCCTTCATCGTTCTGCTCTCGGGCGAGAACAACCCCGACGGCGGCAAGTCGTGCTGGGGCAGCGGATTCCTTCCGACGACGCACCAGGGAGTGGAATTCCGATCGAGCGGCGAACCGGTCCTGTTCGCCTCCAACCCTGAAGGGGTCGACAGCAACGTGCGGGGGCGGTCGATCGCGGCCATCAACGATCTCAACCGGCTCCATGCGGTAGATGTTCAGGATCCGGAGATCCAGACGCGCATCGCTGCCTACGAGCTGGCGTATCGGATGCAGACCAGCGTCCCCGAACTGACCGACGTGTCGAAGGAACCGGCGTCGGTTCATGAGTTGTACGGCACCGAACCGGGGAAGGCGTCGTTTGCCAACAACTGCCTGCTCGCTCGGCGGCTGGTCGAGCGGGGCGTGCGGTTCGTTCAGCTCTATCACCGCGGTTGGGACACTCACGGCGCCTCATTCGGCGAGGATATCGTCGAGAAGCTTCCGCACCTGTGTCGCGAAACCGATCGGCCGATCTACGGGCTGCTGACGGATTTGAAGCAGCGGGGGCTCCTCGACGACACGCTGGTCGTGTGGGGCGGAGAATTCGGCCGCACGCCGATGAACGAGGCGCGGAACGGGTCGAAGTTCCTCGGCCGGGACCATCATCCGCGGGCGTTCACGATGTGGCTCGCCGGCGGCGGGATCAAGCCGGGTGTGACCATCGGCCGCACCGACGATTTGGGTTACAACGTCGTCGAGGATCCGATCGAGGTCCACGATCTGCATGCCACGATGCTGCGGTTGTTGGGAATCGATCACGAGAAGCTGACGTATCGATTCCAGGGGCGCGACTTCCGGCTGACCGACGTGAGCGGGAAGCCGGTCACGAAGCTGCTCGCGTAGCGCGTTTTCCAGATCCGTGTAGCGCGGGGCTTTCAGCCCGGCGACCGACGCGGCCCGGCCGCGCTACATCGAAACGCAAACCGCTCTAGACACACGCGAGCTACCCACGGACTGCTAGACTTCAGCCGCCCTCCCGGGGATGACGTCGATCTGGAATCGCGGGTCGGCGGCCGGCACGCTCGTCACCGGCAGCCCCAGCTCGCTGCGGACAATGTTGCAGCCCTGTGCGATCGCGCTCGCTTTGTAGAACGCGATCTCGCGATTGCAGCCCTGGCGTCCGAAGCCGCAGTCACTCGACACGATCAGCCGCTCCGGCGGGATGTACTTCAGCGCCTTCCGGATTTCGCCCGCGACGTCCTCCGGCCGATCCGCCTGCAGCGATCGGTGGCTGACCGCGCCGATGCAGATCTTTTTCTTCAAATCGTGCTTCAGCGGCTCGAACAGCTCGAGGTCGCGCTGGTTGCGATCCTTCATCTCGAGCGTCCACACGTCCCCACGGCACGCTTCCAAGTACAGTTCGATCGACTGCGCGTAGCTGGTGTCCTCCATCACCCGCTGCATGTTGGGATTGCCCCAGCAGGTGTGGTTCCAGATCTCCACATCGTCCAGCCCCTCGACCTCGCGGTTGAACGCGTCCACCATGAACTTCACCGATTCGGCGTCCATGCCGAACGTGTTTGCCATGAAGTGGAGGGTCGGCTCCTCGATCTGGATCAGGCGGCATCCGGCGTCGCGCAGCGCGCGCAGTTCCGTGTTCATCGCCTCGGCCATGTCCCAGATGACCTGGCGCTTGTCGGTGTACTTCGGCGTG
>Ga0105248_10001632_pt1 | contig 24933 bp, 47 predicted proteins | sample KBSS34metaG_FD_81524 | JGI IMG/M metagenome (GOLD analysis project Ga0105248, IMG submission 81524) | Switchgrass rhizosphere microbial communities from Kellogg Biological Station, Michigan, USA - KBS S3-4 metaG | ecosystem: Host-associated > Plants > Roots > Rhizosphere > Soil | place... | reverse complement strand
GCTTCACGATGTAGCCGGTCACAACGGACGAACCGTTGTGGAAGTGGACTGCGATGGTGCCGGTGCCGGAACCGAAGTTGAGTTTATTGAGAGGATGCATTGGTGGGTCCTTCTAAGACGTATCCCCTATTTATGTGAACGTCAAAAAAATCTGGCAAACCAAATCACCGTCGGGTATCCTGAGCGACTGATAGGAGAGTCGCCATGAACATCATTCTGTTCGGTCCCCCGGCTGCTGGTAAGGGCACCCAAGCGAAGGCGCTCGCCTCTCGTGGAATGGTGCATCTTTCGACCGGCGACATGCTGCGCGCGGAAGTGGCCTCTGGCTCCGACTTCGGTCAGCAGATCAACGCGATCATCTCCGGCGGTAATCTCGTGTCCGACGAGATCGTCACAACGCTGATCGCCAATCGTGTTCGTCAGTATCAGAACGACTCGGCGGCCGACCTTCTGTTCGATGGTTTCCCGCGCACCGTTGCGCAAGCCGTTTCGCTGGATGAAATCCTCGCGTCGTGGGATCAAAAGGTCGATCTGGTCATCAATCTGACCGTGGACAAGGAAATCCTGCTTGGCCGAGTGGCGAAGCGTTTCGTCGCCGAAGGTCGTTCGGACGACAATCCCGAAGCGTTTGCAGTGCGCCTTGCCGCCTATGAGCGCGACACCGCCGCCGTGCTTCCGCACTACGAAGCGCAAGGCTGCGTGAAGAACGTGGACGGAATGCTCGACATCCCCACCCTCAGCGCGGTCATCAACACGCTTGTGGGCTGGCACTAATGGCCTACGTCGTCACCCGCACGTTCGGGCGCGACCTGCGATATCTTCAGGTGGACGAATGGAATCGCACCCCTCCGATGTGGGTGGCTGACCAAGACGACGCATTGACTTTCTCGAACGCTCGGGAAGCCCAAGAAATGTGCCTGCGATACTCGGGTGAGGCGATTCTCGAAACCTAATTTTGGTTGACCAAAAGTCTTTGTCCGCTATGTTCTCTGAAAGACAAGGAGAACTGTATGTCGGATTTCGCCGTCAAGGTCGTCGAGATTACCAACCCGGTGCAGCATCACCCGGATGCGGACAGGCTCAGCCTGATCCAAATCGGCGGGTATACCTGCATCTCCGCAAAGCTCGAAGACGGCTCCCATCGCTACAGCGAAGGCGATCTCGTGGTCTATGTGCCCGAGGCCGCCATCGTGCCCGAATATCTCCTGAAGCCCGGCTTTTGGAACGACGAGAAGGGCAAGGGCATCCTCGCCGGGTCGAATGGCGACCGGGTGAAGGCGATGCGCCTGCGCGGCATCTTCTCCCAAGGCATTCTGTTCGCCCCAGAGATCGACGGCGAAGGCCCGATGCTCCGCAACGAAGCCGACGAACTCCTGCTGGTGAAGGCGGGCGACGACGTGGCCGAGTTCCTCGGCATCACGAAGTATGAGCCGCCGGTCCCCACGTCGCTGCAAGGCGAGGTGTGCAACATCGCCGGGAAGACCGCCAGCTACGACTTCGAAAGCATCCAGTCGGTGCCCGAACTCTTCGCCGTGGGTGAAGAAGTCGTGGCCACGGAAAAGCTGCACGGCACCAACACCCAGATCGGCTACGTGCCCGGCCTGAACCACGAAGAACTGTTCTTCGACGGCTGCCTCTATGTCGGCTCCAAGGGCATGTCCGCCAAGGGTCTGGTCATGAAGGACAACGAGGCGAACGACGGGAACCTCTACGTGAAGAACCTGCGGGCTCTGATCGCGGCGGGCTTCGGCGAACGCATCAAGGAGATGGCGCTCGAAGCCGATAAGCCGGTTCGCGTGTTCGGCGAAGTCTACGGCGCCGGTGTCCAGAAGGGCTACGCCTACGGCCACAAGGCTCCGGCGTTCGCCGTGTTCGACATTCAGGTTGGCTACGAATATCTGCCGTATGAGCAGATGGTCGCCGCCGCCGCGCGCCTTGGTGTGACCACCGTCCCGCTGCTCTACGAAGGCCCCTACGATCTGGCGGCCCTCGAAGTGCATCGGGACGGCAAGAACACGCTCGACAGCACCCACATTCGGGAAGGCATCGTCATCAAGGCGCGGGACGGCAGCCGTCACCCCTACCATGGCCGCAAGATCGGTAAGTGGGTCAGCCCGACCTACCTGCTGAAGTCGGACGGCGAAGAGTTCAACTGATGGCCGTCGAGCGGATCGGAAGCGATCAATATCCATTTTTCGCGGCCCGCCTTCCGCTCGGGACCGGCGATGTGGTGGAGCGGGTGAAAGCCCTCTCCACCGTCGCCGCGCCAGACTGGTATTGGATGCCACAGGACGATCATATCCGAGTGGCTTTCCGTCACGAAACCGATGCCGTTGCGTTCGACGCGGCGAATGGAGACCCGAAATGAAAAAGTCCACCCTTCGTTCGACCCTCGTCAAAGAGATCAACGAGATCGGTGCGGGACTGCGCGAGCAGACCATTCCTCGCCAGCAGAACCGCAGCTACGCGAACCCGAACTTCCCCATGTTGTCGAACCAGCATCCGTTCCACGCGCTTATGCTGTCGGTCTTCAACGAGGTGTATCGCAACAATCACTCGTCCATGTGGGCGAAAGATTTCAATGCGTTCGCATCGTTCTTCAGCCTGCCCCGTCTGGCCGACACGGCACGATACGTGTCCAACCCGGACTCCTACACCCTTCAGATCACGAGTTTGGCGGCCGATGACGCCGAAGTGGTCATCGGTATCGCGCACACCGTGACCCACGAGATTCCGGGCGGCGAAGAACCGGTCATGGAATGGATCACGGTCGATCCCGACACCAAGGTCCGCCGCCCTGCCACCGACGGTTCCGGTAAGCCGTTGATGAAGAAAACCAAGTCGAAGGAAGAGCAGGAGAAGTGTTCGTTCGAATACCACTTCCCTCTGGATTTCTTCGTGGACCTGTTCAAGGAAATCGGCCGCGAGAGCATCCTCTCGGTGCCCGACGACTACATTCCGGCCCCGCTCGGCGTGGACATCTCCCGGTTCCTGTATGGCATGGGTATGGACATCCCCATGATGGTGTCGCGCGGCGGCTGGGACCATCCCCACATGACGATGCACCCGATGCTGAAAATGCGTTCGGGCCGTATCGACCCCGTCCGCATCTTCTTGAAGCCCGAAAAGGGCACCGACCGGATGGAAGTCATCGTGGAGCCCTATCCGCCCGAGCAGATCAAGGCGCACCGCGAACTGACCCAGCGCCGAGAAGGCTGGGTGCACCTCCGCGTCCACGACACGCAAACCCTGAAGGCGTTCCTGAAGGCGATCCCGAGGGCGCCCGCCGAGCAACCGTCGATGGTCGCCGGATGAACTGCGTCGAGTGCAACAAGCCCTACGATGATCCGACGTTCTGCTACTACGGCGGACAGATCAATCACGGCCCGGCCTACTGGTCGGACAAGGGCGTGTTGTGCTCGCCAAAATGTTCCACGGATCACTTCCTGAAGCGGCACGCGGCGGGTGAAGTCCTGAAGCCCGCCCCGCGCCCCGGCGTTCCCGCAAATTAAATTACCGCTCCAACTCGGACCTGCACTAAAGTTCGAGTATGAGCAGCAAGTCGTGGGATGAGCGGTGGATGTCCACCGCCGTCAACAAGGGAACATTCAGCAAGGATCGCAGCCGCAAAGTCGGCGCGGTGATTGTTGATGCCGACAACGACGAAGTTTCCAACGGCTGGAACGGTTTCCCCCGTAAGATCAACGACAACGTGGAAGTTCGTCACGAACGTCCCCTCAAGTATCTTTGGACCGAACACAGCGAGCGCAATGCTCTATACAACGCGGCACGAATGGGCCGGGCGACCAAAGGTTGCAGAATCTACCAAACGATGTATCCCTGTTGCGACTGCGCGCGCGGGATCATCCAGTCCGGCATCGTCGAAGTCATCACAGTCGAGCCCGATTGGGACGATTTGACTTACAAGACGGAGTTCGCCGTGACCAAGGAAATGCTGCAAGAAGCCGGGGTCGCCGTTCGCTTCGTCGAGGGCAAGACCCCCGAGCGCAAACCTGATGTTGCGGCTCCTGCTCTGCCCAAGACGCCGTGGCAGAAATTCGTGGATGCGTTCATGGCATTCCCGCTCTACGTCATGTGGCCGGGTCAGAAATGAAGATTCTTCTCATCATCATCTTCATCCTGATTATTTTTGATCGGGCTGAGCGCCCGCGGCGCGGCGGTGGCTACCAGCCTCGCCCGGCGCCCACGCCGAATGGCATTTATACCCACCCGACCCCACCTCGCCCGCCGGGCTATCCACCGTTCCCCGGTCCCTACTATACGTTGAAGGGGATGCGCTGGCCTTGGGACATTCGCCCGCGCTGGCTCTGGGAAGATCGTTGGACGGTCGATGATTTGCCTTACGGCGTGAAATGGGCCGACGAAATCAAGGCGAACATCGCCAAGAATGAAGCGCAATGGAAGCGCCCGCCACCTCCGGCTCCCATGCGACCGATGAAGCCTTGACACCATAGGTGGATTTGGTAAACGAGATTCTGGTTACGGAGTCTCGTGTGGAACTCGATCTTGAACATGTCAGCGACCCTGTCGCATCCCGTGCAGATTTTTATGCGCGGGTGCTGTTCAACTTGCTCATGGCCTGCCTCATCATCGGCGCCTCGCTGGGCGCGGGGATGGTCGGCTACCACAATCTCGTTCACCTGAGTTGGATCGACTCCTACCTCAACGCCTCAATGATCCTGTCGGGCATGGGTCCGCTGGCCCCTTGTGACACATTCTGGGGCAAGCTGTTCGCGGGCACCTATGCGCTCTACTCGGGCCTCGTCATCGTCATGACTGCTGGCTTGATCCTCGCACCCGTCGCGCACCGCCTGCTCCACAAGTTCCACGTCGAGTGTGATTGATGGCCGAACAGTTCGACCGGGTCTTCGCTCTCCTGAAATTTGACCGGGACGATCTGATCGCTTGGCTGGCCGACTATTTCGGATTCAACGAAACCGAAGGCACCGATTGCTACCAGATGACTCGGGTGAAGGGCGCGTTCCAATACGATACCGTCACCGTTGATGATTTCGAGGAATTCGACCACGAGATGATGGGTGATCTCGCGGATTTTATCCTGACCAAATTGAGGACGCCCGATGAGCGAACTTGAAGACCTTCGCGCCCTCGTCAAGGAACTGGCCGAAGGCATCTTCCTCGTGGACCGAGCCACGGTTCCCAAGGGCAAGCAGCCGTGTGAGGCCCCCGATCAGGTGGTCGGCAGTCTGGTCATCATGGGCCGCACCTATCAAAAAATTCTGGATGCCGCGAAAGGGCTGACCGACGATGTGGACGAACATTAAGCGGATCGACGACGAGGCAGAGAACGTCTGCAAGTTCGTCTACACGAACAAGAGCGCCGTCGTGGAGTCGGTGCTCTACAAATACCCGACCTACCAAGAGCGGACGGTGATCTGCTGCTCGACGCAATCGGGTTGTCCGGTGGGCTGCCGCTTCTGCGGCGCCGGGGACTATTTTGTTCGGTCTCTGACCGCCGATGAAATCGTCAGCCAAGCGGTCTATTCTGTCGAGCAGACCCACACCGACCCGGCGACGATGCATCGCCTGCAAATCATGTTCATGAGCATGGGCGAACCGCTCTTGAACCTGAAGGGCCTCGTCCCGGCCATCGAGCAGCTTTATGCGCTCTACCCGAAGGCCGCTCTCCTGATCTCCACGTCGGCCCCCGAAGTGGATTACGAGAAGGTGCTCGATATCAGCAAGCGCGTGCCGACCGTCGGCCTGCAATTCTCGGTGCATGAGAGCACGGATGCTGCGCGCGACGAACTCGTGCCGTTCAAGAAGAAGCTGACCCTGAAGCAGATCGCATGGGAAGGCGAGCGGTGGTTCCATGAAGTCGGCCGCAAGCCGTTCTTCAACTACTGCGCCCACGACGGCAACTCGACGCAGGAAGATGCCGAACGCATCCTCGCGCTCTACGATCCGAGTGTGTGGTGCGCCACGGTCAGCGTCGTGTGCGAGCGCGACGAGGGGATGCCGAAGACCAACGAGCATCAGCGCAGCCTTGCGTCCGATTTTGCCGCCAAGCTGGTGGCTCTCGGCTACGACACCCGCATGTTCGATCCGGCCGGGCAGGACACCATTGGCGGCGGCTGTGGTCAGCTTTGGTTCGTGCAGCAGTGGATGCGCGACAACCCCGAACTGGCGCGGCCGTCTATCGGCCACGGCAAGGAAATCGTTCACGCTCCTGAAGCGGTGGTGTGACACCGCTCCACCATAGTCGGATGAAGGCCCACAAGCTCGATCACCTAGTCGAGCTTGTGGAGCCCCCGAGGTTCAGCCGAAACCTGATGGAGATGTTCGACGACTGGCTCGACATCAACCTCACCGGGTTTTATCATTTGAGCATGACCAACGACGAAAGTGGATCGAACAAGCTCTATCGTTTCACATTCTCCGAGGAACGCGACGCGATCCTGTTCAAGATTTTCTTCCAAGGTTAGCCATGAAACCCGCCCCGCTCACTGAAGAAGAAATCAAGGCGTGGCACAAAATCCAGTTTCACCTCACCGATGACATCATTGAGGATCGGCTTGACGATTGGAACGAGTGGTTCGAGAAGCAGGGCAAACCCGAGAACTATCGGTTCAGTGTGAGTTCGGCGAGCTACTCTGGACATCGCTACGTCACGTTCCTATTTGCCAGACAGGAGGATGCCGTGCTGTTCCGGCTCTTCGTAGGCGAGGACGGAAGGGCTGGCTGTGTCTTTGAACCTTGATCCGTTCGGTGGAACGCCAGCCTGCCATATCCTCGTCGAGAAGTTGAACCGCACGGATGACCGCCTGCTCGCGCGAGACATCGTGGTCGCCTTCAATCGCTATTTCGAGACGATGGGTGAGTTGCTGAAGCTCAACAATCCCAGTCGCGATATCATGATGCGGATGTGGTATGAGAAGGTGAACGCGGAGTCGAAGCCGAACTTCGAGCCAAGACTCGAAGCGCACGGCATCCCGTATTCCTACTTCCACAACATCTTGACGCATCGTCTTCGACAGCAACGAGATCATGGCGCGTTGTTGGAGAAATTCAGAGACGAAGATCGGGATCACGCCGAAATTCTCTACGCCTTGCGGATGATGGCCAAATACCGGGCCACGGGCAACGAAGAGTATTTGGTGGACGAAAATCAAATCTGAGGTAGGCTGTCTCCAAAGTAAGGAGGCACACCTTGGGTCGCAATGTTTCACGTCAACGAGCGCAATGGAACTACGATGTTCCCGGCGCCCCCGTGCGCGTGAAGCCCGAGCGCGAGCGTGTGATATTCCCTCTCGAAGTCTGCGAGTATCGCAGCTACACGGCCGAATACGAGCACTATCGGGGCATCCGCGAGGATCGCAGCTTTGCGCCCTATCAGCCGGGCGAAGTGCTGTTCGTTCGCAACGGCAACCTCATTCAGATCGCCCGCGTGCTGCGCGTTTTCGCGCATCACATGGAATCCAAGCGCAACGGTGACCGCTACATTCCCCGCTACAATATCCAGACGGTCACGAAAGACCTGTTCTGGTCGGCGAACTATCGTTCGGTGTTTCCCGGCGATATTTTCTACGCCTACCACGAGCGCGGCCCCGGCGAGAAGTCGGTGTTCCGTCCGCCGTTCATCCTCAAAGAATTCATCGCGGAACTGAAATGATCGACAAATACGCCGTTGAGCGCCAACGCGATGAGGACTGGGAACGCGCGCAGATCAAGCAGGTCGGCACGCTGAAGTTTCTCGTGTTCTACATTCTGATCGGTATTTGTGGCGCCGCAGGTCTAATTTTTGGTATAGTGACTTTGTTCACCGATCATAGGTTCTGGGGGCATTCGCTCGCTGAACTGATCCTCGGTGGTTGTATGTTGCTCTTGGCGCCGATTGGATTTCTTGGCGACACGGCTGGATTTAGGGGGAAACTCTATGACTAAGAAGGACGATCTGGGCGACCGGATGAAGGAATATGAGCGGCACGAGACCGGGCGGAAGTTCCTCCCGATGCTGCCGATCTATGCCCGCATCGACGGCCGGGGCTTTTCGAAGTTCACGAAGGGTATGGCGCGTCCGTTCGACGCGGCGATGACCCACGCCATGATCGAGACCACCAAGTATCTCGTGAAGGAGACGCACGCCAACATCGGCTATGTGCAGTCCGACGAGATCAGCCTCGCATGGCTGGCGCCCGACTACACGTCGTCGATCTTCTTCGATGGCAAAATCACCAAGATGACCAGCGTGCTGGCCGCCATGGCGACGGCTGGCTTCGGCCGGGCCATCCGTGGCTGGCAGCCTTACGAAGACCGGTTCCCGGCTTTTGACGCTCGCGTGCTGCAACTGCCGCTGCCCTACGAGGCGGCGAACATGTTCCTGTGGAGGAACATCGACGCGACGAAGAACGCCGTGAGCATGGCCGCTCGCCACTACTATTCGCCGAAGCAGATGCACGGCAAGAACCAAGCGGCGATGATCGAGATGCTTCAGGACAAGGGCGTGATCTTCGCCGACTATCCCGAATCGTTCCGTCACGGCACGTTCGTGCGCCGCGAGGTGGACCCGGTGACTCAGCGTTCATCCATCGGGACCTTCAGCGTGCCGTTCCGTCTCATCGAGAACCGCACCGAGGTGATCTTCGACGGGGCGACGCCGGTCTACAAGCCTCTGGCGGTGGCCGCGTGACGCAGCTTCGCAGCACGGCCATCCTGCTCGGCTTCGTCGCGCTTTTCTCCGCGATCAGCTTTGGGACATGGATTCTGGTGTGGCAACCGCCGCTGCCGCCGATCTGGCGGCTGGTGATGGCGTCGGTCGCATTCGGGAGCATGTTCGGCGCCATGGCGTGGTGCCTGCTGACGGTTCCGGTCGCCAAGCCGAGAAACGACGGGTGGCGCCGGTATCGCTTCTTCATGTGGTGGCTCGCCCTCTCCGCGATGTTCGAGGGGATGATCCTGACCAAGGGCCAAACCTTTGATTTCTGGCGAGATTTTCTGCCAGTGGTTGGTATCACCCTCTCGGTCACGTCGATGGGTTGGGCTCTCGCGTCGATCCGAGCCTCTCGGGTCGATGGCGATGTAATGATTGGGCCGGAATCCTAAGAAACTATTTGGTTCACCAGATTTTTCCTGATAGGGTCCTTCCTTAATCGAAATTCAGCACAAGAACGGCCATCTGGTCGTAGGAAAAGAAAATGGAAGTCACCCTCCGCAAAGCCGCCGCCCTCTCGCAAGCCCTGCTCGAAGCGAGCCGCGCGCTCCCGCTGGCCAAGTCGGTCACGGTTTCGGTCTACGCCGACACTCCGGTGGCCGATGCGGTCAAGGAAGCCCAAGCCAAGCTGGCGTTCAATTCCGCCAAGGTCACCGGCCTGATTCGCGCCGCGTTCGAAATTCGGGGCTCGATCAGCGATCAGAACGCCGTCAATGGCGTGTCCAAGCGCCTCACCGAGAAGGCCGCGCTCGACGCGACCGAAAAGCTCCTGTCTGCCGCCGTCGGCGGCGCCAAGGCCAACCCCTTCGACGACACCCCGGAAGCTTCCGCCGACATCGCCCAAGCTCAACTTGATGCGCTGCGCGAGCGCCAGAAGAATGTCGCGGATCGCTACAGCCGTGAAGAGTCGTTGACCGTCGGCGTTCTGTCCGGTGATGTGGTCGGCGGCCTGCAAGACCAACTGGCGACCATCCGTCGCCGGAAGGTGGAAATCGCGGATGAGCTTCTCACGCTCAACATGACGAAGAAGGTCACTCTTTCGGCCGAGACCGTCGCGTTGCTGCAAGAGTTCAAGGTCATCTAACCAGACACGGTCGGGGCTTCGGCTCAGGCCGCTACCGGGCTTCGGCTCGGGGTGAAAGTGGGAGACGAGAACAGCGCAAAAACAATGGCACGTTTAAGCTTCGGCTTAAACATCACCCTGTAAAGGGATAGTCCCTTGTTTCCTCCGTCCCGGTTTCGGCCGCCAGTCCTGAGTGACTGTTGTCTTTTGTTGGGGGTTGTTGGGGCTTTTGTGACTTGTGCCTTGTGATTTGTGAGTTGCACGTTGTTCGCTCTGGGCTTGCCCCACTTTCATCTTCTTTTCGTATGAGGTTTGCTGTGCCGAAGCCGATCCATCCCGAACTGCTCTCCCTCTCCGAGGAATTCGTCCGTAAGGTCACCGACCGATGGGCGGCGGAAGGCCAACAGGTCACACCGGAGCACGTCATCAAATCGGCGGCGCTCAAGGTCGCGAAGTCGATGGCTTTCACTCGCTATCCCGGCCTTGGCGACGTGCCGTGATCCTCTGGCGCCACATCAAATCCGAAGGCGAGTATTGGGAAGTGGGACGCGGCCTCATGGGCTCCCTTCCCGTTGTGATCTACGCCGCCCGGCTTGAGGGCCGCGTGTGGGTCCGCGCCGCCGATCTGTTTGATGATGGCCGCTTTGGTGTGGTCGCCCATAGCGAGGGTTCTTACCCGGCGACTTACCCGCTGCCCGCAACTTTCGAAGCCGATCTGTCAGAGGTGTTCGTTCTCCGTGAAGGAGACGAGTTCATCGTGATCCCGAAGGCCGAATATGTCGAGGAAGGTTGATCTTCAAATTGGGAAACTCAAGAAGGTCGATCCGGTTCAGCTTACCTACGAGCATCGGCCCGACTATATTTTTCCGCATTTTGTTCTGATGGCGCCGGGCACCTACAACCACGATTTCTATGGCGATGTGTTCCGCACGAAGAAGGCATACTCCGAGCGCCTTCTATGGTGCGAGCAGAATGTCGGGCGCGGGAGCCAATTGTCGGCGGGCCAGTATCAGAATCAGGCGTGGTTCGTGACGGAATGGGCCGACAAGTGGGGACCATATCCGCCATCATCGGTTTGGAGCGAAGTGCGCGACCGCGAGCTTCTCGAACCGTCTGGCGCGGCGATCTGTTTTCTTCGGGAAGAGGATGCTCTTCTTTTCAAAATGAGGTGGGGATGACTACGAAGTTTGTGGTTGAGGCCAACGTCTATGACAAGGTCTGGGTCGCGGTCGAAGAGTATTCTTCGCCCGGTGGCAAGAAGGACCCGGCAGTGACGGCAGCCTTGGCGTATACGGAAAAAATGGGACAGCAGACTCGTGTTCGCAAAGTTGTTGAAAAAGTGGTGTTCTTCTCGCCGAAGCCCGCAGCCGCCAAAGCCGCTCCCCTCCGAATCGTCCAAGTCGCCTGAGATCAAGCTGACGATCAGCACCTTCAGCTTGGCTGACGGTGATCTCAGCCGGGCGGTCGAATGGGATCGCAAGTTCAGCTATGCCGGTCCCCCGGCTCGCCCAGTGCTTTCAAACGGCGCCGCCTGCTGGCTCGAAGAAAATAAGATCGCCTACCGCACGGCACAGAACCCGGCCGCGAATTTTCTGATGGACATCTATTTTGAGTCCACGGCTGATGCGGTTCTCTTCAAGATGTTCTGGCTGTGAACTTCTCGGCTTTCATGTTCACGCTTGATCGGGAGAAAAACCCGACGCTGGTCGAGCGCGCTCCCGTGTTCGAGGACCGCGTCTATCTGAGAGCCGACATCGAACTCTGGCTCGAAGAGAATCTCAATGGTCTTTTCGAATATCGCGCTGGCGAGCGCACGGTCACGCTGCTCTTCAAGCGGAAAGAAGACGCCGCCATGTTCAAGCTGTTCTGGCTGTGAGAGTCGTCGATCACCAGACACTTGAGGTCGGTCCCGCCAGCGATCTGGTGTTCACCGAAGTCGAAACCATCCTCGTGCGAAAGCGCGTGCGACTGCATGGCAAGCTGAGCTTTGTAGACCACAAGTATCCCGGCAGAGCTTTCGCTCATCTGCGAGAAAACGTGAGGGAGTGGCTTAACGCGAACCTTCCGACCACCTCGGTTCACGAGGGATCGACCGTTCTCCTAAGCTTCGAGTCGGAAAAAGACGCAGCCCTGTTCCGGCTCGTCTGGTCTTAGGCCGCTTTCTGGGCGTTGAGTTTCTCGCCCAAGATCGTCCGCAGTTTCGTGTTCCAGAGCGGCACGCGATCATACTGGTGCACGATGGGGAAGGTGAGCCCGCCCGCCGTTGTCACACCCATGTCGGTGAGGATCGGCTCCGGCTCAAGCAGGTTCGGCCGGAAGTTCGCAATCTTCGACGGGTCGGCCATGGTTCCGGCCTGACAGGCGAAGCCGTCTTCTTGCTGCACCAACTGCGCGACAGCTTGGTAGGGCGGCATGTCGAGCATCAGGTTGTAGCCGCTTTGGTCGGCCACTTGGTAGCCAGACGCTTTCGCCATCATGCCGACGGAATAGCACAGATCGGCCACGGCCGGAGCTTCACCGGCCAGCACGCCGACGTTGTAGATCGGCTTGTTCATGACGCGCTCTGCGAGGCCGGGATAGCCACGCTGAACGTTGTCCGCGCCCCACGGCTCATCCTTGTATCTGATGCCCTCGGAGACCGCGAGGAACTTCTTCCCCTTCTTCAGGTTGGCGGCCATCCACTTGGTGGGATCGGTCTGAAAGTAGACATCCCGCACGTCGGTGACGATGGCGTAGCGCAGATCGGACAGCGCGCCGGACATCACCTCGTAGAAATCGTAGAAGCGTTGGTTGAAGACCGAGCCGCGCAGCGGCATGGTGATGACCTGAAAGCCGATGCTCTCAAGATTGTCGATCACCGTCTTGTTGTCGTCGTAAACGATCACGGCGCCGATGCCGGTGAAACCAGACTTGACGAGGCTCAGCGCCCACACATCAATCTGCTCCCACTGGTAGCCGCCCACGGCTCCGAGGACTAGGTCTTTCTTTTCCGGCTTCGACATTGGTTGCTCCATAATAACCGCACTTATTTATCTAGCGGCGGGAGCAGTATTCAGTCGCTCCAAGACCCAACTATACCGAAGTCAAGTCTTGAATGCATTATTACCTTGGTGGCCCGACTCTCAGTTCTCGGAGGTCCAAGAAGACGTTGTCGGGCAACAGCAGGCGCGCATACATCGCATCCTGCTCGGTTTCCAAGCCGATCCAGCGGCCCTGATAGATGGCCTCCGAAGTGATCTTCACGCCGAAACGGCTATGAAGATCGTGCGCCACTTCTAGGCACAGATCGGTGTCGAAATATTTTGTGTATTCCTCGCGCGGTGCGCGGATCGCGAAGGGATAGTCCCTCGCCAGCCCACCGAGTCCCCAGACCCAGAGGCATTTGAAGAGATGCGCATAGTCGGCCCGGTCGAACCAGAACGCGCTACCAGTCCATGTGTAGTTGCCCTCGAACGCGAGCAGGCACCACTTGTGCATGTCGCTCCATTCGGACTCGCACTCGGACCTACCGTGGTTAACGAGAATGTATCCGGCGTCCTCGAAGTCGCGACCGTATAACTGGGTGGTCGCGGTATCGAGGAACTCACGGATCGGCTTCATCCGAAGAGGCTGACCACCCACTTACCGAGATAGAAATAGCCGGTCATGGAGATCGCGGCCGACGCTGCCATCAGCAAGAGCCCCCAACCGCGATGCGTGCCACGCGGGCAGATGCGGTCCAACTCGGCTTCCATATCGTCTTCGTCAAAGACGAAAGTCATCTTGTTCATCAGAACGCCTGCAACTTCTGGGGCGAGATTTGCCCGTCATTTTGGATCAAGATCATCCTGAGCAGGCAGTTGGTCATGTTGACCAGTTCACCCCGTTCGAGATCGCCCGTCTCCAAATTCTCGATTACCAAACGCATATTTTCGGCCGTCCGGCAAGCGTAAAAGCGCCGAGACCGCATTCCGTCGTCACCCTTCTTCGCGATGCCCTCGCGCATTTCTCGACTGTCGCGGTCGCGGTCGTTTTCCAGATACCGTCGCTTGCCGCCGCTGACGGTCAGATCGGAGAGCACCCCGACTTCCTCGTCATAGGTCATCTCGACTTCCACGCCGATCAGATCGTGATGATCCCTGAAGTCCGGCTTCTGGATCGCATCGAAGAAAATCGTCAGGCGGGGATCGTCGAAGGAGAACCAAAGGCTCTTTCCACGCGGATAGCCATAGCCGATGGGTGCGTCATGTTCGCGCGCCTCAATGGACAGGCCGACGACACCGGTCGTTTCGTTGCGCTTAAGCTCCACGCGGAGGATGTGCCCGAGTTTCATCACAGCGTTTCGAACCCCATGAGTTCCTTGACCTGATCGACGGTCTTGGAAGCGATGTCGTTGGCGAAGTCAGCGCCGCCGCGAAGCTGCGCCCGAAGATGCTCGGGGTATTGCAGCAGGTTGTGCATGGCCGTGCGGATGGGTTCGACCGTGGCGATCACCACCTCGGCCAAAGTGGGCTTGAAGACGCCGTAGCCCTTCCCACCGAACTCCGCATAGACCGCTTCGCGCGGAGCGCCGGTCAGGGCGATATAGATGTTAATCAGGTTGGCGACGCTGGCGCAGTTCAAATCGGGTTCGATGGCCAGCAGTTCTTCGTCGCTCGCCGGGAAGGAGAGCGTGAAAGCCGTGGCCTTCCTGATCTTCTTGGCGATGGCGTCGTTCGAATCAGTGAGGTTGATCCGGCTGTTGGGATCGGGGTCGCTCTTCGACATCTTCGCCCGACCGTCCTGCAACGACATCACCCGCGCGCCTTGCGCCGCGTGCACAGCGGTGGGCACTGGGAAGTAGCCGCCCTTCTGGGGATGGGCGTGCGGGTCATAGCGGGGGTCGCCCGGCATGATGAGCGACGGATAGTCGTGGTTGAACTTCTTGGCGATGTCGCACGCCAAGTTCAGGTGTTGCTTCTGGTCGTCGCCAACCGGCACATGCGTCGCGCGGTAGGCGAGGATGTCGGCAGCCATCAGGATGGGATAGGTGAACAGGCCGACGCTCGCGCGCTCCTTGCTCTCCCCCGCCTTGTCCTTGAACTGGACCATGCGTTCCATCCAGCCCATGCGGGCCACACAGTTCATCAGCCATGCAAGCTCGGCGTGTGCGGGCACGGTGGACTGGGCGAAGATGACTGCTTTGGCGCCGTCGCGGCGCGTATCCACGCCACAGGCGAGGTAGGCAGCGGCGATCTCGCGGGTATGGGCAGCCAGTAGCTTCGGGTCGTGCTTGACCGTGATGGCGTGCAGGTCCACGACGCAGAACAGGCACGCGGCGTCGTTCTGCAACTCGACGAATTGCTTGATCGCCCCGAGATAGTTACCGAGGTGTAGATCGCCGGTGGGCTGAACCCCTGAAAGAATACGTCGTGTCATATCTCAACCAAAAAACGTCTTGAAGAGTGTAGCATCTCGCTCGCTCTGAAACCAGATGTGATAAAAATGCGATCCCCGAGCATTGACGCGGCACTCAGCAGTCGTATTGACCTTCAACCACTCTTGCACTTCTTGTGCCAAGATGAATCCAGTTACAACCAAGTCCGGTCGCGTGAACCGGTCAATTGTGAACTCAATCGACCGCCTACCCTTGGGGTCGAAGTGAACCGTTTGGGTGAGCCGATTACGCATTGAGCGACGGCACACCGTCCGGGTTGGTGAACTGAATCTGGAACGGCACGTCGTTCTTTCGGCAGAAATGCTCGGCCTCTTCGACCGCCCATTCCTTCAGCAGAAGGCCATGCCCACTCGGCTGCTTGTCGCGCTCGGTTTGCCACGCCCAACCGTCGGAACGCTGCCACACGAACACCTTTTTCAAAGCTCTTCTCCCCAAAAGGCCAGCATTGAGGCGTCGTAGAACTCATCGCCGGTGCCGCTATCACCATCGACCCCAAGGGCGATGAAGAAACCGAGCGCCAGCGATTCGAAGTAGGCTTCCTCGAACGCTCCCTTATGGGAGTGTTCGGCATACCACTTTTTCCACGCCGCGATCTGCGTGGGATAGCGCGCAACGATTTCGGACTGGTCAGTCGGTTGGGTCACGCGCGCCTCCATCGTGTTCCTCCTGCTCCATCCTCGATCACCAAGCCGCGATCCATCAATTCCTGCCGGAGGCGATCCGACTCGGCATAATCCCGCGCTTGCCTCGCCGTGATCCGGTTGGCGATCAGCGTTTCAATCTCGGCTCGATCCGGGCCACCACGCAGGAAGTCTTCCCCGGCTGCTTGCGACAGGTCGAAGCCGAACACGCTGGCGGCATACCGCACACCCGCCGCCAGTTCGTCGGGCGACGTGTGGCCGATTTCACCCAACGCCTCATGGATGCGGGCGATGGCCAGCGGCGTATTCAGGTCGTTGCTCAGAGCCTCTAGGATGGCCCGTGAGTGCTCGTTGTCCTGCGGGGCTGCGTCGATGCTCTCCAACGTCAGGAACCAGCCAGTGAGCGTCTGACGGGCCGTAGCGAGCAGGTTATCGGTCCAGTCGAGAGTTGACCGATAATGCGTGCTCAGCAGCGCCAGTCGGATGGCTTGGCCATGGTGATCCTTCAGCACGTCATCGACGGTGATGAAGTTGCCCTCTGACTTGGCCATCTTCTTGCCGTCCACGGTGACCATGCCGTTGTGCAGCCAGTAGTTGGCCAGCCGCTTGTGGTTGCAGGCCGTGAACTGGCTGATCTCGCATTCGTGGTGCGGGAATCGCAGATCGGCGCCACCAGCATGAATGTCGATGGTTTGCGACGCGAAGATGCTGTCGATCATGGCCGAGCACTCGATGTGCCAGCCCGGCCGCCCGCGACCCCAATGGCTGTCCCATCCCGGCTGATCCGGGGTGGACGGCTTCCACAACACGAAGTCGGAGGGCGAGCGCTTCAGGTCCATGCCCTTGATGTCGCGAGCGCCGCGCTCAAGGTCTTCCTGATTGTGGCCGGTGAGCAGACCGTGTTGCGGCCACGACTCCACATCGAAGAACACATGTCCCTCGTTCACATAGGCGTGGCCGTTGAGGATCAGTTCCGCGATCATCCCCCGAATCGGCAGGATGTAATCGGTGGCGCGCGGCGTGTGGAACGGCGGATACACGCGAAGCGCATTCATCGCCAGCGTGTAGTAGGAAATCGCCCAGCCGGTGACCACTTCGATGTCTTCACCAAGCTCGGCGGCCTTGGCCATGATCTTGTCGTCGATGTCGGTGTAGTTGCGGGCGTATTCGACGCGTCCATGGGTGTGCATGAGCAGTCGGTGCAGCACGTCGAACACCACCGCCGGGCGCGCGTTGCCGATGTGTGGCTTGTCGTAGACGGTCGGGCCGCAGACATACATGGTGACGTTCCCCGGCGATTGCGGGGTGAAGGTCTCAAGCGACCGCGTCATCGAGTTGTGCAGCTTGATCGTCATTTGCCGAACAGCACCTTTTGGAAGCTGCCATCGGCCTTCTTGATGAGCAGTTCGTCCTTCGGCCCGACGTTGTCCGCGATCAGTTTTTCGGTGTGGATGGCCTGACGCACGATGGTGTTGGCGTCCACGCCACGCAGGCGGGCCAGTTCCTTCACGATCTCGAAGGTCTCCGGCGACAGTTCGGCCCTGACCTTGATGGTGCTTTCGAGCGGGAATTCCGTCAGGTGTTCGAGCAGGCGCCCAAGCCCTTCGGCCCATTGTTCGTCGGTCGGCGCATTGGTGCCGGTCACCAGCATACGCAGGCGCATCAGGCGATAGGGCACACCGTAGACGTATCCACCGGTGGTCAAGTCGTCGTCTTTTTCACCCACTGGGGCCATCCTGAATGTGCTGAACGTAGCCGTGGCATCCGGCCGAAAACTTGATCGGAGAGTTGGGGCACTCCCGGTGCGAGTAGATGCCTTGAGAAGCCGCCCACTCGTATCCGTCGTTGACGGTGGGCTCCGGCTTGACCGGTGCTACTGCGACCTGCGTGCTGACCGGGGGCCGGGAAACTGGAACGGTCACCGGCTGAGGGTGGATATCATCCATCCCAAGGCCAACGTCCATCTGCCCCGTGGATTGCGGAGGCGGCGACGGAGGTGCGACCGGCTTGACCTGAATGTCGATGGAGCCCGACGCGGGCTCGGCAGCGCGATGCGCGATCTGCCATGCCGCGCCCCCAACGATGGTCGCCGCAAGAATGGCGAGACTTACGGTGAGGGCGCGCATTGGGTTAGCCGAAGATGGCGTGGAAGGCGGGGATGACCGCGAACTTCACGACGACCGTCCAGAACGCGGCGCCGAAGGCGAGGCCGCCGAGAAGGGCGTAGCCACGCGGGCTGAGCTTGAAGCTGGTCTTCGGAGCGGAGTAGGTAGAAGCCGTCATGAGTGTGGTCCTTTCTTTTTCACTAAGAACCACGGTATCACCAAAATGATTCTAGGCAATCATAATCTGGTAAGCCAAAACGCAAATCCGCACACGGCAAGAGCCGTGGAAATCCCGGTGACAACGAACCCGCCGTAGAGGCGAAAATCCCGCTCTCGGTTTTCATCCAGCAGAAATTCGCCCTGTGGTCGGCTGCTAATCATGCCAGCCACGATATGGGGGCGGGATCGCTTGCAGAGATGCAACCAATGCCACACCCCTAGCGCAATAAGACCGATGAGGCCATAGCCGAGCAGGTAGATCGGCTTGAGGGGAATGGCGAACTCGATCATTCAAACCTGCCGTGGAACATCATCTTGAAGAGCGCCGCGTCCTGTTGGTCAGAGAACCAAACGCCCTTCCCATAGGGGTTGTATGCCCCCTTGCAGTTGGCGATAAGCCACGGCCCGATTTCGTCATCGAATAGCGCGGCGGCCTTCGCGTGGTTGACTGCGTTCTCGACATAGCCGAGTTCGGCCCAGAACACCGAACACGAAGAAAGGGTGACGACGGTCACCCTTCCATCTTGTTCAACTGACGATGATACACTTCCCATAGCTCGTTCGCCTGTTTCAGCACAGCAAGGGTGTTTTTGCTCGGCTGCCCTTTTCCCGGCCACAGGGAGCGCAGAACACCGATATGCTGTGCCCCGTGAACGCGGTGGTAGGCCACCTTGATCTCAACGATTTTGCCGCCGTCTGCCTTCAGAACGTATTTTTTCCGTTGAAATCCAAACTCGTAGTCCACCATCGCGTTAGTCCCTCAGTTCCACCTCTTGGATATAATAGAAGTGGTTGTTGTGGAGGGAAAGGTGTTCTCCCACCTTCAGGTCGTAAACCTTGGACATCGCGGTCAGGAACGAAAGCGCTCGGTCCTGCGTGGCTTGCTTGGCTTCCTTGACGGCGAAGACGCTGTATTGGACAGCCTGCCCGCCAAGCCTTTCCAGCAAGTCGGCCTTGGCCGAACCCAGCGTTTCGTGCCGGGTCGGGCCGACGGCGCGATCCTCGCCGTTGTTCAGGTCGAGGATCACGCGATAGCCGGTGCGGGCCATTAGGCGGCGACCTTGTCGGTCTTGCCGCCGATGATGGCGAACAGGCCGCGCTTCGGCGCCGGATCGGCCTTGGCGGCGAGCGCCATGGCGACCAGACCTTCGGCGGCGTAGGCTTGCGGGTCGAACTTGTAGCTGTCGAGTTCGCCGACCGGCGTGACGACCGTGGCGACCTTGCGGACGCGCTTCGGCTTTTCGGCGGTGAAGCTGGCGTCCACGATGCCCAGCGCGATGGCGCGCGGGATTTCTTGGGGGTTGCGGCGCAGGTAGGCGAGTTGCTCGCGCTTGAAGACCTTGTCGTCGGCGCGCTTCACGACAGCGGCGGCACGATCAGCGACGATCTGTTCACGGCACGCAGCCTCGAACACCATCAGCTTGGCCCGGAGTTCCTTCGCTTCCTTCAGGGCGCGCTTCGGATCGGTCGGGCCGAGTTTGGCCGTCCGGCTGAGAACGCTGAAGCCCGAGGCGATGTCGTAGAACGCACGAGAAATGGTATTCGCGGTTTGCATGTGCCAACTCCTATTTTGTTACCCTCATTTTGGAGGTGGGAGCCGAGACTATTATCAGCCCATCTCGGGGTGACCCCCACCAACAAATAAGAGAATAGCACCGAAGCCGTTTCGTGCAACCAAATTATATTGACTCGTGCTTTGGCTTACCATTCACCAAAAGCAAAGGGTGGTTAAGGATCAAGCCATTACGCTCTGGGTTCCTTGCCAGTTCGAAGTAGAGCTTGCGGGAAATGTCTATGCCCAACAGATATTTGGACAAGGGCGCGAGCGGCCCGATGAGGAATTCCTCAGCTTCCGCGTAGTTCTTTTGGCGCCGACCAACACCCACGAGTTCGGGTTCGCCACCGAGACCCCAGTAGTCGATTGGAACCAGTTTTTTGGTGTGAGCGATCTTAGCTTGGTCGAGCACAAAGACCACGTCGCCGAAATGCGAGGCCATACGTCGGTCGCGCGTCAGGCTCACACCGACACCGTGGTCTTGTTCGGAATAATAGGAGTGCTCGGTCTTGTCCGCGATCTTGTCGGCGGTGATGATGCCCAAAGCCCCGAACACGCTGGTCGCATGGTAGAGCGGGGCATCTCGGCCTTCGGTGATGATCTCTTGCCAGCGCATCCCCTATTTAGGGGTCACATGAGCAGGCGGGCCATCGTCAGATCGTTGAAATTCGCGAAGCCGAAGAAGGCGAAGGTAGACAGAGACACGCAGCCCCAGCGGGAGAAGCAGTATTCCTGATCTTCCATGGCCGCATCCAAGTCGATGTCGGCATTCTTGTGATCGGTGACGAACACATGCGGCATACCGAGCAGTGAGAAATCCTCGGTGACCTGTTCCAGCAGGACATCGTCGTTCAGCAGGCTTCCCATACGGTCATCGCCGTCCAGCAAAACCTTGCCGCTGTCGCGCAGAGTTTGGAACCGGCCGCCAGCCAGAGTGACAAGCTTCATGATTTGGCGTCCATGGCGTCGAGCAGCATCGTGGTCACCGCCGCAATCCCACGCACGGTCGGCCACTTCGTCGGGTTGCCCGCATATTCGTCGCCGGGTTCGGCTTCTTTGAGACCCTTCTCGAACGCCATCATGAGTTCGTGCATGGTGACACCAAGTTCGGTGAGCCTAGCGCCAAGAGTCTTTTCCATCACTCGCTTCCCAGAGCACCACCACTCGTGTCGTGCAGATGCACAGTGTAGCCCCAGAGTTTACGAACGTGGCGCAGCATCTTTTTCGGATTCTGCAATTCACGTCCGCGCAGCGGCTTGTATTCCAGATACAGGGTTCTGTCGCTGGGATCAACAGACGCCACTTCGATGTGAGGAACGTGCACTTCCCGCTCGTAGCTGTCGGCCAGCGCCGTGCGGACCTTGTCGTAGCCCTGATCGTTCTGGATCGCCTTGACGAGGTAGTGGTCTTCTTCCCGATCATCGTAGACTTGGAACAGACCGAAATCGCGGATCACTTTCGGAGACAGGAATTGTCGAATGAAGCTCTCGTCGCGATAGTTGGCCGCAGCGTCCTTGATGACTTCGATGGGGTCTTGGTTCATCAGGTCGGGGAACCATGCGCGGTCCTCATCCGTCGGTGCCCGGCAGATGCGTTCGATGTCGCGCAGGATTTCGAAGCCCAGCTTATAGGGGTTCATTCCGTTGTAGTATTTGTTGTTCCAGTTCGGCTGGTAGACCACATTGGTGTGCAGCGCGAGGAACTCCATCTGGGCGCCATCCGTCATCAGCCCCTTGTCGTGAAGCCGGTTCATGATGGTGTAGTGGGTCCACGAGGCGAAGCCCTCGTTGGCCACCTTAGTCTGCCCCTGCGGGTAGAAGTATTGCGCCATCTTGCGAACGATGCGGATGAGTTCCCGTTGCCACGGCTTCAGGCTCGGAGAATTCTTCTCGAAGAAATAGAGCAGATTTTCTTCAGGCTGCGCCGGGAAGTTGGGCTCATCGGCCATCAAATCCTTGAGGCCGAGTTTCTTCTTCGGGATGATGCGATACATTTCGTCAACCTGCGTTTGCAGGTATTCTTCGCGAGCCCGCTGCTTGTCCTTCTCCTTCTGCATGGACAGCTTGGACGGCCGCTTGTAGCGGTTCACCCCATAGTCCATCAGGGCGTGACAGCTATCGAGGAACGACTCGACAGCTTCGCGCCCCTCAAGCCGTTCGGCCTTCATGATGTAGTCGCGCGCAAACACCAGATAGTCCACGATGGCGTCAGCATCCGTCCACGTCTTGAACAGATAGTTGTTCTTGAAGAAGTGGTTGTGACCGAAGCCCGCGTGCGCCGTCACCAATGCCTGCGTCATCATCGTGTTCTCTTCCATCAAATAGTTGATGCAAGGGTTCGAGTTGATGACCAGTTCGTAGGCGAGGCCGGACTTCCCAGACTTATAGTTCTCCCACTCCCGAGCGAACTGCTTACCGAAGGACCAGTGATTGTAATAGATGGGCATACCCACCGACGTGTAGGCGTCCAACATCTGCTCAGATGAGATGATCTCGATCTGGTTCTTGTAGACGTTCAGGCCAAGCTCACCGATGCCGATCTTTTCGATCTCATCGTATGAGCGATGAAGCCTGTCAAACGTCCATTCGGAATCTGTCCAAAGCGGTTCAGTCACGATGTGGCCTGTTCTTTGTCTTTGCGGAAGAGCTTGCGGAAGACGCTGACGACTTCCCGCTCGTGGTTGATCTTCGCAGCCGAAATGTTGTCGAACTCGTCGGTGATGGCGTCGATGGTCGTCCACAGATTGGAATTCCCACCACGACCGCCGAACGGCATCATGAACTGCGCTCGGTTCTCATCCACGATCTCGATATAGGTGAGGTGCTGAACGACCGGCAGCAGGTCTTCGGTCAACATTTGAGTGACGCGCGGGTTGTCCGCCTCGGAGTTATCGCCATCCGAGGCTTGCGCCATATAGATGTTCCAATCCTCGCTGTTGTAGCGCTGAGCGATGATCGACTTGATCGCCTCGTAGCCGGTGGACACGACGGTGCCGCCGCTGACGCGACCGGTGAAGAAGGTCTCTTCGTCGCACTCTTCGGCCTTGTCGTGGTGGCGCACAAAGACCACGTCGATGTTCTCATAGCGGCGCTTCAGGAAGAGGTGCAGCAGGATGAAGAATTTTTTGGCGATGATTTTTTCACGCTCACCCATCGAGTAAGACACGTCCATCATGCAGAACATGACGGCTTGGGTGATCGGCTTCGGCTGCTTGACGAAGTTGTTGTAGCGCATATCCACGTCGTCGAGGTAGCTGATCGCACTGGCGCGTGCGCGCAGCGTGGCGATCTCCTGCTCGATCTCATGGATGCGGAGAATGTCTTCCTTGCCGACGACATCGTCCGCGCCATACTTCTCAAGGATGGCCGCAAGCTCGGCCTCAAGCTCGTGAATCTTTTTGAACTTCGGTGCCTTCAGCGCGATCCGCCGTGCCATGCCAGCCACAGCCGTTCGTTCGGCGTTCAAATTGGAAGGCATCCCGGCATTGGTGTAGCCCGCCCGTCGATTGACGAACGCGATGGCATTCTTCTCCGTCTTCTTGACGAGATCGGGGAGTTCCAGATCGTCAAAAATCACGTTCAGATATTCGTCGTAGGACAGGGCGAATTGGAACTCGTCCTCACCCCCATCACCGTCACCGGAGCCACTACCACCACCGCCAGCACCGTCTTGCTTTGGCGGCTTCTTGATGATGTCGCCCACAATGTATTCGGTGTTGCCGGGCAGGACGTAGTCGTATTCACCGACGGTGGGATCATGCCGGAAACGCGGCTCTTCAATGCCGTCGGACGGAATGGTGACGTTGGCATCGCCGTAATCAGTCATCGACCGGGTGGCGAGGTTCTTCTTTGCGGAGGCGCGCACGGACTTGCGCGCCCGGTCAACGAAACGCTGCCGATTGGACAAGCTTTTGGCCTTCGGATTCTTCCGTCGGTCGATGATGATGAAACCGTCAGACATTACGCGTAACCACCAGTGGTCAGATGCTCGACGTAGTCGAAGACCGCGTCGGCATCGCCGTTGAAAACTTGTGCAGCAGTTCTGCCGTCGAACGCGGGGATGGGTTCTTGTTCGAACCAAACGAGCGCAGCGTCCTCGCCCCCGGCCCACTGGGCGACGAGAGCGAGGATGTCTGCGACCGTGTTACCCCGCCTTGCGGACACGCATATACCACTCAACAATGCGCCGGGTCTGACGAGGCGTGTAGCCCTTCTTCTCCATGCGCGCGACAAAGTCTTGGTGCTTCTTCTCGGTGTCTTTGTCCTGCTTGGCGCCGAACGAGATGACCGGGAGAAGCTCTTCGACCGACGAGAACATTTTCTTCTCGATGACCTTCTTCAGCTTCTCATAGGAAGTCCACTTCACGGACTTGCTGCCCTCACGAGCGCGCATCCGCAGAACGAAGTTGACCACCTCATGGCGGAAGTCCTTCGGGTTCGCGATCCCGGCGGGCTTCTCCATCTTCTCAAGCTCGGCGTTCAGGATTTCCCGATTGAACAGGTTGCCCGTGTCCGCGTCCTTGTAGTCGATATCTTCCATCCAGTGATCGGCGTAGTCGATGTAGCGGTCGAAAAGGTTCTGACCGTAGTCGTCGTAGGCTTCGAGGTAGGCGGTCTGAATTTCCGTGCCGATGAAGTCGGCGTATTCGGGGACCAGCGTTTCCTTGATGAAGCCGAGATATTTCTTCTCGGTGTCCGGGTTGAACTGCTCACGACGGATCGCATTTTCCAACACCATCATCAGGTGGACCGGATCGCCCGCGATTTCCTCGTTGTCGAAGTTGAAGGCGGCCGACAGAATCTTGAACGCGAAGCGCGTCGAGATGCCGTTCATGCCTTCGTCAACACCGGCGTCGTCGCGGTATTCCTGAACGCTCTTCGCGCGCGGGTCGATCTCCTTCATGTTCTCACCGTCGTAGACGCGGAGCTTGGAAGGCAGGTTCGAGTTCGGGTGATCCTTCAGGCGCGACAGCACGCTGAAGTGCGCGAGCATCTTCAGGGTCTCAGGAGCCAGCGGAGCCTTGCCGAGATCGGACGAGCTAATCATCTTCTGATAGATGGATTGCTCTTCGGTCGCCCGCAGGCAATAGGGGACCTTGATGACGCAGATGCGGTCGATGAACGCTTCGTTGTTCTTGTTGTTTTTGAAGGTCTGCCATTCGGCTTCGTTGCTGTGCGCCAGCACGACGCCGTTGAACGGGATCGCGCTGATGGCTTCGGTGCCGACGTAGTTGCCTTCTTGC
>Ga0105248_10001628_pt1 | contig 24943 bp, 24 predicted proteins | sample KBSS34metaG_FD_81524 | JGI IMG/M metagenome (GOLD analysis project Ga0105248, IMG submission 81524) | Switchgrass rhizosphere microbial communities from Kellogg Biological Station, Michigan, USA - KBS S3-4 metaG | ecosystem: Host-associated > Plants > Roots > Rhizosphere > Soil | place... | reverse complement strand
TGGTAAACGACCCGTAAAGGCCGACCGCCGTAGAGCGACGCCTGGGAGTGGCCGAAAGCCTTTGGCAACGCTTGTCAGCTAGACCGCATGCTGGTAAGCGCGCCGCCTCTTCCCGGGGCAGCGCTCCGGTACGGGCCGCCTTAGCTCAGCTGGTAGAGCATCGCATTCGTAATGCGGGGGTCACAGGTTCGAGTCCTGTAGGCGGCACCACTAATCCCATGAGCATCCGGCGGAATTGGCAGGCGAACGTGCGTTCGACTGGGTCGGCGGTTCGGTATGGCGTGGGGCGGCTTTCGGTCGGATTATCCTGCCGGTCCCACCAAAGTTGCGGTTACCGATCGTGTTCTCGCTCGTGGACCCATAAAATGGGGATCGTCGTCATCGGTAGCTTCCCGCCGAGAATCAGAGTAAAGGTCCGGCATCGCTACAAAATCCGTCGCGATCAAGAAAGCGACCGAGAGTCACCGTGCACTCGCTTATAGCGAGGGGTGGCGATGTCCGAAGAATCGACAAAAGAGCGATACATCCGTCTGGAAGCCGAGCCGCTGGTGGCAGCTATCGCAGCGACCGGGTTGATTGAGAAGGCCAAGCAGGAATTCTTAGCGAGGCATTATACGCATGTCCGTTCCAAGCTCTAATCAACGGATTGCGATCGTTGGCGCCGGTCATGTCGGCGCAACGACAGCCTATGCGCTCATGCTCCGGGGGCTGTTCGCCGAAATCATCCTGATCGACTCCGATTCCGCGCTGGCGACCGCCGAGGCAGCGGACATTTCCGACGCCGGCGCACTGGCGCGACCGACCCGGATCTTCGCCGGCGACTATGCCGATGCCGCGACCGCACGGATCGCGGTCCTGACTGCGGGCGCCGCGACACACGGTTCGGAAAGCCGCCTTTCCCTCGCCTCGCGTAGCGCCGCGGTCGTGACCTCCTGCGCCGCGGAACTGATGGCCGCCGGCTTTGACGGGATTTTGATCGTCGCATCCAATCCGGTAGACGTGATGGCGCTCACTGCCTTCCGCCGGGCTGGGTTGCCGGCGGCGCGCGTAATCGGGACCGGAACCCTGCTCGACAGCTGCCGCCTGCGGCAGGAAATCGCAAATCGGCTGAATGTCGCGCCGGCCGCGATCGATGGCATCGTCCTGGGAGAACATGGCGACAGCGAAGTAGCGATCCTCTCTTCGATCCGTGTCGGGGGCGTGCCGCTCGAACAGTTCCAATCCGGACCGGCCTCGATCGATCTCAAGCAGATTGCCGATCAGGTGCGCGGCGCAGCCTATGAGATCATTGCGGGCAAGGGCTATACGTCATTCGGCGTCGCGACCGCCGTGGTTCGCATCTGCGAGGCAATCGTGCGCGACGAACGCGTGGTGCTGCCGGTATCGTCGCTGCTCACGGGGCAGTTCGGCATCTCCGACCTTTACCTCAGCCTGCCATGCCTGATTGGAGCCGGGGGCATCGAGCGCGTTCTGGTTCCCGAGCTAGACCGTCGCGAGGAAGCCGCGTTGCGCGAGTCCGCGACGGCAGTACGGGACGCGATGGCCGGAACGGCTAGCCTCATCTAGACAAGCGCGGTGGAGTTCGGTGCTCTGTAGGGGCGAAGCGTTCGTCGGCCCTGGCGCGTCTGGATCGTCAGGGAGGTCTCGACCGCCGCCGCTGAACGCGGTTGCGACAAACAAGACGGGAAAATTAGCGCGATTGGCGCGTTGATTAAACGGGCAACCGCGCTGAAAACTATTGTCGGCCGGCGGAGTCGCAGAGTGAGGCACATGTCGGATTTCTTGGACATTTGGCTCAATTGCCCTACCGGCCCGTACCCGCACAGAGGATGCTCACACGCATATGCCGTCGTTCAAACTACCTACGTTTCAAGAGCGCGCCGCGCTCGCAGCAAAGGCTAAGCAGGCGGCTGTCGACAAGCTTCGCGCAAAGGCTCCGCTGGAGGAAGCGGTCCTTGCCGAGCGGAGAGCGGCACGGCTCGCCCGTGAAGCCGAGGAATTGAAGACACGCGAAGAGAAGCGGGCAGCGTGGGAACAGGTGAAGGCGGCGCGAAAGGCGCACGCGGTCGAGAAGCCCGAAGCGCAAGCGAGCAAACCTGTCTTGACCGAGGCGGAACGAAAGGCGGCGCGTGACTTGCGCTATGCAGCCCGCAAAAGCCGGGTGGGGAAGCGCTGACAATCTGATCCGGCCGCTATCCCCTGTACGGTGATGGCGTGGACCGCGCTCTGTTGAGGGCTTGATTCGGGAAACCCGATCCTTTGCCCCCTGTCGCCGGTGAGTCCGACACTCGCGCCTGCGCCCGCAAGGGCTCTGCGACAAGCGCGAGTGTCGTTCTCCGTTCCCCGCTTCAGGCTGCGATTTCGAGCTCCGCCCGAACGCGCGTCGGATGATCCACCGGCAGATATTCGACCAGCTTCAACAGCGTCGCCGTGCGCTCGTGCGCCGGCGGCGGCTTCGGGCGGCGCCGCAAGCCCGGGTACGCTCTCCCGTTCGCCAGTGGCTTGAGCGCCGCGGCGATGAGGAAGAACGCGTCCGACCCGTAGCGCTGGCCGATCTCGCTCAGCGCGAGCTTGACGGAGACCGGCAGGGTGCCGACCAGCGCGTTGCACGCGCCATGCGCCACGCGCAGGTTCGAGATGCGGTTCGACCCGCCGTGCGCGCGCGCGACGAGGTGTTCCCAGGTCTGGTCGTCGCCGCGCAACCGCAGCGAACAATAGAAGCAGCGGTTGCGCTGTGCCTGCGCCTGGTTGACGCGCTTTCTGTCCGTCAAAACGCCCATCGGGCCCCCCTTCCTTCGTCGGGAGGCTCCGCTCCCCTCCTGGGCGAAGCCCGGAGGGTCGCCCAATTAAATCTGCGTGGTTTTGCGGCTCGATCCGCTGGCTCGCGTGCGCCACACGAACGGGTGCGCGCCGACGTCGCCGGCACCCGGCATGGGTTCGGCGTAGCAAATGGGGGCCGTCAGGCCGGAGAGGCGATGCAGCTCGTGCATAGGCAGGCCGTTAGCAGCAGGCCGGTCGCTTCGCCAGGCCGCGCTACGTCATGATCCTGGAGCATGGTTTGATGGGATGCCCCCGACCACTCGTCGGCAATGCTATTTCTGGCGAATCGCCGTGAATTCCTCGCCGCCCTGGCCGGCCACGTCGCGCTTGAACTTGATCTCGTCCGCCGACACCACCTGTCCGGTATAGGTGATCGCGAGTGCCTGGCCCTGATAGTCGAGATTCTCGACGAAGGTGACCTTGTCCTTGTCGGCGGTGCCGATGAGGTCCGACTCGCCGAAGTTCGACTTGCTGTGCCCGGTAAGCTTACCGCCCTCGACCTTGAAGACATAGGTATAGGTCTGCTTGCCGACCTGGCTATCGAACGAAGTGGTCCAGGTGCCGCTGATGCCGCTGGCGTCGGCCTGCATTGCGATCACCGGCGCCGCTGGGACGGGCGCTGTCGCCGTCGCCAGCACGACCCCGGCGGCGATCGCTCCCCAATATCGGATCCTGTGCATGCATCCTCCCACAGCTCTGTTGTGCGGCGGATTTACCATCGTCGCCAGCGCATCGCCAGCGCACGGGCAGGAGCAGCGCAGGCCGCGCCGGCGCGATGAGCCGAATATATTTTGCGGTGGGGAGTTTAAACGAGGTTAATAATCGGTTACCACAGCAACCGGATAGAATCGCTTCCGCGGGATCGGGACGTTCCATTCGTCTTACGAGAGGGGCCGACATGAAACTTTCCAGCTTTGCATTTATTGCGGGCGCGACCTTGGCAGCCGTCACAGCCAGTTCCGCCAACGCAACAGTCTACATCGCTTATTCTTATGGCGGCGGTCCGGTGACTCTCGCTGCGTGGGACCCGACCGACGCAACCTGGGCGGCGACGCTTGCTCCGAATTTAAAGGTTACCACCACCAGCGGTTCGGCGGGCACCTATCCGAGCGTGCTCGATAGCACCGCGTCGGTCCGTTACACCGGAGGCCCCGGTCCCGCTCCGCTCGCGCTCGACATCTTCGTCACCGTCGACAACCTGACCAGCATCCTGGCAAAGTTCGACAGCGGCCTGACCGAGAACGTGCTGGTCGGAAACTGGAGCGTCACCGAGAGCACTTTCGTCAGCGCATCGAACGCGCTCTACGGCGGCACGCTGCTGGCGACCAAAACCTTCGGCGGACCGTCGTCGCAGACGGCCACGTTCGATTCGCTGTCGGGCAACTGGAACCTTACGGGACCGTTCTCGGTAACGCACCAATATCATATCGTCGCGCCGACGTCTGGTCCGACCAGCCTTGCGCTGTCGACGATTTCGGTGAACGCGAACGCGGTTCCCGAACCGGCGGTCTGGGCGATGATGCTCGGCGGCTTCGGCCTCGCCGGATTGTCGCTGCGCACGCGGGCCGCGAAGGTCAGGGCCGGCTACACCGCCTGACGTCGTTCGACGTAGAATCCATTCTCGATCACAGGCGCCGCTCCTCACCGGGCGGCGCCATTTTTATGTGCCGTGTGCGGGCCGGATTTCGACCCAATTATTACGATGAGCCCGGCGCTCTCAGCATTCGGCGGGGTTGAGGGATACAATGAACGCGGGACACTCGAGCCTGTGCCCGAAGTGCCGGGCGGAAGCGCCATCGGACCCCGCACGACCGGACCGCGACATGCGGCAAGGCGGGATCAGGCTGCGGCGCGGCCAGCTTTGGAGGGCGAGTCGAGGCGGAAGAACAACCCAAGCTGGAGGCTTTCGGCGATCCGTTCGGCCTTGGCCTGAAGCGCGGCCGCGGCGGCGGGCACCATCACTTCGTCGGTGGTCTGCGCCCACAACGTGAGCCAGCGCGCGAACAGCTCCGGCGTGATACGTGCCTTGTGCCGCAGGTGCGCGAACATCGGATCGCCCTTGTAGCGGCCGCTGGCCAGCATGACCGACGACCAGAAGGCGACCAGTCTGTCGATATGCTCGGGCCAGTCCTGCACCGTCTCGTTGAACAGCGGCCCCAGCTGGGCATCCGCACGCACGCGCTGATAGAAAAGCGGGATCAGGCGCTGGAGCGCCGAATCGTCGATTTCCCTAGCCTGCTCCACAACTTGCTCCGATCCCGTCGATTTGGAACCCAGTAAATCATCGATCTGATTTTGGTTTGGCCATCCGTAATTCTACTATGAAAGAGTCAGAGGAGAGGAGGGTGGCCATGCGAGGCTTTACCTCGCTGGGCTCCTGGCTTTTTTGGTCGGCCAGCGGCCTGGGCATTTTGTCGTTAGCGTACCTCAGCGCAGGGCATTCGCGGCAAAAGGACGTGCGCCACAGCGTGTCCGATCCTGCCGCGTCCACCGTGACTGGCGGCGATCAGCAGGATGCGACGGAGAAAGGCGGGACCGACTATGCCGACGGCCGTTCGACTTCTTCGCTGGGCGCGGTGCGTGCGCAGAAGGCGGTTTCGACCGGCTGCGACGATTGCGGAAGCGCGGGCAAGATCGGGCGCCATTGGGCAGAGGTGCGCGGTTTTCACGATGCCGCGGAATGCGCCGGCGCATCGGCGAGCATCGAATTCCAGCAAGGCTGCCGCGCTTATTTCCAGGAGCCGCATTCGCCGCGCTAGCGGCAGTCGAATGCATGACGATTTTCTTGTCACAAAAGTGTCGCTTATTTGCTAGGCGCCGAGACATCTCTCATGCCGAGGAGTGAGCTGTGCCGGGCCTTGCTCCCGATGCTCCCGCCAGGCTCTACCGCTCGCGCGCGCACTGGCCGAGCGAGCGTGCGCAGGCGGCGATGGAGGAGATCGGCGCGGGTCCGCTCGAAGTCATGGTGCGGCTGGTGCTGACCGACCCCGATGGCGAATTCTGGCCCTATCGAATCGTCGTCGGCGATCGCCGCTTCGACGGCAAGGCGATAGTCGCGCTCGACCGCCAGCTGCGCGAAGCACGGACGAAGCGCCAGGCGATTGGCGGCGATGACATTAAATTGTAACAGGCCGGTCGCACCTCGCTTCGGAGACTCCCGCGATTCGCCAGATTGCTGCCCTGCCCTACCGAACCGAAGGCAATGCGATCGATGCGCCGGTGCGAATCCTGCTGGTCACGTCGCGCGAGAACCGGCGGTGGGTGATCCCCAAGGGAAATCCGGAGATCGAGGCCGCTCCCCATGTCTCGGCCGCGCTCGAAGCCGAGGAAGAGGCGGGCGTGCTAGGGCTGGTGTGTCCGGTGCCGCTCGGCTCCTATCGCTATCGCAAGAAGCGGCGCAATGGCGCGTCGCTGATGATCGACGTCGACGTCTTCCCTCTGGCGGTCAGCGGCGAGCTGGATTCGTGGAAGGAACAGGGTCAGCGCGAACGGCGCTGGTTCGGGCTCGCCGAGGCGGCGGCGGCCGTAGACGAGCCCGACCTCCGCGACCTGATCCGGTCGTTCGGTCCGTCCGAATTCAAGGCGGCAACGCAGCGCACCGGCTTCCTCAACGCCGTCGCGACGAAATCGAAGGTAAGTCACATGTTCGGATGGTTTCAGCGCCTGTTGCCGAGGACCGGCAATTTCTTCGAGTTGTTCGAAACGCATGCGCTGATCGTGGTCGCCGGCGCCGACGCCATGGCGCGGCTGCTGCAGGACGGCAATCGCGACCATATTCGCGAAGTCATCGAGCGCGAACAGGACGCCGACGAAGTCACGCGGCAGATGCTGCGCGTGGTGCGCGAGACCTTCCTCACGCCATTCGATCGCGGCGCGATCACCAGCCTGATCGGATCGATGGACGATGCGATCGACGAGATGCAGGCTGCGGTGCAGGCTGCCGATCTCTACGAAGTGACGAGCTTTGAGCCTGAAATGAAAGACATGGCGGCGATCATCGTCGACGCCGCGCGATTGACGGCCGAGGCGATGCCGCTGTTGCGCGACGTCGGCCGCAACGGCCCGCGCCTGCATGAGCTGACCGAGCGGCTGGTGCGGATGGAGGGCCATGCCGACGAGATTCACCGCGCCGGCGTCAAGCGGGCATTCAATGTGCTTGGCGAGAGCAACGCGCTGGGTTTCGTTGTCCAGCGCGAAATCTACAAGCATCTCGAACGGATCGTCGATGCGTTCGAAGACGTCGCGAACGAGATCGACGGCATCGTGATCGATCACGCCTGAGGGGCTGCGCATGCACGAGCTCGCCACCCCTTTGCTGATCGGCCTGATCGTCGTCGCACTGGCGTTCGACTTCCTAAATGGCCTGCACGACGCCGCCAATTCGATCGCGACGGTGGTCGCGACGCGGCTGCTCAAGCCCGTCCATGCGGTCGGATTTGCGGCGGTGTTCAACTTCGCCGCCTATTTTCTGACGATCGCCTTCCCCAGTCTGCACAAGGTGGCGGATACGATCGGTCAAGGACTGATCGGCAAGGACCTGATCACGCCGGCGGTGGTGTTCGGCGCGCTGGTCGGCGCCATGTTCTGGAACGTGGTCACCTGGCTCAAGGGCATTCCTTCGTCGAGCAGCCATGCGCTGATCGGCGGGCTGATCGGCGCAGGAGTCGCGCACGCCGGCGTCACCGGTGTGCAATGGCCGGGTCTCAGCAAGACGTTGATTGCGATCGTGCTGTCGCCGACGCTCGGCATGGTGCTCGCCATGGCGATCATGCTGGCGACCAGCTGGCTGTTCATGCGCGCGACTGCACGCCACGCCGAAGGCTCGTTCCGCGCGCTCCATCTCGTTTCATCGGGCGCCTATTCGCTCAGCCACGGACTCAACGACGCCCAGAAGACGATGGGGATCATCACCGTGCTGCTCTACTCGACGGGCCATCTGCACGGGAAATTCGCGGTACCGCACTGGGTGGCGATCAGCTGCTATGTCGCGATCGCCCTCGGCACGCTCACCGGCGGGTGGAAGATCATCGAGACGATGGGCTCACGCATCACCAAGCTCTCGCAGCATCAGGGGTTCAGCGCGTCGCTCGGCGGCTCGATCATCCTGTTCTCGGCGTCCTGGCTCGGCATCCCCGTTTCGACCACGCATACGATCCCGGGCGCGGTAGTGGGCGCCGGCACCGCGCGCCGGGCGTCGGCAGTGCGCTGGGGCGTCGCGGGCAATGTCGTGGTGGCATGGGTGATCACCATTCCCGCGTCGGCGGCGGTCGGCGCACTGTTCTACGGGCTCACCACCTTGTTCTGAAAGGGCGCTGTGCCGGGCGAGCTCGCCATGCTGCTTTTCGCGCTCGACCTGGTGGCGCTCGCCGGCCTGTGCTGGGCGGCGATGCTGCGCAAATGGCGTGCCGCGACGGGGTGCGGCGTCGCGCTGCTCGGGTCGCTACCGATGCTGCGGCTCGCGCTCGCGGGCGAGGTTAGCTTGGTGGCGTTGCTGGTTCTGCTCGCCGCGCTGGGCGGCGGCGCGCTGATCGCGCTGACGCGAGCGAGCGGCTGATCGGCGTGCGGCCGCTCGACGCTCGCAGCGGGCGCGCTTGTGCTCAGGGCATCATCGGCTAGGAAGGTTCTTTGCGGGTACATAGTTCGGGGCGACGCATTGGATCTGGTTCGTAGCCTATCGCCGCGTATTCACGGCACCATCGCGCACGACATCGGCGTCGAGATCGTCAGCGGCGTGCGCAAGCCGGGCGATGTGTTCGGCGGCGAGATCGAGGCGAGCGATGCACTCGGCGTGTCGCGCTCCGCCTATCGCGAGGCGATCCGCATCCTCGCCGCCAAAGGCTTGGTCGAAAGCCGCCCCAAGGCCGGCACGCGCGTCATGCCGCGTGCGCGCTGGAATCTGCTCGATCCCGATGTGCTCGCCTGGATGTTCGAGGGCCAGCCGGACACCGAGTTCATCCTTGACCTGTTCGAGCTGCGCGGCGTGATCGAACCGGCGGCTGCTGCGTTCGCCGCACGCCGCCGCACGCCGGACGAAATCGACGCGATGCGCGCGGCGCTCGATGAGATGGGCCGATATGGGCTCCAGGTCGCGGAAGGCCAGCTCGCCGACCAGCGCTTTCACCGCGCGATCCTGGCCGCCGCGCGTAACGCGCCGCTCGCCGCGCTCGCCAGCACCGTCGGCTCGGCGGTGCGCTGGACCACCGAGTTCAAACGCCGGATCAACGCGTTGCCGCGTGACCCGCTGCCCGATCATATTCGCGTGCTCGACGCGATCGCCGCTGGCGACGCCGAAGCGGCGCGCAGCGCGATGAACGAACTGCTGCGGCTCGCGCTGGCGGATATGGACCTGGACTTGGCCGCGCGGGGCTGAGTCTGACCTTCCGCACCTGGCGTCGCGCTCGATTGCTGGTTTCCGGGGTGTCGTTAGTGTGCGCGAGATGAAGGCTATTCCATCGCTCCTCGCATTCGCCGTTTTGAGTGCGTGTCACGCATCGCCCGAGGCAAGGCAGCGGGCGCTACAGATTCAGGCCGACGCAGCCTGTCGATGCGAACGGGCCGGAAAGAAGGCCTGCTGGTCCGCGTTCGACAAGGCACTGCCCGCCCGCGCAGAGGGCTTCTGGGCTGCCTGTGCTCCCGTTTCTCCCCAAACGTTTTGCTGGGGCGACAATGGCAAGGAGATTTGCGTTACGAAGCGACGCGACGTGTGGCTGTCACGATCGTATGTTCGATTGTGCAGCGCTGCCGAAGCCGTGGCCGCAGAGCGGCTCCTTGCGAAACACTTTCTCGATGGAACTGCCGAAGCTGCGCGGGCCGAAGATGCCGTGCGGGCACTTGCCCATTCGGAAACATCGACCGGAGAGGGCAAGCCAAGCTGCGGCTGAACGACATATTCGGCTTTTCACAGGCTACGAAAGGCCCTGTGCCGTTCAGTCGAGGATGATGTCGCCGCCCGAGGCCTTGGCGACCATCCGGCCCATCGCGTTGAGCAGTGCGCCCATCGCTACCGGCTTCAGGATCACATCGTCGGCGCCCGCGGCGAGGCAGCGCTCACGCAGATCGACCGCCGTGTCGGCCGTCACGACGATCACCGGCAGCGCGGACTTGGGCGCGCTCTTGGCGCGGATGTGGCGAATCGCGGTGATGCCGTCCATGCCGGGCATGCGCAGGTCCATCAGCACGATGTCATAGTCGCTTTCGTCGATCATGCGCAGACCGGTCTCGGCGTCTTCGGCCTCGGCCATGTTCGCACCGACGACCCGCAGCATGTCTTTGACGACACGGCGATTCATGGGATCGTCTTCGACGAAAAGGACCTGCATACGCGAAACCTACCTCCACTCCGGTCGCTTCAGACTTAACCGATCCGGATGAATCATTTGTTAGTCAGGCGGCAGCAGCGGAACGCGTGCGATTAACATAGGTTTCGCGCAGCGAGGAAACCAGCTTCGCGCCACCGACCGGCTTGAGAATGAGCTGATCGGGCGCAAGCGCGGCGACGTCGCCGAGCGGCAGCGCATCGCTCGGCGCGAGCAGCACCGTGACGGGTATGTCGACGCTCCGCGCAGCGGCGATCAGCGCAGCGAGGCCCGCGAGCGCGTCCAATCTTCCATGCGCAGCGGAGCGGGCTTCGATCAGCACATGGTCGGTGCCGCCTGCCGCCACCACAGCGATCGCCGCGCCGGCATCGTCGACGCTCGCGAACTGCGCGACGGCCGGCTCGAGCAGCGTGCGCAGCACACCCTGCGTCATGGCATTCCCTTCGACGAGCAGCAGCCGCGCCGCGTCCAATGCGACCGGACGTTGCGTGGGTCCGGCCTCGGCACGCGTCGTTTCGACTCGCTCGGCGGGTACGCGCAGCGTGAAGGTAGAACCGTGCCCGAGCGCACTGGCGACGTCGATGTCGCCCCCCAGCGCACGCGCAAGGTTGTGGCAGATCGCGAGGCCCAGCCCGGTGCCGCCGAATTGGCGCGTCGTGCCCGCGTCGACCTGATGAAAGGCTTCGAACACCTTTTCCAGCTGATCGTGCGCAATGCCGATCCCCGAGTCGGTGATGGCGATCACGAGCGTGTCGCCGGCGTCGGCCGTCTCGATCGTCGCGCGCAGCGTCACCGATCCGCGGGGAGTGAACTTGATCGCGTTCGAGAGCAGGTTGAACACGATCTGACGCAGGCGATTGGGATCGGACCGGATCGCGTGCGGCAACGCGCCGATCTCGGTCGCTAGGGTCAGCCCCTTTTCCTCGGCCTTGGCGCGCCATAGCGCGATGGCATCGTCGAGAATCGGGCGGATGCGCGTCTCTTCCTGTGCGACGGCGACGTCGCCGGTTTCCATCTTGGCGACGTCGAGGATGTCGTCGACCAGCGCCTTCATCGTCTCGCCTGCGCCGTGGAGCAGTTGCACCTGGTCGCGCATCTCCTCTTCCAGCGCGCGGTTGGTGAGCAGGATCTGCGTCATGCCGAGGATGCCGTTTAGCGGGGTGCGAATCTCGTGGCTGGTCATCGCCAGGAAGTCGGTCTTGGCCTTCAGCGCCTTTTCGAGCGCGGTATTGGTCTCCGCGAGCACGATGTTGGCGGCGCGCACTTCCCTGTGGCTGCGCCGGATGCGCAGCGACCCGACCAGCAGCAGCGCGAACACCACGCCACCGGCGATCACCACGCCAACGAACACGATCGTGCGATATTGCGTGCGCTGGCGCTCGATCTGGAGATCGCGCTCGGCCTGTCCGCGCTTCAATTGCGAGATCTTGAGGTTCTGGTTCGCGAAATCGAAGCGCGAAGCCATCAGCTGTGCATTGGTGGTCGCGGTAAGGTCGCGCGCGCTGCTGTCGAGCCGCTGGAACGCCTTGAGATGCGCCAGCGCCAGGTCCTTCTCGCCGAGCGCCTCGAACACGTGTGCCGCCTTGGCGTGGAAGTCCTTGAACGGCATGTCGGTCTTGGTGAGATCGAGCCCGGCGAAGGTCATTTCGTAAAGCTGCGCGGCACGGCGCAGATCGCCTTGCGCGATGGCGACCTTGGCGGCGACGCCGAGCACGAACGGCCGCCAGCCCGCCGCCTCGCCGGCGTTCGACAATGCCAGCGCCTGGTCGATGCTGCGCGCGGCAACGCTCGTCCTGCCGCCGTCGGTCTGCGCTTCGGCAAGATTGCTGAGGATGCGGACCTCGAGCAGCGGACTGTTGAGAGCGCGCGCGCTGCCTAGTGCCTGGCTGTACTGCTTCGCGGCCTCGTCGTAGCGGCCAAGCTTGCGCAGCACTTCGCCCAGATTGTTGTGCGAGGTGAGCGCGAACGCCGGATCGGCAGTGTAGAGTTCGCTCGCCTGGCGATAATAGTCGAGCACGCGCCGATAGTCCTGCGCGTCCCAATAGATCTGCCCGATGTCCTGCAGCGCGATGGCCTGGCTGCGCGCTTCGCCCGCGGCGACGAACTGCTGAAAGGCGCGCTGGAAATCGCGGAGCGCGTCCTGCGCGCGGCCGGCCGTGGCGGCGATCGCGCCGCGCGAGCGCAGCAAGTCACCATGGAGCTTCGAGCGCGGCGCATGGCGCAACACGCGGGTGAGCGCCCCATCGACGATCGGTGCCGCCTCCTGCGGGCGGTTCAGGAAGATCAGGGCCTCGCCCTTTAGCCATTCGGCAGTCGCGAGCGCGATTTCCGCGCGCGGGCCTTTGGGAAGCGCCTGGGCGCGGCCAAGCGCGCCGTCGGCCTTGACGAGCGCTTGCTGCGGATCGCCCATCATCGCCGCCTTGGTGTCGGCGATCGCTTGGTCGAACCCGGCGAACGCGTCGGCGGCGCGCGCACCCTGCGCGGCCGCGAGCAGCACCGCGATCAGCAACAACTGGAGGAAGCGAGTCACGTGTGTCCCCGGGATACTGGCCAGGAACCTAGCGCAAATTGCTTAAGGCTTGGCGAAGGTGCGCCGTCCGCTGCGAACGGACGGCGCACCTTCGCGCCTCCCCTGTCAAGGAAAGGAAGCGCGCGACAGGCGCGCGCTTCCCCGCAGTGCCGGCCGGAGCGCAAGGCCGCACCGCATTCTCTGAACCGCGCTCAGAACCCGAGCCGGAAGGTGAACCCTCCCATCGCGCTCGGCCATTGCCCGTCGCGGTTGCCCTTGAGCTGCGCGCGGGCGAACAGGCTGAGCTCGCCGGCACCGCCGGGCAGCGTCCTGCCGTACATCATCTCGCCGACCAGCCGCCGCGGCGCGCCGATTACCGGCGCGCGCTCGGTGACTTCGCCGAGCTCGCCCGTGGCGCGGTCGACGACCTTGATCATCGCGATGTCGAGCGAGCCGCGCTCGACGTGCATCGGCTGCGCCAGCGTCACACGCAGGCGGTCGTGCGCATCGAACAGCCGGTTCTTGCTCGCCGCGATCTGGAACGCCGTGCTGAGCAGGCCACTGCGGCCGACCGCAAGCCGGTTGACGGCGGCCTCGCTCGCGCGCGTCCGGCCCAGGGTGGCCGAAGCGGCGAGGCGGAAGCCGGCGATGCTATAGTCGGCGCCGAGCGTCGCGGCGTCGGTGCTCGACCCGTGCGGCAGGTCGCCGGCATCGGCCGAGGCCATGCCGAGCACGGCGCTGTCCTCGTGCAACAGCGTATAGCCGAGCGAGGCGTTGAAACGGGCCGTGCCCGCATAGGTTAGCGTCACGTTGCCCGCGACTGCGGCATAGGGACGGCTGGCATCGAACACGCCACGCAATGCGACGGGCATGTTGGCGCCGTCGACGCGCAGCGTGCGCTGCGTGAAGCCCGACGAGGCGACCAATCCCGGGGCGATCCGCAGCGCGATGTTGGCGAAGCTGCCGCCCGACGCGAAACCGAGGAACGGATTGGCGCCACCGTTCTCGACGTCATAGTCCGACGCCATCGCGAACCCGCTCTGGCCGCCGATCAGGCCCGCGCTGCCGCCATTGCCGAACGCGAGCGCGAAGTGGCCGTCGTCCGAGGCGATCCGCATCGTCGATTCGAGCGGCACCTGGCTCGCGCGGAACCCCAATTGGGTGGTGCGCGGCTTGACGGTCAGCGAGGCGACGGCATTGCCTGCGGCGAGCTGCTGCGTCGCGCCGGTGAGATCGGTGAACTGCGGGGCGGCGGCCAGGGCGTTCGTGAACCTGGTCGGGGCGCCGAGCCAGCCGGTGAACCGGCTCTGCAGGTAGCTCATGAACTGTTCCTGCCCGCCCCACACCGAGACGGTCTTGTTCGCGAGCTTGGTCGACATCGGAATCTCGAAGTCGCGGAACGAGTGGCCGGTATTTTCGTAGAGCGTGAAATAGACGTTCCTGGCTTCCCAGGTCGCGCGCGTCGCGGCGCTCGTCGCGCGCAGCTGCTGCGCCGAGCTGCCGGTGGTGAAGCCGTTGGTGGTCTGGAAGAACACCAGCTTGTTCCAGTCGAGCGGCGACAGCGCCGCCTGCACGTCGAGTTCGCCCCAGCCGTAGACCGAGTCGACGCCGGGAGCGCCCAAGTCGCGCGCCGACTTGAAGATGATGCTCGCCGTGTCGTTTGGCTGATTCTGAAGCCACGGCCAGCGGTCGTGAATCAGCGCGATCGTGCCCGAAACCAAAGGCGCGGCGAACGACGTGCCCGACATCCGCGTCACGCCGCCCTGGCCGTCGGATACGAGCATCAGCTCGCCCGGCGCCACGACGAAATGATTCATCAGATAGTCGCCTTTGCACTTGCCGTTGCTCTCGAGCAGGCAAGCGGTGCCGGGCTGGTTGGAGAAGGAAGATATCCGCGACAGTGGATCGACCGAGCCGACCACGATGATCGCCGGGTTGTGATTGTCCCACGGGACATTTTGCGTCTGCGCGATACCGTCGTTGCCGGCGGCGATCACGAACACCGTATTGTCGGCGATCTTCTGGATGGCTTTGTCGCTGAACACGTCGTTCCAGCCCGGATGCAACGTCCAGCCCTGCACGCCGAGCGACATGTTGACCACGCTCGCGCCGTTCTGGGCGAGCATCTCGACCCCATCCTTGATGTCGACCCAGCCGGCGGTCATGTTCGCATCGAACGGATTATATTCGACGACCGAAGCCTTGGGCGCGATGCCCATCACGCCCTTGCCGTCGATCGGATCGACCATCAGGCTCGCGACCGCGGTGCCGTGCGGGCTCGTGATGCTCGACACGCCGCCGTATTTGATCACGTTGCCGGCCGCGGCACCGCCGATGGTGAAGTCGAGCACGCCGATCGTCGTCCGCTTGCCCTGGCCGAGCGTCTGCGTGAGCGCCGGGGTCCAGTTGACCTCCTTCATCCAATGATCGACGTGGTCGGCGCCGCTGAAGTTCATCAGCCCGTCCCACCAATCCATGATGAAATGTTCGCGCTCGTTGGCGTCGAGGTGCTCGAGCGTGCCGGGAACGCTCAGATCGATGCCATAGCGCGCGAGCAGCGGATTGGCGAAGCCGTCCATGAAGCTTTGGCCGGTCTGGCCCTGCACCGCAGTCCCGAACGTCGTTTCGCTGCTCGCGACCATCTGGTTCAGCAGCTGCGCGAGCTGGTCATAATCGGTTGGCGCCTGGTCGAACGTGCGGATGTTGCCCCAGAACGTACGGATATTGCCCCATTCGGCGCCGAGCTCGCCGGCGAAGGTGCGGATATTGCCCCAGGCGGGCAGCAGCGCGGTATCGTCGGTCGTGTCGTTGAACGTGCGGATGTTGCCCCAGAATGCGCTGAGGTCGCCATCATACGGGCTCACATCGCCCCAGAAGGTGCGGATGTTGCCCCAATAGGGCGTCGCATCACCCCAGAAGGTTCGGATATTGCCCCAGAAAGTGCGGATGTTGCCGTAATAGGGCGACAGCGTATCGCTGAACGCCTGAACGCGATCGCCCCTGCTCTTGTCGAGATCGAGGCCGAGCGTCGCGGCAGTGGGGATGCTTGCGGGGACTGGGGTGGGCGTCGACGCCGGGGCATTGGTCGATTGGGCGTAAGCGGCGGTGGTGCCGATCAGCGCGGCCGGTGTCGCCATCGCGGTCGCCAGCAGGTGGATGGTACGCTTCACTCGACGCGACATCGTCAGACCCTTGTTCGAGCGGTACTCCCACCAGGTCCGCTCTTGTTGACGATGCGAGGCATAAGACGTCGGGAGTCAGCGACTCCGTAAACGACATCGTAAAATCCGCGTTAGGTACGAATTCTCACCGCAGCGCCAGGACGAGACGAGCCGAGGCGTCGACGCGGTTCAGCGCTTTGCGAAACGTTCCCACAGCCGGGCTTCCGGCGCTGCTTCGGCCAGTCGCCGGATGTGCGATTCATCGGCGAGGAAGGTTACGAGCTTGTCGAACGCGAGCGGCACCGAGATGTAGAAACCCTGGAGCAGGTCGCAGCCCATGACGCGCAGCAGCTGCAACGCCATTGGATCGTCGACGCCTTCGGCCGTGACTTCCATTTCGAGCGCATGTGCGAGGTCGATCGAGGACCGCACCAGCAGCGGATCGCGGTGGCTGTCGGTCAGCCCGCTGATGAACATGCGGTCGATCTTGAGCTCGTGCGCCGGCAGCTGCTTCAAATAGGCGAGCGAAGACAGGCCTGAACCATAGTCGTCGATGGCGATGCGGATGCCGGCCGTTCGGAAAGCGCGGAGATTGGCCAGCGCGGTCTCGGGATCGTCGATCACTGCCGTCTCGGTGATCTCGAAGCAGATCTGCCCGGCCGCGTTCTCGACCATGTTCATCGCGGTTTCGGCGAAATCACCATCGGTCAGCACATGCGCCGAAATGTTGACCGAGATCTCGAGTTCGTGTCCGGCGTCGACCAGCCGTTTCTGATCGGCCACGGAGCGTGCGATCACCCATTCGGTGAGCTCACGAATCGTCCCGGTTTCCTCGGCGACGGCGATGAAGCGCGCGGTCGGCACCAACTGGCCGTCGCGCGTCCAGCGCACCAGCGCCTCGGCGCCGCGGATGCGATTGGTGCGCGATTCGAGCTTGGGTTGATAATGGAGGTCGACTTCGCCCGACTTGAGTGCGTCGGTCAGCCCGCGCATCAGCTCGAGATCTGCCATGCTGTTCTGCGAGAGCAGCTCGAGGTCGGCGAAGCAGACCTTGACCCGTTCCTTTTGCGCCGCGCTCAACGCTGCGGCCGCCTGGTCGACCAGCTCGTCACGAATCGAGCTCGAGCCGGCATCGGCGAAGCCGATCGCGACCGACAGATCGAAGGTATATTCGCCGAAGATCATGCGCTGCTCGAGCGCGCCGATCGCGTCGATCAGCTTGAGCTGTGCAGCGCCCGCCGATGTTGCGACGAACGCGAATTCGATCGTGGTGCGGCCGATGCGGCCAATCTCGACGCCCGCGATCGCAGCGGAGATGCGCTCGGCAAGCTTGCCCATCAGCAGGTTCGACAGCCGATAGCCGATGCTTTGGCGCAGCGACGCGAACCGGTCGATTTCGACGACCGCGACGAAGGTGTTTCCAACGGGGCCGCTGTCACTGCTCCGCAACGCCTGGAACATCTCACCCGAGGCTGGCGCGTCGCCTTTCGAATCGGACAAGGGCTGCTCCGTGATCGGGGGAAACGCAGCCGTTTCGGAAGCGCCATCGCCGTCGTCGCCGGTTCCCTGCTTCCACGCGGTCAGCTCGACCCGGCGCATGCGCCGGATTTCGTCGCTCGACGCGGGGATAGCCGATCGGTCACGGCGATGCAGCCAAAATGCTGTCGCCCCGACCCCGACACAGGCGACAACGATGATTGCCGCAAACAATAGCGCGCCCAATTCCATTCCCGCGTTCTTAAGAGAAAGCAGTGAAGCAAGCGTAAGCGTTACTGCCCGATTGTCCTACGCGCTACTACGGGGGCGTTGTTGAAATGCGCGAGAGAGCGCATTTCGAGGCGGTGCCGGCCCGCTCCCCCTCCCGACCACCCAGCCAGGATATGCTATGGGTGGTCGGGAGGGGGAGCGGGCTGGCACCGCAAAGCGCCCGGAGGGCGCATTCCCAAGAAAAGCCCGCCTCATATCGTTCGTCGCGGGCTCGGCGCGCCGCGATAGCCGCCCTGGCGTTCGAGCATCCAACCGGGATATTCGGGTGGCAGCTTCGAGACCGCTTCGATCGCCGCGATTTCGTCTGCGGTAAAGGTCACCTCGACGGCACCGAGATTGTCCGTCAGCTGCTCGATACGCTTGGCGCCGATGATCACGCTCGAAACCGCGGGCTGGTGGAGCAGCCAGGCGAGTGCCAGCTGCGCGACACTCGCGCCCTTGGCCTCCGCCATGGGTCGCAGCACGTCGATCACGTCGAATGCGCGCGGCTTGTCGACCGGCGGGAAATCGAAGTTGACGCGGCGGCCCTCGCCTTCACCGTCGCGCGTGAACTTGCCCGACAGGAAGCCACCGGCGAGCGGACTCCACACCATCAGCCCCACGCCTTCCGACGCAAGCATCGGAATGACTTCGCGTTCGAGATCGCGGCCGGCGACGGTATAATAGCTTTGCAGCGACGTGATCGGGGCGAGGTTCCGGTGCTGGGCGATTCCCTGCGCCTTGGCGACCTGCCACGCCGCCCAGTTCGATAGCCCGACGTAGCGCACTGCGCCCGAGCGCACGACGGCATCCAGCGCGCCGAGTTGCTCCTCGATCGGCGTCGCCGCATCCCAGCCGTGGAGCTGATAGAGGTCGATATAGTCGGTCTGGAGCCGCTTCAGGCTCTCCTGCACCTGCGCCAGGATGTGCCCGCGCGACGCACCGGCGCCGTTCGGGCCGGGGTGCATCCGCCCGACCACCTTCGTCGCGATCACCATCTCGTGGCGCGCGAGTCCGAGGTTCTTGAGCGATTGGCCAAGCATCGCCTCGCTCTCGCCCTCGGAATAGACGTTCGCGGTGTCGATGAAATTGATTCCGCCGTCGACCGCCGCCTTGACGATCGTGTCCGCTTCACTCTGCTGCAGCTGGCCGATCGCTCGCCACATGCCGGAACCGCCGCTGAACGTCATCGTGCCAAGGCAAAGTTCGGAAACGATCAGGCCGCTGCGGCCGAGGCTGTTGTAGCGCATGTCGGGAGGCTCCGTGGAAGATCCGGGCCTCAGATGTGGTGCGGCGCTGGCGATGCAAGCAGCCTGTGGCAAAAAGCAGGGCGGTTCGGGAACGGTTCGCGGTTGCCGCGAGGGTCGGTCAACTGCCCGAAAGCGCCCGGAGCTCCGCGCGGTCGAGGACCACGAAACCATGCAGGTCGGGCAGGCGGATCGCATGCCGCTTGAACAAGGTGAGCTTGCGGCTGACGGTTTCAATGGTGAGACCGAGCAGGTCGGCCATTTGCTGGCGGCTGAGCGGGAGTGCGACGCGCTGGCCCTCGCGCGCGCCCTGGCGATCGGCGAATTCGAGCAGCAACGTCGCGACGCGCTCGCCGGCCGACTTGCGTCCGAGCAGAAGCATCCAGCGGCGCGCGCGCTCGAGCTCGTCGAGCGCGCGCAGCAGCAGCGCGTGCTCGAGTTCGGGATGACAGCTGGCGAAACGGTCGAACGCCGAACGGCGGAAGACGCACAGCCGCGCTTCGGTGAGCGCCGTCACGCAGTGTCCGGCAGTAGCGCCGAACGGACGTCCCACGAAATCGCCGGGAAACGCGAGGCCGAGGATTTGCTCGCGTCCGTCATCGAGCGACGCAGTGAGCTTGAGCAGCCCCTCGCGCAAATTGCCGACGATGATCGCCTCGTCGCTCTGCCACATCAGCGTCTCGCCGCGCCTGAGCTGGCAGGTGCGGCCAAGCTGGAAGAATTCGGCCAACACATCTTGCGACAGCGCCGAGCAGATCGCCTGCTCGCGCGTTGGACAGCTGGCGCAATTGCCGACGCGCTTGTTGGCGGAACCGCCAATCGCTGATTCAAGATACATTGCCGTTCCTTTCGCGCAGCGCGCCGAGCAGATTGTGCTGCAATACCGGCTTGTCGAGGACAAGGTCGTAGCCGGCTTCCTTCGCGGTGGCGCGCAGCGCGGGCGATGGAAATGCCGTGATCAGCACCGCGCGGCCGTTCCACGATTGCTCGCGCAGCGTCCGCAACACATCGACCCCGTCGCCGTCGGACAACCGATAATCGGAGATCAACACGCCGGCGTCGCTTACGCCCGGATCGGCGAGCAGTGCCGCCGCGGCCGAATAGGAACGCACGTCATAACCCGCGCCATGCAGCATCAGGTGCAGCGAGCGGCGAACGCCGGCATCGTCTTCGAGCAGCAGCACGCGCTCGCGCATTTCCCGAGGTGAGTCCTGGCCCTGCATCCGATCTCGCTCTTTCGGCGCTGCATGGCATTCGCTGCGCGATTCGTCGCTACGTATTGGTCCGAAGGACGGCCGCGTGGCGCGCGCAATGATTGTTACGATTCCGAAAGAACAGCTAGAAAACGGAGCTTTATGCCATTTCGCCGTCCAGTCCGGCGGCGAAGGCGATGCGCAGGGCTTCGGACAGGCTGCGCACGTGCAATTTGCTCATCACGTTCGCGCGATGGACCTCGACCGTCCGCGGGCTGATCCCGAGATCATAGGCAATGGTCTTGTTCGGGTGGCCGCGGACCAGCCCGCGAAGTACGTCCTGCTCCCGCGGCGTTAGCGCGGCGATACGCACTTTGGCGTCATGTTCGCTCGAACGTGACTCGCTGCCGGTGTCGACTCGGCGGAACGCCGATTCGATCGCTTCGAGCAGCACGGCCTTTTCGAAAGGCTTTTCGATGAAATCGACTGCGCCGCCCTTCATCGCCGCAACGGCCGTGTTGATGTCGCCGTGCCCGGTGAGCACGATCACCGGCATGGTCACGCCGCGACTGTTGAGCTCGGCCTGGACTTCCAATCCGTCCATTTCGGGCATCCGCACGTCGAGCAGGATGCAGCCGGGGTCGGCGTTGCGCACTTCCTTGAGGAACTCGATCCCCGAGGGATAGGCGCGCACTTCGTATCCCGAGGTGCGCAGCATGAAGCCGGCCGAACGGCGGACCGAATCCTCGTCGTCGATGAGGTGAATGACATGCTTTTCGCTCATTTTTCTTCCGTCCCTGCTCCGATCAGCGTGAAGTGGAAGATGGTGCCGCCGCCGGGCCGCGACTCCGTCCAAATTCGTCCGCCATGCGATTCGACGATGGTCCTGCAGATCGACAGACCCAAGCCCATGCCGCGCTCCTTGGTCGATGTGAACGCCTGGAACAGCTGCGCCCTTACCCGGGGATCGAGTCCCGGCCCGGTGTCGGCCACCGAGACGCGGACCATGCCCCTGGCATCGGGCGCCGCAGCTACGATAATGTCGCGAACCTGGCTGTCCGCCAAGGCTTCGACTGCATTGCGGATCAGATTTACCAAAACCTGCTGAATTTGCACGGGATCGACCAGCACCAGCGTCGCCGCCGGATCGATCTCGAAGAACGCCCGCACGCCGCGTTCCTTCGCGCCGACCAGCGCGAGGTGGCTCGCTTCCTCGATCAGCCGCGGCAGCTCCTCGAGCCGCTTGTCGACGTCCCCGGTCGCCACGAAATCGCGCAGCCGGCGGACGATGCCGCCCGCGCGCAACGCCTCTTTCGCGGCCTCCTCCATCGCCTCGGTCACGAGTTCGCGCGATTCGGAGTCGTCGCGGTCGAGCAGTTCGCGTCCCGCCTCGAGATAATTGGCGATCGCGGTGAGTGGCTGGTTGAGCTCGTGCGCCAGCGTCGACGCCATCGTGCCCATCGCCGACAGCCGCGAAACATGGATCAGCTCGGATTGCAGCTCTTTCAACCGCAGCTCGCTGCGCTGCTGCTCGCTCAGGTCACGGATGAACCCGGTGAAAATGCGATGCCCGTCGGCGTTGGCTTCGCCCACCGCGAGCTCCATCGGGAACTCGGTGCCGTCGCGCCGCAACCCGACGACGATGCGTCCGATGCCGATGATGCGCCGCTCGCCGGTCTCGGCATAGCGCTGGAGATAGGCGTCGTGCCGCTCGCGGTCGGGCGACGGCATCAGCATGGCGACGTTGCGTCCGGTGACTTCCGCCTCCGAATAGCCGAACAGGCGCTCGGCCGCGGCACTGAACGAGACGATGCGGCCACGCTCGTCGATCACCACCATCGCGTCCGGGACGGTGGCGAGGATCGAGCGCAGGTGTAATGCGCTACGCTCGAGCGAGGTCTCGGTCGCCTTGCGATCGGTGACGTCATAGATCACTTCGCCGAAGCCGCGCAGCGCCTGGGTCCGGTCGAATAACGGAATGACCGTTGCATGCGCGAGGAATTCCGAGCCGTCCTTGCGCACGCGCCAGGTATCACCGCGTAGCTTTCCGCCCTTGGCGACGGCGGCGAGGTCGCGCTCGGGACGCCCGGCGGCGCGCTCCGCCTCGGGATAGAGCAGCGCACCCGGCCGGCCGATGATTTCCTGGCTCGTCCAACCAGTCAGCAATTCGGCGCCGCGGTTCCAGGACATCACGATACCGTCCGGATCGAGAAGGAACATTGCGCGATCGGTCGCGCTCTCGACGAACAGCGCAAGTGTATCGTCGTCCTGATACTTTTCGTACATCGGCTCGTTGCACTGTTTGACGCTGGCAGTCATGCGCGCGAACGCCGCCAAAAGCCAGTACCGTGGGAACTTCTCAGGAAGATTTGGGCGGTTTGGCCGATTCCGGGCCCAGCGCGGTCGACCAGCGCGCGATCGCTGCCTGTGCCGCTTCGTGATGGCGGCCGGCGGCGAGTTCGGCCGCGACGGTCCGTGCAGCCTGGCGCACGTCTTCGAGGTGCTCGAGCGCCGCGCCGGGTACCATCGGCTCGAGCACTGCGTCGAAATGTACACGCTCCGGCTCGCGCATCCCGAACACCGTAGCGAGATAGCGCTCGAAGCTTTGGCGCATCCCTTCCCATTGGCCGCGTTCCTCGAGCCAGGGGCGCGTCGTCGCCGAAGTCGACAGCGACACCAGCTTCTTGCCGGCGAGCAGCGGGTGGCTGCGGCCTTCGCGTACCGCATCCGCGCCGAACTCGGCGCCGAGCACGCGGTCGATATAGCCCTTCACGATCGCCGGCGGGCCGCCGAACCAGACGGGATAGACCAGCACGAGCGCATCGCTGCGCGCGAGGAGCTTGAGCTCACGCGCGACTTCGGGAGCCTGCGCATAGCCGGGCTGCCCGGGGCGCTCGGCGTCGCGCAACACCGGATCGAAGCCCTCCGCATACAGGTCGCGCAGGAACGCGATCTGCCCGCACTCGCGAACCGCAGCGCAATAGGTCTCGGCGATCGCACGGTTGAGGCTGGCGTGCGACGGATGCCCGAGCACCACGAGATGCTGCGCCGGCTGGCTGGAGCGCGCGGTCACGGCGCGGCGCTCAATGCGCCAGGAACAGCGGCACCGGACTCTCGGTGAGCATCCGCCGTGTGACGCCGCCGAATACCGCCTCGCGCAGCGGGCTGTGTCCATAGCCCCCCATCACGACCGTGCCGGCGCGCAGGATCCGGATCTCCTCGAGCAGCACCTTCGCGATCGGCGTACCGCTATCCGCGAGACGTCGCACCATGGGTTTGAGGCCGTGGCGCGAGAGATATTCCGCCGCCTCGGTTGCGCGTGCCTTGAGCGTGCCGTTGTCGATCTCGACGATGGTGACTTCGCGCGCCAGCCGTAGCAGCGGCACCGCCGCCTGGAGCGCGCGCATAGAGGGCGCCGAGCCGTCCCAAGCGACGATCGCGTGGCTGGAGACGTCGAAGCCGCGCGTTCGTTCGGGCACGGCGAGCAACGGCTTCTGCGCGGTGCGCAACAGCCCCGCGGCGATGCTGCGCATGTCGGGATAGGGCAGCGCGTCGAGCTGGCGATTGAGGATGATCAGGTCGGCGAGCCCCGAGGCATCGCGCAGGCAGCCCACCAGATCGCCGCAGGCCTCGCTCCAGTCGTACCGCACATCCTCCGCCTGCAGCCGTGCGTCGAGCCGCGCGCGGTTGCTGCGCTCGCGTTGCTGCTCGTCGGCGAGCAGCAACGCCGCGCCGCCTGCGGGGACATAATCGTCGACCATCGTCGGCATGATCGCGACGTCGAGACAGCTGATGTGGCCGTCGAGCGCACGGGCGAGGTCGAGCGCCGCCTGGAAACGCGCTTCCTGGCCGGTATCGTCGTGCACCAGCAGAAGGATGTTCTTCATCGCTGCCTCCGTGCTTCTCTCCGTTCCGCAACCTAGCCCGGCGACTGACGCGTGCAAAATACGCAACGCTACCTAGCATCAGTGTCTCAGACCGCCTTGCTGAACCCGTCGGCCGATGGTGCGCGATACGCATCGAACGCCGCCGCCGCGAGCCGGGCGTAGGGGCGCCCGAGCGGGGTGATTTCGACCCGCCAGCCATCGCAACGCACGACGCCTTGCTCGGCGAGCGCACGGAGCTGGGGCAGAGCTGCCGTAAATTGTTGCACCGGCCGGCCGTGCGTGGCGGCAACGGCCGCGACGTCGACTTCCCCATCGCACAACATCCGCTCGATCACGGCGGCACGGAGCTGGTCGTCGGCATCCCGCGCCACGCCGCGCGTGCCGGCCAACAACCCATTGCGCATGCGCAGCCGATACCGACCGACATGTTTCTCGTTCTGCACCAGCAGGCCGTCGAACTGGCTGATCGCCGAGGCACCGAGTCCGACCACCACCGTAGCCGGATCGTCGGTGAAGCCTTGAAAATTGCGCCGCAGCCGCCCTTCGCGCGCGGCGACGGCGAGCCCGTCGTCGGGTCGCGCGAAGTGATCGAAGCCTACCGGCTGATAGCCCGCCTCGGTGAGCAGGCTATGCGCCAGCGCGCTCTGCCAGAAACGCTCGGACGCGCCTGGCAGTGCGGCGTCGGCGATCATCCGCTGCCGCGGCAACAGCCGCGGCAGATGGGCGTAGCCGAACATCGCAATGCGACTCGGTGACAGCGTCAGCGCCGCGGCGATCGTCGCCGCGACATCGTCGAGTTGTTGGCCGGGCAGACCGTACATCAGGTCGAGATTGACGTGCGCGATGCCGGCGCGCCGCAGGTCGGACATGGCCTGTCCGACTTGGCGGAATGGCTGGATGCGGTTGATCCGCGCCTGGATCGCCGGGGCGAAGGTCTGCGCGCCGAGGCTCGCGCGCCGGATGCCCGCGGCGGCCAGCGCGGCGGCATAGCGCGCGTCGAGGGTACGTGGATCGAGTTCCGCGGCCCATATGGCGTCACGGTCGACTCGGAAGCCCTGGCGGAT
>Ga0105248_10001626_pt1 | contig 24956 bp, 23 predicted proteins | sample KBSS34metaG_FD_81524 | JGI IMG/M metagenome (GOLD analysis project Ga0105248, IMG submission 81524) | Switchgrass rhizosphere microbial communities from Kellogg Biological Station, Michigan, USA - KBS S3-4 metaG | ecosystem: Host-associated > Plants > Roots > Rhizosphere > Soil | place... | reverse complement strand
CGTCGATGCCGTCCCATGTCTGCGCGGCAGCCGTCACTGCCAGCGCGACCGCGTCGCAGTCGGCGACGTCCATGGCGTGGAAGCTGGCCTGCCCCCCGGCCGCGGTCACCTCGTCCGCGACCCGCTTCGCCGCAGCCCCGTCCAGGTCCGTGACGGCGATCGCGGCACCTTCGGCCGCGAAGCGGTGCGCGTAGTGCCGCCCGATGCCAGCGCCGCCGCCGGTGATGAGCACGACCTTGCCGTCGAACCTTCCGGACGTCACTGCTCTTCCAACCGAACCGGTACCCAGCCGGCGCCGGCCGAGGAGGCGCGGGCGGCCTCGATCACGGCCTGGACCCGCCAGCCGTCCCGGAAGGTCGGCGCACTGCTGGGCCCGCCGCGGAGGGCCGGCAGCCAGTCCTCGAGCATCAGTGCCATGCCGCGGATCATCGTGCTCGCGCCGCGGGACGGCAGGTCGGGCCGGCTGAGCGGCTCTCGAGGCGTTCCACTCCACGGTGACAGCGCGTCGTCCGTGGCGGCTCCGACGGCCAGTTCGTGAGTGCGCCCGCGGGAGGAGGTCAGCACGGCCGTACCCTCCGAACCGAAGACCTCGAAGCGGTAGCCGTGGGTGTGCGCGCCGACCACCGAGGCGCCGATCTCCGCGCGGGCCCCGGAGGCGAGCCGCATGATCAGCGTGGCGGTGTCGTCGGCCGTGACGTCCATTACCGTGCCGTCGGCAAGCGTCACCTTCGGGACGGTGGTGTGCACGTCGGCACAGACCTCGACGGGATCGCCGAACATCGCGCAGACCCAGTCGATGTCGTGCGACAGCATGCCGGCCAGGTAGCCGCCGCCGCGATCCACGTCGTACATCCACGCGGACTGCGGTCGGTGCGTCGGGTGCCAATACCCCGCGCTCTGTGCCATGCGGCTGAAGTACGGCGTGCCGAAGAAGCCCTGCCGGGCGAGATCCCAGACGGGGAGCCGCTCAGGCGTCCAGCGCAGTTCGAAGCAGCTGGCGGTGGCGCGGCCACTGGCCTCGGCGGCGCGCACCATCTCCTGGGCCTGGGCGGCGGTCAGAGCGAGGGGCTTCTCGCAGAGCACGTGCTTGCCCGCGTCCAACGCGGCGAGGGTGATCGGGTGGTGCAGCTCGACGGGCACGGCCACCGAGATCACGTCCAGATCGTCGCGGCGGACGAACTCCTGCCAGTCCGTGGCGGTCTGCGCTACGCCGAGAGATTCCGCCGTCCTGGCAAGGCGTTCCGGGTTGCGCGCGCAGATCGCCGTCAGTTCGTAGCCGGCCACGATCGAGTAGGCCGGGCCATGGACGAGGGCACCCCACCCGGTTCCCACGATCCCCACTCGCAAAGCGTGGGTCACGTTGGTTGCCCTTCTGTCGTCGTCACATCAAGACCCGTTCGTCGGTGGCGAGGTCGGCCCCGGAGACCACAGTCAGGCGGGACCCCGGCCGGTACCGGATGAGATCGAGTAGCAGCTCGGCCAGTTGCTCGTCGCTGAAATGCTCCCGCAGCGTGGCGCCGTCGTCCGCCGTCAGACTGGCCGGATCGGTGAGCACGAGCCGCGCGAGCCGGACGGCGGCAAGGTGCCGGTCGGTCAGCTCGCCGTCCTCCAGGTGCTCCACCAGGGCCTCGTCGAAGCCGCGGTCGATGGCGGCCTGCAGGCGCAGATTGCGGCACAGCCGGCAGTGCGACAGCCGTCCGCTGGTGATGCGGACGAGCTCACGCGTGACGAGGTCGACCTGCCCGGGGTAGGCGATCCTCTCGAAGGCGGTCTTGGCGGCGTCCAGCGCCGGCGCGGCGTCGGCCAGGGTGAGCGACGTGCGGGAGTCGGCGCTCATCCGAACAGCACCGCCGCGGCGACCTCGGCCCGCTGCGCCGTCTCGAACAGCCCGCAGGCATAGGCCAGCACCAGCAAACCGGCCTCGCCGTACTCGCGGAGCACGTCCGCCGCTTGCTCGTCGTCCAGGGCGGAGACGTCGAAGAGCAGTTGCTCGGCGAAGGCGAGCGCGACGCGGTCGCGGGGCGTGAAACCCGGATGGTCGGGCCAGCGCGGCAGGGCGTCGAGGACCTCGGCGGGCACATGCTCGGCGTGCGGCCGCGCGCCCACCAGCTGGCCGATCCGCAGCCGGCACAGTTCGAGCGTGCTGGCGTCGACGACGTCCTGCTCCCACACTGCGGCCCAGACATCCGCCAGGGCTGCCGCGTATCCGGGCCGGTAGGCGAACAGCGGGTCAAGCCGCAGGGCGGGCATGTTCGCAGCGTAGGACAACTCGCTACCAGATGTCGATAACTAATATACCTGTTATGTCGTTGACTACCACCGCTGGGCATCACCGTCGTGCCGTATGCGCCGCTGGGCAGGGCTGCCCGGACCGGTGCGCTGAGCGCCGATACCGTTCGACTCCACCGACTGGCGCTCCAGCAACCCGCGATTCAGCGACGAGGACTTGGCGCACAACCTGGAGGCGGTGCAGGCCTCGCGTTGTCGGCCATGTGGTGGACGAGAGTGGTCATCAGGCGGGCGCCGGAACCGCCGAGCGGGTGGCCGATCGCGATCGCGCCGCCGTTGGGGTTGAGCAGCTTGGGGTTGGCGCCCGTCTCGGCCAGCCACGCCATCGGCACCGGCGCGAAGGCCTCGTTGACCTCGAAGGCGCCGATCTCGCCGATCGAGAGTCCAGACTTCGCGAGCACCTTGGCGGTGGGCCGGGATCGGGGCGCTGAGCATCATGACCGGGTCGTCGCCGGCCACGACGGCGGTGTGCACGCGGGCGATCGGGGCGAGTCCCAGCTCCTGGGCCTTCTCGGACGTCGTGAGCAGCAGTGCGGCGGCGCCGTCGCTGATCTGCGAGGAGTTTCCGGCGTGGATCAGCCCGTCCTCGACGAAGGCCGGCTTGAGCCCGCCAAGCTTCTCCGGCGTCGTCCCGCGGCGCAGGCCCTCGTCGATGGAGAAGACGCTGCCGTCCGCCAGCGTGACGGGCGCGATCTGTTGCTGCAGACGGCCGGTGTCGATCGCCTCCACGAGGCGCTCGTGCGACTGCGAGGCGAACTCGTCAAGCTGCCAGCGGGTGAAGCCCCACTTGGCGGCCATCATCTCGGCGCCGACGCCCTGATTGAAGTCGACGCCGTAGCGCTGCCGGATCGAGTTGCTTGTGGGGTTGCCAAGGTCGGGGTTCAGCACGCTCGATCCGATCGGACCGGACGGCTTCGACGAAGACCGCATCACGCATGTTGCTCCTCCGCAATTAGATAACCCATTTAGGGATTACCTTCGGAGGGGACTTCGGCAATGTGCAGCCGCTCACCGCGGCCGACGGGTCAACTGTCGCGCAGTTCGGTGACGAGCACACCCTCGGACCACTCACGCTGGATCTCCGCGACCGCCGTCAGGTGCTTGGTCCAGAACCGCGCGGCGCCGGCCCCGTCGCCCTTCTCAATCAGATCGACGAGCTTGCGGTGGACCTTCAGACTGACGTCCTGCCACTCGCGCCGGTCAGGAGCCTTGGACATGCTGCGAGCCGCGTGCTGTGCGCTGATGTGTTGCAGGCTCTCGGTGACGATGGCCATCGTCGCGTTGCTGCTGAGTTCGGTCAGGACCGAGTGGAAGCGCCATGCCGCCTCGGCGAAGGCGGTGAAGTCGCCGAGCGCGGCCCGCTCCTCGTCGAGGACCTTGCGCAGTTCGGCGATACCTTCCGGCGTGCGGTTCTCCGCCGCCCAGCGCGCGGCGGTGGGCTCGTACAGCATGCGGAACTCGTAGACGTCGGCGAGGCTCGCGCGGCGCAGCTGAAGCTGGATGGCGACGGTGCGGGCCACCACGTCCGAGCTGGGATGGCTGACGATCGGACCGCGGTGCGACCCCCGCCGCACGGTGACCAGGTTCTGCGCCTCGAGCAGGCGCAGGGCCTCGCGCAGGGTAGGACGGGAGACGTCGTACTGCTCCATGAGGGTGGCTTCGCTGAGCAGCGACTCGCCGGGCTCAAGCTCCCCCGACAGGATTCGGCCACGCAGTTCGGCTGCGACGACCTCGGCGAGCTTCGGGATACGCCGGGGCTTCATCACGCGCACCTGGGTCACTGGCTGCAATCCGGGATCACGGGACGCTTCGGGCACCGCCAGAGCCTATCGTGAGGCACGTTTCGGGCCCGGCAGGCGTGCGCGCGGTCCGTGCCGCAGGGAGCTGCCGGCGTCCCGCAGGGAGCTGCCGGAAAAATAACTTCAGGGTTTGATGTTGCTCTGGTCGATCAGGTTGGTGAGGTCCTGCGCAGTCGGCGCGGTGATCGGTGCGGATGAGATGCGCCGGTCGAGGTCTTCGAGGACGGGGGTCATCTCGTGGATCGCGTCGCTGACGGCGTCGCGGGGCGCCCAGCAGTCGGGTGAGTGCCCGCCGTCCAACACCTCGCCGGCAGACGGCAACGCGAACCTACCCGCGACCGGCAGCCGGTGGACGGCGTCGTAGAGGTCGCCTGCGCCGAGCAGGACGGCGAGCACGACCGCAGCCTGCAGCGCCGGCAGGCCCAGGGCGTGTAGCTCGGGGCTGTCGGCGGCGGCGCGGCGTTGCCACCACGCGTCCTCCGTCGCAAACAGCGGGTGGAGGGCGGTGTCGATATCGATCTGTCCGGTCAGGTTGTGCGCGACCGCGACCGCGGCGGCCGCGTGGATGAGCACCAGTGGCACTGGCACGGCCTGCGCAACCAGCCCCGCCGCAGGTGGGACGGTTCTGCTGAGTCTGGGCGAAGGCACGGACCGCCTGGGTGAACAGCTTGTCAAGCCGGTGACCGGCGCACCGCGAGCTACGCCCTCATGCGACGGGCTCAACAGGCCGCCGACCGGGGACGAGGAGGCGACGCCGTCGCGCTCGGCGAAGGCGCCGCTGCCCTCGATTCCAGCAGCGCCTGTACCGTCGCGTTGTGCCTAGTCCGCCAGGCGCATGGCCATGCTCTCCACGGCGACGACGCGGCTTCTCGGGTCGCGATCCGCGGGGCAGTCGGGATGCTGACGTGAGCCGAACGCGACCCGGACCCCTGGATGGTCACTGCACGGACCTTTACGTCGCAGCGCACGAAGGCCGTTGCCGACACCTCCGCGGTGACCTGGCCGGGGCGACCCGAACTCTCGAGGAAGTACTCACGGCCTGGCCGAAGGCGCAGCGTCAGGATGAGGTCATGTGGCGGGCGTGGCTGGCAGACACCCATGCCGCGACGGGCCGCCTAGCGCGAACGCCACCAGGTAGCGGCATGCAACACCGCTGGAGCGGCCGCGTGATCACGCCGAAGGCTTCGTTCCGGCCAGGGACGCGGCGGTGAAAGAGAACGGCGCGAAGCAGGTCGCTGGTTGGCGACGGTCCGGGTCTGGTTCGCCCACACAGGCTCGGACCGCCGGACGACGCATCGCGGCTGGCACCGCGCCGAAGGCCGGTGGGACGCCGTGATGCTGTCGGGGTCGGCGCGGCGGCGCTGGGACACCCTCCGAACTACCCCCGCGCCGCGTCGGCCGGAGCAGCCCGGGTCAGCCTCATCCGGATCGCGGGGGCGCACGGAAATCAGCAGACTGTCGGCGTCGGCGAAGACGTCGACGCCTACAGGTCGTCTCCGACAAATAGTTGAGAAACTGGCTGGCGCGTCGGGCAGCGGTCGTCTGGCCGACCAAGGACGATCAGCGGAGTGCCGACCGATCTGGGGCCGGTGGTTCCGCAAAGTCTGGCGGTAGCTGGCCGCCTTCGACGGCGAGTCGGCCGCCGACGCCGACATGAGGGCCGTCCGAGAGTTGTAGCAAATGCCCGCTTCTTAACGTGGCCGCGCGGGTACGCTGCGGGCGCACAGGCGCCGTCGGAGGACGCGGACTTCCTCAACCGGATCGTCCCAATGCGGCGCGAGAGTCAAACGACGGCGCCCAAGCACCAGGACGTGCAGGTCTTCGACCGTCCTGCGCCTGTGCACGCTGACGCTCGCCTGTTACTCGGACAGGCCGGCCCCTCGGTATCTCACGGCAGAGCTCGACGCTGGTCGGGCTGCTGCCCGCAGAGCGTGGCGGATCCCGGCGGCGGGGTCGCCGAAGTGGTACGGGTACTCGCTGGGCTCGATCGAGTCGAGGAACCGCTGCCACCGGATCGCGTGGCCGAGGTGGGCGAGCGGGGCGGCGAGCTCAAGCGCCCGGGCCGGTTCGCTGCCGGGGCGGCATTCCCGCCAGGTGCGTACCCAGGTTTCGGCCGCGAGCGCCCACAGGTCGTCCGGGAGCCAGTCTCGGGGCCAGATGCCGTCGTCGGCCGGATGCCCGAAACCAGACTCGCTGAAGTCGAGGATCATCGTCCTGGTCCCGTCCGAGCGCCAGTTGCCGACGTAGAAGTCGCCGTGGACGAGCGTGTCGGGCAGCCCGCAGGCGTCGAGTTCGGCGACCAGCCGCGGGAGCCGGGCGACCAGGGCCTCGGCGGCGGCGCGGTCGGCGGGTTGGAGCTGCGCGCCCGCCTCGCCGGCCACCAGGTTCGCAGCCTCGACGACGAGCGTGGGTAGGCGTCGGTCGTGGAGAACAGCGGCGGGGATCAGCACCGGGTCGTCGGCGAGGGCGGCCTGGGCTTGGGCGAGCCCGCGGACAGCGCCGCGGACGTCGGCGGCCGACGGCTCCCAGCAGTCGGTGCCGGGGACGTGGTCGAGCAGCAGACGTCGGCCCGCCGAGTCGGCCGCCAGGACCGCCGGCACCAGTGTCGGAGCAACGAGACGCACCGCCCCGAGGGCCACCGCCTCGTCGGCCGCGAACATCGGCAGGGTCTTCAGCCAGACCGGCCCCCGGGCCGTCTTGAACCTGAAGAGCCCAGAGAGGTTCCACGTCTTGACCTGCTCGGGAGGTCCGAGCGGCGCCCGGCCCGCCGCCTGCAGTGCCTCCGTCGCCCAGTCGAGCGCGGCGAGCAGTCCGTTACGGGTCGCCCAGGCCGCACGCTGCGGCTCGGGACCGATCAGCGCCTCCAGGTGGGCCGGCGCGGGCCCGAACCGGGCGCGCCGTGGTCGCTCGAACGCCTCGACGTGGTAGGTGGCGTGCCCGCCGCGGGGTTCCTCCCCGCTGACGTCGATCATCCGCAGCACCGCGACGCGAACTCCGAGTTCGTCACGCAGTCGCGCCACGACGGGCGCCACGTCGTGGGCCCAGGTCCCCGCCACGCAGAACGGGCCGACCGTTCCCAGGCAGTCCCCGTTCCAGGTGATCAGCGCGCTGACCGAACGACCCTCTGTCATAGGGCCAGTGTCCAGATCATGATCGGTTCGGCAACCGATTATCCCGCGGTTCGCCCTGAGGGCGCCTCACGTCGAGACCGCTTCGAAGGCCGGAAAACGGGCGGCGGCTCCGACCGATCCGGCCCGGTCGGCAACCTCGTGCCATGTGCGGCGGGTAGCTAGATGCCGAGGGAAACGACAGATCCGTGAGAAAACTCGCAACGACACGTCGGCGAGAAAGCGTCAGGAAGGCCCGACACTCGGCAACTGCTCCGCCATCAGGGACGGGAACCTCCAGGTTCCCAGCTCGATTTGGCCTGCCCGGTGCGCGACTTGGGCTCGATGGCTGGGTGTGAGCCGGTGCGGCGGTTTTCGTGGCGGACGAGCCAGCGGCACCGGCCGGGGCTGCAGTTCCTGGTGAGCACGGGTCGGCATCACGGCTCCGAGTCGAGCCGCAGCATGGGCGGCTGCTGCTGGTCGCCGGCGGCAGGCAGCGGCGGATGACTTTCCGGGAGCTGGTCAACCACCCGGACCTGATTGACCACAATGCGAACCGCTACCCGATCCTGCCAGGCCCAGTGATCAGCGTCGCGGGTGCCGTCGCCGGGGCCGTGACCTGCACAGATACGCCGCCAGCCAGCTGATCGCTGACTCACACCCCGCCAGGCCGGCCAGCACGGCTGCGAAACGAGCGGCCGGCGGCGCGGTTGGGCGCGGGCCGGTCGCAGCGATCACGCCGTGGTGGTGCCCGGCGATCGGGCGCTCAACATGCCGCGCATCTCGCCCGGTACGGCACGCCGTACTACGTCTCCGGCCACAGTCAACGATCCGCTCGACGGCTCCATCTTCGCCAGTCGTCACCTTGGCCCTCAACATCGCCGAGCCACTGATCGCCGGCCACTACGGCAAAGCAGCCTTCGACGCCATCGGACCACTACTCATGATCGGCTGGGCCGAAGTCGCCCCCGACCTCGTCCAAGCCATACAAACAACCGCAGCAAGCACACCCCCGATGGCACCACCAGCCGCAGACGATCAACCTGACTCGACGCTGACCTACGAGCCGGTAGCGTCCACACGGGCACGCGAAAATGAGTTCCCCACGCCCGATGCGATGTAGTCGGTGAGTGTTCGAATATCGAGTGGAGTCCCCGGAACAGCTTCGTGTCGATGAATGTGCAGTGATTGTTCGGACCTAAGGCCAGCCAAGACCTTGTCGACAAGCGCGGACTTGCCCGCGCCTGTCGGCCCGTGCACGAGGACGATCTTGCTGGTGCTGTCCAGCAGCCAGCGGCGCAGTTCGTGCTGTTCCGCGTCGTAGTTGAGAAATGGTCGGTCCGGCGGCTCGCTGGGATCGTGCATCAACGGATCAAGAGTTGATGGGAGAGCGCCCCATCGAGCAAACACAGGGTTGCCCGGGTACTGGTCGGCGGCTGCCATCATCAGCTTGGCGACGCCCTCCACAAACCGCCCGTCATTCAATTCCTTGATGACCAGACGCCAGTATGATTCAGGTGACAGTGGACCCGCCGGCATCGGCAATCGTCCCGGATCCATTGCGGCCGAGAGCAGGAGTGCTCGAACCTTGGTGATGTCGTCGAACACGGCCACGAGCGCGCCAAAGTCCTCGTCGCTCAAGATCCTGCTAACTGATTCCCCCGCACCCATCCTCCGATGATCGCATCTTCTCCGGACCCTGTATCGAAGAATTCACAGGGTGCGGGATCGATCTGGCGTACCGCTCGGTGGTCGCCGTCCACCGCCAGCGCCACAGTGAGGAGCGCCTGACGGGCACTGTTGTACCGGTCGATGTCGTGGTCTATCTGGGGGGGAGGCATGATCGAGTGGCGTCTCGCTGCCGCCCGCGTCCGCCGGTCCCGGTTTCGGAGTTCGCCAGGTTCCGGTTGCCACCCGAGGTGATCGTGCTCGGTGTGCACTGGTACCTGAGGTTCGCCCTGTCGTACCGCGACGTCGAGGAGCTGTTCGCCGAACGCGATCTCATCACTGATCACGTCACGGTCTAGCGCTGGGTCCGCCGGTTCCCTCCACTGCTGGTCGACGCCTGAAGGGTGCAAGTATGCGATTTCGCTGGTCAGGAGCTTGATCAGGCGGCTCGTTGATATTCGTGGAGGGGACCGTCGAGGCGGTCCTAGGCGTCTGATCTCACCTTCGTAGCCACCGCGTCGAGAATCAATGTCGACAGACGTCCAATCGGCCGGGGCTGCAGCGTCGACGATGGGTGCGTGCGGGTGACAATCAGGGTGCGACCGGGGGCCGGCAGGACGACCGTCGGCGGTGAGCTGGGCAGCCCGGACGGCGAGCCGAGCCTGGTGGTCCGCGTCTCAGCGCGGGCGGTCGACGGCAAGGCGACCGAAGCGGCGCTGCGAGCACTCGCCGACGCGCTCGGCCTGCGCCGTGCCGACGTGTCCCTCGTACACGGCACCACGAGCCGCACGAAGCTCGTGGACATCGTCGCGTCGCCGGCCGACGAGCCCGCGCTGCGCGACCGCCTGACCGCCCTGCGCCAGCGCCGTTGACCAGCGCATACCGTCAGCTGGACGCTCGAACCGGGCGGTGCACGCAGGCGAGGGGCCAAACGCCCACCGCAGGCCGCTCCGCAGCAGGCCTATGCGTCTACCCCAGGCTTGGCCAACAACATACGGCAGGTCAGATCCAGATGGGTCGGCTGATGCACGACCGCCGGACCTCACGTGCGATAACCGTCGAGCGCATCCCGATTCGCGTTGGGTCTGTGACGGAAGGTGGCTGGGTGGCCGAGGCCTGATGGCCGCCCAGGCTTGTAGCCGCTGAGTATGCGGCAGGCTGGGGTGCCCGCGCGATCGCGGATTCTCCGGGTCGCCCGGTCGTCTGCCGCTGCTCCGGGGTTCGTCTTCTGCGCTGGTGGGTTCGCCTATCGTGGGATGATCGCGTCGTGGTCGACGGGGGCGCGACGGCCGACGGGCCGAAATGGGACTTTCTTATTTCCTATGCCGAGGTCGACCTCGCGTGGGCGCAGTGGATCGCCTGGGTGCTCGAGGACGCTGACTACGCGGTGCTGATGCGCGCTTGGGACGCCGTTCCAGGGGCGAGCTGGCTGCATCTGGCGGACCTGGCCCTACGGCAGGCGCGGCGCACCATTGCGGTGATCTCCCATGCCTACAGCGACTCGGCGCTCGCAGCGGCCGAGTGGCACGCCGCGTTCGCCTCCGACCCGACCGGCACCGGCCGATCGCTGATCCCGGTCCGCGTAGACGGCCACCAGGCCGCCGGGTTGTTGGCACAGCTGGTCGCGGTCGACCTGGTCGACATCGCCGAGCCCGAGGCACGGACACGGCTGTTGGCTGCGGCGCGTCTGGCGATCAGCGGCGGCAGGGCCAAGCCGCCGTCGCCGCCGCCCATGCCCGCCGCCACCTCGGCGCAGTCAAGTCCGGCGGCCTTCCCCGGCCGGCCTTGGCATCTCCCGACGCTCGGGCGATCGATCGTCACTCGACCGGAGCTGGAACGTGCGCTGATAGCCGCGCTGGTAGATCCGTCCGTACCGGTGGTCGGCATGACGACCGCCGTCGAGGGCGAGGGCGGCTTCGGTAAGACCACGCTGGCCGCGACGGTCTGCGACCGGCGGGAGATCCGCGACGCGTTCCCGGGCGGGTTGCTGTGGGTGGAGGTCGGCCAGGAACGCGACGCCGCGAAGCTGACGGAGCTACTCGATGGTCTCGCCATCTCGGTGACCGGCGCCCATCTCGGTGTCGATGACCCGGCGACGGCCGCGGTCCGGCTCGCGGAGCGGTTCGCTGGCCGGCCTCGGACGCTGCTCGTCGTCGACGACGTGTGGCGCCGTTCCCAGCTGGCCCCGTTCGTGACTCTCGGCCGCGCCTGCCAGCTCCTTGTCACGACCCGGATCCATCGGATCCTGCCGACCGGCACGCGGACGATCACGGTCGAGCAGATGACCGATGACGAAGCCCGCGAGGTGCTGCGCGGCGACCTGAACGGTCTTCCGGATGCGACGGTCGACCGGCTGGTGGCCATAGCGGGACGATGGCCGCTTTTGCTTGGTCTCGCGGGCAGTCAGCTCGCCGGCGCCGTCGCGGCGCATGCCCGACCTGAGCAGGCTGCCGAATGGCTGCTATCCCGACTCACCGGCGGCGGCCCGGCCACCTTCGACCTTGATGACGAGCACGATCGACGCCTCAGCGTCAAAGCCACCATCGACGCGAGCCTGTCCCTGCTCAACGACGCCGACCGCCACCGCTACCTGGAACTGGGCGTCTTTCCCGAGGACACCGACCTGCCCGTAGGGGTCATCGCCCTGTTGTGGAGCGGCGACGGCGGTCTCGATCCCATCGAGAGCGAGGAGCTCTGCGATCGTCTTGCCAGCCTGGGCCTCGCCCGCCGCCGCTGGACCGCCACCGGTCCGGCGTTCGGCCTGCACGATGTGCTGCGCGCGCACCTTCGACGCCAGCTTCGCCCCGACGGCCTTCGCACGACGCATCGCCGATTGGTCACGGCGGCAACAACCTGGCGGACCGAGCCAGGAACCGAGGACCCGCGGTGGAACCTTCCGGACGGTCCGGTCGGGGACTATCTGACGACCCGTCTCGTTGCACACCTGCTCGCCGCCGGCCAACACGAAGACGCAGCCAGTGTCGCGTGCGACCTGCGCTGGGTCGAGGCCTCACTCTGGCGCACCGGATCGACGCTGGCCGCCGAACACGACCTGATCGCTGTCGGTGGGCAGCAGGCGGTGTTTCTGGCCGGTGCTCTTGCTCGCAACGCCCACCTGCTGACCGCTACCTCATCCCGCGCCGAGCTCGGCCCTACGTTGGCTGCCCACGTGGGTGGGGTCGGCGTCCTCGTGCCCGAGGTGCAGGCGTATGTCGCGAGGCTCCCTCGGCCTCATCTGACGGTCGCGTGGTCGAACCGGTTCGCTTCCCCTGTCCAGGTCCGGGTTCTCCCTGGTCACACCGGCGGCGTGGACGCGGTGGCCTTCGGCCCTGACGGCCGTGTACTCGCCTCCGCGGGCGACGACTGCACGATTCGTCTCTGGGACCCCGTCACCGGCGCCGAGCGAGCCGTTCTAGGCGGCGGATCCAGCTGGGTGCATGCGCTTGCGTTCAGCCCTGACGGCCAGGCACTCGCCAGCGCCGGCGACGATGGCACGGTCCGACTATGGGATCCGGCCAGTGGCCTTGAAAGGGCAGTGCTGCAGGGGCACACCGACGCTGCGTACACGGTGGCGTTCGCCCCGGACGGGCGGCTGCTGGCCTCCGCTGGCCGCGACCGCACCATACGGCTGTGGGACCCGGCCACCGGCACCGAGCGCCGCCTCCTGACCGGTCATACCGACTGGGTGAACGCCGTGGCGTTCGCACCAGACGCCACCACGCTCGCCAGCGCCAGCGGCGACTGCACCGTACGGCTCTGGGACCCGGCCACCGGCACCCAGAAGACAGTGATGACCGGCCACACCGACTGGATACGAGCCGTCGCCTTCGCACCCCACGGCCGGCTCCTCGCCTCCGCCGGCCGGGACAAAACTGTGCGCCTTTGGGACCCGGCCACCGGTACCGAACACGCGACGCTCACGGGTCACACCGGCTGGGCGCGAGCCGTCGCGTTCGCACCCGGCGGCCAGCTGCTCGCCACCACCGCCCACGACGAGACCGTCCGGCTCTGGGACCCAACCACCAGCACCGAGAAGGCCGTCCTCTCGGGTCACACCAGCGGCGTCAACGCCGTCGCATTCGCACCCGACGGACAGGTCATCGCCACCGCCAGCGACGACCACACCGTACGGCTCTGGGACACCAACCTCGCCACCCAACCGACCTCGCGGACCGGACGCGCCCACTGGGTGCGCGCCGTCGCCTTCGCGCCCGACGACCAGACACTCGCTACCGCGGGCGACGACGGCGGGGCTGTCACCCTCTGGGACCCGAATACGGGCACCAAACGCGCCGTGCTGACCGGACACACCGACTGGCTGCGAACAGCCGCGTTCTCCCCCGACGGTCAACTCCTCGCCACCGCCGGCCGCGACGCGACCATCCGCCTCTGGAACCCAGCCACCGGAGCAGAACGAGCCGTCCTGACCGGCCACGACGGCTGGGTGAACGCCCTCGCCTTCTCCCCGACCACCCATCAACTCGCCACCGCGGGCGACGACCGAACAGTCCGACTCTGGGACCCAACCACCGGCACCCAACGAGCAGCACTAATCGGCCACACAGGATGGGTCAACGCACTCGCCTACTCCCCCGACGGCCGCCTCCTCGCCACCGCCAGCGACGACGGAACCGTACGTCTCTGGGAGCCGACCACCGGCGCCCACAAGACTGTCCTCGCCACCAGCCACGTTGGAGTGAACGCGATTGCATTCGCGCCTGGCGGAAAGCTACTCGCCAGCGCCGGCGACGACGGAACCATCCGCGTACACGACCCGGCAACCGGCAACGAACAAGCAATCCTCACCGGTCACACCGCCCTCGTACGCGCCATAGCATTCGGTCCCGACCACCAGACGCTCGCCACCGCCAGCGACGACCGCACCATACGAATATGGAACCTCACCACCAACACTACGGCCACCGCACTAACACTCACCGCACCGATCAAAGCCTGCACCTGGTCAGGAAACCTACTATGCTGCGGCACCACCCAAAGCCTCGCACTTCTTCACCTTCACCGCTAAATAGGGTAGGTCATCACGATTCCCGGCGTCGCCCGGGTACTCGTAGGTCCAGCCCTGTGTATTTGCGAGGCCCAGCACCGCCTGCCAGTCCTCCATCGCCACGTGCTCGACCACGACGCCGGGCAGCGTCCCGTTCATCTCGGGATCAAGATTGACGCGCACGTCGTCCCAGGCAATCGGATACTTGTTCATGGTGGCCCAGAGTCGGACATACTCGCCCACGGCAGACGCGTCGAACTCTCCATCTTCGTCCGCGGTGGGCGGCGGTGAATGGCGTCGGAATCGGTCGAGGTCTACGGCTCGCTCAGGCGAGGGCGGGTCGGCCGGGGCCAGGGCGACGGGGACCCGCCAGTGTCGCGGCCCGTGTGGTGCCGCCGCTTCCAGCTCCCGAAGGCCGGGCAAATCCGCCCCGGCCGCCGGTACGGGTGGTGAGGCCGGTGGAGGTCCTGCGTGGCCACCGGTCAACGAATGGGCCGACGTCCACGGATGATCGACCGGAGTTCGGGAATCATCAGTGCGGGGTTGCGGCGGTGGACCGTCGGAACACCGTGCTGAGGCGCTGCCACCCGAGATCACGGACCGCCTGCACGCGGGACCAAGCACTACGACGTCGGACGCCCGAAGCATTACGGTAGTGACCGTCAGCGGCGTCGGGGCGGCGCTCGACCGGTGCCAAACCGGTGACGAACTGCGGCGCAGCCGACGGCACGAGCCGTCACCAACCGACACGATCAAGGATCGCGCGAGCCACCCCCTGAGCCCGATTGCCAACCGCCGCAGCACAAAACGGCTGTGAACGACAGCCCACGGCAGCCCACGTCAACAGCTCAGCCGGTCACAGCAGGGGACTCATAATCCTCCGGTCGTGGGTTCGAGCCCCACCCGCCCCACCACCAGGCAATACGCGAGTACTGAGTCCCGGACAGCGCTCGTACAGCGGAGTATCTTCAAGATCGTGAAGACGACGGATGCTGCCCCTGTCGACGATCTGACGACCCTTCTCCCCGACTGGCGCCGCCATCTGCGAGCGCTCAACCGGTCCCCAGCGACGATCAAGAGCTACCTGACGTGTGGGGAGTCGTTCGTCGCGTTCCTCACCGAGCAGGGCATGCCGCGGGCCGCGAACGCCATCGCGCGGGAACACGTTGAGGCGTACATGGTGGCGCTCAGCGAGCGCGTCAGCGCCGCCACCGTGGCGAAGCACTACCGGTCCCTACAACAGCTCTTCCGGTGGCTCGTGGAAGACGGCGAGATCAGCCGTACGCCGTTCGAACGGATGAGCGCGCCCGCGGTGCCGGAACAGCCTGTGCCCATCCTCGGCGACGACGTGCTCCGGAAGCTCCTCGACACGTGCAAGGGCAACAGCTTCGAGAACCGCCGTGACGCCGCGATCATCCGACTCTTCCTGGACACGGGGGTTCGGATCGGTGAGCTGGTCGGGCTGAAGGTCGAAGACCTCGACTTCGACCACGACGTGGCGCACGTGATGGGCAAGGGGCGGCGTGGGCGTGCCGTCCCCTACGGGAACCGCACCGCCGACGCGCTCCGCCGGTACATCCGTGCACGCGCCCGTCATGGTCAGGCCAAGAGCCCCGCGCTCTGGCTCGGCAAGAAGGGGCCGATGACCGAGTCAGGCGTGAGCCAGATCCTGGAGCGGCGCGCGGCCGACGCTGGCGTCCCCAAGCTCCACGCACACCAGTTCCGGCACACCTTCGCGCATGCGTGGCTCGCCGCGGGCCACCAGGAACAAGACCTCATGCGCCTCGCCGGATGGCGCAGCCGCGAGATGGTCGGCCGCTACGCGGCATCGGCCGCTGACGACCGCGCGCGGGACGCGCACCGTCGCGCGGCCCTAGGAGATCGTCTTTAACACCGGTCGCGCCTGCTGTCGTCAACTCGATAGATCGTAAACGCTCACGCCAGGGCGGCGAGATCTTCCCCGCCCGATGTTTGTTGCTACGCCCGCTCCACTCTGCCGCCGCATCGAATCCAGAGGGGCGGGGGTCGGACCGGTGATGCACGCAGCATTCCTGTCCGATCAACGACCACCCTATGCGGCGCGAACGTCGTCGTGAATTACGGCAACTTGAGCCGGGCCTGGGTGGTCAATGGTAGGGATAGTGGGACGATCATAACTGAAATCGAGTTGAACATAACTACGATTGTAGTCATCGGGGAGTTTGTTATCCGCAATAATGATTTGCAGTCGCCCCGCCAGCACACCCACCTGGGTGGTAAGCCTCCTGTACATAGCTGCAGTGAGGTTTACTTCAGCGTTCAGCGCGAGCTGAGGGCTATCAATGAGAAGAAACGCGGGGTAGATTGTCTCGGAATGACGCATGGCTACCGCAAGCAGTGAACACCAGTAAGCAACTTGGGTTGCAGTGGTCGTTCCACCGGCCAGTTGATTTCGCTTTGAAAAGACATTCCCATTGAGGACAGGCAAGTATTTCTCGCTGTCTACCGAAGCGGTCACTACGCCTGGAATGCCAATAGCTCGAACCGTGGAGTCAAATTCTCTGCTTATCTCCTTGAGGATGTTCTCGCGTCGCTGTTTCATCTCCTCGCGGGCGCGCTCGATCTCCCTGCTCGCATTGTCACGTTCGGTCCGCAGAGCATCGGCGGCAGCCCGAATATCTGCGACTGCGTCCCATTGCCGCAGAACCATCTCCCAATGCTCCTGCTCAGCCTTCGCAGTCGCCGATTGCTGGGACGCGTCGCTAAAGGCTTGCAGTCGAGGTGTGATTCGAGAGTTGGTTCGTCGATCCAACATTGTTGTGAGATGAACGATTAGCCGCTCCCGCTCGGAGGCAGCACGCGAAATTGCATCTTGATGGTGCGCCAGCGCGTTGATCTGTTCGTCCATCTCGCTGAGCTGTTCGCTGAGCTGACGGATCTCATACTGGTCGTGGCCTTGGTCTGCGGTGACCGGGTCTGATTGGAGACAGAGCCGACAGGCGCCAATAGGCACTGTTCGCTGCTGCAACGATTGCATGCAACGGGGGCAAACAGTGAATTCAATATCCGCGAGTCGCTGCCCCGCTTCCTGCATACGACCCAATCGGTCGATGTCACCCTGCACTCGCCGCCGCTCGGCGGCGTATTGAGCACGACTGCGTGACAGATCTGCGCCCGCGCCGCGAGTATCAGCAAGGCCGCGCTCAGCCTCAGTGAGCAGGTCCCGTAGGGTCTGCGTCTCCCGGTCAAACACCGGATCGATAGATTCCCGAAGCACGCCGAGTTGATTCTCGGCTTCGTTCTGCGCAGCCTGCGCGCGCTCAAGGGCAAGTTCCGCATCCTCGCGGCTGCTCGTGCCACTGTTGCGGAGAAAATTCACAACAGCGTTATACTCGGCGTTTGCCTTATCAATCTCGCCCTTGAGTCTACTCATCGTCGAGCGCAGAATGAGAATCTCGGCGTCAGTTAGGCCGAAGAGCAGCTCGAATACGGCCTTACGTTTAGGCTCACGATAGTTGTCCTGGCTGTGGGCGATGTCGCGGTTGATCTGACTTTGGGGCACATATAGATAAGTCAAAATGTCCGCGAAAGTAATGCGCGCACCGGCCCGCGTGCTGGTGCCACCAGCTGCAGCAGGCAAGTCGTCCGATAGCCCTAGGCACTGCATAAGCAGCGTATTGAGAGCCGGCTTCTTGTCGCCCACATAATGGTCTGGCAGGCGCTCTTGGGTGATGAGATCAGTAACGCGCACCGTTTTACGCTTAACGTCATCAAGGCTGCGAATCAGGCGCAGCCGCTCGCCGCCGATCCGTATCTCCAATGTCACAGACTCGACGTGCGCCACGGCTACGGGCGCCAAGATCGCATCGACGCCGAAACCGAACTTGATCAGTTCAAGCAGGGTGGTCTTTCCAACACCAGTCTGGCCTGCGAGGACTGTAAGGTCGGATGTGAACTTATACTCGACGCGACCTTCAGTGGTGTCCAAGGCCACTGCTTCGATGCGGAAGCGGGTGGTCATCGGATTACCTGCCTGTGAGGACGGTCCATCAAATCAGCCAATCGTTGATAAATGAGGTCTTTCAGCGCATTCCCTGTCATACCGGCCGAGGCATCGGCGATCGCTGCGCCACGGTCGGCAATCATCCCCCACTGGCCACTGCTGGCCAACTGTGCCGCTAGGCGTCGACCTGCAGCAGTCGGGACTACAGCGACGCTACCCTTGCGTGCAGAGGTATATCGCAATAGTCCTCGGCCGATGAGAGCGCCGAGAACGGCATAGTATCGGTCGTCCCATGGACCATATTTGTATCGGGTCATCGGAGCTTCGACATCGGTAGGCGCCGCGCTATCTGCAACAGCCAAGTGTAGCCGCGGGTCGCCGCTGTCGAGATTATCGAGTACCTCCGGCGCGAGGGCTGGGTAGCGCAACAGGAAGTCCAACTTGGCTAGCTTGGTAAGACCATCGAGCTTTCCAGCATTTCCCTTCGTCCGAGACACTGCTTCCACAAGCAGCAATACCCGGGCCTGGTGATAAGCAAGATCGTCACGCAGCAGCGCAAGTTCCGCGCCTTCATAGTCGGTCATGACTCTGCCTCATAGGCCGCCCGGATCTGGGCAATGACCGCCTCAACATCAAACCGCGGTCCAAACCAGACCTTGCACCGGCCTGTCAGGTCACAAACGCCGCCCAATGCGAGATCGGCGTCCATGCCCGCAGGAAGTTTATCGTAATCTAACGTGTCCACAGCATTCTGTAGCCGCCGCCAAAGAACGGATCCTTGCGGGTGAGTAGAATCTGTGGTGTGATCACTAAGTCGCTGCAAAAATCGCTCTACCCGCTTGCGTTCAACTCGCGCCGTGGCTTCGGTATTTTCGCGGTCGCGCCAATATTCCTGGTAGTCGATGCGCAGGCTGAGCGCCCTCTCGATGGCGTTATCTGAACAGCCACCAACGCTCATCTTGACCTCTAGGCGGGAGGTCCGTGGCATCCGCGGTATCGGTTCGTAGGCGCCAGGAACTGTCAACGCCATAGTTATGGCCGTCTCGATGTCACGCATCGACACGGTTCGTGACGCTAGCGCTCGCCGTAGCTCCAGATTTACCGAGGATGGACCATCTCCACCCTGCAGCACCGCTGGCAAGCCGCCGGTCGGGAGGGGGCCGCGCGATCTCATCCGCGCACGAAAGACGCCAAGCACCGCCTCCCACACCGCGGTCGCCGAGCCCCCCACCCCAATTCGGTCCAAGACCGGTTTAACATACATATTCGGCGCAGCGTGGGCGACGTAATCGCGCTGGATTTTGCCGTCAGCAACGGTCAATACGGCCAAGAACCGAGCGATCTCGGCGTCACAATCCTGCTCCGAGACCGCAACCGCTGATCCGTTTCCGCGCCAGCGTTCCCTTGTATCGTTGCAATAGGTAGCGACGGCCTTACGAAACTTCGCAACGACGTCAGCGTGCTCCGAGTTGACCACAACTGGTTCTGCAGTCAACCGCAGCGAACGGAAATGGTCTGCCGCCGTCAATAGATCATGAGGAGGCCCGTTACTCAGGCCGCCTGAGGTAACCAACCTACACAATGGTATTTCTCGCAACGCGGCCCAGCGATTGAACAGATGAGCCAAACCGCCGTCGTCCGCGAGTTTGGCTAGGGTAGTGTAAGCGCCCTGCGAAGGATCACGGTGCTTCGCCGAAACTAACTCAACGCTGCTGCCGGAGAAAAGCACCCAGTCCTCATGCCACTCGCACATCACCAGGTCCTGGCAGTCAGGTCGTAGGCGACCGTCTTCCGCAAGACCTTCGTGATAGAGCGCCAACCCGTCTGCGGCCGCCATCGCCGCCTGCCAGTCATAGCGATCGGCGGTATTGGCGCCCGAGTCATCCAGCTGCGGGACTGATCCTAACAGCTCGACCGCCGTCGCATCACCCGTACCGCTCTGGACGACGGGCGATCGCGCAGCATTGGCCCCCGACAACACGGAGTGAATGTACTCCCTGGTCAAGCCCTGAGGGTATGGCCGGGGGAAGATCAAGGCGGCGTTGCGGTGACTCGATGCCGAGCCCGAGGTCGCTGGTCACTGTGCGGTCGCGGTCCTATCCTCCGGCGAGCCGGGAGTGTGAACGTGCACTCAGTCGCCGCGCGGCGCCTCCAGCGTCTAGAAGTCTTGATCCAGTCGGCTGTCTCGGCAGTTGGGCTACCAGGTTCGCTCTGTCGGGTTGCGGCAAGGCGATCTGGCTTAGGCTGGCTAACGAGCTGCCTGCGGGATGGACGTGGCCATGACCTTGATCGCGCCAACAGGCGCCGTTGTCTGCTTCGTAGGTGGCAACGGCCCACCCAGGGTGTCCGGTTTGACAGCGATGGCGATCCAGGTCAGCGGGTAGGGCGGGTGGCGTGGAAGGAGTCGGACGCCCGGATGGCGGCGTTCGACGTGCTGGTGCGGCTGGGTGTGGATCCGCCGGATCTTGAGTTGTTGCGGTTCGGGGAGAACGCGTTGTACGCGTTCCGGGAGCGGCGGCTGGTGGTCCGCGTGGCGCGGCCGTCCACGGAGCCGGCGGACGTCGCGCGGACGGTGGAGTTCGTGCGGCGGATCGCGGCGCATGGGATGCCTGTTTCGGAGCCTGCGGACCTGCCTGAGCTGGCACAACCAGTCGTGACGTCGACTGGCGTCGTGACACTGTGGACGTTGCACGACGTCGATGAGGGCTGCCGGGTGAGCGCCCCGGAGCTAGGCGGATTGGTCCGCCAGTTCCACGACCTAGCCGCGCCGGAGGCCGATCTCCTTGGAGCGTGGGAGCCGTTCGGGTTGATTCGGGCGCGGTTGGCGGCGGCGGAGCGCGACGGGCTCGACCAGTCGTTGACCGGGCCGTTGGTTGACCTGCTCGCATCGCTGGAGACGGCAGTCGATCGGCTGTCGGCGCGGCTCGGGGTCGGGGTGATGCACGGGGACATGCACTACGGCAACGTGCTGTGCCTGCCAGGACGGCGCCTGCTTCTGATCGATTTCGATCAGGTCTGTCGCGGGCCGCGGGAGTGGGACCTGGTCCCGAACCTGGTGACTGTGCGCCGCTTCGGGCTGGCCGAGTCCGAGTATCAGGCGTTCTGCGCCGCGTACGGCTTCGACCTACGGACGTCCCCGGATGCCGAGACGCTGGTCCGGCTGCGGGAGCTGGGCATGGTCAGTTGGCTGTTGCAGCAGTACGGGACCTCGGCCGTGATCGACGATGAGATCAGGCTGCGGATTGGGACCATCGGTGAACCGGTCGGCCCGCCCGCGACCCGTTGGCACGCGCATTGAGCGCCACTCCCCCGGCCGCCGCGGGGCTGCCGTTTGACCCGATCGTCGCCCGGCCATCGCACCGGCTGTCCATCGTGATCGCCACCAGCGCGGAGACGGCGGACCTACTACGCGCCGACGGCCAGCTTCCCGAGACGTACCTACGGTTGGGCCGGCTGGCAGGGTTCTACCGCGATGCCGACAACCAGCTTCCGCGTGTCCTGGCAGTGCGCGATCTCGATCCGGCGACGTTGGCGTTCCGCCGGGGTGCAGGAACCGCGGCGACGATCCGGGCGGGGCGACTATGGCTGTTCGACGTCCAAGCCGGTCCCGTGGTCGCCGTGCTGTCCGTCGACCTCGACTGCGACCCGCTCGAACTGATCCCATTTCTTGAGGATCTTTACTACGACGACCTCACCGTTGATAGCAGCACGCTCGACGTGGTAGCGGCCGACCTGCTCGACGGGGCGAACGCCGCGGTCCGGCAGACCGGTGGGGGTCCACTGGAACTGACCTCACAGCGCCACCAGATGGTGTTCACCTCCGCCACCCTGCCCGAGGACACGATCCAACGGCTCATCTACCGGGCTGATCTCGACGCGAACCCAGAGTATTCGTCGATTCAGTATCCGGCCGAACTCAACCGACGGCCGACCAGCGGGGCGGCTGTCGGCGCCTACGTTTCCGTACTGGCAGCGCAGCAGGATTACATTGAAAACTGCGCACTGCTTTCTGCGGTACAAGTCGTCGCAGCGTCTTGCAAGATACGGTCGGTCAGATTCGCCGCGTACGAGACCTTGCTCCGGGTGCGCGAACTCGGCACGGCACGCGCCACGATGAGCACGCCGACGCGCCGGGCCGAGCTGGCTCGGCTTCACGAGAAGTTAGCTGAGCAGGAACTAGCTCTGACGTTCGGTGTCGAGGCAGCGTGTGAGATCGGAATTCTGATCCCGGCATTGCGGGTGGAGAACTTTCATCGCCAGCTTGTGGCCTGCACTGGGCTGCGCGACAGCATCGCGACCGTCTCCACGATGCTTACTCGCGCCACGTCGGTGCTAGCTGCTGAAGAGGCTTCCCAGACGTCCCTGGACGCCCAGCGCCGGGACCTGCGCAGACTGCGCTACGGCGTCGCCATCGGCCTCCTGTCGACGATCGCCGTTCCGATCGGAATCATTCTGGGCTTCTTCGGCGGCAACTACACCCAGGTGGACGGCGATCGGTCCATGTTCGACTGGTCCCACTATCACGACATGTATCTGGCCGTTCTCGGGATGATCCTCGCTGCCGGCGCGGTATTCGCCGTGCTCCTGCTCGCCGAGCGCTACCAGATTCGCCGCACCACGCGTTCGGAGAATCGGAACTGACGAGCGGCAGCGTCAGACGTCACTGAGCGCTGGTACCCGTGCCAGGCTGGTGCGCCACGCTGGGACCTGTTCCTCACGGGTGACCTCCCAGACGACACGGTATTGCGCGCTGCCCCGGATGAAGACGGTGACCGGATGCGGCACGATCACCGCGCCGCCTTCCCAGCCACAGCGTGGCCGGACGCCGCAAGTCACGACCGGTTGCGGGCCGGCATGAAGCGCGTCCCGCTGATCGGCCAGGATGCGTGCGACCGCGAGCGCGAGCCTGCTGGATGCGGGAGAGACGAGCGTCGGGCAGGCCACGAGCACCCGCGCCACCCCGTCCCGGGCAAGGTCCGTCGCGACTGAGTCGGGCGGATGCCATCCAGACCGGACGAACTCCGGTTGCGGGTAGGCGTCCACGAGCACACCCGGGCGGCGCGGCAGGCGAACGGGAGCGACAGTCACCGGCACCGGAACGCCGTCGCTCCCGTCAAGTTCGATCATCACGGCCGACATAGCATCTCCTTCTACCGGCCGCTCACGATCCCTCGGCCGTACAGATTTCGCGGCGAACGATGGTCTGACCTGCGCTTGCACGATGTTTGCTGGAGTTAGCGTGGAGATGTTCCCGGGCGGCCGAAGTCGGCCGGGGTCAGCGCACCGACCACGGCCACGAGTACGTCTCGCTCGGTCGCGGAGCCGTCGGCCGGGCCGAACACGAGCACCACGCCGACATCGCCGTAGCCGCCGATGAACACGGCGCCATCGGGCAGATGGGCGATACTCGCGGCCAGCTCGGCGATGGTCGCGCCGGGCGCCACCTTCACGGTCACCACCGTTGCCGGCGGCTGGGCTTTCGTCGTCTGTGGCCTGGTCACGTGGTCACCGTCCCGAGCTGTGTGGTGAGGGTTGGTCTTCGTACTGGGCGTCCCGGGCCGGCGGGGGCCTGGCGGCTACCGGCCCGGGAGCCACTTCCACGGTGGCGGCCGCGACGTTGGGGTGACAGTCCGAAATTGGCCGGACCGATGGCGCAGAATTGACCCATGGGGAAGCGTTCCGGGCTCGCGGCACGCCGCAAGGCCGTGGGGCACTCACAGGAGAGCCTCGCGGAGGCCCTGCACACGTCGCGGTCGACGGTCGCCCGCTGGGAGCGCGGCGAGGTAGAGCCTCACCCCGCCACCCGCGCGGCGCTGGCCGAGATCCTCCAAATATCGCTGAGCGATCTCGATGGACTCCTCGAAGACGCGCCAGCGAGGATGCCCAGCGAGTTTTTCCGGGTGGTGCCCACGGAGCCGGTCGGCGCGGCCCACATCGAAGCCGCGCGTGATCGCGTCAAGCGGCTACTCGCCATGGAGCACGCTTTCGGTGGGATGCGCGTCGCGACTGTCGCGCTCGACTCCGCGCACGCGTTTGAGCGCCGGATCGACACGGCTGGTATCCGTGCCGGGTATCACGCAGACGCGCACGCGACTGCCGCGGAACTCTTTGAGGTCGCCGGATGGCAACTCATCGACGCCGCTCGGCCGGACGATGTCGATCGGGCGAACAGCAGGGCGCTGCACCACGCCGCGGCGGCCGGTGATCACAGCATGGAAATCTTTGTGATCCAGAACGAGTCCATGCATTTGTGCGAGACGGGCCGAGCGACGGAGGCCCTCTATCTGACTCGCGGGGTACTGGAACAAAACCTGTCCCCGCGCCTTTCCACGCTGTTCCATGTACGGGAGGCACGCGCGCTCGGGCGGCGCGGCGATGACCAGGCTCTGAGAGTCTGGCTCAAGGCGATGGCCGAGTACGGCGACGGTGTACGCGAGTCGGACCCGTACTGGTCATGGTGGATAAACGACGAACAGATGCAATTGCAGAAGGCGGCGCTCTTCCGTGATCTAGGCCGGTACGACACGGCCATAGATACCTGGCAGGGGTACCTCACGGCCCGTTCGGACGATCTTTATCTCACCTTGGTCGTCGCCCAGTTGGCCCAAGCGCAAGCACGCGCGGGGGCTTGGGTCGATGCGGAGTCGACCGTAGGCAGCCTCATCGACGGCGCAGACGACATCCATTCGGGGCGGGCCATCGCGCGGATTGACCAGCTAGCCGCCGACGTGAAGCGCTCCCCATCCGCACCCGGCTCGTTGCGTGAGGGCACGCGCCTACTCGCGTCCTTCATGCGCGACGCCCGCGCCGAGCGGCTTGCTAGCTCCACTTAGCACCCAGCAAGCACGCGTCGTCCGATGCCAGATCATCCCGGCCACCACCATTAAGCGTGAACGGCGTGCGTAGGTGGCGTCGGACGGCGGCCGGCTGATCTGCTGGTGCAGACGGTCCAGACCTACACAGTAGGCCTCGGGCCAGTTTGGGGGTTAGTAGTCCGTGCGCCTGACGGCGCACCCTGATCGGGTGAAAACTGTCTGTGGATCGTCTGGCTGACGTCGTGCCGCCTTGGCGCGTTCCGGAGCCCGTGGGTTAGTAGGACGCTGGGG
>Ga0105248_10001625_pt1 | contig 24963 bp, 22 predicted proteins | sample KBSS34metaG_FD_81524 | JGI IMG/M metagenome (GOLD analysis project Ga0105248, IMG submission 81524) | Switchgrass rhizosphere microbial communities from Kellogg Biological Station, Michigan, USA - KBS S3-4 metaG | ecosystem: Host-associated > Plants > Roots > Rhizosphere > Soil | place... | reverse complement strand
TGGGCGCGCGTTTTGCCGCCGCCGAAAACTACCTCAGGGAAGCCGAGCCTGAACGCGCGTGAATGATCGACGCGGGCATAGCCGATATCTTCGAAATGCAGGTTTTTGATGCGCTCGACCGCCTCAGCGGGTTCGAGCTCGCCACGCTTGTGGGCGTCCAGCAGTCTTGCCAGTTCATTCAAATCCATTATTGTCGCACCGTCGCGGCATTCTAACACCTGCACCTGATGGACGCTCCTCACACCCAGGGAACCCCGCGCGAGTTTCCCACGTTTGCGATATCAGTGATGGCGCAAGTAAGATTCAGACCCACCGTGTCGACTGTCATCAAAAACACCCGTCTGACGCTCGAAATGATCAAGATCGAGCACACTCTTTTCGCGCTCCCCTTCGCTTTTCTCGGCGCGGTGCTCGCCGCCAACGGCTTGCCAACCCTGCGACAAGTCCTCTGGATCATCGTCGCCATGGTCGGTGCGCGCTCCGCGGCGATGGCCTTTAACCGCATCGCCGACAGAAACTTCGACGCGCGTAATCCACGCACCGTCACCCGCGCTTTGCCCGCCGGACTGCTTTCCGTCGGCTTTGTCTGGGCGTTCACCCTCGTTTCCGCCGCCGTCTTTCTGATCGCCGCGGCCATGCTGAACCGTCTGACACTGCTGCTCGCGCCGGTAGCTCTCGCCAGCGTTCTGCTTTACTCTCTAACCAAACGCTGGACGCAGTTTTCGCACCTCGTACTCGGCTGGTGTCTGTCAATCGCACCGACCGGCGCATGGATCGCTGTACGCGGGGAAATCGGCAGCGCGATTCCCTTGTTGTTGTCACTCGTGGTTTTGCTCTGGACCGCCGGGTTCGATGTGCTCTACGCGTGCCAGGATTACGACTTCGATCGCCGCGAAGGTTTGCGATCGATTCCCGCGCGGGTGGGAATCGCGCGCGCACTCTGGATCGCTCGCTCGCTCCACGCCGGAGCATTCCTGGCGCTGGTCTGGCTTTACATCAGCACGGGTCTCGGACCACTGGCGTTCGCCGGCGTGATCGCCACGGGCGCATTGCTCGTTTATCAACATCGTCTGGTCCGAGCTGACGATCTCGGACGGCTGAACGCCGCGTTCTTTACCACGAATGCTTTTGTCAGCGTGATTCTCCTGGTGACGTTTGGTAGCGCGGTTTTCCTGCATCGATAGAAGGCCGATAGAAAGTGAAGCAATGACTTTTTCACACGACGAAAAACTTAACCAGATAGCCACTCGCGTACTCGCGGGCGAGCGTCTCTCGTTTGCAGACGGCGTAGCTCTTTACGAAACCGCCGACCTACCCGCACTCGGCAAACTCGCCGACACGGTCAGACGCCGCCGTCATGGCCGCACGACTTTTTTCAACGTCAACCGGCACCTGAATCCGACCAATATCTGCTACGCCGATTGTAAGTTTTGCGGGTTCTTTCGCACTCCGCGCCAGCCCGACGCCTACACCCACAACATCGACGACAGTCTGAAAGTCGCAGCGCAGGCAGTCGCCGAAGGCGCAACCGAGCTGCACATCACCGGCGGGTTGAACACAAAACTTCCGTTCAGCTATTTCACCGATCTGCTGTCTTCGCTCAAGCGCGAGTATCCGCAACTGCACCTGAAGGCGTTCACGATGGTCGAGTTCGATCACTTCGCGCACTTCTATAAAATGCCGGACGAGGAAGTGATTCAGAAACTGATCGAAGCCGGACTGGATTCATGTCCCGGCGGCGGCGCGGAGATCTTTCGCGAGCCGACGCGCTCGATGATCTGCGCCCACAAGTGCGACGCGGATCGCTGGCTCGAGCTGCAGGGAAAAGTGCACGCGGCGGGTCTGAAGACGAACGCCACGATGCTCTACGGACACATCGAGTCGATCGAAGACCGCGTGGACCACTTCATCCGCTTGCGCGAGCAACAGGAAAAATCAGGCGGGTTTCAGTGCTTCATTCCGCTCGCTTTCTATCCGCCCGACACGCAGCTGGCGCATCTGCCCGGACCTTCCGGCGTAGACTCGCTGAAGACGATGGCCGTCTCGCGTCTGATGCTCGACAATTTCGACCACATCAAAGCCTACTGGGTGATGCTCGGCAAACGTCTGGCGCAGGTCGCGCTGCATTACGGCGCAAACGACATCGACGGCACCATCACCGAAGGAGGCGAACTAACCACCAGTTATTCAGTGGAGGCCAACAACGAAGTCCGCATGACGAAAACCGAGTTGGTCAGTCTTATCGAAGACGCCGGCTTCGAAGCAGTCGAACGCGACACCGTCTACAACCGCATCGACCGCCGCAACGTTTCTCTGGTTTAGTTTTTCTAGTAGCAAAAATATGATTACCGACACCGAACGCACCACCATCACGCTCGCTCATTCACCCGATTCCGACGACGCCTTCATGTTCTACGGGCTCGCGACCAACAAGATCGATACGGGCGGGCTCCACTTCCAACATCTGCTGAAAGACATTCAAACGCTGAACGAGGAAGCCACGCGCGGGACTTACGACGTCACGGCGATCAGCTTTCATGCCTACGCCTACATCGCGGATAAATACGCGTTGCTCCCGCACGGCGCGTCGATTGGCGACAACTACGGCCCGATCGTCGTCTCGCGGGAAGCCGCCACTCCGGCTGACATTCCGCGGTTGAAGATTGCCGTCCCCGGCAAGCTGACCAGCGCTTTTCTGGCGCTCCGGATATTCAACTCCGAGTTTGAATACGAGGTCGTGCCGTTCGACAAAATTATCGACGCCGTGCAGGACGGCCGCTGCGACGCGGGGCTCCTGATTCACGAGGGACAGCTGTTCTACGAGTCGAAAGGCCTCCACAAGGTGCTGGATCTGGGCGAGTGGTGGCACAGCCGCCACGGCCTGCCCCTCCCGATGGGCGGAAACGTCATCCGCCGCGACCTTGGCCCCGACCTGATCAAAGAGGTTTCTCGGCTACTCCGCGAGAGCATCAACTATTCGCTGACGCACCGGGAAGACGCCCTGCAATACGCTATGCAGTTCGCCCGGGACATGGAGCCGGGGCTGGCCGACCGGTTTGTCGCGATGTGGGTCAACGACCTGACGCTCGACTACACGGAGCGCGGGCGCGAAGCTGTTCGCCTCTTGTTGCACGAGGGGTTTGAGAAAGGGATAATTCCCAACCAGATACCGGTTGATTTTGTCGAGGGTTAAAGTTTTGTGGCTGTTATTTTTAGGGTTCTAGCTGGGGTGTGCGCGGTGGTTTTTTAAGCCACCCCGCCCAGAAGGGGCAGCTAACCACCGCGCACATCATCGACATCAGACCACGTAAAACCAAGCTCCTCCCAAAGCCTGGTTTATCGCTCGACTCCGTGTAAGCAACGCCGCCGCTCGGCGTCACGTCTGCGCTCCCGCGCCGTAAAGCTCCACGGTGTCAAGACGAGTGCCTGTTGCCGACATGAGGACCTTGAGAAACTTTTAATTTCAAAGTGAGCCGCGATTTCTTTTTCGAGGTCGTTTTCGGGCTCCTATTATTTCGTCAAACCTTCCACTGGCTGGACTATAACTTATTCTAGTCTTGGCACCTTACACTAGTTGCAAGACACTTTGCAACAGGAAAATGGCGTTTTGGGTCTCCGCCCCCCGGCCGCCCGGGTCGGCTGGCAACAGGAGTCTTTCCTGCCCGCATCTGAGCACCGGTTATAATCCAGGACGCCCCGGGACTCTAAACCACTCCCAGGTAGGATATGCTCAGCCAGGATGGACGTGCGACGAATGAGAACAGCTCTTTTAAGTACAGTATTGGCCCTAATCGCTTTCGCAGTTGTTGGCTCAAGCGGAGCGATGGCCCAAACGACAAGCGCCAACGGCTCGCGCGCAAGTGCGCCAACCGATCTCGCGAATCCGGAAAAGATCATCCAGTCTTTCACCGCCAAGGAGGTCGAGTTTCGTCGCGCGTTGAACAACTACTCGTTCAAGCGCGATGCACTCATTCAAAGCCTCGGAATGGGCGGCCAGGTGATCGGTGAATATCACCGCGTGTCGATCTTCACGTTTGACGATCAGGGAAACCGGTTCGAAAAGATCACGTTCTTCCCGATGTCTTCAATGGAAGCAGTGACCCAGGAGGATATCGACGACCTGGGTGGCATTTCGCCCTTCGCACTCGAACCTGCCAAGCTCGACAGATACAACATCCGTTACGCGGGCCGCGAGAAGATCGACGAGTTGAACCTCTACATCTTCGACGTCGAGCCGAAGGTCATGCCCGACAAGAAGAAGACTAAAGAACGGCTTTTCCTCGGACGCGTGTGGGTTGACGATCAGGATCTACAGATCGTGAAGACGAAGGGTAAGGGTGTTCCGGAAGACAAGAACAACAAATATCCGATCGTTGAAACCTATCGCGAGCACATCGACGGCAAGTACTGGTTTCCGACCTACTCCTACGCGGACGAAGAACTCGTTTTCGACAATGGCACCACGCTGCACGTGCGGTTGAAAGTTCGCTACACCGACTTCGCACCGGCGCGCGCGACGTTGAAGGTCACGGAGATCGGCGAGAACGACGTACCGACAACACCATCGGGCGTGACCAAACCGATCGAGGGCGGCGCGTTGAATAGCAAGGCCGTGACACTGCCGAAGGCGGTTTATCCGGAAGACGCGAAGAGACTCAAAATTCAGGGGACGGTTTCGGTCCAGGTAATCGTCGACGAGAATGGCAAAGTGACGTCGGCGAAAGCGATTGATGGACCAGTTCCGTTACGAGAAGCAGCCGAAGAAGCCGCGCGCAAAGCGACGTTTACTCCGGCAACGCAGGACGGTATCACTGTCAAAGTAAGTGGAGTGCTAACCTACACGTTTTCCTTGTAGGCCGAGTGCTTCAGCAATCGAGCCACGGACGTTGGCGATTAAAGTATTCATGTCTTCGTCCGTGGCTATATTTGTGGTTGGAACCGGCGGCATAAAAATCATCTCCATCGTTCCCGACTTCGCTTCGCCAGTTCCCTTGCCCATCAACTCGTCCGAATACTTGATCGCTACCGGCACGACCGGCACGCCAGCCTGTTGCGCCATATAGAACGCGCCTTTCTTGAAGGGCAGCAACTCGCCCGGCAACGCGCGCGTCCCCTCGACAAAAACCCCAAACGAGATCCCCGAACGAATGCGTTCGGCCGCCGCGTCCGCCGTGCGAATCGCACTCTCGCGATTGCTGCGATCGATCGCCATCACGTTCACAAATCCCATTCCGACGCCAAGCACCGGCACTTTCAGGAGCTCTTTCTTCGCCAGCAGGCCGATGCGCCGGCCCGTGTATAAGAAGAGCGCCGCAGTGTCGAGGTATGAACGATGATTCGAAACGAAGACGTATGTCTGCTTGGGATCCAGCAGCTCGCGTCCGCGCACCTTCACGCGCACGCCACTCCAGCGCAGCCAAAGACTCGCGCCGAAAGACGCCACCGGATAAACGAGATCGTGCTTGTTTACGAGCCAGGCAACGATGAGTATCGGCGGGCCCATGGATCCAAGCAACGCGCCGGCGAGAAACAACGACCACCAGTAATGCAACCGTCGCATAAAACTGCGAGGCCGCCTTATGTTAGACTCCTCGGCCATAGTTTCGTCGATTGCAGTGGTCTCTTCCATCAATTCTCGTAAAGGAAAAGTTTGAATGATCAGCCGTCGATCAATCGTGGCCCACCTGACCATCGCGGCTTTCGCGGCATTCGTTCTGTGTCTGGCAGCTCAGCCGGCATACGCGCAACGGCCGGTCGCGCGCGCCGCCACGATACCGTCGCCGAAGTCTGTTCTCGGCTTTACACCCGGCGACGATCGCACCGTGGCTGACTGGTCGCAAATCACGAACTATTTCGCACGGCTCGATCAGGCTTCCGATCGCGTTCTGGTCCAAACGCTGGGCCAGTCGACGCTTAAGCGGCCGTTGATCGTGGCTTTCATCAGCGCGCGAGAGAATATACTGGCGCTGCAAAAATACAAAGACATTCAGCGCCGGCTCGCCGATCCGCGCCTCGTCGCCGGCAAACTGCAACGCGATCGCTTGATTGCTGACGGCAAGGTAGTCGTAACGATCTCCTGTTCGATTCACTCGACCGAGATCGTCGCTTCGCAGATGTCGATGCAGCTTGCTTACGAGCTCGCAACCGCCCAGGACGACGACCTCCGCGAAATCCTTCAGAACACGATCCTGCTGCTAATCCCCTCTCCCAATCCCGACGGGATCGACATCGTAGCCAACTGGTATCGCAAGACTCTCAACACGCCGTACGAAGGCAAAGAACCTCCCGAACTCTATCACCACTACGCCGGACACGACGACAATCGCGACTGGTTCATGCTGAACCTCAAAGAGACTCAACTCATCACGCGTTTGCTCTGGCACGAGTGGTTTCCGCAGATCGTCTACGACGTGCATCAGCAAGGCTCGAACGGCTCGCGATTTTTCATTCCGCCTTTTTACGATCCGCCGAACCCGAACATCTCGCCGTGGCTGCTGCGCCAGGTCGGACTCATCGGTCACAAAGTCGCAGCGGATGTTCAAGCCGCGGGCTTCAAAGGCATCCTGACCAACGCGCTTTACGACACGTGGTGGCACGGCGGCTTTCGCACCGCGCCGTACTATCACAACTCGATCGGCATTCTCTCCGAAGCGGCCAGTGCGCGTTTGATGACGCCTTCAACGGTCACCGGAGAACAGCTCGCGCGCTCTGCTACGCGCGGCATGCGCAACGCGACTGAAGCGACCACAAACTTTCCCGAGCCGTGGGCCGGCGGCGCGTGGCGTCCGCGCGACATCATGGAAATGGAAATGATCGCGTCGCGCGCGATCCTCTCGATGGCCGCGAAGTTTCGTACGAACTACTTGCAGAACTTCTACGAGCTCGGCCGGAAAAGCATCGAGCAACGCACGAAGCCCGATCAGCCAATTGCTTACCTCGTTCACGCGGGACAGGGACGTGATGAGGCGGTCGCAAAACTGATCGCGAGTCTCGTCGGTCAGGGCATTGAAGTCTATCGACTCGATCGCGAGCTTCACGTCACGCTTGGGCCACAGGTCTTGCAACGCACAAATTCGCTGGGGGAAAAACTCGGCGCCTACCGCATGACGATCGCAAACGCGGAAACGACCGAAGTCCCGCTCGGTTGTTACATCATCTTCCTGGACCAACCACAGCGGACGAACGTCACAACGCTTTTTGAGCCGCAGATCTATCCGAACCGTCTGACCGCGCAGGGCGAAGCCGAGCGGCCGTACGACGTTGCCGGCTGGACCCTGCCGTTGCAGATGGGCGTCGACGCGCCGGCAGTCACGATGATCCGCGAAGGTGAAAATGAACGCCGGCTGACGCGCATTACCGACGCAAACCAGGTCCGGGCCGATCTCGCACTGCCAGTCGCCAGAGGCGACGAGTCGCCCATCAAGAACCCGGTGAAACAACCGGTGCGCATCGGCATCTACAAAGGCTCGACGAGCAACATGGACGAAGGCTGGACCAGGTACGTCTTCGACACGTTCAACGTCCCTTACTCGTCAGCGCGTGACGCGGACATCCGGCGCGGCAATCTGCACGCGAATTTCGACGTGCTTCTTTTTCCCTCGCAAAGGAGCACGGAGATCGTCGCCGGAAACGCGGCCGGTTCGTTGCCGGCTGAGCTCACCGGCGGCATCACTGAAGCCGGCGTCAACAATCTGAAGGAGTTCGTCAACAACGGCGGCACGCTCGTCTGTTTCGACGCCGCGTGTGATCTCGCGATCAAACAACTCAACCTGCCGTTGCGCAACGTGCTCGAGGGCGTCAGGTCGTCCGAGTTCTATTGTCCGGGTTCGATCGTCTCGCTCGACGTCGATAATAAAAACCCGTTTGCGTCCAACCTGCCAACCAAATTGCCCGCGTACTTCATCAATAGTTCCGCGTTCGCCACTACTGGCGATGGCGTTCGTGTGATTGCGCGTTATGCGAAGGAAAACGTGCTGCTTTCCGGCTGGTTGCTTGGTGAGGACAAGTTGCGCGGGCAGATCGCGCTCGCTGAAGTAACAGTAGGCAAGGGCCGCGTGGTTCTTTTTGCTTTTCGGCCGCAGCATCGCGGCCAGACGTGGGCGACGCTGCCACTGATTTGGAACGTTTTGTCCAACGCCGCGGCGAGCACGTCCGAAGAGCGGTAGCGGCTTGCGCCCGCACCAATTACGGCGCTATTCTTTTACACGGTTTTTCTCTCTCCTGATTCTCTCAAAAAACCGCGGGCATCAATCTGTGTTAAGCCTTAGAATGGAGCCGCTGTGCCGAGCACCATCAGGAGCTGACTATGAAAAAGCTTTCGATTTTCTTATTGCTCCTCGCCCTGCTGACAACGTCGATCGGCTTTGCCTTCGGCCAGGGCCGGCCGAGGCGCGTCGGTAACAACCAGCAGAGCGTGCCGCAAACCAGCGCGCCCGCGACGTCTTCCGAACGGGAAGCCACACCACAGACACCAAACAAACCACCGGTACTCGGCGGCGCGAACTATCCGAGCGGCCGCAAGCCCGAGCAGCAAGCACCACAGGCGCCGGCCGGTCCGGAAGAGGTCGATGCCGGCGACGTCATTCGCGTGAGCACCACGCTCGTTTCGATTCCCGTAAGCGTGATGGATCGTGACGGACGCTTCGTCCCCAATCTGCTCAAGGACGATTTTCGCATTTGGGAAGACGGCGTCGAACAGGAAGTCGCGTTCTTCCAGTCAGTCGACAAGCCGTTCTCAGTAGTGCTGATGCTCGACACGAGCCCCTCAACGCAGTTTCGTTTGGAAGACATTCAGGACGCCGCGATCAGCTTCGTCAATCAACTGCGGCCCGACGACCGGGTCATGGTCGTTTCTTTCAACGACGACATTAAAGTGCTGAGCGATTTCACAACCGATCGTTCAAAACTGCAACGCGCGATCGAGCGCGCGAGGACCGACGACGGCACGCGTCTCTACGACGCGATCGACATGGTGATGAACGAGCAGTTGGCGAAGATACAGGGACGAAAAGCGATCGTGCTCTTCACGGACGGCGTCGACACGACCAGCCGACGCGCTGATTACCAGAGCAACGTGCTGGACGCGCAGGAGCTCGACGCGTTGATCTATCCCGTGCAGTACGACACTTCGCGAGACATGAACGCCGGCGGCGGCGGGTTTCCGCCACCGCGAGGCGGCGACGTTTGGGGCCAGATTCTCGGCGGCATCTTTGGCGGCGGCGTCGGACGCCGCGGCGGTGGTGGCTATCCGCGCGGCGGCGGACGCGGCACGTCACGCGGTGACTACGAGCTCGCCAATCATTATCTGCAGGAGCTCGCCACGACCACCGGCGGTCGCGAGTATCGCGCCGACAGTTTGCAAAACATGTCGTACGCGTTTGCGAATGTGGCTGAAGAACTACGACGGCAGTACAGCATCGGCTACTACCCGAAGCGTCCACCACAGGCGGGACAGATGCGGCAGATAAGAGTGCGCGCCAAACAGCCGAACCTCGCCGTTCGCGCGCGAGAGAGTTACGTCTTCAATAGCTCGGGCACGGCCGCAGCCACCAATTCACCGCAATCGAATCCGCCGGTGCTACGAAGAAACTCTTTCTAACTTTCGCGGCGGCGCAGGTTCCATTGCCGGTAACGAGACCGTCAACACCGCGCCGCCATTTTCATCACGATTGCTCGCCGAAACCGTCCCACCGTGTAGCTCGACCAGGTGGCGCACGATCGCCAGACCCAAACCCAGTCCACCGTGCTTTCGCGTGCTCGAACCGTCTGCCTGGCTAAACCGTTCGAAAATTCGCGGCAGGAAATCAGGCGGCACGCCGGGACCGGAATCTTCGATCAGAACTTCGGCGAGCGAATCCTGTTGCCGCAGATGGACCTCGATCGTGCCGTGTGCGGGCGTAAACTTCACCGCGTTCGCGAGCAAGTTCCAAAACACCTGCTGCAATCGTTCGACGTCCGCTCTGACGATTAGATCAGGCGCGTCGAAGTGTGTGCGTATGTCGATCTCTTTCGCTTCGGCAGCCGGCCGAATCGCGTCGATCGCGGCGTGGATCACGAGCAACAGATCGACCGGTTGCGTGTTGATTCTCAACTTGCCGGTGACGATGCGCGACACGTCCAGCAGATCTTCCACGATCTGTTTTTGCATCAACGCATTTCGCTCGATGATCTCGATTGCGTGAGTGGCGCCGTCCGCGTCGAGCTGTCCACTCCGCAGCAGCCGCGACCAGCCGACCACCGCATTCAGCGGCGTACGCAGCTCGTGCGAAACCGTCGCCAGAAACTCTTCTTTCAAACGGCTCGCTTCCTCGGCCTCCTGGCGCGCGTGACTCTCGCGACGCAACAGTTCCGCACGTTCGGTCTCCGCGCGCACCGCGGGCGTGATGTCCATCGTCACGCCACGCATGCCCGCCGGACCGGTTTCGTCACTCACGACAATCGAACGCGCTTCCACCCAAACCTCGTGCCCGTCTTTGTGCATCCAGCGAAAGCGGCTGCTGCCTCCCTTACCAGACGCGAAGATCGCCGTCGCCTCTGCTGCAGCCCGCTCACGATCTTCGGGGTGAACGATCTGTAGCCAGAAGTTCGGCGTCGCCAACCACTCTTCGCGGCTGTAGCCCAACATCGTTTCCACGTGATCGCTGACGAAGTCGATTCGTTGATTGCGCGCGTCAGGTTTTCCCCACGCCTCCCAAACCACGCCCGGAACGTGCGCGACGATGTCTTCAATGCGCCGGCGATGAACCTCCAGCTCTGAGCCGAGCTGAGTTTTATCCGCTTCTGCCTTGCGCCGTTCGCTCGTCACGGCCCCGACTACGAGCGTCATCAACGAAGTCATGCCGACGAACGAAATCAACAGCAACAGCGACACGTTCGGGTTCGGCTGCACGAATGGACCGTAACCGTGGCTCGCTCCCCACACTGCCAATGTCGCCATCACTACGATTCCCGCCGTGACGATTCGCTGATCAAACTTCAACGCCGCCCACAACAAACAGGGAAGACACAGGTACGCGAGCGGATACGTCTTGACTGGACCAGGAAACCAGCCGCCAAAGACGACCAACGAAACGATGAAGAGCAGCACGAACAGCGAAGCGATCTCCGGCAGCTCGCGCACTTCCAGCTTTTCCGATCTACCCCAGGACAACAGCAGCGAACCGACGATCAGCGCTCCGAAACCATCCCCCATCCACCACGTCAACCAGAGTGGCGTGAAACCACTCCACGGCGCCGCCCCCGCGACACACAAGCTCAAACTGCCGATCGTCGCGCTGACCAGCGGCGCAATCACTGCCGCACACACGACGAAATTCATCACTTCGCCAACCGAGTCGAGCGATCTTCGCCAGCGCGCTACGCGCAGCAACAACCAGTAAGCGACGAGCGCGAGCAAGGTGTTTCCGAACGCAATGCTGAAGGCTGCAGGAACGGGAATGCTGGTCAACAAATTCGCGACGAGCGCGCCCACAAAGATCCCGGGCCAGAGCCTTAGTCCGAAGATCAGTAACGAAGCGATCGCGATCCCGGCGGGCGGCCAAACAGGCGTGACGTTTGTGTGCAGCGAGGCGAGTGAAAGACCGACTTCGGCAGCCGCGAAATAAACAACGGCCAGAAACAAATTCAAGCCGATCAAGGGAGCGGGTTTGAGCTTCATCGCCAAAGAAAAAAGCGCGGCGGTTTAGCCGTCCGCCGCGCCAACTATACCCACAGGAGGAAAGGGGTATTCAACGCGGAAAGTATAGAGGATTCGCCCTGCGCTGGCAATGTGCGGAATCGCACCAAAAAGCGCGGGTTAACCTCTCGCCGATTCATCGTGGCAGTTTCAATTATGTTAAGATTCCCGCATCTCCCGCAGGTACAAATTGGCGTCACGAGTCTTAGCTTCCCTCTAGTTTTTGCCAGGATTTCGTTAAGCCGGTTGGAGGGGCTATGGCCACGCGTGACATCATCGTTATCGGCGCCTCAGCAGGCGGCGTTTCGGCACTGTCCACGCTCGTGACGTCTCTTCCCGCAGACCTCCCGGCGGCCGTTTTCATCGTGCTTCACATTCCGTCGGACGCGCGCAGTTTCCTGCCAAACATATTGGGACGCGACGCGGCTTTGCCTGTTGTTCACGCAACGCATGGTGAACCAATCTTGCGCGGCCGAGTTTATGTTGCTCCACCGGATCGACATCTTTTGATCGATGCAGATCAAGTCAAGCTCGTTCACGGCCCGAAGGAAAACCTGCATCGGCCCAAAGAAGCAGAACGAAACAGTTCGGTTATTCGCCAACTATTGTTGGGCAACGGAAAAGGTGATACAGGCGAGCCTGTAACCCAAAACAGCGAGCAGTGAGAATTTAGCGCGACAAAACCAGTCGCAAAAGGTTCTCGATCGATTAACTATGGTTGATGATGATAACAACGGAAATCGCACCACTGATCTAGTGGTGGTTGGCGCTTCAGCAGGCGGTGTGGGCGCGCTGTCCACGCTGGTCAGCACGGTTCACAAGAACTTTCCCGCGCCCATTGTCCTGGCGCAACACCTCGATCCCCAACGTCCGAGCAACCTGGCATCGATCCTGGAGCGACGCAGCAAACTGCCTGTGGTGATTGTCGGTGAAAGCTCGCCCACGCCGCTCGAACCGGGAAGAATCTATGTTGTCCCGTCGAACAAGCATGTGAAGATCAGCGAAGGACATGTTTATCTCGAAGGGGATCATCTCGATCGGCCCAGGCCTTCAGTCGACCTGCTGTTGTCCAGCGCGGCGCAGGCTTACGGAGAACACCTGATCGCAGTAGTCCTGACCGGTTCAGGTTCTGACGGCGCGGCCGGGGCCGTCGATGTCAAGAACGCCGGTGGCGTCGTCATCATTCAAAACCCGCAGACGGCTCCTTATCCCTCGATGCCGCTTTCGCTTCCGCCCACGGCCGTAGATCACGTGGTGGAGATAGAACAGATTGGTCCCTTGCTCTTCGATATTCTGAGAGGCGCTCGTCTCCCGGAGACTGAAAAAGTCGAGGATCCGCTGCGGGATCTGCTTACGCACGTAGGCGCTCAAACCAACATCGATTTTCGCAACTACAAGTCTTCCACCATCCTGCGCCGCATTGGCCGCCGGATGGCCGTCACTCACAATGCAAGCATTCGCGAATACACAGACTATCTACGCACGCACCCCGAGGAAGTTAAGGAACTCGTGCGCGCGTTTCTCATCCACGTGACCGGTTTTTTTCGCGACCCTGAAGCTTTCGAGTTCCTCCGCTCGTTAGTCATTCCCGAACTAATCGATCGGGCCAGGGGAAACGGTCGAATTCTACGGCTTTGGTCGGCCGGCTGTGCGACCGGTGAAGAGGCTTATTCGTTGGCGCTACTCATTGCGGATGCCCTCGGATCTGAATTTTCCGAGTGGAGCGTAAAAGTCTTCGCGACCGACCTCGCCGAAGATGCGATCAATTTCGCGCGGCGCGGTCTCTATCCCGAAAACGTTCTCAGCGAACTGCCGCTTGATTACCGCGCGCGCTTCTTCGAACCCGTCGATCACGGTTATCGCGTTTCGAAAACATTGCGCCAGGTGGTTATCTTTGGCCAGCAAGACATCAGCCGCGGCGTGCCATTTCCACGTATCGATCTCGTTGCTTGTCGCAATTTGCTGATCTATTTGAAACCGGACATGCAACAGGTCGTGCTCGATCTGTTCGCCTATTCTTTACACCAGTCAAGCGGCTTCCTGTTTCTGGGTAAAGCCGAGACGGCCCGCCCGACAAAAGCGGCCTTCGAGCTCGTCAATAAGAAGTGGAAAATCTATCGCTGCGTGGGCGGGCCTTTCTCTCTTCCCGTTCACGAGTCTGCAGCCCAGCAAACCACTGCCCTGCCGCGCGACGCGCGGGCCCGTCCAGCGATCGCGACAAGGGCTACCGCCCAATCAGATACGAGCCAGCCTGATATCGACATCGCGCAGATGCGTCGCATAGACGAAACTTTGCTGCGCCATACAAACGTCGCCGTCGTCATTATCGATGGCCTGTATCGCATCGTGATGATCAACGCTGCCGCCAGGCGACTGCTAGGGGTTCGCGACGTCGCTTACGAGCAGGATTTCCTGCACAGCGTCAGGGGCCTGCCTTACCAGGATGTTCGTCGCGCCATCGACACCGCTTTTCGAGAGCATTCGACAATCACAGTTCCCGATCTCGAGCTGGCCGAAACGGCAGAAGGCACGGGACGCTACATCAATCTAACAATCATGATCATGCAGGTTGAGCAGAGCGTGGCGAAGCTCGCTGTGATCACCGCTCTGGATACCACCGAGCAGGTCCAAACCAAGCGGAGGCTTGAAGCTGTGCAGCGCGAACAAGCCGAACTCGTCGGTGAGCTGAGTGCTTCCAACAAGCGCCTTAGTGCGATGAATAAAGAGCTGCAGGACGCCAACGAAGAGCTTCAGGCAGCGAATGAAGAATTGATGCTGACACAGGAAGAGTTGCAGGCCACGAATGAAGAGTTCGAAGCGACGAATGAAGAGCTGCAGGCGACTAACGAAGAGCTCGAAACCAATAACGAAGAACTGCAAGCTACCAATGAAGAGTTACAAACAACGAACGACGAATTGTCAGCCCGCACACACGAGCTGCAGGTGATCATGAGGCAACATCGTCTCGAGCAGGTGCAACTCGAAGAATTGCTGGAGCGCTTTCCGCACTACGTGTTGATACTGAATGCTCAGGACCTTACGATCGAGAGAGTGAATCCCACATACCAGCGAATCTTAGGCAACCGCAACGTGACGGGTCTTCCAGTCAGCGAAGTTTTTTCCGGTCAGGATCTGGATAAGCTCCTCAAGTTGCTCACCAGGGCTATCCGCGAACGACAAACGATCCAGACCACCCCGCTCGAGGTAACCGTCGCTGGCCCCGGCGACGGCATCGATCGGATGGTCCATACGGCTGTTCCGATTCTCGACGATGCCGGCGCCGGGGTTGCTAGATTATTCGTCTACAGTGAGAAACGAGAATGAAATCCGCCCCCTGGTCGGGGGGGGGGGGTTAAATTGGAATTCATTTTTCATGATCGCGTAACACTCACACGCCGCGCGCTCCAACACTTCACGGTCCGTAATATGTAATTGTCCGCGACGGTATTCAATGGCCTGCATTGATTGCAACACGCCGGCGGCGACTGTAATGCCGGCGCGACGAGCACCTAACCGGCTCGCGATCATCTCCTGCGTCAAACGCAGATTGCTGTCGCCGACGCGATCGTGAAGCATCAGTAACCAGCAGCAAAGACGGTCCATCACCGTGTGTCGCGTGTTGCAAACACAACGCTGCGAGATCTGTGCGATCGTCGCACGATAGAAACGCAGCAGGCTCTTGAGAGCGCTCTCGTTCCGCACCAACAGGCTGTCCAGAAACTTCGCTTCGAGCTGAAGAGCACTGCCGCTGATCAGGACCCACAACCATTGCCGCGAGACGCCACTGCCCAGGACCGCCGACATTCCGAGCAGGCCCTCATTGCCCACCATCAGCGTTTCGAGCGTGGTTCCGTCTTCCATGATCGCGAGACTGGAGACCACTGAATCGATGGGAAAGTAGACGTATTCGATCGTGTCTCCCTGCTCGTAGAGCACCTGATTGCGTTCGAAGGTAACGACCTTCAGGTGCGGGCGCACATAATCTTTGGCTTCCGCGGTGAGAAGCAAGTCTGCGAGAAGCCGGTTCTTCGAAGCGAGGCTGAGAGGGAGTGACTCCCTCTCCTCGACTGGCAACATTTGCAGATTTTTGATCATGATAACTCTCCAAAAAACTACTTGATGTTCCGCCCGATTTTACGCTTTTGGATCGTCTGCGTACAGAGCAGAGCGGACATAATTTTTTGTCGAATCTGTGCGTAATCGTACCGACAGTTTTACCATCCCGCCCTACAGTCTGTTCAAACAATAAGCGGGTGGCCGGGGTTCCGTATTCTTTCCCATACCTTGAGAAAACGTAGGGTGCCCCGGCCTTAACTTTCTTCAAATTACGGCACGTTTCTATTAACCAGCACAACAAGTTCATGGTTCGCAGCGGCTAATTCCCCCCGCGCAACCTAATGTATGCAACATGACAGAATTCGCCGCATCCTCTACATCGAAGATCATGCGGACACACGCGAACTAGTCACTCTCCTTCTCGCCCAGAAGAGTTACGAGGTAATCACTGGTTCAACAATCGAAAGCGGTGTGTCTTTGGCTACCGCTGGTGGGTTCGATCTGTACCTGCTCGACTCCTGGCTGCCCGATGGCTCAGGCCTCGATCTGTGCAAGCAGCTTCGCACGTTTGATAAGACCACGCCGATTCTGTTCTATTCCGCCGCAGCGTACGCCGCCGATCAGGATCTAGCCATGAAGTGTGGTGCGCAAGCCTATCTCGTAAAACCGAGTCAGCCGGCGGAACTCTGTGATTTGGTGACGTATCTTATCGAACGGTCAGAACACCCGGCTCGCCGCCTCAGTGCTTGAGACACTCGCCGGCCAGCGACTCCGCCAGAACAGTCCCGACAACCAGAGCACTGCCACCGTGACGATTGTCAGCGTGAGCCAGAACGCCCAGTAGGACCCGAATGCGCGCTCCCAACCGGGTTGAATGGCGTGTGCGAGGTTTACGTTCAGGTCCGCCGCGGTGAAGAAACGCGAGAACAACTGCACTAGCAGATACCAACCAAAAGCGTAGCGCCACGAAGTGCGATCCATGCCGTACGCCCTCACCGCGAAGAACGCGACGGCGAGTCCGCCGACGTGAGCGAGGGTTGAGCTCCAAAAACTGCCCCACGTCAGCACCACGTAAAAAAACCACACGAAGAGACCGGGGATCGTCCAGATCGCCGCAACCCGGACCAGCGACGGCTTTTCGATAAAAAGACCGATCGCCATCACGAGGTTGCCGATGTTGCACATCCAGAACAGGTGCCCGAGTTGATTGATTCTCCAGTAGTGGATTACCTGGGCGAAGAAAAAGAGGAGCGGCAAAAGGCCGAGCAGGCGTAACCGGGTGCGGGGGGAAAGAGTCATTCGTGCTCAGAATAACACTCGCACTAAAAAAACCAACGGCTGTCTTGACAAGCCGCGGTCGCAAACGGAGACTGTCTCCGAAATGAGCTCTCTGGAAGACCTCCTCAACAAGTCGATCCCGGAACTAAGCAAGCTCTTCGTCGAGCGCCGCCGTCCTGTACCTAAAGGATTACTTGAAGCGCTGGACACCGACCGCCGCCAGGGCGCGCAACAACTCGCGAAACGCATTCGTGAGCGCTACCGTGAGAATCGTTCCGAAGGTCAGCGTCTCCACTTTCTTTTACGTTTCGAGATCGAGCTCTGGTCGCAGGGCTACGGCTTCGTCGCGGGCGTTGACGAAGCAGGCATGGCGCCGCTCGCGGGACCGGTCGTTGCCGGTGCGGTCATCCTTCCCCAAAACTACAAGCTGCGCGGCCTGAACGACTCGAAAAAGATTCTCGATCCCGAGAAACGAGATGAGCTCGCGGTGCAGATCAAACAGGACGCGATCTGCTGGTCAGTCGGCGTCGCGGCAGTCGAAGAGATCGACAAGATCAACATCTATCACGCCGGCCTGCTCGCGATGCAACGCGCGGTGGAAGGTTTGAACTGCAAACCTGACTTCATTCTGGTCGACGCGCGCAAGATCCCGCACTGCGACACGCCGCAGCGCGGCATCATCCGTGGCGACGCGTTGTCGGCGAGCATTGCGGCCGCGTCGATCATCGCGAAGACCACGCGCGACGCGCACATGCTCGAGATGGACCGGATGTATTCCGGATACGGGCTTGCCTCCCACAAGGGTTATCCAACGCCCGAACACTGCCAGGCCCTCAAGTCGCTCGGCGCACTTCCCATTCACCGCCGCAGCTTCGCGCGTGTTCGCGAAGCGCTCGGACTCGATCCAGTTCAGACCGATCTGTTCCCCGCTGCCCCAGTTGAGGAAACATTGGTAGTTGAGGAAACATTGGTAGTTGAGGAAACACTTGAGGTTACTTCAAGCGATGGCTTCATCACTGAGCGAGTACAAGCGCAAGCGGAAGTTTGATAAGACACCCGAACCTGGTCCAAAGAAGAAGCGCACGCGCTCGGGCCGGATGTTCGTCATTCAGAAACACCGGGCGACGGCTTTGCACTACGACTTTCGTTTGGAAGTCGATGGCGTGTTGAAATCGTGGGCCGTGCCGAAGGGACCGTCACTGGATCCGAAGGTTCGCCGGCTCGCGATGCAGGTGGAAGATCATCCGGTGGACTACGCGAAGTTTGAAGGCGTGATTCCGGAAGGCGAGTACGGCGGCGGAACCGTGATGGTCTGGGATTACGGAACGTACAAACCCGAAGGCGATCTCGAGCCTGAGGAAGCGCTCGCGAAGGGTGATTTCAAGTTCACGCTCGAGGGTGAGAAGTTGAAAGGCTCGTGGGTGCTGGTGCGTACGCGCAATCGGCAGTGGCTGCTGATCAAGCATCGTGATTACTACACGACGACGGAAGATGTGACTGAGCTCGCGCCGGTTTCGATTCTGAGCCGTCGCTCTTTAGCGGAGATTGCGGAAGACGAAGGCGGAGACGTTAAGAAAGCCGCGACCGGTGATCCGAAAACGATCCCGCGCCGCACGGGCGTGAAGCGCAGGAAGAAAGGCGCGAAAGCGAAGGTCTGGCACAGCAACCGCGCGTCATAACAATCCCCGGTAAGACAGCTCACCATCGACGATCCGTGCGGCGGAAGTGAACGGATGCTCTTCTGTTTTCTTCTGGTCGAGAATGTGCACGACCTCATGCCCTTTCGCTTTCAAGTAGTCAGAGATCAAACTGCGATGACAACGCCACCACACCGCTTCCGCACACATGATCGCCACGCGCTTCCCCGCCGCGAGCTCAAGTAATTCTCTAACTCCGTTCTTGAACTCTTCAGTCTCGATATGATCCGCATACCCGCGAAACTGCTCGTTACGCCACGCGCTGTTGTGTGAGTCTGCCCGCGGCTTTCTTCGTCCGCCTAATCTTGCTTCGTGTTTGTATTCGATTCCTTTCTCCTTCAACGACACGGCCAGGGCGTCGCGATTGAACTGCGGATACCTGCGCGATCCGGGATACGTTCTCACATCAACCAACACTTCAACTCCATGCGCCAGGAGAATCTCAACGAACTCCTCGCCACCTCGCGTCGAATGTCCCACCGTCCAAATCTTCATCATCCGCTTCAACTGTAGGCTTGCCGACCGTTAAAGATAAGCCTCAAGTCTGAACCGCCCTTTCGTCTCGAGCAGCGGCGACCACAGATCCCCGAGCCGTCGCACACGCGCCGGTACGTTGTCGATCCGAAAGTCTTCCATCTTCAAACCGCGCTCGAGCTCTTTCCACTTGATCGGCGTCGACACCGTCGGCAGCTCTTTCGGCCGCACCGAGTAGACCGAAGCCAGCGTTCGCCCCCACGCGTTCTGGTTGTAATCCACGAGCACGTGATTCTTCGGCCGCTTCGACACCTGGTAGATCGCCGTCAACAATTTCGGCGCTTGCGACGCCACGGCAAACGCAAACTCTTTCGCAAACGTCCACACCTGCTTCTGCGTTGGCCCGCGCTTGATCGGAACGTAAATGTGAATGCCTTTCGAGCCGGTGGTTTTGACGAGGCTCGGAATCTTGATCGAATCGAGCGCGAGCTTCAGATACAACGCTGCTTCGCAAACTTTTTCAAACGAAGCGCCGGGCGTCGGATCGAGATCGAAATGCAGGTAATCCGGGCGATCCACGTCGTCACAGCGCGCGTACCACTGGTTCAGGTCGATGCAGCCGAGATTGATCACCCACATCAACGCCGCCAAGTCCTGGATCATCGGGAAGTTGATGATGTTGCCCGACTCGTGTTCGATATGGCAGAGCTCAATCCATTCGGGACGCGGTGAAGGCGCGCGCTTCATAAAGAAAAAGTCACCCGCCGCGCCGTTGGGATAACGCTTCATCACCATCGCGCGATCGTAAACGTGAGGGAGCAACCACGGGGCGACGTCGAGGTAATACTGAATCAGGTCTCGCTTCGTGACGCCCAGCTTCGGCCAGAAGAGCTTGTTGAGGTTCGTAAGCTTCACGACGCGGTCGCCAAACTCGACGTCGAGCGTGTTTTTGTCTTTGGGAAGTTTGACGGCAGGGACTTGAGCCTTGCGGCGCTTCGCGGGAGTTGATGTCCTTTCGACGACAGCCGGGTGGTACTCCCGCGTCGGAATGTTCGGCTTGGGCATCACTTCAAGTTTAACTTTAAGGAAACTTCTTCAATCTCTTTCTCAACTGCTTTCAAACCGTTGAGCAGGACGTTGCGGTGATTAGGACGGGTGGCGCGGTCGAGTTGCTGGAGCAGCCGGGATTTGGAAAGCAGTAATGAGTCGCGCCGCTCTTTGAGCTGTCGCTCTTCAGGTGAAGTCTCAGCGTTCGATGCGGAAGCGCGGCGCGACTCCCCTTCCTCGATCTGATCCGCAACCGCTTTGCTTTCCCACCCGCGAGCCATAACTCAGATCTCAGATCACGGTGCCGTCCGCGATGACCGCATTCTTCGGAACGAGGATGATGCCGTCGCGAATGAAATAAGAACCGTTCGGTCCATCCGTCATCGTTGCTCCTGCTTCGTTCAACAATCGCGCGTTACTGCCGATGCGCGCGTTCTTGTCGATGATCGCGCGCTTGACGACGGTTCCCTCACCTATCCCCACGCGCGGCATCCCGCGGCCGAGATCCCGGCGCATGTCTTCAAACGTCTGGTAGAAGTCGGCGCCCATCATGAACGACGCGTCGATCTGGACGCCTTTCGAAATCCGGCTGCGCAACCCGATCACGGAGTTCGTCACTTTCGCGCCGTTAATGATGCAGCCGTCGCTGACGATCGAATCGTTGATCTCGGTGTCTTCAATCTTCGACGGCGGCAGGTAACGCGCGCGCGTGTAGACCGGAGCTTCGGAGTCGAACAGGTTGAACTTCGGAATCTTCGACGTCAGATCGAGATTCGCGCGATAGAACGCGCCAATCGTTCCGATGTCTTCCCAGTAACCGTCGAACATGAACGCCTGCACGTGCCCCGCACGAATCGCCGCGGGAATGACCTCTTTGCCGAAGTCCATCCAGCTTGGATCGTCGCGCAGCAACTGCTCCAGACGATCGTACTTGAAAACGTAAATTCCCATCGACGCGAGAAACGGCCGGCGCTGTGCTTCGTTCGCATCGAGACCGAGCCTCGTTGTGTCGACCTGCATCGACAGCAGCTCATCGCCTTTCGGTTTCTCTTTGAACTCGATGATGCGCCCGGTCTCGTCCGTCTTCAACAAACCAAACTCGCTGGCCGAACGCGCTTCGCACGGAATCACCGAAACAGTCACATCGGCGTTTGACTCGTGATGACGTTGCAGAAACTGCCGATAGTCCATGCGATAGAGATGATCGCCGGAGAGAATCAGCAGCGTATCGATGCCCAGGTCTCTGATATGCGGCAACACTTGTCGCACGGCGTCCGCCGTTCCCTGAAACCACTGTGGACTTTCCGGTGTTTGCTCCGCCGCGATGATTTCCACGAAGCCGTTTGAGAACTGCGAGAAGCGATAAGTTTGCGCGACGTGGCGATTGAGTGACGCGGAGTTGTACTGCGTCAACACGAACGTGCGCAGGATATCGGAATTGATGCAGTTGGAAAGCGCGATGTCGACGAGACGATATTTACCGCCGAGCGGGACCGCGGGCTTCGAGCGTTGCTGCGTGAGCGGAAAGAGACGGTTGCCGGCGCCGCCGCCGAGAATGACTGCTAAAAGTTTCGGATCCGCAGGCATGAATCAATCTTTGCACGGGGGAAAACAGTTGTTAGTACGCCAGCGATCTCGAATTACTCTGGCGAAACTCTGGTTAGTACGCCGAGGTTCTCGAAGCTGCCGGCTTTGCGCCGGCTGCCTCCTGCGCGATCTTGACGCCGACACTGGCGCCGATTCGCGTCGCTCCTGCTTCGACCATCTTGCGCGCGTCTTCGAGATCTTTGACGCCGCCGGACGCTTTGACACCGAGTTCAGCTCCGACTGTGCGGCGCATTAACGCGACGTCGGCGACCGTTGCGCCGCCTTTGGAAAAACCAGTCGAAGTCTTTACAAAATCCGCGCCCGCTTTCTTCGCGGCGAGACACGCGCGCACCTTCTCGTCGTCAGTCAACAATGCCGTCTCGATGATCACTTTGCAAATCGCGTCGTACTCGTGCGCGACTTCAGCCACGGAACGAATGTCGTGTTCGACGAGACAATCGTCACCGCTCTTCAACGCGCCGACATTGATGACCATGTCGAGCTCGCGCGCGCCGTCGAGAATCGCGCGCCGGGCTTCATAAGCTTTGACGTCGGGCAGCGTGGCGCCGAGGGGAAAACCGATCACGGTGCAAACCGGAACTCCGCTGCCGCGCAGATTGCACGCCGCGACGCGCACCCACGTCGGGTTAACGCAAACCGACGCGAAGCGGTAGCTCGCGGCTTCCTGGCAAAGTTTTTTGATGTCGTCGTCGGTCGCTTCCGGTTTCAGGAGGGTGTGATCGATCAAGCCCGCCCACTCACGCGCCGTCCCCGTTTCACCGAGGACGAGTCCGATGCGCGCGGCGCCGGCGTCGACGATCCGATGCATCCGCTCCGGGCAACGATGAAAACACTCCGAGGTGCAGCCACACATCGCGGCCTGATCGCTACCGTCGCCATTCAGCCGCGCGACGATCGCGTCGGTGATCTGCTCAATTAGTCGTTCGTAATCGCCGTTGTTGGAGTAGGCCATGGGAACGGAGACATTCTAACAACTAGCGTTGATACTGTCGCTGGATGGCGTCGATCTTGGCGACGCGTTTGCGGTGACGGTCTTCGGTGAGCTCCGTGGTTAGCCAGGCGGTGACGATGTCGCGCATTTCGGCGCTGGTGATCGTCTTGCTGCCGAGCGTGAGGACGTTCGCGCCGTTGTGCTCGCGAGAGTTGCGCGCAACGGCGACCGAATAACACGCGGCGGCGCGCACGCCGGGCACCTTGTTCGCAGTCATCGCGCTGCCGACACCCGCGCCGTCGATGATGATGCCGAGATCCGAGTTGCCGTTCGCGACGGCACGGGCGACGGCGTGGGCGAAGTCGGGGTAGTCGACGGCGTCTTCGGAGTCGGTGCCGAAGTCCTGCACCTTGTGGCCCAGTTGGGCCAACAGGGCTTTCAGCTCTTCCTTCATTTGGAAGCCGCCGTGATCGGCGCCGACGGCGACCAGTTTCGAGGCTTTGGAGCCGCGACGTGAGTTGCGTCGTGTGAGTTGAATGTTTCGTTCGCGGATGATGTCGGCGGCGAGCGGTGTGAGGCGCGCGTCTTCGCCGATGCGCAGAGTCGCGCCGTGGTCCAGGCCACGGACATCGTCTTCGGTGATGATCGTTTTGGACGATTCATCACGAGTGACAGCGGCGCTCGGCTCCGGTGTTTCCGGCGCGGTGTTGACGAAACGCGTCGGCGTCATCGGTGTGTCGGGCGTGCTCGTACTCTCAGGCCCAACTTTCTCCAACACGTCGCGAACTAACGCCCGTATCCGATCTCTGGCTTCATCCATTCTCGTCTCTTGGAAACTCCGAAGGAGTTAGCAAACATTCTCGTCTCCTGGAAACTCCGAAGGAGTTAGCAAATTTCAGCCCAGGGTTTATACCCTGGGGGAACGGCCCTCTCCGAAACTATACCAACGCCGAAGGTGTTGGCGAACTCTTGCAGAGTTTGACATAACCTCTCGCACTGGTCCCCAGGGTAGGAAACCCTGGGCTGAAATTTGCAAACGCCGTCGGCGTTAAAGCCTTTCGTACACAGGCCCGGTCCTCTTACACTGTATCGCTTAACGTCAGCAGCCGGCCGGTGGTGCCCACAACTTCCCGGTCTTCTTACACAGTATCGCTTAACGTCAGCAGCCGGCCGGTGGTGCCCACAACTTCCCGGTCCTCTTACACAGTATCGCTTAACGTCAGCAGCCGGCCGGTGGTGCCCACTAACTTTCCAGTCCTAAAGGTAAAATCGACGCGGCCTAAATTGATTCCGCTCTTGCCAACCTGAAAGATCAACGTCTTCGCTCCGCACGGCTGCTGCTGCTCGACCGGCTTCTCCATGAACAAATGCGAGTGGCCACTGGCGATGAAGTCGATTCCATCGACCTGCGCCGCCACCACCGAATCACTCACAGTGTTCGCTCGCGGCGTAGCCGAGTAACCAAGATGCGACATACACACCACGAGGGCGCAACGCTCCTTCTCGCGCAACGTCTTCACCATCTCGCGCGCGACAATCACCGGATCGACGTACGTCACGCCTTTGAAATTTTCAGCCGTGATCAACGCCACAGGGCTAATCCCCAAACCAAACAACCCGACTCGTATCCCCGCAACCGTCTTCACCACATAAGGCTTGACCCGTCCCTCGAGCACCGTGCCTTTCACGTCGTAGTTCGCTGACACAATATCGAAATTCGCAAACTTCAACGCTGCCGCAAGCGCTTCGACTCCGTTGTCAAACTCGTGATTCCCAAGCGTTCCGACGTCGTAACCGATCGCCGACATCGCTTTGTACTCGACCTCGCCTTTGTAAAAGTTGAAGTACGGCGTGCCCTGAAGCACATCACCCGCGTCGACGAGCAACGTGTTCGGATTCTCTTTTCGGATGCGCTTCACGAGCGTGGCACGGCGCGCAACGCCTCCCTTCCCTGCGTTTCGATCGTTGGGCGGAAGCGGATCGATCTGCGAATGCGTGTCGTTGGTGTGCAGGATCGTGATGACCGTCTCCTCCGCACTAAACGCGAGGCTCCGCGGCAGCGTGACGAGAGCAGCGCCAAAAACTGCCGAAGAGCTCAAAAACTTTCGACGGTTGATCATCGCGGCTCCTCGGGTTTGCCTTTCGGCCCTGGCCCAACCTGCACGTAGCGATCGTCAACACGCGCGCGAATCATGCGT
>Ga0105248_10001623_pt1 | contig 24978 bp, 21 predicted proteins | sample KBSS34metaG_FD_81524 | JGI IMG/M metagenome (GOLD analysis project Ga0105248, IMG submission 81524) | Switchgrass rhizosphere microbial communities from Kellogg Biological Station, Michigan, USA - KBS S3-4 metaG | ecosystem: Host-associated > Plants > Roots > Rhizosphere > Soil | place... | reverse complement strand
CAAGGAGGCGGCAAGGTGATCCGAGGGGGGGTGATTTGGTTTGCGGCGCTGTTGCTGGCGCCGCCGGCCGCGGCGGCCGTGCCGGACAAGGCAGTTCTGGCCGAGATCGATCAAATCTTCGCCACCTGGGCGCTCGATCTGCATGTTCCGGGACTCAGCTATGGGCTGGTGATCGACGGCAAGCTCGTGACGATTGGCACCCACGGCGTCCAAGACATCGTGACCAATCGCCCGGTGACGTCGGAAAGTCGATTCCGGATCGCCTCGATGTCCAAGGCGTTCACAGCGCTCGCTATTCTCAAGCTGCGAGACGAAGGCAAATTGTCGCTCGACGCGCCGGCCGAAACCTATGTTCCGGAAATGAAACTCTGGACTTATCCGACTGCGGACAGCCCCCGGATCACGGTGCGCAATCTGCTCACCCACTCGGCGGGGTTCGTCGAGGACAATCCGTGGGGCGATCGCCAGCAGGTGCTGCCCGAAAGCGATTTTACGGCGATGCTCAGGGCGGGCGTCCCGTTCGCGCGCTCACCGGGCCTAAGCATGGAATATTCGAATTTCGGCTACGCGACGCTGGGCCGGATCGTTTCCAATACTTCGGGCGCGCGTTATCAGGATTACATCCGCACGCGCTTCATGCTGCCGCTGGGGATGACTGCAACCGGCTACGATATCTTCGCAACGCCGCTTGACGCGCGCGCGATCGGCTATCGCTGGCAGGACGACGCCTTCCTGCGCGAGCCCGACATGAAGGATGGCGCTTTCGGGGCAATGGGTGGCGTTGAGACCAATGCGCGCGATTATGCCAAGTGGGTGGCCTTCCTGCTTTCCGCCTGGCCCGCGCGCGATGATCCCGACACGGGCCCGATCAAGCGGGGAACCGTGCGTGAGATCGTCACCGGCTCCAATTTCGCCAGCGCGCAGATGCGACCTGCAGCGATGGGTGGCGCTCCCTGCCGCTGGGCGGTGGCCTATGGCTTCGCCTGGCGAGTCATCGACGATTGCGATCTCGGCCGCGTCGTCACGCACACCGGTGGGTATCCCGGCTACGGATCGGTTGTAATACTGCTTCCCGAAAAGGGTGTCGGCATCTTCGCGTTCGCCAGTCTCAAATACGGCGCGCCATCGCTGCCGGCTTTCAGAGCATTGTTGGCGCTCCAGAAAAAGGGGTTGATCCCCGATCGTGCTCTGCCGACCTCGCCGGGGCTGATGCAGGCCTATGCAGCCGCCCGGACGGTCTGGGAGACGGGCGATATCTCTACCGCACCGCAGGCAATGAACATGCCCCTCGATCGCGATGCCGCGCATTGGCGGACGATACTCGTCGATCTCAGGAAGGCGGTTGGCGGCTGCGCGATGGATGAGCCGGTGGTCCCCGTTTCGGCAATGGAGGGCAAGTTCACATGGGCTTGCACCCATGGCCGCATTTCCGGCCGCGTCCAGCGCGCGCCGCTACCGGAGATGCGGCTGCAGGCGCTGGAGTTTGCCGTCGCCACGCCATGACGACCTGCCGCGATGCTGCACCAATCCCGTTGGTAGATTAGATTCTGTGCGACATCCGCCCCGTCCTTCGAGATGTCCCGTATTTTACAGTCACTCCGACGGAGTGCACTACAGGTCCCGAATGACGATCCCAGCCGCACGCGCCGACCTTCCCCATTACGGCCCAGCCTGGTCGCCAATCGACTGCTCGCGTCTGTGCCGCGCCTGTGCCTCGCGCCACATCTGCCAGCCGGGCGCCTCTGGCCGCTCGACGCCAAGCTGCCGATAGATTTCGTTCAACGCGCGATCCGCGTTCCCGAACCGATGCAGATCATTGTCCCCTACGAGCGCCGTCCAGAAATTGCCGTAGCACCCGCGATCGCCACGTCGCAGGCTCCACAGGTACGCGAGCGCGAATCGGAGCGCGTAGGTCTGGCGAACGCGCGCGAAGCGGCACTCCTGCACCGCCTCCTCAAGCGCGAGAAACGCCTTTTCGCGCAGGTCCACACCGAATCGCATGCTCGGAACATTAGGGGAACATTTGGGAGAGTCGAGCACGGGTTTGCCCGTGTTCGATCCCGCTCAACGCATTTGGCGATCATGGTGCCATTTTGCTGAACGCCTTAAATGCACGCGGTTCGTCCACGACGACGCCATCGTTCCGCTGCCCACCCACGCCGCGCTGGTCGCGGAGGAACCTTGATCAAACTTCGCCGTTCATAGTCCAACTAGAACCTGCCGATACTTTGGGAGGGGTCGAAAATGTCGCTCGGCTACCATGTTCAACCGCAGCGCGGTGCGCTCAGCGAGGAGCAGCCCATTCGCGGCCAAACTGGAGCCAACGGGATATTGCATCTTGCGATCCCTGAAGACGATGATCTGGCGAAACGCCAAGAACAGTCGGCGAAAAGCCTGATGCTCGCGTTGATGTCTCAGGACCCGGGATTCCCGCCATGGGAAACATCCGCTCCTCAATTGCCCTCGGACCACCCGAGTGACGCGACAATTGCCGCAGATGCTCCCCATAGCGATCTCGAGCGAGAGGATCGCCTGATTCGGCGCGCTCGCGCGACCGGCTGAACCGGCCTATGGCCGTCGGGGGCATGGCTGCTTCCGCTGCCCTGTCGATCGATCTTGATCGTCACCTCGGGCAGTGTCCTCGAAGGCGGCGGCTCCCCCGCACCCAAGCCGTCGCTTTCGACGTCAAGGCTTTGCCGTGTGCGTCAGGAAGAAGCGCAGCATCGCGCGCGAAGCATCCGGGCCCGCCGCATCGGCATAGGTACCGCTGGGGTCTCCGCCCGACCACGCATGACCGGCACCGGCGATCGTCCATTGCTCGATCAGCACTTTTCCGCTGCGATCCCGGCGCAACGCGCGTGTATAGCTTCGGCCGCCGGCCTTGCCCTTTTCGACCTCCGTCAGGATATCGACGCCCGCTGCCGCCGCCGCCGCTTCAACGATGCCATGCGCATTCCCTTTGTCGACGGTGGCATCGCGATCGCCGTGGAACGTGATCACGGGTACGAACGCTGCATTGGCCGCGCGCGCTCTCGACGGGCGCGGGCCGCCGCGCATCGCCGCCAGCGCGCTCGGCAGGTCCCGCGCGGCGCCGCAAGCAAGGCCCGAGTGGATGCCGACCGCCGCGAACACATCGGGATAGGTGTCGGCCAGGATCGCCGCGGCCGCACCGCCCGCCGAGAGCCCGGCGACGTAGACGCGCGCCGCGTCCGCTCCCTCCGCCACCACGATGTCGCGGGTCAGCCCGGCGATCAGGGCGGGCTCTCCGCGGCCGCGCACCTGGTGGCCGGGCTCGAACCAGTTCCAGCATTTCTGCAGGTTCGGACGCGGGGTCTGCCTCGGATATGCCACCAGGAAGCCGAGTTCCTCGGCCAGCCGGTTCATTGCCGTGCCGCGCGCGAAATCCTCGGGCGATTGCGTGCAGCCGTGCAGCATCACCACCAGCGGCATGCCGCGCGCTGCCGAAGCCGGCCGGTAGAGCAGATAGTCGATCGCGCCGCTCGGCCCGCTATGGCGCCGCGCTTCGAAGCGGCCGGAAGCCGGGGCCGGGCGCGGCTCGGGAGCCTGGGCTTTGCCGGTGACCGTCACGCGCTCGGGGACGATATCGATCACTCCGGCCCCCGGACCCTTGGCGGGCGTTGGCGCACCGCCGGACAGCGCGGCCTGCAGTCGCGCCGTGGCTTCGGCGAGTTTTCCGGCGCGAGTCAGCTGCAACGCTTCGGCCATCGAATACAGGGCCATGGTGGTTCTCCGGGAAAAACGGTTTCAAACGATGCGGTCGGCCAGCGCCGACTTGACCTCTGCGCTGGCATGGAGCGCGCCCAGCACGGTCAGCGATGCGATCGTGGCGCGGGCGAGCTCAGGGGTAACGTCGGGCGCGATCGTGGCGAGGCCCAGCACGCGAATGTCCAGCATCTCGCCCGCCGCGCGTGCCCGTTCGAGGTCGCGCGCGGCATAGTGGCACAGCCCAAGCTGAAGTTCGCGACGCGCCGCCGACTGGCGCGCCGCTTCGCCATGCCGCTCGAGCTGGTTGCGAATGGCGGTACGGATGAAATCCGTTCGGTTCGCATAGAACCCCTCGCGAACCAGAAGATCGACGTGCCCAAGGTCGACGAAGCCGAGATTGATCGTGATCTTCTCGCTGTCCACCGGCTGGGATAACTGCACCCGTCGCGCCATTCCACCATCCTAGCACCATCTATATGGATGGTATGGGGATGGCGCCGGGCGAGTACAAGAGCCAAGGGCGCGGATGCGAAGGGCAGGTTGGCGCGGCGCTGCACTAAAGCGGGATGAGATTCGATCGAATCCATACCGTCATCCCCGCGAAAGCGGGGACCCAGGGTTGCAGAGGACGTCGCATTTGGCCCTAGGTTCCCGCTTTCGCGGGAATGACGGGTTAGTTTGGTCTCATCGTGCTCTAAATCCACGCCGCCCCCGATCCGATCCGGATGGTCATCGGCGCGGCGGAATTGGCCGAGACTGGACAAATCCCGATGTTTCGCGCCTATCCTGCGGCCATCGCCACGACTGAGCCCATCGCCGACATGCCAAGCCGGGCCGAACAGGCAGCCCTCAACGTCGAAGAGGCCCGCGCGCTGCGCGACGCCGGGCATAGCTATCGCGACATCCGTCACCGGCTCGGGCTCAGCCCAGGCCAGCTCGGCCATGTTCGCCGGGCGCTCAAACGCGAGAAGGCAGCCTGCACGCGGCTGAGAAAGGCCGGGATCGCGAGCTATCGCGACTTGCCGGTCAGCCAGTCGATCCTGCCCAAGGGATTGCGGCGCAGCCTCACCCGGTCGGGTTTCGCGACGCTCGGGGACCTCGCTGACAGGATCGCCGATCCGGACCTGAGCGGCCTCGAGGCGCTGGCCGGCATCGGACCCCATCGAGCGCGGCTGGTGAAAGGCGTTCTGGATCATTTCGGCCTATGGCCGGGCCCAAGCGATCTCCAGGCGCGGATCGAGCAGCTCTTTCCCGAGTTTCGCGATTAGCTGTGGGAGGCGCGCGCACTATTGGTGAGGAACTTGTGGCTTGGTTCGACGCCGATCCACACTGGAGCTTGATCGCTGGCCGGCACAATACGCCAGACTCGCCACGGATGCCGCGTCAGCGCCCGGTCGCGGCAGCTTAGAGCGGCATTTTCCAACCCCACAATACGTAAAATGGTCGATTGCCGCGCGCACTTGCGCAGGCCAGCCTGCGCACAGCCCCAGAAAATTCCTTCCGCCGACAAGGACGACTCCGTTGACCTTAACCGACGAGGCCCTGTTTTCCCGTCGCGCCTGGATGCGCGGCGCCGTCGGCGGCGCCGCGCTGCTGCCGACACTTTCCCATGTTGCACCTGCACTCGCGCAGCGCGGAGGGGGCAGGATCCTGCCGGATGACCCGGCGGGCATGGTCGCCACGCTGACGGACGGCGTTTATATCAATTCCAATGAGAGCCCGCTGGGTCCGGGAGCGGCGGCGCTGTCGGCGCTCGCGGGGCTGGGCAGCTTGTCGGGCCGCTATGGCATGGCCTTCGCCCCCAATCTCGAAAAGCTCTTTGCGAAGCAAAACGGGCTCATGCCCGAAAATGTGACGGTGCATCCGGGCTCCTATGTGCCGTTGCGATCGGTCGCGCTGGCCTTCTCCAGCAAGGAGCGGCCGATCGCCTATGCCGAGCCGACCTTCGACAGCGGCTTCATGGGCAACGGCAATGAATGCATCACGCGCGCGGTCACGATCGCATTGCAAGGCGACTACACGCTCGACGTACGCAAGCTCCTCGCCGCCGCGCCGGATGCCGGCGTCTATTATCTCTGCAACCCGAACAACCCGACCGGCCTCGTCACGTCCCGCGCGGACATCGAATGGCTCCTCGCCAACAAGCCCAAGGGATCGGTGCTGCTGGTGGACGAGGCCTATATCCATTTCAGCGAGGCACAATCTTGCCTCGATCTGGTCGCCCGAGGGGCGGACCTGTTCGTGCTGCGTACCTTCTCCAAAATCTATGGCCTGGCCGGCCTGCGCTGCGGGCTCGTCGCCGCGCGCAAGGACCTGCTCGACGCACTGCTGCGATACGGCGTCAACATCACGCCCATGCCGGCGGTGGTCGCGGCCGAAGCGAGCCTGCTCGACTCCGGGCTGGTGCCCGCGCGCAAGGCATATGTGAAGGCCGTACGCGACGATCTTTTCGCCTGGCTCGACGCCCGCGGCGTGCGCTACCTGCCGTCGCAGGGCTGCTATGCGATGATCGAAGTCGGGCGTCCCGGCGCCGAGGTCCAGGCGGCGCTTGCCCGTGAGCGCGTCTTCATCTCCGGCGCGCGCAAGAATATGGCCAATTGGGTCCGTGTTTCCTTCGGGACGCCCGCCGAAATGGCGGCCTTCAAGGCCGCTTTCGCCAAAATCGTGTGATCTGCCTCGGGGACAAATCCCGCCATCGCACTTCTGAATGGACCGCCCGCCACGGCACACCCGGTGTCGTCTCATCGCTTGTTATCACCGGATAAGTTATGCCGGGGATCACGATACGGGCGAGCCGGGCCATGCCCGCATCTTAACGCAGGGTCGTGGATGGTTCAATTCGTACAGCGTCCCTGGAATTGGCCCGGAATTACCGCCGAGATTGGAAGTGCCTGGCGCACCGCCCGGGTGTAAAAGGGGCAACGCGCCTAGAGCATGTTCTAGTCAGGCGGCATCGCCTGACGACTCGGAGCGTGCTCTAGGAGGACAGGACGCAGATGTTCGTTCCTCGTTACGGCCTGATCCTGTTGCTCGCGCTGGTCGCCGCGAGCCGCACGGACACGGCCGCGCAAGAGCCACGAATAAGCAAGCCGAGGCCTGCACCTCCGGCGGGTTCGAGCATGCCCCCGCTTCCTCCGGCTCTCATCGATGACACGCTTGCGATCGGCGGACAGGATTTGAAGGCGCGGCGGGTGGAAACGCGCCTCACCGTCGAAGTGTATATCAATGGCCACGGTCCCTATCAGTTTCTCGTCGACAGCGGCGCTGATAGCTCCGTCGTCGGGTTGCGCATCGCGCATGACCTTCAACTGCCGCTCGGCACGCCCATCGTTCTGAACGGCATGACAGAGCGCAGCATTGTCGATCGTGTGGCGGTCGACAGCCTGAACCTTGGCCCTACGACCGTCGAAAACCTGCAGCTGCCGGCGCTGCGCGAAGCCGATGTCGGCGGCCAGGGCATGATCGGCATCGATGCGCTTGTCAGGCAGCGCATCATGATGGATTTCGAAAAGCGGCTGATCAAGATCGAGGACGCAGCCAAGCCGCCGAAAGCCCTGCCCGATGAGATCGTAGTCACCGCGCGTCGGAGCCGGGGCCAGCTCATCCTGACCCACATCATGGCAGGCAGGGTATCGCTCGACGCGGTCATCGATACCGGCGCGGAGCTGACGATCGGCAATCCGGCCCTCCGCGAAAGCCTCGTGCGCCGTCGCCAGAAGATCGACACGGTCAAGGCGATCGGCGTGACGGGCAAGGAGATCGATCTGGACGTGGCGGTGATACCGGAGCTTCGGATCGGCGGGATTCTCATCCGCAACCTCCCCATCGCCTTTGCCGATCTGCCACCGTTCCACGTGTTCGGTATCGCCGACGAGCCGGCGCTGTTTCTGGGAACCGACGTGCTGAACGCGTTCCGCAAGGTCTCTCTCGATTTCCGGGCGCGCAAGGTCCGGTTCCAGCTGAAGCGCTGCTCGACCATGGGCTTCCTGGTCCAGACGGCGCCCAGCTATGGCGACACGCAATTGTCGTCATTGGGGCCGGACGGGTGCGCGCCGTGATGGATAATGCTCGATCGGGAGTCTGGTTGGAAGTCGCCGTTTGCCTGGAATTGCGGTGTCACTTCACTTGATGCTGAGTCGAATACAGCGCCCGCTGCGCGAGATCGCAATCCTCCACGACCAGCGAAAAGCCCCTTACCCAATGTAAATAAATGGAGTGGCCCCTTAGTTCCCACCTCAGAAAGCTCGAGCGTTTGGATCCACCTTCTGGCACTGCCTTGCGTATGAACCGACCTTGCCGTCCATCGACACAGAGCCGGTACGTCGGTCCAGGCGGAGGATCACGGGGACACAGTATCCAATTCGCAATCACACGGAATCACTAGGATATAGAAGTTTCGAGTGACTCCTCAAAGGCGCCGCCGCCTACAGGACGTTGGATCGTCTCCGCACTGTGCCAGCGCTGGAACAGTTTGGCGTCTTCCTACACTGCTGCAAAGTCCGCGCTCGCCTCGGGGCGCTGTCGAATACGACAAGGGACGAGTTTACCTTCGTTACCCGAAAATGGACTTTTTCAAAGGCCTGCTATACGATGACTTTCATCTAATTTGCCGATTGCTCATCTCTTCGGGGGGTCAAATATGCGGCTGATCAAGCGGATGATGCTCAGCTTTCTGATGAGTGCGTCGGTTCTCCCAACGGCAGCGAGCGCGCAGGGTTTCGATCCGCGTGTTCCGCTTGCGCAAATCGTCCAGGCATTTCAGATTTGCGGGCCGCCCGCTGTCTATCAAATGCTGAGCCCGCAACTGTTCCAGATCGTCGCTGCGCAAACGGGCGGCAGAGGTTGCTACGTCGATATTGCTGCGGCGGGTGCGATCACTGGCATGCAGGTCATAGACCAGCGGGAATTTCCGGTCGGGCCGGTCTATGCCATTCGCGTGACCCATCAATCGGGCGCGTCGGCGGACTGGTTCGTCGGATTCAATCGTTCGACCGGCAGGATCGAAATGCTGACGTACCAGAATGTGTTCGCCCAGAATCCACTTCCTTCGGTGCTGAATGGGCCGACCAATCCGCTGGGCGGCTCGACCAACCCTGGAAACAGGCAACCGATTGACCCGAAGCCCCCCGCTCCCGATACCAGCAAGCAGTCGCAGGGGTGCAATCTCTATCCCGACATGTGCAAATGATACGGATCGTTCGCCGCGAAGTCGTCGCCGGCGGATTGCTGACCCTGTTTTGGGGGACGAAGGCCCGCTGCCAAATATCACGGACGAGCGATGGCGGCGGCTGCTGGATACCACACCGCCAAGTCGCGTCCTATTTCGCGCTGGCGACCAAGCCGAGCGTAGTCACCTCCGGTGCGGTTCGCATCGAGCCCAGATCGGGCCGCCCCGAACTTGATCGCGCATTTGCCCAGTCGCTCGCCATGATGGCCGGTACGTTCGGCGTGCTGCCGGCGTTTACTTATTATGACGATAACGCCGATCGGAATGCGCGGGCGACGCCCGAACCGATCTTGGATCGTGCGGATGGAACGGTCATGTTCGGACTGACCATGCTGCGCGACCTCCTGGAAGACGCGACGATTGCCGATGCCGCGATCGTATCGGTCGCCGCGCACGAATTCGGGCATATCGTCTCGTTCAAGAATGGAATGATCAACGATCTCGTCGGCGAAGATGGCGCGCCCTATCGCTCCGAACAGTTTGCGGATTACATGAGCGGCTATTTCTCTGGCCGCCGGAAACTCGAGCGGCCCAGTTTCAAGGCATTCGTCTTCGTCGACGTCTTGGGAGGGATGCTTGGCGGCGGCGATCATGGCTCCGCCCGTCAACGCGGCGAAGCGGTTCACAACGGATTTGCCGCTGCGTTTGCGCAGAAGCTATCGCTAGATGACGCTATCCAGACCGGCTACCGCTTCGCTATGTCGCGCAAGCTCTGACCTTTGCGTGCAATGTGTTGGCTGCGCATCACTCCTTGCCCTTGATGCGGAGCGCGGCCAGCAAGGCGTCCGAAGTGCCATCGACGAAGTCACGGAATATCAGGATCTTGTCGGCGGTCAGTCCGCTGCGCCAAAGTCTCGGGTTCGAGATAACCGCACGTTGCCAGAAGCGAAATATCGTGTCGAAGCTGGCCTGGCTTTCATAACCCGACAGATCATATACGAGCACCACCTTGTCGGGAACTCCCCGGCTTTGCGACGGCGACCAGGCAATCAGGTACGGGCCGCGCCCTTCCAGGTCCAATCCCTGGCGCTGCGCGTCACGGATCGCGGCCTGACCGCCGAAGAGGTCGTAATGGTCGGTGAGATAATCGCAGTTGTCGGCACGCGCGGCGGCCGCGGCAGGATCGTCGATCGGCCAGATCGTCAACATCTGGTCGCGAACTGACACGGAAGACGGAAGTGATTGCTGGCGCGGCAGCGCATGAATGTACGATTCGCAGACTCTGAGGAGCCTGTCCCGGCTCGCCGTCGTCGGGCGCTGGGTGAAGGCAACCACACCATAGCCGCCGACATTCGGCGGAGGGATTTCAGCAGACCTGGCGAGTATCCGCGCCGCCACGATCGATCGCGTAGCGGCGGCCTGGGGGAGGGAAGCGGGCGGCACAGGCCGCGGCCTGCCCGGTCGAGCAACGCAGACGCCGTCGACCAAGATCTTTCCCTCCGGGCATTTTGCCCAGGCGCCGTCGCCGAAGGCAAGCAGCGTCGACAGCGCGACAATCCACAGCCTAACGTACATCGGTCGTGCCCTGGTTTGAGTCCGACGACCTCTTCGGCGCGAATAGCTTTCCCAGCAGCGCCCCGGCCGACGTCGTCGCACCGACGCAAATCGTCGTCACCAGGATCTTGGATGCCGGATTCTGGAACTCGACCAGATAGATCAGGATTCCTGCGACGACCACGCCAATCAGCGCCGACAAGCCGAGAGTCTTCATCCGATCGCCCTCCAGGACGACGACCATAACTGAATTCTCTTTCGGCCGGTAGTATAGGAGTCGCTAGCTCAGCCGGGAGCGCTATGCGAAATGGCAAGCGGTCCACGTTGCGTCGTGAGCGATAACTTTGGCGCAGTTTAGATGCCGGGCCACGTAATTCTCGCTTCGCGGGTTTCGGTGCCACTTCACTAAACTCACACCCACCCGCGATTGGGGCGACCATCGCTGGTCGACCCCGAATGACTACCTCTGGGGCGCATGCCGGCCGTCCCCACTGCGAGCAGCCTGGTCGGTAATCGACCGCTCGCGCCTGTGGCGCGCCTGCGCCGCGTGATATTACGGCACCACGTGCAATAACTCCCGATTATCGGTGCGACGTATTCGAAGGTTATTGCACATGGCACCGTGATCGCCATTTCAGTCGGCACGGCGCGGCTGGGCCAGCGCCAGGTTTTTGCTACCTAATCGCCTAGCTTCCAGCCGGCTGGCGCTGCCGTTGCGGACATTTGGACTTGCCGATTGGCCACCAACTGGATGCGGTCGCCTTATAGGGGCTTCAAAAACCAGAGGGTGGACCAAAATCGATCTCAATTACAGTTCCAATTACAGTTCCACTTTACTAAACACTCTAAATTTGAGCGGTTCATCCACGACGACGGAGTCGAACCGCCTCTGTCGAGTCCGGTGGGGAGTCGTTCGGGAGTGTCGATGGGATCGCGTCGCTCAAAGCGAATACGGGGGTTAATCCTGATGCCGCAAACGCGCGGCCCAGAGCCTAAGGTTGCAGTTATCGAGTAAACTGGTTCCGTAATCCCCCGGAATTATTCGCACGGAATTCTTCGGGGAAGTTTACGACCGTGTGTCTGCTTCAATATTCGGCGGTGGTCGGGGCACGAAGCCTACAGCTTCAAGATTTTTGAGATAGAGATCGGCGGCCCTACGAGCGCCGTCTAAGTCCTTCTTCCTGAAATGCAAAAGCAACGCGTTTAGATATTGAGATACGTGCAGCCGCGAAGGAATAGACGACATATCCGGGAGCGGCACCGGCGCTATGTCGAGGAGCGCCAGCTTGGCGTTCAGTCTCTCAGTGTTGCGTTTCATGTACCGATCAATGAACGCCTTGGTTGCTAATAGCGTTTTTCCTTCATATTCGTTCGCAAGCTGCTCACAGGTCAGCGACAGGGAGTACATTCCCGGCACGCCCTCATCCATCTTGCGGAAGATGTAGCTTCCCCATGCGAAAGCGCCGCCGCCTGCTGCAAAGAGGGCGATGTAGAGGACCTCACGAGAAAGCAAGACCGTAGCAACTGCGCTCACTACGGGCGAATCGCTTGTAAGCAATTTGTCGATACCGAGCGCGCTCGCAAGACTCTCGATGTTGAGCGCGGCAATGACCATTGCCGGCCAAAAGAGTACGCGCCACGATCTCTGGAATAATGCAGACATTGCGACGATCCTGCCCCACATCGCGCCCGTTGTGGAGTCGAAATAATTAGAGCTCTTAGCTCCTTTTCAGGAGCAGCATGCTCGCAAACGCAGAGATTGCCGGGACACTAACCCGAATTCTCGTCCGTCGCGATGCCTGCAGCAGGCTGCGTGGCGGGGGCAGACGGGCACTTCATGAACTCCGCAAATCGGCACCACCAGAGAGTTGCGCCCGTGACTTTTCGGGGGACGTCGTGCCGACATCGGCTCTGTCCGTGCGAGGCGGTTCTCGACCTGCTGGAGCTTGGGGCGTCGAGTTAGGCCAGCCGGCGCTCGAGCAGAATACAATTGTGAAGCCCGCTGAAGATTGTCACCCTCCGCGTCCCGATGGAGAACGATAAGTGAGCGGCCCGCAATTCCTGCCCGGCGTTCGTGCCAGCCACGTGCTCGCGCGCCTCGCCAAGGCCGGCGGGAAGGAAGTAGAATCCGGCAAGCTTTCGAGCTCGGAGAGCTCTGCTGCGCTCGCGGTCAACTGCTTCGGCTGGTTCGTTGAGCGGCCGGAACAGCTTCCGCCCTTGAAAGGCCTTGCGACCGCCGGAGTCCCCGAACTGGTGGACGTCGAGTTTTGCGCACGATTTCCCTGGTCTGGCGGACGCCATCCCTGGCTCGACGCCGTGGTCCAGACGCCAACGACTCTCATCGGGGTCGAAAGCAAGCGCTTCGAACCCTTCCGGGATGCGAAGTCCGTTCGCCTGTCAGATGCCTATGACCGGCCTGTCTGGGGCGCCAAAATGACCGGCTATGAGTGGATGCGAGACCGCTTGCGTTCGGGCGAGGACCGCTTCGTTCATCTCGATGCTGCGCAACTGGTGAAGCATGCATTTGGTTTGGTGACCGAAGCTCGCCGCCGGAGCCGAACGCCGGTCCTCTTCTACCTTTTTGCCGAACCCGCTGCGAGGAACGGTCGTGCCATTCTGCCGGATGACCTCGCGCGGCACCGGGATGAGATTGTTCGCTTTGTCGAAACGGTCGCCGGCAACGAAGTAGCATTTCATTGGGCAAGCTACCGCGAGTGGTTCGAAACCTGGCGTGGGCTCGACAGCAAGATTGCGGCACATGGACAGTCGATCTTGGAAATGTTCGCCCCATGAGTGGAGAAGCCAAGATCAAGGGAGTCACGTCGACAGCCGAAATGGTACGGTCCCGCGGCATCGACCCCAAGCGGTTCCGCGCTGCACTTCGCCGCGCCGGTTTGAGATGAGATCGCGGTGCCACTCCACTTAATACTGGTTTCGGCGCAGCCGGATTTAGTGGTGTGGCACCGAAATCGCCACAACTGTCCCCCTTCGTAGTGTCTCACCCAAGGGGTGCACATCGTGAACAAGGTGTCCCCCCAAAACTCCCGACAGGGGCTCAACGCTAGGGGGTAGTCCGCACCCGGATTTTCCGCAGCAGTAATTCCTCAACCATGCCCGTTAGGACCCTTCTAAGCCCGCCCGAGTAGATGCGTTATTAAATGGTTAACGGGACGTTTCGGGAATCTGCGTAGGAGCATCAGGAGTTCGCAAGATGAATCGCTGGCAAGCGCTTGTCGAAATCGTCAGGTCGTTCAATGAGCGTGGCAAGTATGGCCACGCCATTGTAGCCACGGCGCTGATCGTGGTCGCCCCGGTTCTCCTTGCTCTGATGGCGGTGATTGAGGCCAGAAGCATCGCTATCGGACCGATCAATGGTGTCGGGCCTCGGACACTACTTACGCGTGGGTTACATTGAACGCCTGCTATCGGCGTCGAGCTTCGAATTCGCCAAATGCGATTACGGTGCGTTGGCACTCATTTGATCCCACACCGACGAAGCGTGATCGCCGCAGTGGCCGCTCGAAATGGGTGAGGCGACCCTGCAGCCGGGCTCAGTTTAGTGAAGTGGCACCGAAACCCAAGACCTTAATTAGTGCACGGCCGCCTTCCAATCGGAGCAATTTGGACCACTTAATTCAACTTCCTTTAATGAAACATTTGCACTGCTGCCCGGCGGGGTTCGAGCGACGATCGAAAATGAGAGGGACGCGGCGGACTGCGCTCCTGGCGCCTTCGAATAAGCGTACGTCGCCTCGCCAACGATTGTTGCTCTTCCAACAGTCCATCCTGGAGAGAGGGTTGCGCCCACCATGTAGGATATCTGGCAAATCCCGTCCTCTTTATCACCCCCGACAGTAACTGCCGGCCAAGCGGGTTCGCAAACGGTTGAAGCGCTCTGCGGCGTCGCAGTCGATGCACGACCCTGAGAGGTCGCATAATCTAACAAATCCTTGCCCTTAATGTGACAAGTTACGGCGCCAGCCGATGCCGAAACTTGCGCCATAATCGCACTCGCTGCCACGATAAATCTAGTACTCACTTTCTTAACCCATCCAGCTTCGCAATATCCGCCGCGTTACCAGCTGCGACTGAATACGGTTTCCGTACTATGATTGGATCATGGATCTTTATAAGATAGTTGTCATCATCAACATCAAAATTCATCTTAGACGGGTCCAGGGTAAATGTCTTCGCGCCGTAGCTCGGCACATCAATACGAATAGTCGGCCACTCAGATCTATATTTCCAGATATCCACTTTTAGGGCGTCCCCCGTTACTACAAATGGGGATGGCTCTACAGACACGACAATCCCCTTTTGTGGAACATCCTGTTTGTTGCCGTGCTCGTCCTTCACGGCAAGGGTACCGGACAGCCTCCACAGAGAATTCGGTGGATTTCGAATTTCGGCGTAGATCGACCGCACAAAAAGAACAGATGCAATCAATGTGATAAAGTAGGCCGCAAAAGCACCGCCGGCGCTGATCGTGAGAGCGTGGAAAGGGCCGCGAAGCGAAACGGGCGTGTCTGGAAAAAGCTTGTAAATCAATACCGCGGGCAAAAGCGGCATCGCGAGCCAGATGATATATGTTGCAACGAGCAGCAAAGTATCTAGGATATTGCTGTTCATGTCCGGCCTCCTTGGAGAAAGGGCCACGATGGCGCGGTTTTGTCAAGGCCGAATGACACGGCTGTTGGTGGTAAGTACTTCACTCGCTCTAGCGATTTTGCCGGGGCAGATGGCTGACGCTCAATCGAGCCGGCAGCAAGTGCTGGCAGTGAGGACCGCCAGCGATTTTTTTGACGCGCTCGATGATGGTGACATTGAAAAAGCTACGGAACTCGCGGCAGACGTTGTCTCAGACGGTTTGAAAAAGACAATTTATACAAGAAAAAGCCAATTTGGTGGCAGATGGGCTGGCGACAATCGGAGAGATTTGGTTCGGGTCAATGAGGGGACGGGCGAGGCCGTCGTGGTGTTTCACGCGCGATACGAGAAAGTTACGTTAGAACAGACCGCTCTCGTATCATGCGCGTCACGTTGTATCGTGAAAGCGTTTAAGGAAGCTCCAGCAGAATACTAGTTCATGGCCGAATGGCGATTGTCGATTGGCACCAAAGTTACGAATTGCGAGGACACTAGCCCGAATTCGCGCCGTTGGACCTTGGCCCCGGCTTGCCACGTTTAAGCGTCCTGCCGGAAGTCGCCTCGAACTTCGCAAGAAACGCGCCGCCGCCAAGCGATCGTGTTACGTAGCGTAGCAATCGAGCGCGGCGTGAGATGCTTGGCGTGGTGCTTGGTGTCCAACCACGTCCATCTGATCCTGGTGCCGAGCGATCTGGAAGGACTGGTCGGCTCGCGGGCGGATGCGCATCGCCGCAATTCGCGCGGCGTCGACGTCGCGCATAGCTGGACAGGCTATCTGCGGCAGAGTGCTTCGCGTGCTAACCGTTGGACGACGCTCATATCTGAATTTCTAATTCGGTGGCGGAGGGTTTGTTGCTAGCAGACCATATTGTTGCGGAAGACTCTTCCCATTCTTGCCTCGTCAGTGGCAAATGACGTTGGTCGCCGACGGGGGAGCGAATGGCCCGAATGCCAACGGTGGAATTCGCGACCGTACTAGCGGGCGCGATCAGGTTCAAAGAGGGAAACATCAACGAGACCTTCCGGGGCCAAGTTCTCCGAGCGGACGGCTCAACGGTAAGCGCGGTGCTCAAGGACTTAGAAACGAAGGAGCTCGCCAACGAACTGATCTCGTTCGTGCTGGCGCGTACGCTCGCCCTTCCAGTTCCGGACTCCTTGCTCGCTCAGGTCAGCGCAGCCGACCTCCCTACATCCAAGGGACCGGTAACGCGCGACGGGCGCCGGCTCATGCTGGCAAGTGTCGATGTCAAAGTGCCGAACATCGCCTTTAGGTACACAAGCGACGTGACGGGTCAGGCGCGGTTGATGGGAGCCATTACGGCTTGGCCACCTCTTGGACGACTATACGGATTTGATGCGTGGATAGCGAACGTTGACCGGCATCCGGGCAACCTTCTGTTCAGCGCCGGGGCTGAGGCGTGGCTCATTGATCATGGCTGGGCTTTCACCGGCCCCAATTGGTCCTCGGCTGGCCTCGATCCACCGGCGGCATATCGCCATCGACTTCGAGAGTGGCTGACTCCGATCCTGACTGACGATGGCCGCGAAAGCAGAAGTCGGCAAGCCGGTGCGATGGAGGCTGACTTGAGGATGATCGACGTCGATGCCGCGATCGTGGCAAGCCGCTCCGACCTGCTATTATCGGCCGATGATATTCAGACTTTGAAGACCTTCCTGCGGGCGCGAATCGGGCAAGTGACACGCTTGGCCCGGCTCGCTCTCGATGCTCCGGTGCTTATGTGATGGTTGTTGATCTCGACAGCAACTCGTTTCCATCGTTTGCTCGCTCGATTCGGGCGAAGTGGGTGCCTGTGTTCCTGTCGCCGATCAGGGCTTCTCAGGAGCGCCTGGTGATCGGCGTCGCAGTGTTCAATGAGTCTGGATTCCACATTGAGGCGGCGAACGCCCTGAGCCGATTGCAATGCCTCTATGGTTCACAGTCTGACATTGTCATCCAAGTAGCTGGCATCGCACTGGACGAGCTTAAGGCTGACTTCGCCGCTCGGTCGACGGACGCGATCGTTGATTTCCGCCCTTCAATTACCGGGGTTTCCGTTGGCGACCTGGGCAATGCCGAAGGTACATCATTGCAGACGATAGGTGCCGTTTGGATGGCCTCGCTCTCTTCCCTTTATGATTCGAGCGGGGCTGACGTGCCATCGGTGCAAGAGGACGGCGACGAGTCCTTCGAAGGTATGTTCGAGGCCCTCGCCGGTGGCGATCGGCTTCCGAAGCTCGTGCTGGATTATGTCGTCGCGGAACGGGGCGGTTTAGCCAGCTTTTTTAGGCCCGACCTAGGCGGCAGACAGCGCCGTCGGCGAAATCACGAGGTGTCGATTGACTTCTCGGGATCTAAGCTTGTGGCAAATTTCGGCACACTGAAAGTCGGGCAACTCGGCAAGTCGGTCGATCTCATCAAAAGGCGGCTCTGGGACTTGAAGGTCGACAGAGACACCGAAACGTCTGCGGTGTTTCACCGCGACCACGAAATGCTGATCCAGATGCCAGCGCGGGGGGACCCTCAAGTGAGCGACAAGCAATTCGAGAACCTTGAGGTCGCGCGGCAGGCGCTCGAACAGCAGGCAGATCAAGAGGAACTGCGGCTTGAGGCATTCACTTCAGTGGAAGCCATCGGCGAACGTGTCCTGACTGCAGAGCCGGCCTGAAGGTTAGCTACAGGCTTCGGTCCGCTAGAAGCCGCCAGACCGATGATCGCCCAAAGCCTGCCGTTCCGTCAACGCGTCAAGCGGGCGGATGGGCACAGCGCGGTTGCAATGTTGGAAGACACCTCTTACCCGACCCAATAAAGAACATATAGGGAACAATAATATGAATCCCGCATCTGACGCTCAACCAGCGTTTTCGAATACCAGGCACGGTTCAGCGCGCTCTTCCGACCGCCTCTCGCCGTCCTCTAAAGCCACCGCTCGCACGGCCCCCCGCGCCGACGGCTGGACTCCATCCCGCATCCGCACCTTCCTCGACACCCTCGCCGAATGCGGCGTCGTCGCCGATGCCGCGCGCGCGGCCGGCATGAGCACGCAGGGCGCCTATGCCTTCCGCAACAGCGCGCGCGGGCGCGCATTCGACACCGCGTGGCGCGCTGCGCTACTGCTTGCGCGCCGGCGGCTGGCGGACGAGGTCATGTCGCGCGCGCTCAACGGCTGTGTCGAAGTGATCATGCGCGACGGCGAAGTGTGGGGCGAACGCCATCGCTTCGACAATCGCCTTACCATGGCGGTGCTGACGCGGCTCGACGCGCTTGCCGATTCCTCACGCCAGCTCGACGATGGGCCGCGGCGCGTCGCGCACGAGTTCGAGGCGTTCGTCGACAGCGTCTGCGCGGGCGGCGACGAGCCGGCCGAGTTTGTGCGTGCGCGTGCGGAGCTTCCGTTCCAGGCGTTCGCCGAAGCCCAGATCCTCGAACGCAACGCGGCCTATCTGCTCGCGCGCGAGCAGGGCGGGGAGGTCGAATGGCAGTTCGCTCCCGACGCGCCGTCGCCGGACGCGGTCGCGCCCGGCGCCAGCATCCACACCCTAGAACAGAACCCAGTCGATCCGCAGCCGATCGACCTCGACACCACCGCCGACGCGGACGCCAGCGGCGCGGAGATCGGCGCAAACGACGCACCTTTGCGCCCTGCTACCGAATACCGCCAACCATTTGATAATATGGCGGAATTGCTCCAAGATCCGGAACGGGCCGGCGACGAATGGCAACCATCAAGTTCGTCAACTTCGTTGGATTCGGAACGTCCGTCTGAACACGCCGATCCCGGCTATTGCGATCCCGTCTCCGCCGACCCGCCCGCCGCTCCGTACTCGCCCGCCACACGAACCACCCCAGTGCAGTCACACCGTGCTAACCGCGTCCAGCCCGCCGCCCGCGCCCGAAGCTGCGTCGCGCGCCCTGCGGAAGCGGCAAGCACCGCCGGGCCGCGCCGGCTCGCCTCGCCCTATGGCGGGCCGGGATGATGGCAATGCTGCACCCCATTCCCGGTCCTTCGCGCCCCGCAACGCGAACCTCGCGGCCGCCTCACGCGACTTCGCCCGCCCCCGCCCGACGCCCGGCGCGTGCCCTCCGCGTCCCCCGCGCCACAGGTCACCAAATTCTAACCCCGCCGCATTATCCCGCGCTGGCTTCCTTCCCCTCCAGCGCCTATCTGCCCACCATGTCCAACCGCTTCGATTCAGTGCCGCAGCGCCGGGCGATCATCGATCGCCGGATCGTCGCCGATACGCTCCGCGCGATAGCGGCGGGCGATAGCGCGGCGATGCGCAAGGCGGCGACGGGCGAGCTCAAGCGCGCGATGGACGCGGGGCGCCAGGAAATCGAGCGGCGGCTGTCCGAACATCCTTCGCGCGGGATCGAAAGCGCGGCGGCGGGCGCGTTCCTGATGGACCAGCTGCTGCGGCTGCTGTGGGATTTCACGATCGATCGGCTCTATCCCAACGCCAATCCCACGGCGGCGGAGCGCATGGTGCTGATCGCGGTCGGTGGATACGGGCGCGGTGAGATGGCGCCGCATTCGGACGTCGACATCGGCTTCCTGACTCCGTCGAAGCAGACGCCCTGGGCCGAACAGATCATCGAATCGATGCTCTATTCCTTGTGGGACATGGGGCTGAAGGTCGGCCATTCGTCGCGCTCGCTCGACGAGATGATCCGCCAGGCCAAGGGCGACGTCACCGTGCGCACCGCGCTGCTGGAGGCGCGCTATGTGTGGGGCGATACGGCGCTCTACGATCAGGCGGCGGTGCGCTTCAAGAGCGAGATCCAGGCCGATACCGCGCGCGCCTTCACTGCGCAGAAACTGGCCGAGCGCGACTTGCGCCATCGCCGCATGGGCGACAGCCGCTATGTCGTCGAGCCCAACATCAAGGAAGGCAAGGGGGGCTTGCGCGACCTCCACACGCTCTTCTGGATCGCCAAATATATGTACGGCGTGCAGGAGCCGGCCGAGCTGGTCGGGGCGGGGCTGCTCACCGAAAGCGAATATGCCCAGTTCCGCCGCGCCGAGAATTTCCTGTGGGCGGTGCGCTGCCATTTGCACGTCATCACCGGCCGCGCCGAGGACCGGCTGACCTTCGACGTGCAGACCGAGATCGCCGAGCGGATGCGCTTCGCCGATCGCGTGGGCAAGTCGAAGGTCGAGCGCTTCATGCACTTTTATTTCCTCCAGGCGAAAGTGGTCGGCGACCTGACGGCGCTGTTCCTCGCGCATCTCGAGGAGAAGTCGGCCCGCGCCAGCCGGTTCGGGCTGCCGCGGATCCGGCGCGCGCCGGCCAAGCTCAACGGCTTCATCCTCGATCGCGGCCGGCTCGCGCTGCCCAGCGACGACTTCTTCCGCCAGGATCCGGTGCGGCTGATCGAGATGTTCCATCTCGCCGACCTGCACGCGCTCGAGATCCATCCGCTCGCGATGCGCGTCGCGACGCGCGATGCCAAGCTGGCCGACGACGTGCGCGACGACAAGCGCGCCAATGCGCTGTTCCTCGACGTGCTGACGTCGCGGCGCGATCCGGAAACGGTGCTGCGCTGGATGAACGAGGCCGGGGTGTTCGGCCGCTTCGTGCCCGATTTCGGCCGCGTCGTCGCGCAGATGCAGTTCGACATGTACCACCATTATACGGTGGACGAACATTCGATCCGCGCGATCGGGCTGCTCGCGACGATCGAAAAGGGCGACCTCAAGGAAGACCATCCGCTGGCGAGCGGCATCTTCCCGCAGATCGTGTCGCGGCGCGCGCTCTATGTCGCGGTGCTGCTCCACGATATCGCCAAGGGCCGGCGCGGCGACCATTCGATCCTCGGCGCCGAAGTCGCGGAAAAACTGTGCCCCCGCCTGGGCATGAGCGCGGCCGAGACCGAGATGGTGGCGTGGCTGGTGCGCTTCCACCTGCTGATGTCGGCAACCGCGTTCAAGCGCGACTTGTCGGACTTCAAGACGATCCTCGATTTCGCCGAAGTGGTGCAGAGCCCGCAGCGCCTCGCGATGCTGCTGGTGCTGACGGTGGTCGATATCCGCGCGGTGGGCCCGGGCGTGTGGAACGGCTGGAAGCGCCAGCTGCTCGGCGATCTCTATGAATCCGCCGAGGAAGTGCTGCGGCTCGGCCATAAGCAAAAGGGCCGCGGCGAGCGCGTCGCCGCCAAGCAGGAAGATCTGGCGCGGCTGCTCAGATGGGACGAGCCGCGCATGGCGGCGCTGATCCGGCGCCTGCCGGAGGCCTATTGGGTCGCCGAACCGGTCGACGTGCTGGCGCGCAACGCGCGGCAGATGGACGCCGCCGGCGAGACCAAGCTGTCGATCGAGGCCCAGGTCTATCCCGAACGCGGCGCGACGTTGATCACCATCTATGCCGCCGACCATCCCGGCGTGTTCGCGCGCGCGTGCGGCGCGATCCATCTCGCCGGCGGCAACATCATCGATGCGCGCATCCACACCACGCGCGACGGCATGGCGCTCGACAACTTCCTGGTGCAGGACCCGCTCGGGCGGCCGTTCGACAATCCCGACCAGCTCGAGCGGATCAAGGCGACGATCGCCGACGCGCTGGTCAATCGCGCGCGCCTCACCGAACGGCTCAAGACCAAGCCGCTGCCGCGCCCGCGCGCCGATGCCTTCTCGATCGAAGCCAATGTCCTGATCGACAATGCCGCGTCGAACCGCTTCACCGTGATCGAAGTCAACGCGCGCGACCGCCCGGCACTGCTCTATGCGCTCGCCGATGCGCTGTTCCAGTCGAAGGTGACGATCCACTCGGCGCATGTCGCCACCTATGGCGAGCGCGCGGTCGATACTTTCTACGTGACCGACCTCACCCGCGACAAGCTCGCCGCGCCGCTGCGCCTCAAGTCGCTCGAACGCCGCCTGCTCGACGCCGCCGCAGGCGACAGCTATCTGGCGATGGCGGCCGAATAGCGCCGCCGAAGCGTTACTTCCCGTCATCTAACGGAGGGCCAATATGCCGGTATTGGGATTGGGCGGCTTGTTCTTCCGGGCAAAGGATCCCGAAGGTCTCAAGGCCTGGTATCGCGAGAAGCTCGGCGTCGGCGCCGGCTGCGGCACCGATCACGAGGGCCGGACCAGCGACTGGTTCTGGTTCGGCGAACCGGGCGGCCTGATCTTCGAGCCGTTCAAAGCCGACAGCGACTATTTCGCGGCCGACAAGCCGTTCATGCTCAACCTGCGCGTCAGCGACCTCGACAGCCTGTGCGAACAGCTCCACGCCGACGGCACCGAAGTGATCACCAATCCCGAATGGGACTCGCCGGAAATGGGCCGCTTCGCCCGCATCCACGACCCGGAAGGCAACCCGATCGAACTATGGGAACCGCCGGTGGAGGGGTAGGACACTAAGATCCTCCCCGGAACGGGGAGGGGGACCGCCGCAGGCGGTGGAGGGGGCCCTCCACAAGGGAATCGCGAGGGGAGAGCCCCCTCCACCATGCTTCGCATGGTCTCCCTCCCCGTACCGGGGAGGATTGGGCTGTCACCCCCCACGCACACCCGTCATCCCCGCGAAAGCGGGGACCCAGGGCTACCAGCGATTCTCTCCGTTGCTCTGGCTCGCAGCCCCAACACAGGACGGCGTAGGTCGTTTAATCCGCAACGATTTTTTGCACCCCGGGGGGATTCGGCCTATTGTGCGAACCGTGCAGCAATCACCACCCTCGATTGCACCCGATGCACACCTCGCCGAGCTCGAATCCGAGCTGGCGGCGCTCCGAATCCGCGTGCGCACGCTCGAGGAAGCCGAGCGAACGGCGCGCACCGCGGACGCGCGGCTGCGCGCGCTGCTGCAGCATTGCCCCGACCAGATCTTCATCAAGGATGCCGAAGGCCGGTTCACCGAAGTCAGCCAGAGCGTGCTCGACCGGCGCGGCTGGACGCGCGAGCAAGTGATCGGCGCGCGCGAGAAGGATCTCTATCCGCCCGATCTGGCCGAGGTGTTCGGGCGCCAGGACGCGCTGGTGCGTGCCACCGGCCGGCCGCAGATGTTCGAGGCGACCTTCGAGGACCAAGGCCGCAAGGTCACCTGGATCGCGCACAAGTTCCTGCTCGAATCGGGCGAACTCGCCGGGATCGCGACCGATATCACTGCGCGCAAGGCGGAGGAGGACGAGGCGCGCAGCACCGCCGACAAGCTGCGGCTCGTGGTCGAAGGCACCGGGATCGGCCTGTATGAGCTCAATATGCGCACCGGCGTCGGCCCATGGGCCCTGAGCACGTTTCGGTTGCTGGGCCTCGATCCGCCCGACGACCTGATCGGCAGCGTTCGGATGTGGCGTTCGGTGGTCCATCCCGACGATCTCCCAGAAGCGCAGCGCGCGCATGCGGAGGCTGCCGATCGCCTCGGTCCATGGCAGGCCCATCATCGGATCGTCACGCCGGAAGGCGAAGTGCGCTGGATGACCGCCTATGGTCATTTCGTCGAACGCGACGGCGATCTGATGTCGATCGGCATCACGCTCGACGTCACCGAGCAGCGCGCGATGGAAGCGGCGCTCCACGCCGGTTCGGCGCGCCTAAAGCTGGCGATGGATGCCGGCCATATGGCGGTGTGGGAGCATGTGACCGGCAACGATCGGATCATCGGCTCGTCCGAACTCAATCGGCTGCTCGGCCATCCTGCCGAATTCGAGATCAGCGTCGCCGAAGCCAAGGCCCATATGGAGGCCGAGGATTGGTCGCGGCTGGTGGGCGCAGCATTTGCAGCGCGGGAGCGGGGCGAACGCTTCTTCGAATCCGAGTTCCGCTATCGCATCCCTGACGGCGAACAGCGCTGGTTCCTGCTGCGCGGCGAAATGGATCTTGCCGCTGATGGCACGGTCGCGCGGACGATCGGCGTGGTGTTCGACATCACCACGCGCAAGGTTGCCGAGGAAGCACTCGCTGCGCGCGAGATGGAATTGCGGGCGGCGGTGCAGGCCGGCAAGCTCGCGATTGCCGATTTCGAGCATGCCACCGGCCGCTTCAAACCCTCGCCGGAGCTCAACCTGTTCTATGGCTATCCCCCCGACATGCCGTTGACGATCGAGGATATGCGCGCGCGCTATCATCCCGCGAATGCCGCTGCCGTTCGGGAAGCAGCGCGGCGCGACGCAGCCATTCCGGAGTGTATGATGTACCGCCGCGAGATGCGATTGTTGCTCCCGGGGGGCGAGGATCGCTGGCTCGAAGCGGTCGGCGAATATATCCGCGATGAAAACGGGCGTGCCCTTCGCGCGCGCGGCGTGGTGATGGACGTGACCGAGCGCGTGCGGATGGAGCGCCATCGCCAGCTGCTGATGTCCGAGCTCAACCACCGCGTGAAGAACACGCTCGCGATCGTCCAGGGCCTCGCGCACCAGACGTTTCGCGGCCTGGGCATCACCGATGCGGTAAGGCGGACGTTCGAGGGCCGGCTCGAGGCGCTGTCGCGCGCGCACAATCTGCTGACGCGCGAGAATTGGGACTCGGCGGACATGCGCGACATCGTCGAAGGCGCGCTGATCACCCACGGCGGGCTCACCGAGCGCTGCGGCATCGCCGGGCCCAGGATGCGGCTCCAGCCCAAACCGGCGGTCACGCTCGCGCTCGCGCTGCATGAGCTGTGCACCAATGCGACCAAATATGGCGCGCTGTCGCTGCCCGGAGGTTTCATCGACGTCGCTTGGCGCGTGATCCAGGGAGACGGCGAGCCGCGACTGCAGATCGAGTGGCGCGAACGCGGCGGCCCGCCGGTCGCCCCGCCGCCGCGGACCGGCTTCGGCATGCGCATGATCGAACGCGCGCTCGCGTCCGAGCTCCGCGCGACCGTGAACATGCAATTCTCGTCCTCGGGGCTGATCTGCACGATCGACGCCCCGCTACCGCCGCTGGCGCCGGATATTGGAGGGT
>Ga0105248_10001620_pt1 | contig 24994 bp, 24 predicted proteins | sample KBSS34metaG_FD_81524 | JGI IMG/M metagenome (GOLD analysis project Ga0105248, IMG submission 81524) | Switchgrass rhizosphere microbial communities from Kellogg Biological Station, Michigan, USA - KBS S3-4 metaG | ecosystem: Host-associated > Plants > Roots > Rhizosphere > Soil | place... | reverse complement strand
TCGAGCCGACGGCGGTGCTACTCGCTGTCACTGATGTCGCCCGAGCCCGGGTCGCCCAGGTCTTCGATCCACAGATCGTCGTCGGCGCGAAGGGTCTGCCATGCGGCATAGGCCACTCCGAGCGCCGCGACCACGCCGAGCCCGATCAGGATGTAGCGACCCGGTCCCGCGGACTTCTTCGGCGGCTCGGCGAAGGGCACCCGGCCCCTGACCCGCGAAGCGGTCGACCCGGCGCGCTTGACGATGTCGCGCACACGCGGGTCTTTCGCCACGTCGAGCAGGGCCAGGGCGGAGCCGATCGTGCCCGAGAGCGTGGGCAGCACGTCGTCAGAGAAGCGGTCACGAGCGGTCGATGCTGCGCTGCGACCGGCGGCGAATCCGCTGGCGACCGCGGGGCGCACCCGGCTGTCGTAGGCGTCGCGCACGCGCGGACCGACTTCTTCGCGCGCGTAGTTCGCGGCTTGGCGCCGCGCATCCTTCAACACCGCACTCGCATGCTCGATCGCCTCGCGTTGCTCGTCCCACAGCTCTTCGGCTGAGCGCTTGAGGTGCTTCAGCTCGCGCTGCCGCTTGCGTGACAATGCCATGTCGACCTCCGTCGTCCGGTGTCCCGTGAACAGCACCCATCCTGCCACGGCACAGCGGCCGATCCGAGTGCCTGCCCCTGCGCGGTACCTGGGAGCGCGGTCGGAGCCCGCATGACAGAATGACGGGATGCCTCTCCACACCGCGGTCGCGACCATTCACACCAACCACGGCGACATCCGGATCAATCTGTTCGGAGACCACGCCCCGCTCACCGTCGAGAACTTCGTCGGACTCGCCACCGGCGGCAAGGAATGGATCAACCCGGTGACGGGGGCGAAGAGCACGGAGCCGCTCTACAACGGCGTCATCTTCCACCGCATCATCAAGGACTTCATGCTGCAGGGCGGCGACCCGCTCGGCCAGGGCGTCGGCGGGCCCGGGTACACCTTCAAAGACGAGATCCACCCCGAGCTGACTTTCGCCGACCCTTATGTGCTCGCCATGGCGAACGCCGGTCCAGGCACGAACGGATCGCAGTTCTTCATCACCACGGTGCCGACGCCGTGGCTGCAGGCCAAGCACACGATCTTCGGCGAGGTCGCCGACGACGCGTCGAAGAAGGTCGTCGACGACATCGAGGCCGTTCCGACCGATCGCGGCGACAAGCCGCTCGAGCCGGTCGTGATCTCGGGCATCGACGTCGCCGAGGTCTAGGTGAGCTCCGCCGCGGGGGCCGAGGTCGATCCCTCGGTCTGCTACCGGCATCCCGATCGCAGCAGCTGGACTCTGTGCGAACGGTGCGGGCGCACGATCTGCCCGGAATGTCAGATCCTGACGCCCTCCGGCGTGCGCTGCCCCGACTGCGTGCGCGAGCTTGGCGGCTCGGTGCAATGGGCACCGGCGGGCGGATCCCGAACGACCGTCGCGCAGGCCAGGAAGCGCCGCGCCACCCGCGCCCGGGTGGTGAACGAACGGCCGCGGTGGCAGCAGGTCGTGTTGAGCATTCTGCGTCCGGGCGACGTGATCCCGACGGCCACCTGGACGATCGTGGTGGTGTCGATCGTCATCTGGATCGTGGGGTTCTTCAGCCCGCTCCCGGCGCAGTTGCTGATCGCGACGCCCCAGTCGCCGTGGCAGGTGTGGGGATTCGTCACGGGCGCCTTCGTCGGCACCAGCAGTATTCTGAGCTTCATCCTCAGCATGGTGTTCTTCCTGCTGATCGCCCCGACCCCTGAGAGAGAGCTCGGTCGTCGCAAGTTCCTGCTGGTCTTTTTCGCGGCTGCGATCGCCGGCAATGCACTCGCCGTGATCGCGGGTGTGGCCGGGTTCGGCCTGTACGGAGCGCTGTACGGGCTGATCGGGTCGACCCTCATCACCATCTGGGGCTCGCCACAGGCGCGCACCCAGTTCCTCATCCTCTTCGGGGTCTACCTGCTGATCACGATCGTGCTCAGTCCCACGCTGCTTTTCGAGGTCATCGGCGGGATCATCGGGGGCACAGGCTCGGCATACCTGCTGCACCGTTACGAGGACACGCCCCGCCTGACGCGGCGCGCCCAGCTGATCATCGCGGGGAGCCTGGTGGCCCTGGTCGCGATCGCGCTCCTCCGCAGTCTTTTGGCCTACGCGTGAGCACCCCGGCGCCGCAGTCGCAGATCGACTCTGAGTACTGCTACCGGCATCCCGACCGGCAGAGCTTCATCCACTGCCAGCGCTGTGGTCGCACGATCTGCCCGCAATGCCAGACCCAGGCTGCCGTCGGCGTTCAGTGCCCGGAGTGTGTGCGCGAGGGGAGACAGCAAGTGGCGGCCTCTCGGCCGGGGGTGGTGTCGCGTCTGATCGGAACCGGCAGCACGCCGATCGTGACCTATGCGCTGATCGCGTTGTGCGTGGTGATCTACGTGGTGCAGTGGGCGAGCGGTGGCGCCTTGACCAACGCCTGGGTGCTTGACCCTCGCGTGATCGCGAGCCAGCCGTGGCGTCTGATCACCTCGGCGTTCCTTCACTCAACCAGCTTCATTCCACACCTGCTGTTCAACATGTACGCGCTGTTCATCTTCGGACCGCCGCTCGAGCGGTTCCTGGGGCGGGCGCGCTATCTGGCGCTGTACCTCGTGGGCGCCCTGGGCGGGAGCCTCGGCGTGGTGCTGCTGTATCAGCTCGCGGTCGCGACTCACGACGCCTCGTCGAAATGGCTCGGCGGATTCCTGGCCTGGGGACCGGCGCTCGGCGCCTCGGGCGCGATCTTCGCCCTGATGGGGGCCCTGCTCGTTCTGCGCAAGGCGATGGGGCTTCAGCTCACTCAGATCCTCATCGTGGTCGTCGTGAACGTGGCCTTCGGGTTTATCGCGCCCGGCATCGCCTGGCAGGCGCATCTGGGCGGTCTGGGGGTCGGCGCGGCGATCGCGGGTGTCTACCTGGTGACGCGTCGGCCGGAGCAGAGGGCCAGGCAGATCCTGTCGGCCGGCGCGATCGCGGCCGGCATCGCTGTGATCCTGATCGCCTGCGTGCTCAGTTCGCCCGGCTTCTACGCCTGACCGGGCGCGAAGTGCACAGGCTCATCCACAGTGTGGATGAATCACAGCGGTGTAGTTCGTTGAAGAGGGTGACCGCTCAGCGCCAGCGGGTCGTCATCAGGAAGCCGATGAACATGATCCCGAACCCGATCAGGATGTTCCAGCTGCCCAGCGATGGGATCGGCCACGAAGTCTGGCTCAGGTAGAACACGATGATCCAGACCAGGCCGATGAGCATGAACCCGAACATGACGGGCTTGAACCACACGGGATTGGGGGCGCGCTCGCCGGTACGGGCTTCGCCGGCGACCGGCTTGGGACGTGCGTTCGGACGGGCCATGCAGGAATACTAACGGACGGACCTCCCGGCAGCCTGGTCGGGCATGCTCACAGGGCGGCGTGCCGGTGCACGCCCTACAATCGGCTACATGAACGAGCCCGGGGATGACGAGCCGACGACGGAGTCGGCCGTGCCCGCCGAGCCGACCGCGCGACCGCGCACGCGGGCGCGCGGTGCTGCGAAGAAGCGCCCTCGCCGCCGGGTGTCGGTCGTGGGGGTCCTCGGCGAACTGCTGATCACGGCGGGCGTGCTCGTTCTGCTCTTCCTGGGTTGGCAGCAATGGTTGGGCGACATCATCGTCGGCAATCAGTTGTACGGGCAATCGGTGCAGCAGTCGCAAGAGTGGATCAAGGCCGGCGGTCCGACCAAGGCACCGGTCGATCCGGCAGATCCGGCCGCACCGCCGGTGATCACGGCGTCGCTCGCCAACGGCAAGGTCTTCGGCTACCTCTACATCCCCCGTTTCGGGTCGGGCTACGCCCGGCCGATCGCCCAGGGCACCGGGCTCCCGGTGCTCAACAAGGGCAACCTCGGGCACTACCCGACGACGCAGATGCCCGGCGCCGTTGGCAACTTCATGGTGGCCTCGCACCGCAAGGCCTATGGCGGCGATCTGGAGCACATCAACGATCTGCGAGTGGGCGACCACATCTTCGTGGGCACCGCAGACGGCTGGTACCAGTACACGTTCCGCAATCTGCAGTTCGTGACGCCGACCGATGTCGCGATCCTCGACCCCGTGCCCGACCAGCCCGGCCTGCAACCCGGCGATCGCATCATCACCCTGCAGAGCTGCAACCCGTTCTTCTCGACGGCGGAGCGCATCATGGCATACGGGACCTTCGATAGCTTCTACCCGGTCTCGGGGCCGCCGCCGGCCGAGATCGCGGCGACCGTGAGCGGAAAGTCCTGATGTACGCGGCGCTGTGGCGAGTGCTGCCCGGCCCTTGGTGGACCCGCCTGCTGATCGTGCTCGTGCTGGTCGCCGCCGTCCTCTCGGTGCTTGTCTTCTGGGTCTTCCCGTGGATCGGCGAGCTGGTTGCCCCGCAGGATGTCACCGTCGCGCCGGGCACGTGAGGGAGCTCCGATGACCCGCGTCCTCGTCGTCGACAACTACGACAGCTTCGTCTACACGCTCAACGGATACCTGCAACAGCTGGGTGCCGACACCGAGGTCGTGCGCAACGACGCCATCGCCGAGGCCGACGTGCCGGGCCGCATCGCCGAGTATGACGCGGTGCTGCTGTCGCCCGGGCCGGGCACTCCGGCAGCTGCGGGGATCTCGATCGCGGTCGTTCACGCCGCTCTCGACGCCGGTTCGGCGCTGTTGGGGGTCTGCCTCGGCCACCAGGCCATCGCCGAGGCGCTCGGCGCGACCGTCACCCATGCCGACGAGCTCATGCACGGCAAGACCTCACTGATCCGCCACGACGACAGCTCCTTCTATTCGGGCGTTCCCCAGCCGTTCCGAGCGACCCGGTATCACTCGCTCGCCGTGCTCGAGGGCACCGTCCCGGATGAGCTCGAGGTGACCTCGCGCACGGAGGGCGGGGTCATCATGGGACTGCGCCACCGCGAGGCGCCGCTCTTCGGAGTGCAGTTCCATCCCGAGTCGGTGTTGACCGAGGGCGGATACCGGATGCTCGGCAACTGGCTGGCGACCACCGGGCTCACCGAGGCCGTCGACCGGGCGAAAGACCTGAGTCCCCTCGTCAAGCTCGGGTAGCGGCTAACCGTTGCAGTAGGTCAGAGTGACTGTCGACCGCTGCGGGATGTCGCCGGGGCCCGGCGACTCGGCTGTCACCTTCTGCCCACTGCAACTGGTCGTCGGAATGAGCTTGACGGTCAGAGCGTAGGTGGAGCCCGACAGTAGATCCCGTGCGGCGACCGCAGCCTGGCCGCGCACGTCGGGCAGCTGCACCAAGCCGTTCGAGACCACGAGGTCGACCTTCGTGCCCTTCGTCACCTGAAGGTTGCCGCCGTTGGGCGTCGTGGATCCCGGTACGAGCACGCCGATGACCTCGCCGGCGGGAACGCTGGGCGAATAGTCCGTCGTCGTCGCGCCATAGACAAGGCCCGCGGCCTTGATTGCCGCCTGCGCGTCGGCCTCCGGCTTGTAGATCTGGCCGGGGAGAGTGACCTGCACCGGTCCTGACGACACGGTGACCTGCACGTTGTATCCCGGGGTCACCCGCGTGCCCGCAACCGGATCGGTGGAGATGATCTGATCGATCGGGATCGTGTCGCTGGGTTGATCGATCTGCGTCACCTTGAGATGCGCGTCGACCAGTTTCTGGCTTCCGACCTTGTAGGTGTCGCCGGCCACCTTCGGGATCACGACGGCCGCGTTCTCGCCGACCAGCTGTTGAGGCGCCAGCGTGAACACCCACACCAGCGTGGCGATGATGATCACGGCCATCACCGAGATCCCGCCCCAGATCCACGCGACCGGCGGGCGGTTCTGGGTGCGGGGCGCGCGGTCGCCATCATCGGCGAGCCGTCGCAGGGTCGCCTCGGAGGCTGCCGTCGAGTTCGGATTGACCCCGAACAGGGCGGCGTTGAAGTCATCGCTCGCGGGGGCGCGGTCGGGCACCTTGCCGGTCATGGCGACGTCCAGGTCGGCCCGGAACTCGGCGGCGGTCTGGAATCGCTCGCCCCGGTCTTTCGCAAGCGCATGCATCACGACCGCATTGAGCGCAGGCGAGACCGCAGGATTGAGTGCGCTCGGAGGCACGGGAGCCTCGCTGATGTGCTGGTATGCCACGGCAACGGCGGTATCGCCGCGGAACGGCGCCTTGCCGGTGAGGAGCTCGTAGAGCACGACGCCGGTCGAGTACAGATCTGTGCGGGCGTCGATCCCCTCGCCCCGAGCCTGCTCGGGAGAGAAGTACTGCGCTGTTCCCAGGATCGCACTGGTCTGCGCGATCGTCGCCGACGAGTCGGAGATGGCTCGGGCGATGCCGAAGTCCATGACCTTCACCTGGCCGGCGCTGGTGATCATCACGTTGCCGGGCTTGATGTCGCGGTGCACGACTCCGGCTCGATGCGAGTACTCCAGCGCCGTCAGGATTCCGTCGGTGATCCGGACGGCCTCGGCGGGATCCATCGGCCCCTGGGCGAGGACGTCTTTGAGCAGCTTCCCGTCGACATGCTCCATGACGATGAATGGCACCTGCACCTCGGTGCCGCCCGGCTCGCGGACCGTCTCTTCTCCCGCATCGAACACGCGGACGATCGTCGGGTGTGCCATGCGTGCAGCAGCTTGCGCCTCTTGCCGGAAGCGGGTGCGGAAGGCGGGGTCGTTGGCGAGGGCCGGTTTGAGCAGCTTGACCGCGACCTTGCGATTGAGGCGCGCGTCGAGTCCGGCGTGCACATCGGCCATGCCGCCGCGACCCAGAAGTGCGCCGATCTGATAGCGGCCGGCGAGCAGGCGGACGCCTGGCGCGGCCCCCTCCGTCACAGTCATCTCGTCCCGCTCGTCGTCGAAAATCCGTTGTCAGTGTAGCCGGACAGATCTGAGGACCTGCCCCGCAGCGCGCTCGGACGCCGGATCGTTAGTTGACGGTGATCGAGAGAGTGCCCGAGACGGCGGATTGGAACGCGCCGGATCCGGTGCCGCAGGTCGCCGTGTAGTTCACGGTCGCGGTACCCGGGTCGCCGAGCACGATGTTCGCCGACGTGGCGTCTTTCGGGAAGGGATTCGCCGAACCCGCCGCGAACGTGGCATTCGTCAGATTGAAGGTGTACCCGCTGAGTGCGTAGCCGCTCGGGCATCCGGTGTAGGTGCTCCATCCGATCGCAACCGTATCGCCCGCATTGTGTGCGCCGCCCGCTGCGGTCGGGGTCTGCGGAGCCACAGCGCCCGGGTAGTCGGTGAACACGTTCACGGTGATGGTCTTTCCGACCGGCTGATTGCCGTAGGGGTTGATACCCGACACCGTGCCATTGGCACTCGGGCTATCGGCGGCCGGTCCGTCCTCGCGGTCGACCCCGAAGCCCATAGCGGTCAAGGCGGCCGCGACGTCGCCGTACGGCTTGCCGACGTAGTCGTTGGGATTCAGGTTGTACGACGTGGCGCTGGGAGACGGGGTGATGGTCGGGGTCTTGCTGACGGAGGGACTGGACGCGCTCGGCGTTCCGCCGCCGCCGCTCGGCTTGACCAGCAGCACGATGATGATGGCGATCAGGGCGACCGCGAGCAGCGCGACGATCGCGATGAGCGGCCAGGTCCAGGCGTTCCGGCGCCGAGGAGTCGGCGTCTCGGCGGTCGGGGGCAGAGCACCGCCGACTCCGGTTCCACTCGCGGGCAGAAGCCGGGTGGCCGCCGTGCCGATGGGCGTCGTATAGGCAGCAAAGGCGTTGTCGCCCGCGATCCCGGGGACGGCCGCGACGGCCTCTCGGATGTCGCCCCGACGCAGCGCCTGAGCGGCCCTGGCGAGGTGCGCCGTGGAGGCCGGCCGGTCTTCGGGCCGCTTGGCGATGCACGCATAGACCAGGTTGCGCACTGGTTCGGCGATGGTGACCGGAAGCTCGGGCGGGGCTTCGTTGATCTGGGCCATCGCGATGGCCACCTGCGACTCGCCGGTGAACGGCCGGCGGCCGGCAAGGCACTCGTAGGCCACGATGCCCAGCGAGTAGATATCGGTGGTCGGCGATGCCGGATGGCCGCTGGCTTGCTCGGGCGACAGGTATTGCACCGTGCCCATGACCTGGCCGGTGGCGGTCAGGGGCACCTGGTCTGCGATCCTGGCGATGCCGAAGTCGGTGATCTTGACGCGGCCCTCTGGTGTGATCAGCAGGTTGCCGGGCTTGATGTCGCGGTGCACGAGGCCGGCCATGTGGGCGGCCTGAAGTGCGGACGCGGTCTGCGCCACGATGTCCAGAACCTTGTCGGTGGGCAGCACCCGCTCGCGCTCGAGGACCGTCGAGAGCGCCTCGCCGGGAACGAGCTCCATCACGAGGTAGGCGCTGCCGTCTTCTTCGCCGTAGTCGAAGACGTTGGCGATGCCCTCGTGGTTGACGAGCGCGGCGTGCCGGGCCTCGGCGCGGAACCGCTCGAGGAATCCGGGGTCGCCCAGGTATTCGTCTTTGAGGATCTTGATGGCCACGGTGCGCCCGATGACGAGGTCGGTCGCTTCCCAGACCTCGCCCATGCCACCGATCGCGATGCGCGACGACAGTTGATACCGACCACCGAAGGTGAGGCCGCTCGTGGGTCTCATCTGCTCAGCACCGCCTCTATGACCTTCCTGGCGATCGGGGCCGCGATGGTGTTCCCGACGGCGGATTGCCCGCGGCCGCCGCCGTTCTCCACCACGACCGCGACAGCGACCTGGGGATCGTTCGCCGGAGCGAAGCCGGTGAACCAGAGGGTGTAGGGCTGTCTGCCCTCACCGTTCTGGGCTGTGCCCGTCTTGCCCGCGACGTCGACACCTTTGATTCTTGCATTACTCGCCACACCGTTGGCCACGTTGTTCACCATCAGCTGGGTCATGGTTGCGGCGACCGAGCTCGAGACGGGTGTTCCGTAGGGAGTCGGCTCGAGCTTCTTCAGCACCGACAGATCGGGGGCGGTGATGCTGTCGATCAGGGTGGGAGTCATCAGGGTGCCGCCATTGGCGATCGCGGCGGAGATCATCGCCATCTGAAGCGGCGTCACACGGTCGCTGCCCTGCCCGAATGACGACAGCTCCTGCTGGGCGTTGTCGGTGGTCTGGGGGTAGACGCTCGGCGTGACCTTCATCGGGATACGGAGGGTCGCATCCTCGAAACCGAAGGCTTTGGCCTGAGCCGAGACCTTGTCGTACCCGAGCGCCTGGCCGAGCTGCGCGAAGGGGATGTTGCAGCTGAGCCGTAGCGCCGTCGCGATGGATGCCGTCGCGCCGCCCCCGCAACTGCCCCCCTCGGAGTTCGTGATGAAGGTGTTCGTGCCGGTGAGCTGCAACTGGGCGGGATTCGGGAACTCGTTGTCGGGGGTGTAGCCGTTGGCGAGGGCGGCCGACGCCACCACGAGCTTGAACGTCGAGCCCGGAGGGTTGAGGCTTCCCGAGATCGCGCGGTTGATCAGGGGGTCGCCCGATGTGGCCAGGAGCTGCTTGTAGCTCGCGATCACCTGCTTGCTGTCGTGCACCGCGAGCGTATTCGGGTCGAAGGTGGGCTTGGAGACCATGGCCAGGATGGCGCCGGTCTTGGGGTTCAGGGCAACGACAGCACCTTGCAGGTTGCCCAGCGCATCCCACGCGGCCTGTTGGACGACCGGGTCGATCGTTGTCTCGATCGCCGCGCCCTTCGGGTTCTGACCGGTGAGGATCGCGTTCAGCTGACCGAGGAATTGCTGGTTCGCGGTGCCGCTCAGGTAGTCGTTGAGCGAGCCCTCGATCCCGGTGTTGCCCTGGTTGAGGGTGAAGTAGCCGGTCACCGCCGAATAGAGCGGACCGTTGGTGTACTGCCGCTGGTACTTGTACTCATCGCCCGAGGGAACCGACTGCGCGATCGGTTGTCCAGCCACCAGGATCGGGCCGCGCTCGGCCGAATAGCTGGCGTACAGGGTGCGCACGTTGCGGCTGTCGGCGTTCAGGTTGTCCTGCTGCAGCACCTGGATGACGGTGGTCGAGCCGAACAGCGCGAGGAACATGAGCAGAACCAGCACGGTGACCCGGCGTAGTTGTTTGTTCATGCCGCACCTGCGCCGACGGCGACCGGGATCGGTGCGGTATCGATGACCCATTGCGGCTGGCTGCGCACCGAGTCCGAGAGGCGCAGCAGCAGGGCCACGATGATCCAGTTGGCCATGAGCGACGAGCCGCCGGCGGCGAGGAACGGCGTGGTGAGACCGGTCAACGGGATCACGCGCGTCACCCCTCCCACCACGATGAACACCTGGAGCGCCACCACGAACGAGAGGCCGACGCCGAGCAACCGGCCGAAATCGTCTTGGCCGGTGAACCCGATGCGGAATCCGCGTGACACGAAGAGCAGGTAGAGACCGAGGATCGCGAACAGGCCGACCAGGCCGAGTTCCTCACCGAGACTCGCGATGATGTAATCGCTCTCGGCCAAGGGGACGATATTGGGGCTGCCCTGGCCGAGCCCGGTGCCGACCAGCCCGCCGTTGGCCAGTCCGAACAGCCCCTGAACCAGCTGATAGCTGCCTCCTGACCTGCCGTAGATCGTCGGGTTGAACGCGTCGAGCCATGAGTCGAAACGGCCTGCCACATAGCTGAGCGAGCGGCTCGCCACGAAGGCGCCGCCCGCGAACAGCAGGAGTCCGAGCACGACCCAGCTAAGACGACCGGTTGCGACATAGATCATCACCAGGAACAGGCCGAAATAGAGCAGCGCCGTTCCGAGGTCGTGCTGGAACACGATGACCGCCATCGCCAGCACCCAGATGACGAGGATCGGGCCCAGGTCGCGGACCCGGGGGAAGCGCATCCCCAGGAAGGTGCGACCGACCATCGAGAGCGAGTCGCGCGCCGTGACCAGGTAGCCGGCGAAGAAGATCGCCAGCGCGATCTTGGCGAGCTCGCCGGGTTGGAACGAGAAGGGGCCGATGCCGATCCAGACCCGCGCGCCTGACACGGTGCGCCCGATGCCGGGAAGGGCCGGAAGAAGCAGCAGCACGATCGCACTGAACATCGCGATGTAGCGGTACCGCTGAAGCACGCGGTGATTGCGGATCAGCAGCAGCACCGCGAAGCCGACGACCAACGCGATCGCGGTCCAGGCGATCTGACGGATGCCGGCGGCATCCCAGCCGTTCAGTCCCTTGGCGATGTCGATCCGCGAGATCTCGGCGATCCCGATGCCGTTGAGCAGCACGGCGATCGGGAACACGAACGGGTCGGCCTCCGGCGCGACCACTCGCAGACTCACGTGCCCGGCGATGACGAGGAGCGCGAGCACGGCGTCGAGCCCGAGGAGCGTACCGCCGACCCTGCCGAGCGCGCCGAGTTCGACAAGCACGACCGCGCCGCCCGACAGCACCAGCGCGCCGATCAACAGGACGAGCTCGAGGTTTCGACGACGTGCCGGTGTGCGCAGCCGGATCCGGATCGTCTCGGTCGCGGTGGGGCGAGGCCCGGCGTCGACCACGTTGCCGGCCATCAGTCGCCGGCCGCCGTCGAGAGTCGGTCGACGATGTTCAAGGCGTCGCGCAGGTCATCGGCTGGGATGGTCGCCTCGACGCTCTGCCGCTGGAACTCGGGAAGCGACGCGACATCGATCCGGGTGGCTTGATAGACGCTCGACAGGTGGATCGGCCCGATGTTCTGCTGCACACCCTGGAAGATCGCGACTTCACCATTGCTGGCCCCGACGTAGTAGTGCGACTGAGTCCACGAGTACGCGGTGAGCACGGCGCCGACGATGGCCGCCACGGCGAGCACGAGCACGACCAGCCAGACGATCCGCCGCCGGCGAGCACGCCGCCGGTCTTCTTCGATCAGCTCTTCGAGGTAGCCCTCGCCCTCCGGTTCGAAGTGGCTGTCTTCGGGCGGGGTCGCCTTCAGCGGATGCAGCAGCAGGGTCGGCAGGCGGATCGGGCGTCGCGAGGTGTCGTTCTCGTAGCTGAGTGGAACAGCGGCCGAACCGACGAAGGTGGGCGGGAGGCCGGAGTCTCCATCGCTGTCGTCGATGTCGACCAGCACGACGGTCACATTGTCGGGCGCTCCGTGGTCGAGGCTCTCCTTGACCAGCCGGTCGGCTGCGCCCTGGGCCGTGCGGACGGTGGCGAGGATCGAGGCCATCTTGTCGTCGCTGACGTAACTCGACAGGCCGTCGGAGCACAGCATCCATCGATCGCCGGGCTTGGTGTCGAAGATCGCGGTGTCGATCTCGGGCGCGGCGTCGACGTCGCCGAGCACCCGCATCAGGACCGAGCGCCGCGGATGCACCGCCGCCTCTTCCGGCGTGATCCGGCCCGAGTCGACCAGGCGCTGCACGAAGGTATGGTCGGCGGTGATCTGCGTCAGTTCGCCGCCCCGGAAGCGGTAGATACGGGAGTCGCCGATGTGCGCGACGGCCACCTGGCTTCCGACTCGGAGGATGCCGCTGACGGTGGTTCCCATGCCGGTGAGCTCGCTGTGCTCGAAGACCGTCTCGGCCAGCAGCGAGTTGGCCGCGATCAGGGCCTGTTGGAGCGCGAACTCGGCGTCGCGCGCCGAGGGGTATTCGGCATCGGCCTCCGCCACGCGCTTGGCCGCGATCGCCGAGGCGACGTCACCACCCGCGTGGCCGCCCATTCCATCTGCAACGACGAACAGGTGCGTGCCGGCGTAGCCGGAGTCCTGGTTGTTCGCACGGATCTTGCCGACGTGCGAGACCGCCGCGCTCGTGGGAGTGGGGGCCACCCGATTACCGCCGGAGCTCGAAGCTGGTCGTGCCGATGGTGACCGGAGTGCCGGCCGGCACCGGAGTCGGGAGCATCACGCGCGACCCCGCCAGGAACGTGCCATTGGTCGAGTCTAGGTCTTGGATCACCCACTGGTCGTTCCAGAGCATGAGCCGCGCATGGTGAGTCGAGGTGTAGTCGTCGCGGATCACGAGCCCCGATTCGCTCGATCGGCCGATCGTCAGCTGCTCGGTTGGCAGGTCGATCTCGAGCCCTTCACGAGGACCGGACGTGATGACGAGCCGGCGCGGAGTCGTGGCGTCCGCGTGCGGTGGAGCGGGTCGTGCGCTCGCCGTCGCCACCGGCTCGGTGGGCGGCGCCGCCTTGGTGCGGCTCGTGACCGGTGCCGCGCTCGCCGGGAATGCCGCGGACACGGGCGCGGCAGCGGCCGGCATCCGTCGTGCGCGCTGACCGAACAGGTCGGAACGCAGTGCGTAGACGATCACGAAGACGAAGAACCAGAGCAGGATCAAGAAGCCCAAGCGCAGCACGAGCAGGGTCAGTTCGCTCATGCGCGGCCCTGCCGGGGATCGTTGCGCAGATCGGCGTACTGATCCATGGCTGCCGCCTGGGCCAGCACTCGGAAGACGATCCGGGTGCGCCCGATCTCGATGATCGAGTCCGGGGGCAGCGGGGCCTTCGCCACCGGAGCCCCGTTGAGTTTCGATCCGTTGGTGGAACCGAGATCGTTGATCTGACCGCGCTTGCCATCCCACAGGATCTCGACATGCTGCCGCGAAGTCCCGGTGTCATCGATCGTGATGTCGGCGTCCGAGCCGCGACCGATGATGGTGCGCGCTTTCGTGATCGGGTAGCGCTTACCCGCGATGTCGAGCACCGGGGTCCATGCCACCTCGCCCTTGACGTTGACGGAGTCGATGCGCACCAAGCCCTCGGAGAGTGAGGCGTCTTGCTCGAGCCGGATCGAGATCCCGCCCGCGAATGCGTAGTGCTGTGCCGCGGCGTGCCGCTGCACGAGTTGGGTGAACTCGTCGATCAGCGCCGGGCCGAGCTCTGTCATGCGCCGATAGTCACCGGGAGCGAGTCGCACCACGAAGTCGTTCGGCACCAGGATGCGGTCGCGCGACACCACGGCGGCCTTGGTGTCGAGCTCGCGGCGCAGCGCCGCGGTCACCTCAAGAGGCTGCAGACCACTCTTGAAGGTCTTGGCGAACGCCCCGTTGACGACGCGCTCCAGGCCCTTCTCGAAGTTGTCGAGAATCCCCACAGGGACCACCTCTCGAAACGGACACCCGCGCTCTGTTGGCACGGGGAGGACAACTCGATGCTAGTCGGCGAAGCTTCGAGGGGGGCGAGGGCTTGAGGTCACGCTCGGGTGACAGCTGTGACGGCCGTGATGGCTGCGATGGCTGCGGGGTTTGCCCGCGCGGACGCGGCGCTGCTCGCGCCGCGCAGGGGTGATAGTCTCGCTGAGTTGACCGCTCGGGCGGTCATGCGCGCGAGTGGTGAAATGGCAGACACGCTGGCTTCAGGTGCCAGTGCTCGCAAGGGCGTGCGGGTTCAAGTCCCGCCTCGCGCACTCTGAGAATCTCGTGCCTTCCGCGGTGTCCCGTGGGGGGCCTTCTCTTTGCACCGCAACTCGGCGAGGATCGTCTCGAGGGGCCGGGGAGGCGAACCGATGGGCGAGGTGAGCGATTCGACGATCGCGCCGGACCAGGACGCGACGCGCGGCCGGCTCAGCCTCAGCGCGAAGGTGGCCCTCGCCGCCGCCGTCGTGGTCGTGCTCGTCGTCGGTGCCGGCGGCGCCTCCGCATATTCACAACACGCCGCCCGCCAGGATGCCATCGCCCGCCAAGCGGCGGCCGCCCGCCTGGCCACCGCTCAGACCAAGCTCGCGCTGGCGGAGGATGCAGCCGTCAAACTCGAGAGCGCACTGAACTCGCTCGTCGCCACCGCGACCGGCGTCGCGGATGCTCGCCCGCTCGGCGCCCTGACGGCAGCGGTGGTCGTGTTGAAGGTGGAGACCGACAAACCCGCATTCGGAAAGTCGGCTCCACTGTCGGCGCTGAACGACCGAGCGGTCGACCTGGACGCGGCGGTGGCTGCGGCCCTGGCGACGGTTCCGGCGGTCGGCGAGTCGGTCGAGACCGTGGGAACGGCCCGGTTGGCGGCCGCGGGGTCGGCAAGCGCCGGGTCGGCCTCGGCAGCCAGGTCGGCTCTTGCCGCCTTGGCCACATACCTTGCCCATCACGACGACCCACGCGGCGTCATCATCGTGGCGATCAACGCCGTCAAGGCGGCCCAGGCATCCAGCGACGCCGCGGTGGCCGCAGCTGCGGCGGCGAAAGCCGCGGCTCGCTCGGGCGGCGGGAGTTCCGGGGCGAGACCGGGTGCCCCGGTCTGTACCAGCGATGTGCTGACCTGCGTCAACCAGTTCCGGGTGTACTACGGCCTCCATGCCTTGAACCGGAACGCTTCGCTCACCACGACAGCTCAGGCCTGTGCCGACCGGATGGCCTCGTCGGGACAGATGACGCACAGCGCGAAGCCCGCCGGCTGGAGCAACTGGGGCGAGAACATCGCGGAGGGTTACAACTCGGCGGTGTCGGTGTTCAACGCCTGGATGGCGTCGCCTGGCCACCGGGCCAACATCCTGACGGCTTCGTACACGCAGATGGGACTCGGGCACGTCTCGGCGGGCGGCTGGTGGTGCCTGCAGTTCGGGGCGTAGCCCCGCCGAAACGAAGCCGAAGGATCCTTTCGTGTGGCCGGGTGCTCCCCGCGAAACGGATGCGTCGCCGCGCCGTCGCCGGCGCCGCACTAGCATCGGCGCATGGTTCCGCTCTCGCACTGGGTGACGTTCGTGATCGCTGCGGCGCTGCTCATCGCGCTGCCAGGACCGAGCGTGCTGTTCGTCATCGGCAGGACACTCGCGCTCGGCCGGCGGGCCGGCCTGCTCAGCGTGGTCGGCAACGCGAGCGGAATGCTGGTGCAGACCACGTTGGTCGCTCTCGGGGTCGGCGCGATCGTCGCCCAGTCGATCGTGGTCCTGACGGTGATCAAGTTCGCCGGAGCCGCCTACCTGGTGTTCCTCGGCATCCAGGCGATCCGCCATCGACGTGAGGTGTCGGCGCCGGTCGAGGTCGCGGCGCCGCGCTCCACACTGCGGCTGCTCGGCGAAGGGTTCGTCGTGGGAGTCACCAACCCGAAGTCGATCATCTTCTTCGTCGCGATCCTGCCGCAGTTCATCGACCCGAGCGCGGGCACCATCCCCTTCCAGCTGGCCGAGCTCGGGCTGACCTTCGTCGTGCTCGCCCTGCTGATGGACAGCATCTGGGTGGTGACGGCCGGTGCGGCTCGCACCTGGTTCGCGCGCTCGCCGAAACGGTTGTCGCAGCTGGGCGTCGTCGGAGGCGTCGTGATGATCGGTCTGGGCGGCGCGCTGGCCGTGTCGGGCGCCAAGAACTGACGCGCTGCTCCGGCGTGGGTCAGCCGACGTTGACCCGAACGCGGTGGTATCCGGTGGCGCCGTTCGGCACGGTGTCGGCGACCTCGGCGGTCTGAACGGCGCCGTCGGCATCGGTGGCGCGCACCTCGAGCTCGTGCTGACCGGCGGGGGCGTCCCAGTTCCACCGCCACTGCACCCAGGTGTCTGCCGAGATCGCGGTGGCGAGATCGGCCTCGCTCCAGGCGCCGCCATCCACGCGCACCTCGACCTTCTGGATGCCGGTGTGCTGATGCCAGGCGACGCCGGCAACGATGACGCGGCCGCCCTTCAGGCCGGCGCCGTCGCGCGGCACGTCGACGCGGGATTCGAGCTTGACCGGTCCGTGCGAGCTCCAGCCCCGATCGGTCCAGTACGCGGTGCGGTCGGCGAAGCGGGTCACCTCGAGTTCGACCACCCACTTGGTCGCCGAGACGTAGCCGTAGAGGCCGGGTACCACCATGCGCACCGGATAGCCGTGCTCGGGCGGAAGCGGATCGCCGTTCATGCCGACCGCGAGGATCGCGTTGCGATCGTCCTCCTGCAGCACCGAGAGGGGCGTGCTCGCGGTGAATCCGTCGGAGCTCCGCGAGAGAACCATGTCGGCAGACGCGGTGGGCCGGGCCCGGGCGAGCAGGTGGCGGATCGGATAGCCGAGCCACTTGGCGTTGCCGATCAAGTTGCCGCCGACCTCGTTCGACACGCACATCAGGGTGGTGTAGCTCTCTTCGAGCGGCAGGGCGAGCAGCTCGGCGAAGGTCACGGTGAGCGGCTTCTCGACCATGCCGGTGATCTTCAGTTCCCACTGCGTGGGGTCGAGCTGGGGCACCTGCAGGGCGGTGTCGATCCGGTAGAACTCCGTGTTCGACGTGACCGCCGTGGCGAGGCCGGGGATGTCGAGCTCGGCACCCGCGGGCACGGCGGGCGCCTTGGTCGCGGCCGCCGGGAGTTTCAGAGCGTTGCGGGCTGCCGCGGCGGCCCGGGCGCCCGCCTCGAGCGCGTAGCCGCCGACCGTGGAAAGCGCACCGATCGCCACGGCGCCGGCCGACAGGCCCAGAAACCGCCGTCGGCTGACGCGCTCGGCGGCTTCGCGTTGAGCCGCAGATGCCTCAACGGTCGAGGCGCTCGTTCCGCGCGCGGAGCCGGTCGCCCGCAGGGTCGCCGGATTGACCGGCCGTGACCGCGGACGCTCATCGAGCTTGCGCAGCAGATACCCGAGCGCGATCAGCGCGACGACGGTCGCGACCACCGCGGGGATGATGTCGGCGGGAGACGACCCCGAGCGGGCGATCGCCGCGCCCACGCCGAACACCCCGGCGCCGCCGATGACGACGCGGCCGATGGGAGGCTTCCAGCGCTCGAGCACTCCGGCCGCGCCCGCGACGACGACGAGCACGATCGCGATCCCGGTCAGCAGCGCGGCCTTGTCGCCGGTGCCGAACAGGGCGATCGCGGTCTGCTTGGCCCAGGCGGGCGCCCAGTCGATCAGCTGAGATCCCACGACGAGCACCGGGCCGGCCCGCGGGGCGACGAAAGCGGCGGTCAACTCGGCAAGGCCGAGCCCGAGGATGACGGAGGCGAGGCCCGCAGTGGCGGGCAGCACCCAGCCGGGCAGGCGGCGCCGCAGCCGCGGTTCTGGCACCTCGGCGGGTGCGGCGTCTGGCGCGGTCGACGGCGCGGCAGGGGGCGCAGCGTCGGACGGGTCTGGCACGTGGTCAGCCTAGGGTCGTGGGTCGCCACGGCGCTGGGAGTCGCGCGCGACGTCCTCCGATTGTCACGGCGAGGGATGCTGCGCGTCGTAGCGGCGGAATCCGCTCTGCACCCGCAGGAGCATGCCGACCGCGGCCACGATCAGGAGCCCGCCGAGCACGGGCGGGAACCAGAGCGCGACCAGGGTCGCGAGCGTTCCCATGTAGAGGTCGCCGATGCGCGGGCCGCCCGTGACCACCACCGTGAAGATCCCCTGCAGCCGGCCGCGCATCCCGTCCGGGGCCGCGGTCAGCATCATGGTCGAGCGGAAGATCGCGCTGACCTCGTCCGAGGCCCCCGTGCCGGCCAGCGCGATCGCCGCGAGCACCAGGGCCACCGGATTGGCGTGCGCGATGTCCGCGCCGACCGAGCCGAACCATCCGGTCTGCATGGCGCCGATGATCACCCCGAACAGCAGAACGAAGCCGCCGTAGATCATGACCGATCCGCCGATCGCCACGCCGTAGCGGCGAACGTGCCCGACCGGGCCGCTGAGCAGACTGGTGAGGAAGGTCCCGATGGCAGCCGACGCGGTCAGGATCCCGACGGTCACCGGACCACCGCCGATCACGAGGGCGCCGACGGCCGGCAGGATGACGAACGGGGGCCCGAGCCCCATGGCGAGCAGGTCGATGAGAAAGCCGGCCCGGATGTTGGGCGCCCCGACCAGGAACGCCACGCCGTCTGTGAGCGAGCGCCATCCCGCCCCGCTGGTCTTCTCGAGCGGCGGCAGCTTGGGCAACGCCAGGATGCCGAGGAACCCCGCCGCGAACAGCACCGCGTCGACGGTGTAGGTCCAGGTGAACCCGGTTGCGGCGACCAGAACACCGGCCAGCGCCGGCCCGAGGGTGAGTTGCACGCCGAAGGCGATTCCGTTCAGCGCGCTCGCCGGGGCGACGAGCCGCTGGGGCAGGATCCGAGGGTAGACCGAGCTGCGCGTCGCGAAGGTGATCGTGGCCGCCACCGCATTGATGGTGGTGAGCACATAGAACGGCCAGATCGCCACGTGCTGGTGCGAGGCGAGCTCGACCCAGGCCAGCGCGATCAGCCCCAGCGTGGTGAGCCAGCCGGTGATGGCGCTGATGATCAGCACGAGGCGCCGGTCGAAGGCGTCGGCGAGCACCCCGCCCCAAAGCCCGGCGATGACCATCGGAACCAGCGAGATGCCGCCGACCAGCGCGACCGCGAAGGTGGACTTCGTGATGTCGTAGATCTGCAGGCCGACCGCCACGATGGTCAGCTGGGCGCCGATCCCCGAGATCGCGGCGCCGAACCAGAGGCGCGCGAAGGGCGGCGATTCGCGCAGGGGCGTGACATCGACGAAGCGCCGCTTCTTGGCCGGCTGGTTCTCCGGCTCGCCGGCTTGTTCGCTCACTGCTCTCGAGGATATCGCCAGGAATGGCAGCTTCTCGGCGACGTCTGACGGTCGGGCGAGCGACCGCTGCCGGGACGCCCGGCTAGCGTCGAACCATGACGACCACCGACACCACTGCGACGGCCACCACGGCTGCAATCGAGCACTTCGCCGCGAAGCTGCGATACGAGACCGACCCCTCTGACGTGGCAGCCGCGCAGTCGGCCGCCGAGCGGTTCGTCCTGGTCGACACCCGCGGTCATGCAGCCTGGCACCAGGGCCGGGCGGTCGGTGCGGTGCACATGCCTACCGCCGAGATCGTCGGGCGCGCGGCATCCGAGATCCCTCTCGACACCCCGGTCGTCGTCTACTGCTGGGGCCCGGGATGCAACGGCGCGACGAAGGCGGCCCTCCAGTTCAGCCGGCTCGGCTACGAGGTGCGCGAGCTCATCGGCGGCTTCGAGTATTGGGCGCGCGAGGGGCTCGCCGTGGTCGACGACAGCGGCCCGGTCGTGCGCGAGATCGATGAACTGACCTCGCCACGGAACGCCATCGATTGCGACTGTTGAATACAGAAGGGCACATTTCAGCAGGTATTTTGGCTGTCTGACTGTCTTCTGTATACAAAACGGGGACAATCGGCGTAGTCTGTCGCCATGCGCGCCAGTGACCTCGCCTACGAGTCGCTGCGCGACGACATCCTGAACTGGCGGATCGCGCCGGGCACCGCCCTCAGCGAGACCGAGTTGGCGCTGCGACTCGGCGTCTCGCGCACGCCCCTTCGTGCGGCGCTCGCTCGGCTCGCCCTCGAAGGGCTCGTCGACACCAGCCGGGGGCGCACCGGCGTCGTTCCCGATGTCTCGGTCGAGAGCATCGCGCAGCAGTTCGAGGTGCGCGAGGCCCTCGAACTGCAGGCGGCCAGGCTGGCGGCCCGGCGACGCGATCCGGCGGTGTTCGCCGAGCTCGCCGAGAGCTTCGCGCACGCCACAGAGACCCTGGAGTCCGGCGGGACCGAGGCGTACTACGCCGTGGTCGCGCGATTCGATGCCGCGATGGACGATGCGGTCGCGAACCCGGCGATGCGGTCGGCACTCGAGAGCGTGCGCGTGCACCTGGTGCGCGCTCGTCGCCTCGCGCAGGACAATCCGCAGCGATTGATTCAGGCCGCAGCCGAGCACCGGCTGATCTGCGAAGCGGTGCGCGATGGGGATGCCGAGCTCGCGGCATCCGCGACCGCCGTGCACCTGCGCGGCTCACTCACCACCATCACGGCCACCCTGCAGCAGCGCACGGCCGATGAGACCCCCGGCCCGGACCGGCCGACCCAGGAAGGCGCCTGAATGAAGAACCACCCCGTGCGGATGTACCGCAGCGACGAAGAACTGCCGCGCGAGCAGCAGCTCGCCTGGAAGATCGCCGAGGTCGCGGCCGATCCGGTCGAGGTCTCACCCGAGGTGAGCGAGATGATCATCAACCGGGTGATCGACAACGCCGCCGTGGCCACCGCATCCCTGAGTCGCGCGCCTGTCGTCGCCGCACGCGGGCAGGCCGAGGCGCATCCCTTCGCGCCGGGCTCGACGGTGTTCGGCTCGCAGGTGCACGCGAGCCCCGAGTGGGCGGCGTTCGCCAACGGGGTCGCCGTGCGCGAGCTCGACTTCCACGACACCTTCCTCGCCGCCGAGTACTCGCACCCGGGCGACAACATCCCGCCGATCCTCGCGGTCGCGCAGCACAGGGGGATGGATGGCGCAGCCCTCGTGCGCGGCGTCGCCACCGGCTACGAGATCCAGGTCGATCTCGTGAAGGCGATCAGCCTGCACGCCCACAAGATCGACCACGTCGCCCACCTCGGGCCGAGCGCGGCGGCCGGGATCGGCACGCTGCTCGGCCTGCCGGTCGCGACCATCTACCAGGCCATCGGCCAGGCGCTGCACACCACGACCGCCACCCGGCAGTCGCGTAAAGGCGAGATCTCGACCTGGAAGGCGTATGCGCCGGCGTTCGCCGGCAAGATGGCGATCGAAGCGGTCGATCGGGCCATGCGCGGCCAGACCAGCCCGAGCCCGATCTGGGAGGGCGAAGACGGCGTGATCGCCTGGCTGCTCGACGGGCCGGATGGCCGATACGAGGTGCCTCTGCCCGAGCGCGGCGAAGCCAAGCGGGCGATCCTCGACACCTACACGAAGGAGCACTCGGCCGAGTACCAGGCGCAGGCCTGGATCGACCTGGCGCGCAAGCTGGGAGCGCAGCATCCCGAACTCAAGGCCCCGGCGAACATCGGCAAGATCGTGCTCGCCACCAGCCACCACACCCACTTCGTGATCGGCTCGGGATCGGGCGATCCGCAGAAGTACGACCCGACAGCCAGCCGCGAGACCCTCGACCACTCGGTGCCGTACATCTTCGCGGTGGCCCTGCAAGACGGCGTGTGGAACCACGAGACCTCGTACTCGCCCGAGCGCGCGGGCCGCCCCGACACGGTCGAGCTCTGGCACAAGATCACCACCGTCGAAGATCCTGAGTGGACCCGGCGCTACCACTCGAACGACCCGACGGAGAAGGCTTTCGGCGGCCGCGTCGAGATCACCCTCACCAACGGCGAGACGATCGTCGACGAGATCGCCGTGGCCGACGCGCACCCGCTCGGCGCCCGGCCGTTCGTGCGCGAGAACTACGTCGGCAAGTTCCGCAACCTCGCCGCCGGCGTTCTGGAGGACAGCGAGATCGAGCGCTTCCTCGACGTCGCCCAGCGCCTGCCGCAGCTCACCGCCGCCGAACTCGACGGCCTCACCGTCTGGACGCCGGGTCTGCCGACGCCGCCGAAAGGACTGTTCTGATGCTCGAAACCACGATCCCCGCTCACGAGAAGCGCGCGAACTTCCGGGCCGCGCTCGCGAGCGGCAAGCTGCTCCGGATGCCGGGTGCCTTCAACCCCTTGAGCGCCCAGCTGATCCAAGACAAGGGCTTCGAGGGCGTGTACGTCTCGGGCGCCGTGCTCTCGGCGGATCTCGGCCTCCCCGACATCGGCCTCACCACGCTGACCGAGGTGGCCCAGCGCGCCGGGCAGATCGCGCGGGTGACCGACCTGCCGGCCCTGGTCGATGCCGACACCGGATTCGGCGAGCCGATGAACGTGGCGCGCACGGTCCAACTCATCGAAGACGCCGGGCTGGCCGGCCTGCACATCGAGGATCAGGTCAATCCGAAGCGCTGCGGGCACCTCGACGGCAAGGAGGTCGTCGACGAGAGCACGGCACTCAAGCGGATCCGCGCGGCGGTGTCCGGGCGTCGCGACCCGAACTTCCTGATCATGGCGCGCACCGACATCCGCGGGGTCGAGGGCCTGGCAGCAGCGGTCGACCGGGCCAAGAAGCTCGTGGACGCCGGAGCCGACGCCATCTTCCCCGAGGCGATGGCCAGCCTCGAGGAGTTCGCCGCCATCCGCGCCGCGGTCGACGTGCCGATCCTGGCCAACATGACCGAGTTCGGCAAGAGCGAGCTGTTCAGCACTCAGCAGCTGGCCGATGTCGGCGTGAACATCGTGATCTTCCCGGTCTCGTTGCTGCGCCTCGCCATGGGCGGCGCGGAGCGCGGACTCGATGCGCTGATCACCGAGGGCTCGCTCACCTCGAAGGTGCCCGAGATGCAGACCCGGGCGCGGTTGTACGAGCTGATCGACTACGCGGGATATTCGGACTTCGATGCGGGCATCTTCACCTTCGATCTGAGCAACAATCGAAGCAACTGACCTAGGCGACTGACAGACGAGGACACCCAGCGATGACCGACATCAAGAAGGGCCTGGCCGGCGTCGTCGTCGACACGACGGCGGTCTCGAAGGTCAACCCCGACACCAACTCGCTGCTCTACCGCGGCTATCCCGTTCAGGAGCTCGCCGAGAAGTGCTCGTTCGAGCAGGTGGCCTGGCTGCTGTGGCACGGCGAGCTGCCCTCCGACGCCGAACTCGCCCAGTTCGTGAAGACCGAGCGGGCCGGCCGCGCGCTGGCGCCCGACGTGAAGGCGGCCATCGACCTGACCTCGTTGACCTCGCATCCGATGGATGTCGTGCGCACGGCGGTCAGCGTGCTCGGCGCCAACGATCCCCAGGCCGAGGATTCGAGCCCCGAGGCGAACCTGGCCAAGTCGGTGCGGCTGTTCGCCGCGGTCCCCGCCATGGTCGCCTACGACCAGCGCCGCCGCCGCGGCCAGGGCGTGATCGAGCCGCGCGACGATCTCGACTATTCGCGCAACTTCCTCTGGATGACCTTCGGCGACGAGCCGAGCGACGTCGCGGCCGACGTGTTCCGCATCTCGATGGTGCTCTATGCCGAGCACTCGTTCAACGCCTCGACCTTCACCGCCCGGGTGATCACCAGCACGCTCGCCGATCTGCACTCGGCGGTCGTGGGCGCGATCGGCGCACTCAAGGGTCCATTGCACGGCGGAGCCAATGAGGCCGTGATGCACACCTTCGACGAGATCGGGACGGCCGACCGCGCAGATGCCTGGCTCGAGCAGGCACTGCTCGAGAAACGCAAGATCATGGGATTCGGCCACCGGGTCTACAAGCGCGGCGACTCGCGCGTTCCCACCATGCACGCCGCCATGAAGCGGCTGATCGCCGAGCACCACGCCGACGAGATGCTCGCTCTCTATGAAACGCTCGCCGCCGGGATGGATGCCCGCAAGGCGATCAAGCCCAACCTCGACTACCCCAGCGGGCCGGCCTACCACCTGCTCGGCTTCGACACCGCGACCTTCACCCCGCTGTTCGTGGCGTCGCGCGTCACCGGGTGGACCGCACACATCATGGAGCAGCTCGCGTCGAACGCGCTGATCCGCCCGCTCTCGGAATACGTCGGGGTCGACGAGCGCCACGTTCCCTAGCCGTGAACCTTCGGCCCTCGGCCGTCGTTGTTCTTGCGAAGGGTGGTACGTTCCGCACATGTCCCGGATCCTGGCGGTGGCGCCGGCGCTGCCGAGCCATGTGTACACCCAGGCCGAGATCACGGCCGAGTTGTCGGACATCATCACCGACGACCGGAGCAAGCGCGCGGTCATGTCGCGCTTCCATGCCGCGGCAGGCATAGGTCATCGGCACACGGTTCTGCCCCTGGAGGAGTACCGCGACCTTCGCACCTTTCAGCAGGCCAACGACCTGTGGATCAGTGAGGGCACGGCGCTCGCCGCGCGCGCGGTGACCACCGCCCTGGCGATGGCCGGAATCCGGGCCGACCAGGTCGACTACCTGCTGTTCACCTCGGTGACCGGCATGGCGGCGCCGTCGATCGACGCGCGGCTGGTGCCGATCTTGGGGCTGCGGCCGAACGTCAAGCGAATGCCGTCGTTCGGCCTGGGCTGCGTGGCCGGCGCCGCGGGATTGGCGCGCGTGCACGACTACCTGCTCGGGCATCCCGATGACATCGCCCTTCTGGTCTCGGTCGAGCTGTGCTCGCTGACCCTGCAGCGCGACGACGACTCGGTCGCGAACTTCGTGGCGAGCGGCCTGTTCGGCGATGGCGCGGCCGCCGTGGTGGTCGCCGGCGAGCGGCGGGCGCACGAACTCGGCATCGCCGGACCGCAGATCGTCGGCACCCGCAGCGCCCTGTACCCCGACAGCGAGAGCGTCATCGGCTGGGACATCGGCGGCAGTGGATTCCGCATCGTGCTG